>Ga0116227_10002525_pt1 | contig 41373 bp, 32 predicted proteins | sample S1TSphgellanicum_FD_89693 | JGI IMG/M metagenome (GOLD analysis project Ga0116227, IMG submission 89693) | Host-associated microbial communities from peat moss isolated from Minnesota, USA - S1T2_Fb - Sphagnum magellanicum MG | ecosystem: Host-associated > Plants > Peat moss > Unclassified... | reverse complement strand
TTCTTTCGCACTCAATGAGGTTTTAATCAGTGTTATCATCCGGGGGGCCCCCCCCGCCCCCCCCCCCCCCCCAACTAAAAACCACCTACCCATTGGCAATTATTTTTTAGAAAAGCAATAACCGGGCATCACGGTTGTGGAACCCTAGTCTTCGGAGTGACCCAACAAATTTTGACAAAATCAATTTGAGTGCCCTAAGGCTCTTGCTAGTTCTCTAAATTCCATCTACCAAGCACTCTAAATTTTTCAATTTTTTAAATTTTATTTTCAACAAATATAGGAATTGACAAGTAAATTATTAATAACCTTATTTTATGATATCAATTTTGATAACTATTTATATTCTTTATAATGGGCCAAGATTGAATTACACCTGATTTGCAAAAAAAAATTCACTATATGTAGCATGTTTTGTTGGCCCAATTGAATGAATTCTGAAAAAAGGAAAGTGGTACACCTTCTTTAGCTTCAATCTAAAATCTTATTAATAAAATAAAATAAAATAAAATGTAAAATTTGAGGTTTGAATTTTATTCAATTTACAAAAATGACAAAAATATTTAAAATTTAATATCTCCGGCACCTTAGGTCTTTTAAATTATGAAATTGCATCCATAAAATCCTACTCCGTTGAGGGCTTTCTAACAATACAAAAATTTCACCCCAATTTTTTAATTTTTTTTAATTTTTTTTTTTTGGGGGTTGAATTTGCATTGACAAAATTGTTTAATATTAAATAACTCTTGTTTTGTAGGTCAAAACATTGTGAAACCATCTTGATGCACTTCCTACTCATCAAAGGCTTTCCAACAATTCAAGAGCATGGTTGAAGGCACCATGATTTGGGCAATCTCAACTAACAAACCAAACAAAATAAACAAACAATCTTATTTAATAAATAAATTATTGTGGCATTTGCCATTGGCCCAAGGCTGAATTCCTTACGCAATTAATTTTATCCTTCCAAAATGGATTTGTGTAATTTAGCTGAATTTTTAATTTTAAAAATACTCGAAATTCAATATCTCTTGCACCTTAGGTATAAATATTACAAAATCACCTTTGTCGAATCTTACTCATGGGGGGGTGGTTTTCAACAATGTCAAGAGTGTGCCCCAATTTCTCTCATATTTTTAGTTTTGATTTAATTCAAATTTCAATGACAAAATTGCTTGAGATTTAATAACTTTTTTCATCATAAGTCTAAACATAATCATAAAAGATTTCCTCTTTTGTCATGCTTGAAAGAGTAAGGCCATCCATGCATGCATTCAATTGGCTTGGGCACATGATTTAAGAAATTAGCCAAGATTATCAAATTAGGGTTACACTTTTCTAGCTAATTATTCACTACTAATTTAAAACTAAACTCAGGCATTGGTGGAGTGCACAAAACACTTGGGAAGTGCCTGACCCACTTGGGGATAAAAGAGGCCTGGCCCACTTATTATTAAGTGGGCCAACATTAGCCCACAAAATGTGGGGGCAAGTAATGGGTCACCAACCCCCACAAGTTGTTGTATCCTACAATCTCTCTTTAGCTTTTGGACTTTCCCTTCATTTTTGTCTACTTTGGAAACAAACCCAAACTTGTGTTTTTTTATTCCTCTTATGTAGTTTTGAAATTCTTGAAAATTGTTAGATATATATATATATATAACCTTGTAGTAAGTCACCCTATACTAGCCTATGTTGTGGAATATACCTAGTAACTCATTTTTACTTGATGAAAATCATGAAGTTTGCCCCTTCACCCATAATTCATTTTATGATCTAGCTCTCCTTGGAAATGAAAAATATTTCAAGGGCAGCTCCCATTTTTAAAAAAATTTAAGGCTTGCCCGTAATGTTGCACTTGTCCATTGAACATTGTTTCACCAAAGTTTCAAATGATGTGCTCTTGCTAAGTTAGCACCTTCATTAATTAAAACAACATTTAATAGTAATGTGCATATGAATTATTCAATCATGAATTGCCTTCAAAATGATTAGGTTGAACATTCTAGGGTTTTTCATGTAAATAATAATTAACCACCCTTATAATTTCAAACCTTAAACCTTAAACCCTAAACCCTAAAGTCCTAAGGTCATTTCCACCTTCAAAATTATCCAACATGGAAAGTATTGTTCAAGAAACTCACATTCAACTACTAAGAAATAGCATCATTCTTCAATTTCGTGGTGTGGGGGTTTCCATGCATTCGACATTTAAATTAAAACTTTATGAAACATCAAGAACATTAATGTTTGAACTCATTTCAATTGGGAAATGCTACATTGATTGTATGTTTTATCCAATGAGAGAGTGGCAACATGGCAATTGCAAACACATAGCCCAATAACTATGTAAAATTGGATCCAAAATTGCATGAATGTATACATTAAGTGTGTTTGTCCTTGGAAGTCATTGTTAAAGGAAATCCTAGAAGTGCCATGCAAGGCATTTGAAACATTTGAAAAGGATCCCACCCTTTTCATAGCTTAATAGTAATAGGTAAAATGTTTATGTGTAAAAACTTGGGGCAATTGCTTATGATTCATGAAATGTAGCCAATTATGCCTTGCGCTATGAACAAATACAATATTAAAGCTTTTATTATAATGACATGTATACAAACAAATACACATTTGAAATTGCAAATATCCATGTATATTCTACTTCACTCCTCTTGGATATCAAAATGTGCAACTAAAATGAGAGTGCCATAGTACCAAAATGCATAAAAATAGAATGATCTTTTCAAAATGTATTAATGTAACATGTGTCGCTAGCCTAAAGGTGAAAATATTGTTACCCAATTAATTTCTCCTTTTGAATGATTCCTAAAATTCAACATATCCCACACCATAAGTCTAAAATTTACAAAGTCACTTCTAGGAAATCCCATTCATCAAAGGCTTTCCAACACTATGAAAAACACACACGATTTCTTTTTTTTAATTAATTTTTATTTTGCTGGTTTTCTACAAAATTATTCAATATTGAATAATTCTTGCATCATAGGTCTAAACATTATGAGTTGCTTCGATGCACCCTTCCAAATCAAGGGCTTTCCAACAATACCAAGTACATGGTAATGGAACTGTGGTTTGAAAGATCTCAATGTGATTTGTAATAAAACAAAAAGAACATTCCTTAATAGATAGACTAGATTTTGAATTTCTATTCAATCTTCAAATGGTATTGTCAATCAAAGTTCAATCTCTCTCATGCATTAGGTATAGAAATGATGGAATTGCCTCCATAAAATCCTATTCATTGGACGTCTTCCAAGAATAAAAAAAGCATGCCCCAAATTTCATTAAAAGTTTTAATCTTGATTTTATTGAATTTATTTTTCAAAATATTCATTAACTATAACACCAAATGTGTACACATTATAAAACAACTTCAATGCACTTCCACTCATCAAAAGTTTTCCAACCATTCCCAGAATGCAATGAAAGACACCATGGTTTGGGAGATCTCATCATAACAAACAAACTACCTTTTTTAATAGATAGATAATGTGGCCTATGTCATTGGCCCAAATATGAACTCATTGCCCAACTAATTGAATTTGAATTTTGAAATTTTAGTGAATTTTCAATGACAAAAAATATTCAAAATTCAACATTTCTTTGCACATTAGGCCTAAAAATTATGAAATCCCTTCCATAAAATCCTATTCATTGAGCATTTCCAACAATATTAAAAGCATGCCCCAATTTCCTTAATTTTTTAATTTTTAATGAAAATTTTGTTCAATATTCAATATCTCTTGTACTATTTAGGTTTAAACATTATGAAACCACCTTGGTACACCCCCATTCGTTGAAGGCCTTCCAATAGCACCAAAAATTGTCATGGGGTGGGGGGGGGTGATTTCAAATATCTAAATGTGACAAACAAATAAAACAAAACATCTTATTTATAATAAATAGATAACATATACATGGATAAAGGCAAATGTGAATTGGATCCTATGTAAATATTAACCTATTATGAATATATCATACATGTGTTGGACCTCTTTTCTTGTTCCGTGTTAGATACATGAATGAAAATATTAACTTAATAATTCGAACACTATAAAGGAAGATTAAAAAGATTCAATACATGTAGTTACAAGGCACATACTTGACCACGCTACCAATGTTGCAAACAAGCATTAACCAAAAGGAGATGTACCTACACAATGAGCAAGCATAAATTGTAAAAATATGACAATGCCTATAAGGTTAACAATCGTTCAATGCTTGTTATCAATTATCTCTCCTTTTCCCATTTATCCAAGTATGACAATTTGTATTTTCCCTAAATCCATAGGTAAACATGTGGTCCATTACAACCCAAATTTCTAAGGAATGTGTGAGATGTCTTATTGTTCATGTTGGATGGATTTCTTGTCTTGAATTAGGCGGGTCATAATTTTGTTATAGGATAAGGTGGAAACAATTTGGAAGCACAACCATCAAGGAGGTTTTTATTGTTCTAGAAGCAAAGCTTAACAAAACATTAATTTCAACCCCCAAAGATGAAGAAGGAAATGTGGTGACATGGAAAAAGGACTTAAAAAAAGGTTTGCCACAATTTTTATAATACTTTGTATAAGGCCCACGGGGTAAATTTTAGGCAATCAAAATTAAGGTCAGGGGTACTAGGGTCAATGCCCAAGAAATTAATGTTTGAACTCATTTGAATTGGGAAATGCTACATCGATTGTATGTTTTATCCAATGAGAGTGGCAACATGCCAATTGTAAAAACATAGCCCAATAACTATGTAAAATTGGATCCAAAATTGCGTGAATGTATACATTAAGTGTGTTTGTCCTTGGAAATCATTGTTAAAGGAAATCCTAGAAGTGCCATGCAAGGCATTTGAAACATTTAAAAATGATCCCACCTTTTCATGGCTTAATAGTAATAAGTAAAATGTTTATGTGTAAAAACTTGGGCCAATTGTTTACAATTCGCGAAATGTAGCCAATTGTGCCTTGCACTATGAACAAATACAATATAAAGGCTTTTATTATAATGACAAGTATACCAAAAAATACACATTTGAAATTGCAAATATCCATGTATATTCTACTTCACTCCTCTTGGATATCAAAATGTGCAACTAAAATGAAAGTGCCATAGGACCAAAACGCATAAAAATAGAATGATCTTTTCAAAATGTATTAATGTAACATGTGTTGCTAGCCCAAGGGTGAAAGTATTGTTACCCAATTAATTTCTCCTTTTGAATGATTCCTAAAATTCAACATATCCCACGCCATAAGTCTAAAATTTACAAAGTCACTTCCAAGAAATCCCATTCATCAAAGGCTTTCCAACACTATGAAGAACACACACAATTTTTTTTTTTAATTTGTTGATTTTCTACAAAATTATTCAATATTGAATAATTCTTGCATCATAGGTCTAAACATTATGAATTGCTTCGATGCACCCTTCCAAATCAAGGGCTTTCCAACAATACCAAGTACATGGCAATGGAATTGTGGTTTGAAAGATCTCAATGTGGCTTGTAACAAAACAAAAGGAACAACATTCCTTAATAGATAGACTAGATTTTGAATTTCTATTCAATCTTGAAATGGTATTGTAAATCAAAGTTCAATCTCTCTCATGCATTAGGTCTAGAAATGATGAAATTGCCTCCATAAAATCCTATTCATTAGACATTTTCCAAGAATAACAAAAGCATACCCCAAATTTCATTAAAAATTTTAATTTTGATTTTATCGAATTTACAATGATTTTTTAAAATATTCAATAATTCTAGCACCATATGTGTACACATTATAAAACAACCTCAGCACACCTCTACTTGTTGAAAGTTTTCCAACCACTCCAAGAGTGTAGTGAAAGACACCATGGTTTGGGAGATCTCATCATGACAAACAAACAAAACAAACAAACTATCTTCTTTAATAGATAGATAATGTGGCCTATGTCGTTCGCCCAAATATGAACTCATTACCCAACTAATTGAATTTGAATTTTGAAATTTTAATGAAAACCCAATGACAAAGAATATTCAGAATTTAGTTTTTCTTTGCACATTAGGCTTAAAAATTATGAAATCCCCTCCATAAAATCCTATTCGTTGAGCACTTTCCAACAATATTAAAAGCATGCCCCATTTTTCTTAATTTTTTAGTTTCTAATTTTATTAAAATTTTAATGAATTTTTTGTTCAATATTCAATAACTCTTGTGATATTTAGGTTTAAACATTATGAAACCACCTTGATACACCCCTATTCATTGAGGGCCTTCCAATAGCACCAAACATTGTGGTGGGGGTGTGATTTCAAATATCTAAATGTGACAAACAAAATAAAACAAAACACCTTATTTATAATAAATAGATAACATATACATGGATAGAGGCAAATGTGAATTGAATCCTATGCAAATATTAACCTATTATGAATATATCATACATGTGTTGGACCTCTTTTCTTGCTCCATGTTAGATACATGAATGGAAATATTAATTTAACAATTCGGACACCATAAAACCAGATTAAAAAGATTCAATACATGTTACAAGGCACATACTTGACCATGCTACCAATGTTGCAAACAAGCATTAACCAAAAGGAGATGTACTTGCACAATGAGCAAGCATAAATTGTAGAAATATAACAATGCCTATAAGGTTAACAATCGTTTGATGTTTGTTATCAATTATCTCTCCTTTTCCCATTTATCCAAGTATGTAAAATTTGTATTTTCCCTAAATCCATAAGTAAACATGTGGTCCATTACAACCCAAACTTCTAAGGAATTTGTTGGATGTCTTATATTATTCATGTTGGATGGATTTCTTGTCTTGAAGGTGGGTCACAATTTTGTTATCAGATAAGGTGGAAACAATTTGGAAGCACGACCATCACGGAGGTTTTTATTGTTCTAGAAGCATGGCTTAACAAACCATTAATTTCAACCCCCAAAGATGAAGAAGGAAATGAGGTGACACAGAGAAATGACTTTAAAAAGGTTTGCCATGATTCTTGCAATAGTTTGTATAAGGCTCATAGGGTAAATTATAGGCAATCAAAATTAAGGTTAGGGGTACTAGGGTCAATGCCCAAGAAATTTATAAGGGCCATGAATTTTAAATTGTTAATTTTCATCAAGGAATTGTACATAGTTGTAAATTCCATGGTTAAGAATAAAATACATAGCCTAGATGGAGTTGGCATAAAATTTTACACATTTTTATGGGATCTCCTCATAGATGAATTCTTCAAGATGATTGTTTTGGCATTTGATTCCTTTTATGAATTGGCATACAATATTTATTTTGAAGTTTTGTTAAGGCTTCAAACAATGCTAATGGAGGTTGTGAATGTGCATCAAATGATCTTTCTTCCACTTTAGTATATTCTTGATAATGTCCTCTTGACATAAAAGACTTTTGGTTGGGCTCAAAGGTCTAGCCGACCCATAGTGTTGTTTAAAGTTGGTTTTGTGAAGGCTTATGATATAGTAAGTTGGATTTTTCGTTTAAAGTTTTAGAATAAAGGGGGATGGTGAAGGAGTTCATAAGGATGTTAAGGTTGTTATCTAATGGTGTAAAGGGAGAAAATCTACCTCAATGGGGGAATTATTAAATATTTTAAGATTGAAAAATAGTTATGTAGGGCTCCTTGTCAGCCATTTAACTTTTCTGTCTTGTGTAAGAAGTATTACATTTTATGGTGAAATAGAATTAGAGGTTTAGAAATATTAATGGGATTTCCCTCTCAAGGGATCAAGGCAATAAACCTAGGTTTAATACGAGGATGACACCACAATCTTTACTAGAAGTGAAAAAATCAATCTCTAGAATATGATTAACATATTGAAATTACTTTTGGGGTGCGAATACACACATAAGAACTAAAAACCATGTTAGATAGTGGTGAAAACTATGAATTTTTTAACATATGTTTTTTCTTGACATTTTAAAGTTATGTTAATCATTCCAAGTTGTGTAAACTAATTAATATGAATGTTAAAAAAATTCAAATTAAAAATTCATTGAATTAAATTTTGGGTTTTGGTTTTGGTAAATGATGTTTGAATTTGAATAGATATTACATTAGATTGTGGTTAACTTTACAAAAGATTAAGTAAAGGAGTATTGTAATAACATAATTTTGACAATAAAAATATTTAGATGATAGTAACTCGCTACCCACATTCAAAAAACATTCAAAGGAGAATTTTAGAAGTGGTCATGAAATGAATTTGGGAAAAGTCCATTGTTTTTTAAAATTGTAAAAAAACAAAGGTAAAACTTGTTAGACTAAAAGTTTTAGGTGGAAGTGGGTTCAAAATGAGGAGTTTAGTAAACTTTTGTAGTAAGCTTTTGGGGTCGACTTACATGTCAAAGATGTTGACAATTTTTTGGTGGAGAAAATATTTTAAAAGTTGAGATATTAGAACATTTTCCATCTACCTCTAGCTAAAAAGGTTGTGATAATCAATTTAATTTTGGCATCCACATAATGGTTTTTTTATTAATGTATAGTAAGGCTCAAATAAAACAATGAAAAAAATGTAGGCATTTGCTACAAAATTATCAATGGGCAAAAGGTCAACACCATGCAAAGGTTGAAGTGAATTAGTTAGATTATACAAGCATAAAAATATATGTGGTTTTAGTTTGGTAGACTTGGAAAACATATTGTTTGCCCCACTATGTAAATGGGTGTTAATTGCTTTTGAATTCAATGAACCAAACATCAAAACCTTGTTAACATTCAAACATGAGAACCAATGTAAACCCTTTCAACACAAGCAGAGGGCTTATAATCTAAGCTAGGGCATGGTTAAAGGCCATGCATTGTCTATTGGTTGTAGGGTGGGGGGATAGATCATGGAGGCATGGTGATCAACAAACAATTTGACCTTCAATTTTAGTTAAATCCATAAAAATGGTCTATCTATGGTGAGGTTTGACCTTTCAATGAGATGAATTTTGGGTATTGATTACTAGGTATTATAAAAAGAATAAAAAATTTCACCAAAAAGGCTATGAAAATAGCTATTTTAAAATTCTTATATGGAACCATTGATGACATGGTTTTCAATATAAAGTTATGAAGATGAGATGGCAAAGAAGAATTGATGAAGTACAATGTTAAACTAATGAAAAACTTAATTAAGTCCAAGAAAAACTTCAATTGTGATGTACCTTAAAAATGGGACTATGTTCTCCCACTAAATTTCCACTAAAATGGAGTGATGTGCGGGTGAAACACAAGGCCAAATAAAGATGTTGGTTTGATTAGGTTCCTTTGCCATCAAGTTTTTTTTACAGTCAATAGTTGAAGAGTAAAGGCAAATTGATTCAATTTATTCAACTACCTTTCTTGTGAGCTTGTAACACCTAAAACTACTACTCACAAGCTTTGGTTTTGCACAAGTGCTAAAATAACATGGAAGTTTGCTTTTACATTTTTGCACGTGCTTAAAACAACTCTACAAACTAATTGTGCTTGAAAAACATTTAGTTTTGAAAAATGCTTATTAATAATAGCTTTTTAAGGAAATTCAATGCACTATGGTCCTTACTTAGATTTGTAACACTTTGGTCCATCTAAATAGAACAAAACGACTTGGGCTTGGATGTTTCCAAACAACATGTTGATAAGGTAATGTGACACAATTTAAGTGACTATGGAAGGCTAAAGTGATAAATGTATTTTGAAGTTGGTTAAAAAACATTTGATTAAGAAGCATCCCAAAAAGGAAGGCAAACTCATAAAAACATTTGACAAAGTATGGTGTTCGCATCATGCAATGTGGACTATGGATGATAGAAGATTCAAATGGTGCTACCAACCAACCATCTACAACAACTTTTGTGTGAGGCTCGTGGAGGTTTGCCCAATGGAGTTGGGTGTCCCTTCAATCTTTCTATGTAATAGCACAAACTTTCATAGATGTAACCAAATTTAATATGTACACCCAAAAATAAGGTTACATATAATTGTAATGCTAAGGTTCTTAGTTGTCACCTAAACTATTAGGTTCAACTATGACGTTTAACACTTATTTTGGGCAAAAACAAACCCTACATCTAAGCCCATACTAAATGTTGTCCTTCTCTAGTTTTACATCCATGATGCTAACCACTAACATTGGTGGATGAATATTTCATTTATCAATTGAGCATGGTCATAAGAAAATCCATCATGCAATTAACATGGTAAACCTCAATCACATTGTCCTCACAAGTTTTGGAATGGCTTAAGCCCCCTTTCATTCATTATTTGGCACATAGATGAAAATGCCTCTCAATGTTGTGCCATGATAATATTACAATAGTTTTGTATTTATATAAGGTTGGTTTAAGTTGTTGTAAATCATGCTCAAATCCTAGTACCAAACCAATAAATACATAGAAACCACCAACAATAAATTATTGTCAATTAGATATTAGGCAATGGTTGTAATTAGGTTTTCTTCCTCCCAATTTTGTGATATTAAAATTTAACAAAAAAAATTCCCCTTCCCCCCTCCCCCCTCAAAAAAAGGTCTAATTTACACTAAAAAAATTTCCCAAAATTTTCTCAATTTCTTTGTCATTAAAGGACAAAATTTGTCAAGAAAAAAAACACTCATTGTATTATCAACTATTCTTCAAATTTTACATTATGCCTTTTAGGTCCTAGTTTCTTGTGTAGGAATGAAACAAAAAAAAACATTTGAGAGGCTCAACTCAAGAAGGTGGAAAGAGTGCATTTCTTGGCTATTTTCTCATCCCATGTGTAGATTGCTATCTCTATGTAGATATGGCACTTTCAAACTCAACCCACCACCCATGACCCTACCTACCTACCTACCTACCTACCTACCCACCTTCAACCACTCTTCTTGCACCCAAAACATTAATGAACCTTGTTCAAGTCAAATAATGAAAGAAATCACAACCACAATTGTGTGGTGAAGTCAGTTGAAATAACCTTATAAATTATGGCCTTTGGGTGAACCAACACTCACATTGTGATCTATATAGGGAGGAGGTTTGAATAGGCCTACTCTTAGTATGGAGTAGGCTTAAGAACCCTCCTCTTCCTATACCTTGTGGTTTTTATAGCGAGGAGGTTTGAGTAGGCCTACTCTTAAGGAGTAAGCGTAAGAACCGTCCTCCTCCTATGCATTGTGGTTTATATAGGGAGGAGGTTTGAATAGGCCTAAGAACCGTCTTCCTCCGATGCATTTTGGTCTATACAGGGAGGAGGTTTGAGTAGGCCTAAGAACCGTCCTCCTCCTATGCATTGTGGTCTATATAGGGAGGAGGTTTGAGTAGGCCTAAGAAGGGTCCTCCTCCTATGCCTTGTGGTTTAGGGTTTAGGGTTTAGGGCCTTAAGAACCCTAAACCCTTGTATGCCTTGTGGTCTACATGCGATACGTTGTTGTTGTTGTTGACGATAACAATTTTTTTGGTTTTGTGCTTTACAATGGATAAAGTCCACAGGTGGGGGAGAACAAAACACCACATAACCAATACTATGGTTCCAATACCATCTCGTCTTCATGATGGGTAAAAGTGGCAACATTGGGGGTGGGGTGAACCAACAACCATGTTGGTGATACCTTCACTTTTTAGAGAGCAAAATCATTTAGGTAGTGGGCCATATTTAACCCAAGAAATGTTAAATTTTGACTCACTCAAAAACCTTGATATAATCCATCCTAGGGTGGGGTCTTTACCATGGTTAGAAGTGAGGACTAAAAAATCCAGGGTTTTTTTTTAGGTACTAACTAGTGTGGGTGTTGGTTCCACCCAAGGTTAAGCAAAAGGGTGTGCTGAAGTATTTTTAACATTTATTTTAAAGCAATTTAAAAAAATTTCTTCACTAAACCTCTACTTCTTGACAAAATATCTTTATTTCATGATTAAACCTTCATGTCTTGACAAAACTTTTATATTTTATTAGCTAAACCTTTATTTCTTCCTGAAAAAATTTATAATTTATAATTATTAAACCTACATCTTTTTCTCCGTATTTTTTTAAATTTTTGGTTAAATTTTTATTTCTTAGAAAAACTTCTTTATTTCTTAGTTAAATTTTCTTTTTTTAACAAAACCTCTTTACATCATGGTTAAACCTCTCTATTTCTAATTAAACTTGTACCTCTTGGCAAAGTTTTTTACTTTCTAACTAAATTTCTACCTTCAGATAAAACTTTTCAACTAACTTGAGGCGGGTACTACAAATGGGTCAAATTTGTAATGACTGGCAATTATCTTAATGTACATATTGCATTGCCTTAAATTTTTTAACATTGCCATTGAAAATTTACAATTCAAATGGGGAATTCTAATTTTTTTTTGGTACTCATTTGTTGTAATTGAATTTAGATCCAAATTAAGGTATTACATTTGGTTGGGTATCCTTTGTTTAACCCTACCAATACAATCGTCGTTAATTTTGGGATGTACCTCATATGTACTAAGGTATTCCCTTCATAGATATCAATGCTTTATGCAATGCATTTCCTTCATTATGTGAAAGGTTGAAATTCATTTTAATCAAGAAAATTAAATATCCCCAAATGTACATTATGCATTAAATTGTCCAACGTCAAAATGGAGCTATTAGAAACATGAACCTGTAATAGCCACATCTAGAGGTTAGAATATATTATCATCAAAACCTTGAATATTGTTTAAGTAACTAATGATAAGTTCCTTCCAATACTTGCATTTGATTTCCTTGCATCATCTTCAATAAGTATAGGCTTGAGTAATGAATTTGTAGGTGTGTACTGCACCAAGGTGGTTTTATAATGTTCTAACAATTTGAATTATTTCAATATTGAACATATCAAGTATTGAATGATGATTTTTACACCTCATTATTTAGTATATTGAAAATCAAATGATTCATGTGAATACTCATCAATTATTGAACAAATGAATATTCAATAGTTTGTTTCAACTTTCATAGTTGAATATATTGAACATTCAACAATTAAATACTAAAAAATTACTCAATAATTAATATCAATCAATTTAAAGACATTGAATAATTGAATTAATATTGAAAAATTATTGAATACTTATTAAATATAATTAATGTTGAAGCTACCAAGTTACCATTATATCATAATCTTAATCAAAATTTGTGCTATAACAATACACGAAGATTTTGTTAAATAATTTTTATATTAAATAATTTTCAAATAAATTATAAGAATTCAATCTGAAAAGAATAAATAATGAAACCATTTGGCTAGGCAAAAAAAACTTGGATAAATAAAAAATAATAATGTCAATTAGAAAATTACATAATCACATTTTCTTAAAAAATCCAAATACTATGATCTTGCCTATATTAGTTTTCATTAATATTATTTATATCAATAAACTAAACATTCTAAAAAATGTATATATTTGGTAAAATAAATAAATAATGAATTCTAAATTTTAAAATTATTATTGAGGTTTTTTCCCCCCATTTTTTCAAGTAGGTGGAGTGGAAATCATCCACAAGGAGAAAGAGCCAAATTTGGCTAGAGGTCAAATAATAAAAATATTATTTTTTCAAAATCCTACTTAGTCTTGACAACCAATAGGGAACCAATTATCTCAATATGGCAACTTTTAAGTTTTTTTTCCCCCAAATACAATTTGTCCAATTTACAATACATATTTTTTTGTCACCCGAATGCAAAAATTTCTAGAGAAAAACAACACTAATTATTACATACATCAAAAATAAAATTCCTTATGATCGCTTTCATAATTGTAATGAAGTGACATAATATTTAGTTATCTCCAATATAACAAAGATGTATAATAACAATGTTGTCCCATTCCCACTAATTGTCTTTTAGATGATAATTTAAGTTCACCAAAAATGAAGGTATTATATAAGGCATTTAAATCCATGAATACAATACCTACATTTAAGGTACACCCCAAACTTAATAACCATTGTATTGGTAGGTTTAAATCAGGAATACATAACAAAATGTAATACTTTAAATTGGAATTTAAACATAATTGCAACACAATTGAATGAATGTGGAAAACAAATTTAAATACCCCCATTTGAATTGCAAACTTTTATTAGCAATGCCATAAACTTGAAGGCAATATGATATTTGCATAAATGTTTTTGCCACCTCACTACAAATTTGACCCATTGTCAATACATGCTTCAAGTTAGTAAAAATGTTTTATTAGAAGATAAAGATTTAATTAGAAAGTAGAAAGGATTTTGTGAGAAATAAAGGTTTAATTAAATAATATAAAAGTTTTGCCAAAAGATACATGTTTAACTAGAAAGTGATAGAGGTTTAGTTAGGAGGTAGAAATTTTGTTAAAAAAAATAGAGGTTGAACTAAAAAGAAACAAATTTTTGCTGAAAGGTAAAAATTTAACTAAAAATATGTCAAGGTTTTGTTGAAACATAAAGGCTTAGTGATGAAGATATAAATTTTTTTGTTGAGACACAAAGGTTTAGTCATGGAATAAAGAAGTTTTTTCTAGAAGGAAAGGTTTAGTCAAGAAGATATATAAGTTTTGTTGAAAGATAAAAATTTAGTGAGAAAAATATAATTTTTTTGTCAAAAATAGAGGTTTAGCCATGAAAGGATATAGATTTTGTTGAAAGATAAAATTTTAACCAAGAAAAAATAGAGATTTTACCAATATGTAAAAGTATAGCCAATTTGTTTTTTTTTTTGCTAAAAAAAATTAACCAAAAAAGTAGAGGATAAAAAAGTAGCGTGGGTAGAGGGTTGGGTGTTAGTTGGTAGGTAAGTCAAGATGTAAGTCAACCAGGTAGCTAGGTCAGTGGGGCAACTAGGTCAATAGGGTAGTTAGGTTGGAGGGTAGTATGGAGGTGAAGGTTGGAAAAATGTGGCCAAAGAAAGAAAAGATCAATGGTCATTAACCAAAAAAGGTTGACTATGGTGCAATGTTGGTTAACATAGGGTCAAAAGATGGATGAAAAAATGCAAACCATCCCATGGATGGAACAACAAATCGGTGCATTTTTGTGGGTGTTGGTTCATTTTGGCTCAACTTTTGAAGTGTGAAAAGTTTCGGATTGTCAGTCCACTCATGGTTCTTTTAACCATGGTATACTAACTACTAACCACCTGCATGCATCTACCATGTAGTATCACCAAGCACTTACACAATAACCTTAACCTCTTACATTCCTTACATGCTTACCTACGATAGTTAGGCATGCATGTAGTTATAAGTATGTAAGAAATGTAATAGAATTTTGATGCCTTCACTTAGCCTTATGGCAAGAACCTCAATTCCTAAAAGAGTTTAAGAGCAAACCCTTTCCTTACACATAACCCCCCTTTTGATTTAGTCTAACCCTACATATAATATATGTGGCTACAACATATGTGACCATTATATGCATATTTTAATCATAACTTGGGTGAAGAGTTTTCACACATGAGGTTCCTTCCATTTCAACCATCATTAATTGTTCATGACACATATATTTCATATAGTAAAACCATAATAAGCCTTCTTCTTTCAACACAAATTGAAAGATGTAATGGCCTATGTAATATAATTTGAATTTTGGCTTTTGTGATCAACTTTTCGAGAATTTGTTCTATGTGACAAAATATGAATTGAACCACAATCCTCACATTCTTTGAAAATGTTTAAAACATTGGCAAGGTTTGAATTTTGCATGAAGTTATTAAGTGAATCGTAGATATGAATTTCCAAAAAAAATAAAATCTATGTGTTACATGATCACATATTCAAGAAATTGCATCTTCATATGAGTTGGAGAACAAGAACATACTTAATGTAATCCTATGTTTTTTTTTACATGTGTGAAAATTTCTTCATGTCGTAAAGACCTCAACAAAAACATGTTTATTTGGTTGTTTTCACAAATTATTGAACTTATATTGGTATGGCATCCATATTTTTAGATTTATTCATTATATCCCATTGATGCCTCTTCTAGGAGGTTAGAAATGGTTAGTTTTAAAAAACATTTTTTCTCCCCCAAACACCCAATTTGGACACCCTTTTTAAAAAAATTGAGAGATTATCCTTTAAGGTGTGTAAATGTGATATCAACAAGAGTAGTGAGTCCTTGTGCTGTTGGCACAAATATATTCAACCTCCTACAAGGTCACCCATCTCAATACTATTGCAATTAAATTATTGGACTTAATTTCAGAGTTTTTTTAAAGTGAAAAAAATCATTTTAGAATCTAAAATTGCAATTAAACATAAAAATCACTTTACTATCAATAAATTTTGTCTCATTGGTTTGAAAATTGTAAAATGACAAACATGCACACCACCTTGTCAAGGGATTTCTATGAAAATTGAAAGCAAAGTGGGGCTCCCATGAGTTGGGACTTGGGAGGTTTGTAGCATGGTCACATCCAAACAAATTAACAAAATATTTTTTTAATATGTAATAATAAAAACCATATAATCCAAATTTCAAAGTGGAAATTTTGAAGTCAACTAATATGTTCAATATTATAATTCATAAAATTATTACATGAAAAAGGAAAATTGGAAAAAAATCTCCAAATGGAGGGAGATTGATATAAGACAAATGCATTAGTTGGTATTCATAAATGAAAGCCTTTTCACCAAAAGGTTGTCGCCCCTAGTTAGGGGTGGGTTTTATGCCATTCATTTCAATGAAATTTAAGCCACTATATAGCAATTGCGAGGGGGATTGGGTAATGGGGGATGGAAAAGTTAGGAAAGTTGTTCTCTTTAGAGAGGGGGATGGCCATGTGAATTGGTGTTAAGGGGAACTCAAGATTCAACTTCATGCATGTGTATTCAAAGGAAAATGTAAATGCACTCCACTTTGATTAGCAATGTAGATTATGAGGGATCAACTAGCCATGCTCATAGATGGATGGTGTTTAGGAGAGTGTTGTAATTGTCGTTCACTTGATGACAACTCTTGGGAATTGATTGTGACAATAATTGAATTTGATGAATTGGATGTAAATTGAAGGGGGTAAGGCTAGTAGGGAGGGAGGGATGTGTGTGGGGGAGGCCATCTAGTAGGAAAATATATGAATGTAATGGGCATGATGAGAACATTTTAGTTTGGAACAAGAACATGGTATGAGCCAAGGGGGCATAATGCTTTCTATGAGGAAATTGTTTAAAACAAAATCATTAACAAAGCATTTGCATCTAGTAGTGTGATGGGTGGGAAGGAATTTTTAAAAATATGCATAGAGTTTTGTTGTGTCGATCTATGTATAAATGTATAAACCATGGATTATCAAATATCGATAGGAGGATAATAGGTGTGGTCATGTCTCAACATGTGTGTGAGAGGTTCACATAGTTTGCACATTGAGGATAGGAAAAAGGTAGGTCATGATAAATGTTTCTAACAATTGCCCATATAATTGGGCATTTGGAAAACAAAATACACGAGTTATATGTGATGTGGAGACTTATGGGTGGATCCAAAAATGATTGGATAATGTTTTGATCAAGGTTGAGTTGTTGAGCTATTTGTGAAATGGAGGGTATTGTGAAAAACATTTCATGTAGGATTTTGTCAATGTGAACGAGCGAAGGTATGTGTGTATATTTTGGATATGGCTTGGATGGAATCTTTCACTTTGAACCCCAATATGGGAAGGTGCTATGTGTGAATGAGATTATGAGCAAGTTGTAGGTATGGTTGTAAATGTTCACATTTGGCTAGGTTATTGGCCATGCCATTCCCTTTGATATCTATGTGAAATTTTATTTTGAGGGAAGTTATTGTACATTGGAGAAGATTACATGTAGGATTTATATTATACTAGAGTGTGGTTCATATTAATATTATGGGGACTCAAAAGTTTATTTATTTATTTGATGGGCATCTTTGATTGGCACATCACAAAAAAATTTAATTAAGTTTAGTACAATCCCAAAATAGTTATTTTGTTGTCTTGTGCTTTCAAGCAACTTATATAGGTTGCAATAATACTAGAAGTTAGGGCAGAGGACATGGGATAAAGTGTGATGATATTGGGAGCATATTGGGAAAACACATTGGAACTGGGGGAACATTTGGAGAACAAAGTGAAACGTGATGGGAACACATTGGGAACAACAAAAACCCAACACCCCTTTACCTTCCCACAAAAGGAAAAAAATTGAGCCCATTGGGTGCATGTTTGTTCATCTCATTTCAGATTATTACAAATTTTTACAACGTATTTTTATTCTTTATCATTTTTGGCCTAGACTAATGGCAAAGGCACAAATTCCCATAGTACGTTTGAGTGGTGTTGATGTGATGATGAAGCATTCTTGTAATGGAAAACTATAAAAATGTAAGTGGTGTCGACTAGTCATTAAGAAGGAATTTGCATGGTGAAGGGCCCCATTAGTTCAACTTGGAGGATATTTTGGCAACTTGGGAGAGGCCGATGATATAATAATGTTTTGAGATGGGGAATACGCACCATCCCATCCGCAAATGGAACTCTCCTCTTCGATGGTGTCCGCAAAGTAAGGAAATTTTATTCAATCTCAGTATGAAATGATGAAACTCAGCATCTAATAATGCACAAGGTTCGAGAGTAATTACAGTAGTTCAATTATTAATAAGTAAGAGCAGTGAAAATATAAGCAGCAGCAGTGCAGTGCAGGGCGCTCAGGAAAAAGAAAAGACAGGATGAAACTCAATTTATCACCAAAATTGATGGTTTTCTGAGTTTCACCCCCAGTCTACTTTTTTGCAGGTGTATATCCATTACTTTAAGGATAACTCTAATGAACACTAAAAAATTAAAAAAAAAATCCTCAATGGAATTTTTTAAACATTTAAACAAGCTTCCTTTTAAAATTGACCAGTATTGAGCAGGTACCATAATACCTTGGCCACTTTGACATAGATTTGTTAAATAATTTTCAAATTTCCATATTTCAACAAATGAAATATACCATAGTACCTTGGCCATTTCAACACATGTCCGTTGAATAATTAATTAATTAATTTTGAAACATTCATTTCAACAAATGGAATATTCTTAAATATCCACTATTTTCCTTCACAATTTTTTTTGATTTTTGGAAAAAATAAAATTTGAAAATTTCAACATTTCTGAAAATAATATAATTAGTGTCGAATTGGCCAAGGTATTAATTAAGGTATTCCCAAAATATTCCATCAGAGTTTTTATTTTCCTTGAGGAAAAAAAAAGTCTTTAAAAAAAAAAAAAACATTCCAGCACTAAGGCAAATTAGTAGGCTTAATTTAGTAATTGTTTGTAACAAACAGCAATTTACCTATTAGTAAGTAGACTTTCTCCACAACCACAACACATTCCAGAACTCTAGAATAAGCCTGTAGTAGGCGGAATTCTCCTAAAAGATTACAGCAAAGAAATACACATTCCAGAACTTTAGAATGAGCCTGGAATGTTGTAGTAACTTACTACTTGTAGCACATGCTAGAAGGAAATCTACTAGTAACTTACTTACATTGGTGATGTAAAAAGTCAAACAAGAGTAATTTAAATAAGTAAATAAATAAACAAATAAATAAATCAGAAAATGGAAGAATTACTTACCAAAATTTTTACCAGGTGGTAAAAAGTTAAAACTTGGGGGGGGGGTGTGATTTCACTTTTAAAAAGGTTTTTTTGTAAATTTTTGAAATACTTATTTTAGTATGTTAATTAATTATTTTAATATTTTTATTAATTATTTTAATATTTTGAATTAATTATTCTAATATTTTGAATTACTTACTTTAATATTTTTGTATTAATTATTCTAATATTTTGAATTACTTACTTTAATATTTTTGTGCTAATTATTCTAATATTTTGAATTACTTAATTTAATATTTCTGAATTAATTATTCTAATATTTCGAATTACTTACTTTAATACTTTTGTATTAATTATTCTAATATTTTTGAATTACTTATTTATCTAAGTTTATCTATAAGTTGAGGATGACAACGATCTGTGATTGGCTGTTTAAAATTTCCACCAATCACAAGACATGCATCAAACCCTAGTTGAAAAATAGCCAACGTAGTTTATAAACTAACCGCCTTGGGTTGAACCAGCACCCACCGTTGGTACCATGGTAAAAAAATCCCCAAAATAATCCCACGTGGGTGCTGGTTCACCCTGGCCCAGACTAACCCTAGTAACTAACCCTGGTAAGTAAAGATTCAGATACCGACCTACACAACACATCCTAAGTACATGAATACGTACATATCTCGTCATGATTACGTATTTATACAGTGTATCTTCTACGTTGACATTTTCGTAAGTACGCGTACATTGGCGTAGATCGCTACCGTATGCGTGAGAGATCGAGCGCAGAACGCGCGGGCGAGCGAGCGCGCGCCCGAGAGAGAGAGAGAGAGAGAGGAGATTGGGGTGTGTTGCCCGATCACAATCGTGCGGCGTTGACGCCGGAATGATCTCGATTCTGTGGCACAGCCAGCGGTTTCAGTGGGTCGCAGCTGCAAGTACAGAGATTTTGTGATGTGAAGGAGAACAGGTGAAGGAGCGGCGATGTGGCACCGTCCATGTTTTCCGTAGTAAGAACCACAAGAAGCAGAAGAAGAAGGCGATTTATGGGGATGAGGAGAATTTGAAGGTTTGCAGGAATCTTATTCGGCTGCTTCAACAAAATTGTGAATTTTTTTGTTGTTGGGTGTTTGTCTGAATTTGACGATGCCTGGAGAGACATAGAGGTGAACATCCGCCAAGAGTCGAGGTCAAGGTGATGGACAATCCCCGAAGGAGAGAGAGAGAGAGAGAGAGAGAGAGAGAGAGAGAGGTGTGAAGGTGATGGACATCCGCGCGAGGAGGACAGGCTAGGGTTTTAGATACATGCAAGAGAGATCAACTGGGTACTGAAGAGCAACTGCAGGATTTATAGTAGAGAGCTCGCTCGCTCGATGGAGGAGGAGAAATGGGCCTTGAAGAAGGAGAGATGGGCCTTGAAGAAGGAGAGATGGGTCTTGAAGGAGGAGAGATGGGCGAGCGATGGATTTGGAAGTAGGAGAGATGGGATTCAAGGCTAGTATGAGTATATGGAAATAGGGATTAGCCACAAGCAAGTCTGGAGGACAAGCAGCAGGTGAGCTAGAAAAACTTGGGTAGTAGTAGAATTCGAGCAGTGGCCGGAGAAGACTACAGATGGCCTCAGTGAACAGCAGCAGGAGGAGATCATGGGATGGTGGAAGGCTGAAGTCGATGCCGTGCTGGAGTAGGAATCCCTTACGTTCCGCAGTGGTACGCACCATTTGCGCTCTCTCTGCATGGCTGCTAGTGGTAGCTGTTGGCGTGGTGTTGTACAGAAACTCACTGGAAAGTAAGCGACAACAGATTGCGCTCCAATGCGAGAACCGCAGAGAGGTATGATTACCATCTGTATTTGAGATCGGTTTTGTTGAAAGGGTTGTGAGCAGGCCCTTCCTTCCTTCACCCTAGTGGGTCGGTCTGGTCCTTCCACTGAGAGAACTATTAACCCTTCCTTTTTGGGGGCTGTTGCTGCTTTGGTGTTTGTGTGTGTCTGTGGAGCAGATGTTGATGTCTGAGGTTGAGAACAATTTGGCAGCATCTTTCGTGATATTGGGTTTAGTAGCAAGTTTGCCAAATGTGGACCAAAACATATGGCAAGTCTTCACCTCACAGACACTCTTTCTGCGGCCTCATGTCCAAAGCTTAGTGTACAGCTTACGAGTGCTGGCAGATCAAAGAGCAGCAATCGAGAAAGAGTACAATGCGACCATCTACACGTATGGCTCTGAAGGGATCAAGATTCCCCGGGCGAATGCTTCTGAATATGCTCCAGTTGTCTATCAGTCAGCCTTGAATACCTCGATCTTGCTGCTCGATATCGCTGGGTATCCGTTTTTCGAACCAGCACTCTTTGACTCTCGGGACACAGGGAACTTTACCTTGTCTCCACCATTTCCTGCATCTCAGACTTGGCGAATGGGCGCATTCCTACCATACTATGGGAATCACAATAGTAGTACCCTCACCACAGTCGGCTTGCGAGACCAGGATGATGTTGGCTATATTGTCACTGTCTTGAATGTCGCAGATGTCTTCGGTGAAGTGATTGACAGGTAAAAACAACAACAGTATAAATAAACCCTGATTGTTATCAAAGAAGATTTGATGCCTGACCGTCTACTGAAGTGATTTGCGATTGCTACTGATTTTTGCAAAGTTTTTTTTTGTTGATGTGGGGGCGTGACAGGTTCACTGATGGTTTGGGTACCAGTGCAGCAGTGCTAGTGGCAGCATCAGGGGGTTTTAATTCTTTTTATAATTGCAGTCTGACAGAGGATCCTTGTGCGGTATACTTTTATGGCAAGAACGTGACAGCTGGAAAATCGGACACGATAGTTGTCCCCTTCAGTTATGGATCACAGTTATTTCAGCTCAAGTGCTCATATCTCGGGAATCTCAGGCTCTATGCATTGAAGAGCATTATTGCCTGGCCTCTACTTATGTCAGTGGTGGTTGTATTTTGCACAGTTGCTGTGTATCTTGTAGTAAAGAGGATGCAGACTATTGAAGGAGATGTTGGGTTGATGGAAAAGATGAATGCGGACTTGCATGCGGCCAAAAGTACTGCAGAAGCAGCTGACAAAGCCAAATCCAGTTTCCTTGCCACTGTTTCTCATGAAATCAGGTAACAAACAATCTTCCTGCCTACCCGACTTGGGACCCTGTCAACAATTTTCTGTCCTCCTGGTAGGGGTATTAATACACAGTCTACCATATCCATACATAGTTAAGAAAACAACATCTTTGGATCTCTGCTGGAACCTGGGTCTTCTGCTGCATGAACCATGGTACAGTGAAATTTGTGCAGTGAAATTGCAGATATGTTGTCTCTATGTGGAGAGTGTTGTCTTAGGGTTTTGGATTCTAGAATGAAATCTCTCTGCATCTGCTTTCTGAGAGTCTGAAGATCTGTGTGTTGGATTTGTGCAGGACTCCCATGAATGGTGTGATTGGTGAGATTTCCCTACTTTCCACAATTCTTCTAAAGTTGGATAACAGCTCAAATGTCTACAGGGTGTAGGGTTTAGGGGTTTAGGGTCTTTTGTTGGACTGAAATGTTTAGCGTGGGTAAGGTGTCTTTGTTGTGTACATGACAATATTGTCCAGTCTCCTTGTTAATCTACAGGAAAGTCTTGTGAAAAAGCACATGATGTTATTGTCAGGCTCCTTGGCTTGGGAGTACATGGTTGTGTAATGAATTGCTAGATTAGGAAGAATACATGAACAAGGCCTCTGGTCCTTATCCTGAACTGGGTTGGTGCAGGCATGACAAATTTGCTAATGGAAACAGATCTAAGTCCTCAGCAGCTTGAGTATGTGAAAATTGCTCAGGCAAGTGGCAACGCTCTTGTGTAAGTCACCTGCATCTGACTCAAAATCTATCCAGTATTCAGCCTAAATTCAGAACCTCATTTTTTGCTGCTGCTGCTACTTCAGCTGTCTCCCTGAAATTTTCTTTTTGTTGATGTGCTGAGTTTGTGGGTGTTTTCTTTTCTTTTTTTCCCCAATGGCAGTGCTCTTATATCAGATATGCTGGATCTGTCCAAAATCGAGGCAGGAAAAATGGAAGAAGAATCCATCTTGTTTGACATTCGTGAGGAGGTTGACAATATATTATCACTTTTCGAAGAGAAATTCCAACAGAAGAATTTGGAGGGTGCTGCCTTGATACATGATTCTGTCCCACCATGGTTATATGGTGACCCAGGACGCTTGCGTCAGGTATTCTTTGCTTCTACTTTTTCAGTTTGCATGTTGAGTCATTTAAGTGCTGGTCAGCTGCAGCACTTTTTGTTCTGTAAAAGAAAGGGCTCAAACAATGTGCCCACTGAGTACAGTTGTGAGAACTGGGCTGTTGCATGCTCACAGGATGCATCTATTGTAGATGTCCCAGTTGCTTATGGGGACATCATCTGAAAAATGGATGGGGTTTTCTTTGGACTTCGACAAACTTTGGGAAAATAGATACTTAGTACTACTGGGATTTGTTGTGCAGGTTCTTATCAATCTTATTGGAAATGCCATCAAGGTTAGCAATTCCCTACCTAATTACTACTTTGCTAGACAAGTTTAGGGTTTAGGGTTTAGGACCATCTCAGACTTTTTGGCACTCAATTATACCTTTTGATTCAGGCAGATTACAAATTTAGGATGCTTAAGGGTCAGGTGGGTTTTTTCATGGGTTGCAGTTTACAAAACAAGGGAGCATCTTTGTGTGCATTCGCTTAGTGGACAAAGCACAGTGGAAGGTGACTCAACCAGGGGTGCCTGGGAGGGAAGATCTACTTGACCTCGTTGATTCCACAGAAGCAGCAGCGGCTGGGGAGAATCCTTCATATCCAATGAGTGTCTATGTTGATGGTGTTGAGTATAACCCTGTGTTAGTTGTGAGTGGGGACAGCTCCCAGTGGCCAAGCCGAAGTATATCGGCACCGAGGTTGAGCATGAAAAATGGCCCTTTGAGTTCCCATGCATGTGTCAAGCGATGGCGGGATTGGTCACCCAAGTCCCAGATAGATAGCAGTGGTACGGGAGAAGTTACTCTCGTTGTCTCCATTGAGGATACAGGCAAGGATCTCTTTACCAAGCTAGATAGGTTTTCAAAAGGAAGAAGGCTTGTAACCATTTGCTTCTGTGCCTTCTTCCAAGACCATGTCAGTAACATGTTTTTTTTTGGGCGACTGCAGCACAAAAGAAGGCTGCAGAAATTCCGGATCTTTTTGTAGGGCTTAAGTATGTGTGGGTTAGAGAGGGGATGGAAGATAATTGAAACTTGTGAATATGGGTGTGCAGGTATTGGCATACCTGAGCATTTGCAACCTCGACTTTTTGAGCCGTTTGTACAAGCAGACAGCAGTACCTCTCGGGAATATGGGGGCACAGGAATTGGCCTGTCAATTTGCCAGGTAAGTCAGTGTAGTCTTTTCCACTTTGAAGATCTAGTAGGACCGACAGTAAGACGTTGTTTTCTTGTAGGACTTTCAAGCCCCGTAGAAGCAATAGTTGTGCTGTCCTGTTGCACCTCCTGTGTGGAAGTTTCATTACTGAAACCATGGATTCTGTTCCACTTGATACTGATCTAGCCCGAGAATCTCCAAGAGCTGTGCAAGCATAAGGTGCACCTATGTCTCAGAAGCCCTTCATCAGATCTGTTATGGAACAATGATGTTCCAGGTTGTTAACATTTGTTGCTTTTTATTTGGTGTATGCAGAAACTTGTAAAGCTGAGGAAAGGAGAAATCTCAGTTAATAGCAAGCCAGGTGATGGCAGTGTGTTCAAATTCTCCCTGACATTTCCAACCTCTGGCCAGTGTGGAAACCTCTCTCAGATCTCCCTTTCAATGAAGCGACAGCTGTCTGATATTGAGGAGGAGAAGTTGAGAGGAATTCGAATTCTTCTTGTTGACCCACATCCAGTACGACAGGTAAGAGATTTAATCAAAGCCTGGTATTTCTGTATCATTGCAGTCCAATGGTGAAGTGTTGCTTTTAGGGTTTAGGGTTGCATAATGTACATACACTGCACCACAGTCAGAAAGTGCGTTTCCTTGCTTGTCAATGTTTCACATTGTGAACTTTTCAATGACTGTAAAACCAAAGTTCTCCAGTGTGAACTCTTTATCAGAAACTGTTGGATAGTAGTGTTCTTGAAGTTGTCATTGAGGAAAGAAACTGACAACAGATCTGTTGGGGTGAGCATTGCAGGAGGTTGTTGCCACTTACTTGCGGAGGCTGGATGTGATTCTTGAGTCTGCTGAAGATGTGCAGTCTGCACAAGATGTACTCACAAGGTGGGGAGCCTTGTGATCCTGTTTATCTTCTAAGAGGTTTCCTTGTTTTTTTGTCATTACACATTGATTGAAGTTCCAGTTTCACATAGTTTGAACCTGCAATTTGGCTTTTTGTGGGTTGGAGGGTGGATCAGTGCCTTACTGTTCTCATGGCTAACCTCATATTTTTGGCTCTTTATATTGCAGGAAAGAAGGTCCAAGCTTCCAGGCTGTGATAGTAGATTTGCAAGGATTAGAACATTCTTGTGCCTTAAATTTGGTTCAGTCTTTGCGGAAAGAACCTGGGACCAAAGTGCTACCATTCCTGGCTCTGTCTCGTCCAGTGGTATCTGACATGCAAAAGGAACTCCAGGAAGCAGGGTTCTCATTTACAGTACATAAGCCACTTCGATATTCAACTTTGGCAGCAGGTCTTCTAAAAGCTCTTGGAGTTCAGCAACAAAACACGTCTCGGAGAATGGACACAAATTCAAAAATGCTTGTTGGGAAACGCCTACTAGTGGTACTATGCCTGTGTCACACAATGATTGCTCTTGGGTGTTGCCCATTTATGATCTCCTAAGCCTATTGAATCAGGAGAAAACTATGCAATGGAAAAATGTTCCTACTTTATGTTCTCATAGTTGTTGGATTTAGGGTTTGAACTTTGCTGCAAAGAGCAGAACTGAGAGGGTTTTCATACAAGAACTATGTGGTTTTTGATGCTCTCTGTGTAGGTGTTTATATGACACTCCAATACAGCTTCTTGTGTGCATCTCTATGTCAGTAATTTTTGTAGCTTGATGCTGAGAGGAGACAATCTGTCTTTGGGTGCAGGTGGATGACAACATGGTGAATAGAAGAGTTGCAAGTTCCATGCTTCTACGGTATGGGGCGACTGTAGTCAGTGTTAATGGTGGTGTTGAGGCACTTACAGCTGTGAGAAAACAAGAAGCTGGCGAAGAAATTGACTTGGTTCTAATGGACATTCAAATGCCAGAGGTATGAGCAATGGTTTAAACAGCAAATGTCACTGATTTTATGGTCAGAAGCTATGTACCCAATTCACCATTTCAAAATAGCCTGTCTGTTTTTGACTTCTGCCTTCAAAAGCAAATTACAGAAATTTATTCATGCAGAACTTTCAAAGTTAATCTCAGCCTGAATGTAAGCTGGTTCAGATCTTTTGTTACAGAGTCAGACTCTGAATCTCCAAGTGCAAGCTAGAGATATGGTCATGTCTTCATTCGATTGATGATAGGACTGGCTATCTGTGCAAGACGTGCTTTTCTATCAACTGTCTTCGTTTGGTGCAAAATAGAGATAACAGACCAAGCCATGCAAATGTTGAAATGGGTATTTGAGGTTGTATGATGACAGATGGATGGTTATGAAGCCACACGACGGATTCGGGAATGGGAGGTGGAGAATTGTGATCTGTGCCAGGCCACACAGGAAACTGAGCCCAAAATGGAGTGCGAAACTGTGAGAGCTTGCCCACATTGCCACCTTCCTATTGTTGCAGTTACGGCTGATGTCATGAAGGGAACACATGAGCTTTGCTTCAGTGCTGGCATGGATGACTACATCCCCAAGGTACTTTTAACTGCTATTTTTCATGGATTTATCTCATGTACCCTTTTGTGGCATGGAAAATATTGAGGTAGAGAAAGATTCTCTATATCTTATTAAAGCATAATGTTTTCATTTGTGCAGCCACTCAACCAAAACCAGTTGTACAAGCTCCTCGAAAGGTTTCTTAAGAACAAGCTTGGCAATCCACCAAGTTCTCCCAACTAAACAGACCCCCAAAGAAGGAATTGGTATTCACATACACAAGGGTATGGATCAATCAAAATGGGGATGACCTTACACACAGTGGGATCTAAGTGCTTGAGCTTTCAGCAAAGGCTTTCAACTTCTTTTTGAAGAGAAGCCCGGGATTGAATTGGCATTGCCAATCATGTGTAGCATATGAGTAAACGAGTAAGTTTTCATTTCATTCCAGCATTTTCAATCATGTGTAGCATTCATTTATTCTCTCATCTCTTTCTTAGTGCCCCATACAAAACACATCATCTTTCTGTAGAATTTGTGGGGGCTTGTAAATATTCACGGGCTGTGTTTCTTTCTAAGTCTGGTTTTCTGTTAACTCTGATTTTGTGCTTGCTTGTGGGTTTTCCTTTAGACGTCTAGATCCATTTTGGGTTTTCTGATCTTAAAAGGAGGTTGGTGACACCTTAGAACCTAGGTGGTTGTTATCATAATCTCCCATGCCCCTTTTCTGCTATGAGTTTCTAGAGTGAGATTTCCCAGCAAGACAACTGGGCCTAATGGAGTGATGAGATATGGGTAGCTGTGTTCTTGAAACAGACCAAATTGAATGTACTTGTTACTCTTGGGCCCTTTCTTCTTTAGTATTCAGAGTTGTATCAATTCCCAAGGCATTACTTCCATGGCTTGTGGCAATTGAAAACTACTTGTAAGGTGCACCAGGTGCAATGTACAAACTACATACCTGAAGACCTTCAAGAAATGAAGAAAATCTAGTGCCTGAAAGTTTGATGCCCTGACATTTTTAGAGGGTCAACACTAGCTTATGATGCCACCAAATGCCATCAATACTCAAGTTACTCTTTATCTCGGATTATGTGGTCATGTAATCAAGAGACAGAGGTGTCGAATGGCTTCCAAATTTTCCCTTTCCCATCACTTTTGTAGTTCTATTTTGATTTTCTATCTTCTCCCTCCTTGTTCACTCCAACTTATTGTTGGTCTTTGTGTATGCAAGTTCATGTTTTTCATGATGGGTCATTTTGCTTTGCCATTGGACCCTTTCAAACCAATAGTGAATTGAAAGTTGAAGTGCAAGTTGGTTAATTCAAATGCTCATGAAGAATAAATTTGTGGAATAAACAATACGGGGAAGAGCTGAAAACTGATGTGAACAACTTCTTCATGTGCTGATCATGTTACATGTTTGTCTTATTAGTACTTATTGGATAAGATCTAGGGTAGATGATCCTAGGGTGGGAGGCTTTTAGTCTTCAAAATGAATGTTACAGTGCCACCCATTATTAGGTGTTGGCTATGCATTCAATTTTGGAGTCAGGGTCTCAAGGTTTGTAGACGAAGTTTCAAAGTTATTTTGTGTTTTGAGCTGGGTTTGATTTTCTAGAATTTTGACAAATTGCTCTTAGTTTTTCTTTTTAAATCAGCTGGCCCTCTTACGAATTAGTTAGTGTTGAACATGAGTTGTAGATACCATATTTAAAAAAGGGAGAGAGAAGAAAAGAGCAAAGGGTGATGGTATCACCACCATCACGATTTGTACCAAGTCTCTAGACCCAGAAGGCTCAAGTGTTGAAAGATGCCATATTAGAGAACCATGTGAGTGTAGGTAAAACCCTTGGCTGTGGGCTTTGCTGTGTGAGGTGGAGCTGAGGTGGGCATGATTCTGGAGAAAGCCTCTGGCCAAGGGTTTTACTAAGGCCCACTTTAGACGTGGGTCCAGGGTCAAATTTCCTTGGAACCAATTTGGACTGATTTGAAGCAAATTGAATCCTTGAGTTGGACTATACCTTGGTCGAATTTCCTTGGAACCAATTTGGACTGATTTGAAGCAAATTGAATCCTTGAGTTGGACTATACCTTGGTACCTAGCCTGATTCTTGGTTCTCCAAATCATGAGCTCTCCTTTTAGCATTGTTTTTGGTCTGAACCACTTGATTTTCCCTCCAAAACAGGTGCCAATGTAGGTTTAGCCTCAGTTTGTGACTTTTTAGTCTTGGACCCTCGTCTAAAGGCCTTGGGAACAATTTAAAGCTTGCGACCAATAAAAATTGCTTGGATTCATTGGTGCCTGGACCTTGGACCTTCAACTAAAGTCACCCTAAGTGCAAAGACCTGTGCTGATTTTTATTTTTTCATTTTTTTGGTATCATGAGGGAAAAAAACAGAAAAAGTGGGGTGTTTCAAAAAATGGAATGCCCACTTTGTGGAGGAAAAATTACACTAAGGCGCCCTCCAATTACACTGAATTCCTATATTTTTGCACTAAAGTATATAAGAGTGCCACAATAATTTGTTCCACAACAATTTGTCATCTTTGTGACTCTCATATCTTTAGCTAAAAGAAACAAAACTACCCTATAAGAGAAACAATAGAAAGGTGGGATCTCCTTGAAAAAGGATAGTAGATGATTTACAATGCACCACCCATTTTGGCTAAGTAGAAAAATCACATAATAATCAACCAAATTTGCAACTAGATGATTCTTGTGAGTCTAGTAAAAAAGGTTTCCAATAAGCTCATGTTCATTGCTTGAAAAATGTGTAAAATGAAGTTTTCTTCTTGTGGAAGGAACCTTAGCCTCAATTAAATTAATGATTTAATAATTCCAATATTTTAGGAAAGTGATTAAATTATATGGTGAAAGTTTGGCTCTAAACTATTTAGCCTGATGGTGATCAATTCTAAGCTCTAAATTAGCTAGCCCAATGGTGAATTCCAAGCTCTAAAACTGGACTGAAGATTAGCAAGATTTTATTAGGTGTGGAGTATTCTAGGCTCTAGACCCGGAGGAAGTTGCTTAAGTGGCACCGGGCGAGTATCTGACGGGTACGGTGAATTCTTGGCCTCGCGAACCTGACGGAAGATTCGTAGGTGGTCCCGGGCGAGCATCCGGCGGGTACGGTGAAATTCTAGGGCCCTTAGAACTGGACCGAGGATTCGTAAGTGGCCCCGGGATCGTATCCGGCGGGTATGACATCCGCAGCCACGACCACTTGCCCAGTTAGCTGTGTAGCCAAGCGAATGGAAAGTGGGCCTTGAAGTGCCGATCCCGTGTTGGATTGCACCATCCAGTTCGCACCCCAGTTCTGTGTCATCGCCTGCCACGCAGAGTCGTTTCCAGCCTGCAGCGAAGCAGCAGCAGCAGCAAAGCATCAGCATCCCATGCATGCAGAGGAATAGCACGTTTATATTTTAGCAGCAGCTAGATCGAAAGAGAAAATCGTCGAGTCTAGATTTTATAACAAATTTGCAACAATTTACGTATATAATGCTGCAAGCATGCATGCATATGATCAGCTAGCTTGAGTACTAGTTATAGTTTACCTGCTTGATTTGAACAGCTTGGATGTCTCCTGGACCGCCCTCGTACTTGACAATGAGTGAAAGCCAGAATGGGTTGGACCCAGAATCCACTGTGAAGCTAATGTTTTGTCCCGGATACGAGCACGGAATCCTAGTACGGGTTCGCAATAGGATTCCAGTTAGCTGTCTAGTTAATGATTTTCTCCCAAAGAATTTACTACCCCAAGGATTTACTCTTAAACTGAAGAAGATCTGGCAACCCCGGTCCTTATCAGGATTCATGATAGCAAGTAAGATTTGCATTCGGTTGAATGCGACATACTTGTATTCTTGTGGGGGATTCTAACATCTGACGATGATCATGAGGTTGAATGTTTACCTTCTGTAGAGAAGATCATAAACGGCGACGGTTCGGAGAGCTTCTTCCTGGCCAGAAATGGCCATGTTGCTAATCGCAGTTCCACTGAGATCGAAGTGGGGGAAGCTACCATCACAGAAAGCACCTCCTGGACACAAGTCTGTGATGACCACATCGGTAGCAGTCGGCTTGCAGAGGTCGGTGTGGTTACACTTGACCTCGTAACAGACTCCGCAGCCTGATCCGTTCAGAAATAGGGGCGAGTTCCCGGCGGCAATGCTGCTTCCGTATGGTGAAGTAGAAAGCACTCCATACCCACATGCACCTCCTGCAATCCCGCCAAAAAAAGAAAGAAACCCAAGTCATGTCTGCACCATAGTATAACGCAGATTCTGCAACTCTTGTTCCCTTGCTAGTCGAGCTGAAAAAAAAGGGTTTTGAGATCAACTACCTCCACATTTGATCAACTTACCATCTGACCCATCTCCATCAGGATCTCCATACCAAGTTCCACCAGCTGGCTTCCACTCGGGATCGTAGTAATTCTCCTGGCAAGAATGCAAGGGCAGATGACCAGCAATGCTGCATACTAGTACTAGCAGAGCCACTATGAAACGAGTGCTGCGTCCAGGAATTACAAAAGCTGCCATATTGTTGTTCCTGATCACCCAGCTAGCTTGCTAGAATCGATACGACCACAGACCCCAGCCTGCAGTATAAATACACAAAATAAATATAAGTCGACAAAAATTGCAGCTCGGATATTAACTTACTGCAGCTAGCTAGAACTCCTGGAAGCACTGGCTCAAGCTGCAGGTTATAATATATCAACTGATCTCCACGTAGTTATATTACACTACATCGATGAAGATTCAACAGATCTAGCAAACTTGTTCAGACAATTTGGTAACTAATTCTTGTGGAAAGATGCAGATGATCATGATCATGAGCTGATGATGATCATGATGAGTACTAGAGAAGAAAATGCCGATGACTAGAAATATGTGATGCAGCAGAATATATGAGTACTAAGCGATCAATCAGCAATTCGTTTGAGATTAACTAACTGTATCAAACTAATACTAGTAGTGTAGATCAGCTGATCTAACATACAGTTAATTAGTGCTAATTATTAGGTACTAATTATATACTAATTGCTCTTGCTAATTAGGGAACAAATCCTGGGATTAGTAGCACGGCCGGCGGGCGGGCGGGCGCTGCCGGGACTCGTCGGGCGGCGAGCCGGGGGGTATTATCAGCGCGAGTCGTCCGGCCGGCGACGGCACCGGCGGACCTGAACCGGTTAGTACCGCAGGAATCAGCCGTCGCCGGACGTCTTGTCACCGAAAGCCACACACTTCCGGCTGTTGTAACTTGGCCTTAACATGAAGTTCCTAACCAGGGTTGTGCGGTTCCTAGGTTTTAAAGGTAACCTCCGGTTCCGGTTACCTCAACATCCTTGAGACCGGTTCCGGTTATGTACTTTTTAAATAACTGGGACCTTGTTCCGATTCCGGATATTTCCAGGGAGGTTCTGGTTAATTTTTCAGATGTCGAAATGAGGGCCAGTTTTGATTCTGGTTAATTAACTTCGGTTACTTGGTTACCTGTGATTCCAATTTCAGTTTTTAAATTGAATTTTTTTCAAACAATGAAACGAAGAAACAAGGAACATTGCAAATTTTTATGAAAAGAAATCCAAGTGGATCAAAGTACAAAGCCTTGAGAAGGCCAATTTCAAGGATAATGAACTTATTTCTAAAGTCTAACACTAAAAACTAAAACTTAAAATGCTAAGATTCATCAAAGCAAATGGATCAATACCAAATTATTTTTTGCCAATTAGTTTCAAGTTTTTTTTCAACTCATGCACTTGTAGGCCCTACCTTTGCCATATCTATGAGAACATCTCAAGTGCAAAGTGGCATAGCAAGGAAGAAAGAAAGAAAACTTGAAAACTTGTCAAAAGTCTAGGTTACATCACATTCAATTCTAAGGTTTGGGTGTGTAAGGATTCAACTTTTCATTGCAAGGCAACAAACAACATCCTTATTTTGGCCATCACTCCCAAAGACCTACAACCACCAAAAACAATTTAGAATACATAAAGAAACACAAATTGTGACACAAAACTTGGAAAAAAAAAACATCAAAATGCAAAAAAAGAATAAACATACCTAAACCTTAAACCTTATTTTGGCCTTCATCCACCTCCAAGAGGCCAAGTGATGCAATGATCTCTTCATTATCGTCCATTAGGGTTTCCTCCATCTCCATGAATTTCTGCATGGATAGAGAACCCCCAACCCTAGAATCCTCAAGCCAATTCTTGTAGATGTTACTAATCATATCAAAATTCTCTGTGCCCAACCTAGAACAATGTAGATTCGTGCAAATACTTGCAATGCTGAAAACTTTTTTTGCTTCAATCTACGATCCCACAATTCCCAAGATTTGACGAGCAACAAACCTGACATAGGAGAAATGCCCCTCTTGGGTTCTCCACCATGCCAAAGGGTCTTTACACTCATCATCAATGACCTTCTTGACCTTAAAATGTGTTAGTTGTTCTTTGACTACTAGTAAAAGCATGTCCTCATTTGTAACCATGCAATCATACAAATTAGTGGTTTGAAAATTTTGGGATGTAAAACTACTGGGGGCTTTTTCACATGTATCACTAGGGTTTAAAACCTTGTATGCACAAACTAAGAGCAGGAACAATACCTGTTTGTCATATTTTCCTTCAATTTGGAAAGCCCATTCCTTACCAATGTAATTGATAACCAACCTTAATCCCTTGTACCGGGGATCCAACATAAGGGCCAACATGTTATGAGCTTTGCGAGGTTGGAAACCAAACATAAATGAAAAGAAGGGTTTTAAAACGATTATTACTTGGTTTTGCATGCGTACTTTTAAGATTTTAAATTCACCATCACAGTCTTTGGTTTTGCCAAAATCAAGGGTCAAGTTTTCAACCCACATTTGGCATATGAATGGAATTGCAACAACTAGGGCATTAAAAAGGAACTAGTACCCCCTACTTTAGTTTAACACACACAACTAGACAATAGGACCCAAAATATCTACAATTTGAGCTACAACCCAAACCTGAAGGCTTGGCACACGATTTTGAAATGCCAATGACTAACAGTTGCTAACCATAAGACCAGGCAATTGTGTTCCTAAATTCCAAAATTTCTTGAAATATGATGACACAAGATGCAAACTTAGTTTTCACCAAAGTCTTGAGCTTTTAGGGTGGCACACCATTATCCAAGCATGCCTTCTGCCACTCTTACCACCCCTTCCTATTATTTTTGGTCTAGGTTATAGTTTTTTGCAAAATGGACTAGGCTTTCTTGATGGAAACAAAAGTTAGTCCAATAGAAACCTTAGCATCATCTATAGCACATTGAACACACTTTGACATTATATGCCCCCAACATGACCCCACAAAAGGTGTTTGCCAACCCAATGTTTCATAAGAAACAACTGAAGTCAATGCATTTGTCATGGTGTTGAAATTACCCCCTTCATGCTTTGCATATGCAATGATTTGAACATTGAACCTATACTTTGCAACCACATCATTGACTTGCAGGGCCATGGCATTCCCAAAAGTGTTTACAATCTCAAAAAACCCATCTAGCTCCCATTTGTTATTCAAAAAATGCACGATCATCACAAAGGTATCCACTCCAACTCTTGAGATCCAAAGATCAAATGATATAATGCAAAAATGGCATGATTTAAAGGTAGATAATATAAACCTTTCTTTAATCTATTCTGCCAACCTAGGCAAGTTATCATTCACCAAGGCTCGCCTAGATGGAAAAACAACACAAGGATTTTGCCTCATCAGTAGCCTCCTAAAAAATAGAGCTTCAACAAAAGACAAGGGCACCAATTCCTTGGCTATGAACAAGGCCAAGTCTTCTTCAAATTGTTTTTGGTTAGGGTTGTCCTTGCTATAAGGAATAACATTCGCAAAAAAATTTGAAATGTTTGAGGATGTCGAGTTAAACCTCTTTTTGGAAAGTTGTTTTTCTGCATTAAGACCATCCTTCTCCTGATCAACCCACTCATTCCACAATTGTCGATGCAATAACTCAAGATGATTTTGAAAAGTGAAAATCCCATTTGTTGTTTTGTATGTGATGATGCCTTTTCTAGGTCCTACACTTGGAGTAATAGGACCACAAAAAAGACACCTCAAATGTTTGGGTTGGTTAGAAGTTGAACTTACTTTTGAAGAGGACAAGCTATTGGGCACAAAAAAGACCCAAGTTGTGGCGTTCAAGCTTCAAACCTTCCAAAAGTCCCATTGTTTTGCCAACGTTGCCCATTGTTGATTTATTTGCAATCGACATGGTGCTTACAGTTGGAGCACTCATTGATGGGGATGCACAAATCTCAAAATACAATTCTAGCTCTTTGGGGAAAACAACATCCAACTCCTCCATGGCCTTGATTTTTCAACCCTAGCAAACAAAAAAAACTAGTGCAACTTTGAAAACTTCACTCTTTCTCTTTCTCTTTGCTACTGGAAGAAACGAGACCAAAGACTAAGAACAACGAGAGGGAAAGAGAGAAAGAGTGAAATAGAAGAGATGAGCGAAAGAGAGAAGAGAGTAGCTTAACCTAACCCTAAATAGTAATCTAACTTTAAACTACTAACTGGAACTGGGTTTTCTTGTGAAAAACCCCCCAATTCCAGGTACCTACACTTGAAGTAACCAAACCCCAGTTCCGGTTATTTGAAAAGTCCACCTTGGGAACCAAGTGCCTGGTTAGCTGCCTGGGTAGTAAAAACTGGGCTACCCCCAGTTCCAGTTCCTGATCAGTTCATGGGGTCAGTTCCAGTTAGGTCCCCAATACCCGGAACTGGACCCAGGTACTCAGATTTTCCAGGTACCCCCACAACACTGTTCCTAACTCATAGTTTAAAATTTGAAAACTCAGCCAAATTTCACATGACATAGCCCAATCATTTTAATTTGTAAATTTGATTCAATAATACGGTGAATTAATTTTTGATTAAATATAATGTGCATTGATTTTGATTAAATGCAATGAAAATTTATATTTTATTAAATTTAATGTGAATAATTAAATGTAAAATTGTGTTATAAATATTTCTTGATTTCAACTTTTTTTCTCCTTCTTCTAAAGATTAAATTATTTCCTCTAGCTTGGTGATAATTCATCTTTGCAACCACAGCCCAGGGGATAATCAGGTTCTTTTATTGTGTTAGAGAGTGAACAGGGTTTTGGCCAATTCCAGGTTCCTAGCTCACCCCTGGTCTTGCTACTGGGTGAGGCTGTGGACAAACTAGGCCTGGAATTGGGGCAACACCTGTGAATTACATCAACAGACTCAGCACCCTGTGCTGAACAACCAGTTCAGCATGAGAATTAGTTGATTAAAAAAGGCAGAATATAAGATGTTTTGTGCAATATTCTGTTGTAACATTCTCATTTATTTTTTCTGAAAAAAAATCATCAAATTTGGACTCTGATTTTAGTTTGGTAAAATTATTAAAACTAGTTATTATTATTATTATTATTATTAAGGTACCCATGTTTCTAAAAAACTTTGTTCCCATTTAATGCTAAATTCCTCTTGGGATGCTAGCCAATGACACAACATTAGCATATTGAAATGCATCATATCCCTCGTTGTTCATGTATGGTTTCTTTTCTCTTTTTTCCTTCAAGTAGAAAATAGAAGAAAGCACTTCACTAAGGTTTTGAACTAGTGATACTTAGTTGTTTATTCTTCTTCTTCCGAGGATTATCTCTCTCTCTCTCTCTCTCTCCTCCTCCCCCCACCCTTCTTCTTGCAATTTTATATCTAACATCCAAATGAAAATCTGCAAATTCTGGCCATCTCCAAGCTTCAATTATGAGAGCTCCTTCCCATGCTAACCCATTGATTGGCCCATGGAGGTGGTGAGTGCTAACAATTGCAAGAAACCCCCAACCAGGAGATTTGACATCAGATAAAACATTCAGTTAGCACCCTAATTGTGTGTCATTCATTCATTGACTAGCACACAAAATCATTAACCCACATCTGTCATCCATATTACCATCCTTTAACCTACTTGAGCTGTACCATTTCATTGTTATTAGGACCAATTTTTTTTTTTTTTAATTTTTTGAATTGATTGAAAAATCATGAAATGTGCAAAAGTACACATAAAACAGAACTTTGAGCACACTATTGTCATGATTTTCAAATTTTGCTTTAATAACACATTTGTTGATTATAGAAATTAGGTGAACTTGTCCAAGTGTGTGTATGTCCATGGTGCCAGTTATGGCTCCTAGTGAGCTGAAAGGCGAGCCATATGGTGAACTGGGAGCCATAACTGGCACCCCAGTGCTGGCTCCCTGGCATAAAGGACTAAATGTGCTGCTTAGGTAGGTCTTAAAGTAGCTAGGTAGGTTGGTCTTAACATAGTCCAGGTAGGTAGGTAGGAGAATGCAGAATCTGCCAGTGTAGCCGTTTACGGAAAAATAGCAATGCCTGACAACGTGCAGAATCAGCAGGTTCAGTCCTTTACATGAAAAGAAACAACTTTTGTATATATAAGGGTTCCTTCAGTGGGGGGCATTATGCCCTGGGAACTGATGTCCAAGAGCAGAACGTCCACACTGGAGTGCCTCCCCTGGTGTAACAAATAAGGAGCAGACCTTAACTGTAAGGATCTAACAGCAGAACTCCACCCCCCCAGCAGGACATTCTGCCTTCTAAGGGGACCCAAAGTAACAAAGGGGCATGTCCTCTGAAAGCTTGTTTGTTAGTTGTTACCACTACTAAAGAGACACAAGTGACTACATAAGAGCATTTCCACCAGTGCTCAGTATGTCACTCTGGATATTAAAATTAAATGTCCCTGTTTACCTTTCTTTTTTTTGGGCAACCCTACCCATAAAACTGTAACCAGAACTGCATATACGTGGGAACTACTAATAGCAAACCACCTGGACCAATCATTACGATCGACCAATCAGAAATACTGAGCTGCAGTCAGGTCCAATTTATTACACTCTTTTTTGGAGGTGCACAACTGTGTTGGGCCTTTTACCAACCACGGCAAGCTACACGAATTTGGTGCAGAAAACCAATTTCCTGAGCTAAACCGGCATATAAATTTGACTTTTTCACAATAAATTTTACTTTCTGGAGTCACATACTGAGCACCGGTGGAGATGCTCTAATAGTTGTGTATATTTATTGGTTAAAAGGGTCTAAGTTGATTACTTGATAAATTAATATTTAATTGTTGTCATCTTGACTTTAAGTCATGACTGAGGCATCAAGCCAAAGACAAGCTTCAGATTGGGGGGCTTGGAGAAGGATAACTATAGTGGGAAACTCATCTCAACAAAAGGGAATCAACTCAAAAAAAAAAAAAAAAGCCCTCAAGTTTATTCCTAAAGTGCAATTCTTATTTAGTCTTAACCATTGTTTGATCTGCTATTGACTATCGACTTTGTGGCATATCAACTTGGTACCAATATTGGAGGACTTTAGAAAGATTTCATACTAGATGATGCAAGTAACCCATGCATTAATAGGTCCTCACCATTGTTGGATGGTTATTAAATTTTTTCTTACCCACCTATTCTAGTTCTCAAAAAAATTTAATTCAAGAACCTAGATGGTTTTCACATGTAGAGTTTTTTTCATATCATATCCAATTCTTTATTTTTCATTATGTCCAACCAGTTTTTAACACATTCAGATTAGTCAATTATATTAGGTTGGTTCTTTACCTTCACTTTCAGATTTTAGGATTTTTATTTTAATTTCAAATTTTCATAGGCCAAAAACAAATTGACAATCATTACAAAACTTTAATATCTAAACAAAAACATGTCATCACATTTCAAAGATATACAAGGCAAAAAGCACTAAATTAGTCCTCATTCAATTCATGTTATTCAAATGAAGTTTTAAATTCATCTAATTCTTGTTTTAAATCTATTTCAAAATCTGTCAATTTTCTCAATTTACTAGGAGCCTTGCAACCCACCCTTGCATCATTTAGTCAATTTTTATTTATAAAAATTAAAATTTCAAGGTTCATTGATTGAAAACATCTCTCAACACCACCAATATGCATTCAAGTTCACTTTGTGTTTCATTAAATTTTGAATGAAATTAAACAAATTTATGGTGAAAGTGGTCAACCCCTTAATAAACAAGGGGAAAAATAGAAAAATTCACTAAAAACTAATTGACTTCATTAAATAATTAATCAAATTCATTAATAATTGAATTGTTAATAATAATTTTATTAATAATTAAATTGTTAATAATAATTTTATTAATAATTAAATCATCAATAATAAATTCATTAATTGTTAATTACAAACTTAGGTTAAGCATCTACTTCATTCATTATGCTATCTAGCTTAAGTTAAAAACCTAGCCCACCTAAACATCTTGCCCACCAACTTAAGGTACAAGTGTGAAGGTTTGAACCCTTCACCTCCTTTCATTTTCATGTTTAAAAAACAAGTTTTTAACCATTGAACAATTATTTAAATGAATCATATTTTTTGTCATCACATATTATTATGCACATTCTATTATATCTTAAATAATTTTTGACTATTCTATCATAGGCCCTTATTGATTATTTTACCTTATTTTATCATAGGCAATTCTTGGCTAGTATACCATAAGCTATTCTAGGTTATTTTATCATAAGTTATTGTTCGTTATTTTACATTATTTTATCATAATCAATTCTTGACTATTCTACCATAAGTTATTATAAGCTATTTTATCATAGGCCATTGTTGGTTATTTTACATTATTTTACAATAGGTTATTATTGTACAATCTTGATTATTTTATCATATTTTACCATATGTTGTTGGTTATTTTATGTCATTTCACCATAGGTTATTGGTGATATTATATTATAAGCTATTATTAATTATTTTAGGTTATTTTACCATAGGCTATTGATGGTTATTTTATTGTAAATTATTGTAAGTTATTGTAGGTTATTTTATTGTAGGCTATTTTTGGTTATTTTATCATATGTTATTTAAAACTATTTCATCATTGGTTATTTTATTGTAGGTTATTCTTAGTTATTTTAAGTTATTTTATCATAGGCTATTTTTTGTTATCTATCATAAATTATTATTGGTTATTCTAAGTTATTTTACTTAAGTTATTTTAGTTATTTTTTATATATACTATTGTTGGGTATTCTAAGTTATTCACCATTGGTTATTATTGATTATTTTATTATAAATTATTATTAGTTATTCTATTGTAGGTTATTTTTCATTATTTTAGATTATTCTTGATTATTTTTAACTATTTTATTGTAGGTTGTTATTGGTTATTTTAAGTTATTAAAAAATTATTCTTGGTTTTTCTACCACATTCCATTTTTGGTTATTCTAAATTATTTTATTGAAGTTATTATTCATTATTTTATATTATCCTACGTTAGGTTATTCCAAATTAAATTTTTATATGTTATTTTAACTTAGATTATCATATTTTATTTCTGATTTTTTTTAATTATTTATGTTTTAGGATAAAATAACTTATAATAACATAAAACAAAATGACCTTGAATAATCTAAAGTATAGTTTGAAATAAAAAATATTTATTATTAACACAAAGTAAAATAATCTAAGATATAACCTAAGGTTAATTAAACACCTTAGCTTTAAATATTTTAAAATAAAATAACATATAATAAATTAAGATACCTTAAAATAAAATAACCTATAATCATTTACAATAACTGAAAGCATAAGTTAGAATAATTAGAATAGCCTAAAATAAGATAGAATATTTAAAACAACAATATAAAAATAAATCTATTTATCATAGTAAATTATAATAATAAATTATATCAATTCATAATGAAATATGATATTTATATAATGATCTTATAGTGAAATAACTTTGACCAAATTGAAATCAATAAAATATAATGAACTTATTTCATTTTTACAATCTCATAATTGTTTAAATCAGTGAAATGCACCACACTTTTTTTGTACTAATACAAATTCATGAAAATTTTAACCCCAAAAAAAAAAAAAAAAAAAAATTC
>Ga0116227_10002524_pt1 | contig 41379 bp, 22 predicted proteins | sample S1TSphgellanicum_FD_89693 | JGI IMG/M metagenome (GOLD analysis project Ga0116227, IMG submission 89693) | Host-associated microbial communities from peat moss isolated from Minnesota, USA - S1T2_Fb - Sphagnum magellanicum MG | ecosystem: Host-associated > Plants > Peat moss > Unclassified... | reverse complement strand
TTGAGGGAGTAAAATAGACGAAAAAAAGAAGGGCAAATGACTTGCTCTTCTTTCACCCGCCCCGCCACCCCCCCCCCCCACAAACTACCATCCCACCCCCCCCCCCCCCCCCCCCCGCCCTTCTGCCTTTTCCCCCTTAAAAGGGAAAAACCTGGGCCTCTTTGGTGCATGTTCTCTCACCTCATTGGCTAGGTGGGATTTCTATTCACAATTGACCATTTTTGGCCTAGGCCAATAGCAGCAGAGGCACAAATATGTGGGGACATATATAGTTTAACAACTCAGTTTGCAACACATAAAATGAAGAATTGAGAAATCTTTTCTTTTAAACAATGTGACACTATTAAAAAAATGTGAAATATCGTACTACCTTGGCCATTTCAACACATGTCCATTAATTAATTAATTAATTAATTTTGAAAAATTCATTCCAACAAATGGAATATTCCTAAATATTCACTATTATCCTTCACAATATATTTTTGATTTGGAAGAAATAATTTTTGAAAATTTTCAACAATTCTTAAAATAGTATAAGTAGTGTCAAATTGGCCAAGGTACTAACTAGGGTAGCAAGTGACATTTTCTGAACAAACTTATGAAATCAGCTTCTCCTTTTGAGATAAGAAAGTGTGCAAGCTAGAATATAGCTAGCTTCTCCAAAGAAGAAGAAGAGTGAAATTCAATTGCAAAATCATAACAAAAGCTTCATTGTTTTGTCCTATATTTCTTTCTCACCTCAGCTGGGTACTACACATGAAAGTCAACACATGTGAAAAAGTAGAATTTCCTTTAGCCTGCACCTCCTATTGCCAAAAAGCCTCATATTCCTCACAAAAGGGGTTCTAAGTTGTAACTTCTCAAGTGCAAATTCAACTAAAAGTACATTGAAGCAACCAACATACATATGATTCAATATTCTCATATCAAGTGCAGACATAGAGTTAAGACAAGTGAAAGGGGTGGCTTTATGAAGATGGCATCCAAGACACAAACTCAATGGGTTGAGGCCCAAACCCAAGGCCACATCCCAAAAGGCAAGAGGAATGAATTATAAGCCATGATTGCCTCATTGTGGTGTACACGAGATAGATAGTGTGAATTGTTGTTTTCACTACCACCATTGAAGGGACGGTCATCCATCCATCCATCCATCCATTGATCCATCGTAGTAATATGCCCATTACCATTTTAGAACCACATGTTGTTCCGTAGTCACTTTGTTACAACCATCCATCTAACTCCGTGCCGCCCATGCTCCTTTTTTGGTTCTTCACACATGGGTGGCGGTCGTGAATGCATAACTCTAGTTATTCGTGTACAATGTTCCAAAATGGGTCTAGTGTGTTGTGGTCTGGTGTTGGTGTGATGTACAATAAATTGTCATTCAAGTGAGAGCAATTGGCCCAAAATCAATTCAAAAGTACACTATTCAAATGAGTCATGGAAGTGCAAAGTCCCCAGTGTCCACCACAAGGGACCCTACCAATGATCACTGCTCATTGTAGTATGGTTAAAAGTACCCCAATTTCCCGCTTATTGCTTATTGGCTATATATTCTTCGAGCCAAAAGCACAAAAATGTATGACTTACCGCCTTTTCTATAAGCACCATCAAACAATTGTGTGTGTGTGTGTCAAAGGAAGGATATGGGATAGTTGTAATCACCATGGGAAAAAGTTTTAAAAGTTCTACTCCTTTTCATTCGGGGGATAAGCACTAGAAAATCCTTTTGCTTGTCACTCCAATGGCCAAAAAAATTGGCTACCTCGTACTTGGGCCACTTCTTTTGTGATTTACTTTCAGTAACAAAAATAAATAATATTTTACAAATTGGTTCCTATACTAAATAATGAAGCTAGTGTGCTTGAGAGTTTCTTTCAGATTTTCAGCATGGAAGATGGGTATTTTTTAGAATTTTTGGCAAATTCAAAAATAAATAATTAGTGCCTAACCAGCTTGGGTACTACCATTATTGGCATCTTGCTTGATGGGGTGTTTGGTGAATGAAATTTTGTGATTCTCTTCAAGGAAAGCACATCACCAATTAAAACCCTAAATAGGAACCCATTTGCATCCTTCCTGTTGACCATGTTGGTGTCTCCTTCATCTCCATGCAATTTTATTTTTTTATTTTTTTTATTGGTCAATAGGTGAGTAGGATGGAAAGGGTGATTGGGCTTGCTGACAGTTTTTTAATGTACATGATGAAAAAACATACCCATGTAGGTGGTAGAAGTAGCTAAGGTTGTTGTAATTAATTTTCACATCTTGGGTAAGCTAAAAGAGGAGACAAGAGGCCAATTTTGTAAATAGGTTGCTTGAATTCGAATTTTTTTATAGGTAAAACTTAACCCAATTCCAAAAAGCAATGGCCACAATTGCAGATTTCAAGTTCTGAAATTCATAGTGGATTTGGGATCAACAAGCCAACCAAAGTGAACCAACACTCCCCAATGCATCATGAAGGATGGATGGCAAATGGTCAACCAATAGTTTTTTATTGGGTTCCATAATCAACTATGGTGGTTAACTTTGTTGATTATTTTTTGGCTACCTACCTACTAATAACATGTAAGCAAGTTGTTAAGTAGGTAAGAAAACCAGCCGTTAACTATGAATATGCCATCATTTCACCTTGTAACTATTAAAAATTAAACAATTGAAAGAATTGAAACTATGTATTTTTTTTACATAGTTATAAGGATGTTTATTCTTTGTCTCACAAATATCTATTCACATATCTGCTTCCTATGTATATCTAATATATCACAAAATTTTAATAGAATTCATGTGAAAATCGTAAATCAAACAAACACAAGTGCAAAATTAAACAAACACACAAATTGTGGGCTTCATGAACACAAATTCTCTTCAAAATTCATGGGCTTCAAAATATCAAAATGGCACAAAATATATATGTTACTTATATATAAATTATATGTGTTTTATACTTAGGATGTTTTGATGTGAAAAATATAGGATATAGATTTTAACTAAATTTGTGCAATTATCATAATATACTTTTGCATAAAACTATGTTATATTTGTGTATTAAAAATGAACATTCATGTATATCATACCAAAACAATGTCTCATTTATTTGAATATTTAAAAATAGTGAATATGTACAAATATCATTCATATTAAACATAAAACATTGGAATTCATGCAATCTTTTTATGAACTAGATTTTACCAAAAAATTGTACAAACCTATGAAATTTGGTAAGTTTGTGATGCATGTCATAATCATCATTCTTATTATGGATTATACATAATCACACAATTATGCATAAAATATTGAACATCCATTCACCAATTTTTTAATTTTCAATCCTCAAGTTTAACCTATGAAACTTTTAACATTATACAACAAATTTCATTATATACATTATAACATATCATGGTTTTTCAAAGGTTCAATGTGATTAAAATGTTTACATTGACCAAAAGCACATTCATTTTGATTAAAAGCACAAAGCATGAAAGACACATAATTCTTTCTTTAATATTATTTTATTAAAGTGACCATTTTGACCAAATGTTAAATTGTAAATCTAATTAAAAAAGACAAATTTTTGAAATGGTCCATCAAAATGCCCATGGTTTAGTCGAATCAATCATACTTAATGACCATGTTTAGTCAAATTAACCATATTAATTTAGTTAACTAGCTCATACTTGCTATGCTTACTAAAACTACCTAGTTATTATCTACATACATGGTTATTTATTTATTTACCACCTATTAGATATCTACCTACCTAATTACCTATTATTTACCTACACACTTATATATACCTACCTACCTATTTATTATCTACCACCTACTTACCTATTACCTACTTACTTACCTATTTATCTATTTACATACTTATATATACCTACCCACCTATTTACTATCTAGCTATATACCTATCTATATTTTACATAATAGGTATGTACATCTAAAACATAGGTAGGTAGGCATGTGTATTTGCCTATCTACTTAATTAAGTACTTACCTTTCCTACTTGTGAAAAAAATTTAAATTTAAATGTTATTATACACATTGACAAAAACTCTCATTGAAGTTCAAATAAACATGTTAAATGCATTTGATATTATATTGTTTTATAAAGTGGTGTGATGGTTTAATTGCCAAGACATTAGTGTGGAACCAATTAAAAGCTAAAGTTCAATCCCCTTTTACCAACACATACTATGTGGAGTATTATATTCATATATATACCTTGTACATGTGTGTAAATGTATAGTATGTATGTGGGTTATGGATAGGTAGGTAGGAGGCCATGGTGGGGCGGGTAGGTATTTATTATTTTTTTATTTAAAAATTGAACTATTTTTTTAACTAATTTTTTTTGGTTGCCCAATTTTTTGTCCAATTTGACTAATTAAAAAGACCATCTTATGGTTAGTAAAAACAACCATTAATTAAGATGGACATGTTCAAATCAATTTGTTCAATATGATTAAGTGGTCAAATTGACCAAATGTCAAAATGATTGGTTTTTAATTTAATTTTCCAATAAAATAAACCATGATTTCTTGTAGTGATAGTCAAATGAAAATGTCTTCAATTAAACCCAAATATTCATTTTTATATTAAGCAATTCAAAATTAAACAAGAATGTTTCTAAAGTTTTACATCTTACATGACTTATCATTAGGAAACTTAATAAGAAAATTTTAAAAGTCTAACATTTTAAATGACTTTCCATGTGATTCATCATGCACATTAAATTGTGGGATACTTTTATAATGATTCATCCAATTTTAATCATGCACATTAAATTATGGGATGATTTTTTTAATTAGTCGTTTAATTTGGGTCATGGACATTAATTTACACTATGCCAAAACATGGCAAATATGACTACACCCATGACTAGGTTTGTAATCATAAATACCATTCGTGACTACATGATTATGTAGTGAATATGGACACATAGTTTATCCATTAGTTGTAAATCCCATGTTATATATTTCAATTTAATCTAACCATTTGTTAAATAAATAGGTAGGTAGGTAAGTAGAAACAGACAAAAGCATGGTTAGGTGTTTCAAAAGTGGCATTTGAAAGTCCATAATTTAACACTAATTATTTTTTTGCAATCTTAACAATTATCAAACCATAAATCTTATTATTATCCCCTATGGTTTTAATCATAAATGTTAATATAAGCCAACTTATGAATATCTTTAAATATGTGATTGATCAAAAAATCCATGCAAAAGATTAAATTTTTTAATAAGGAATGGACTCTCAAAAATAAACATTTACAACAATCGCATCATTTTAAAAAATTGATATATATAAGGAAAGTTTCAATGCACTCATTAATAGATTTTTCATTTGATGATCCTTTATTTTTTATTTTTACATATTTTTTGAATCCACATTTTTCATTTTTTTCTATGTGACAAATATAGTGTTGTCATTTCAAAAGTCCATTATGAATCCATAATCTTCTTAGAGTTCATTCAATTTTCTTATGATGATTCCCATTAAAATCTATGAAAACATGAATAATTTTTTTAATAACAATGTTAATTTTGAACATGGCTTTAAATTTTATGTTTGTATGTAATCTAAAAAAAATTAAAAATGTGACAATCCAAATAATCCCCTTATTCATGCGTTTACCCAATCCTATTTAATTCTAGGTGACAAGCCTTTTTTATCTACTCATCACAAGTAATATTTGCACTTTGAGTATATTTAATGCATGTATTGTGTGTATGTATTGTGTGTAAACTAATATTTTTTCACCTATTTATATAGTTTACAAAGTTGCACTTGTTGACAAAAGATGTGGGATAAATTTACAATATTATCTCACATCATCCTTTATCCCATACAAAAGTACCCAACTTTGACCATTATTATATTTTTCATATTTTGTCCAAATGAAAATAAACAAATGTCATTTTTAAAGATTTTTCCATGATCTGCACATTTATAAAAACTAACCAAAATATCAAGTGATTTGACTAATAATGCATTTCAATCTTCATTGTTTCATACATTTACACAACAATGATATCTTGAAGATTTTCTTTTTCTTTCTTTTTCATAAAATGATTTGTAAATAAACATATTTAAAATTGACATTTTTTTTGGGTGTATATATATAATATTTCCCCACTTTTTAAAAATATAACAAATCAATAAAAGTGGTATAAATGTTGTGTTATATTGATTTGTAATTATAGAAAATATTTCTAAATAAAATATGTTATCTATGAAACATATAATAATATTTTCGAGATTTTTAAATTTTTATACAAAGTATTAAAATTATTTAAATTTCATAATTATTAATTTCTACATATATACTCTTTAATTTCATAATTTTTATCACATTTTATTGTGGGTAGTATATTTTAATCTTATTTTTTTTAAAAATCAATTCATTAAATGTGATTTAATATAAAATATTTTAAAAACTCAAGTTGTATGACCAAATAATTTGATAAATTAATAAAGATTAAATTTTATATTTTTTGTTACCCATCACATGGAAACATGAAAAACAATGTCATTTTGAAGCATGTGGATTTCTTTCGGAATTAATTGGATATCACTAACAAAAATACATTTCATTATTTAATGTTAGCAAATTCAAAGAAGATATTCATTCAAATAAACCTTTGAGAAAAAATCTCAACTTAAATGTTTTAATTATATTCTAGGCATCAATGTTTTATTTAATTTTATGGTTTCAAGAACTTTGGCAATTCGTTCTCCATTTTTTGGGAATTTTTTCAAAAATGAAAAAAATTCCCCCAAATTTTTTTTTAACCACTATCTAAAAATTCACATCAAATAATTAATGACTTTAAGGTAAAAGTTCTAAAAACTATAAGATATTAATTATTTATTTGTGCACCAATTATGTGTTATATATATTATATAGATAATCAAACACATATATATTATGTGTTTGATTAACACCTAATCACCAATTATGTGTTATATATATTATATAGATAATCAAACACCTAGATATTATGTGTTTGATTAACACCTAACTTAATAAGTTACATATTTTAAACCTCAAATTATAATATTAATCCAATCAAATTACATAATCACCTATTTTCCTATCAATCTTTTAATATATAAGATATACTACTTTTAACATGGGTTATCAAATTGAAATAAAATAATGTTACTCAATTGAGGTTCATCCTTAGGTGAATGCAAAATATGGTGGTTCAATTTTGGAGTCACAGTAGTCACTTTTACAAGGTATTTTGTGTTTCAATGCTTATAGTGAATAATTTAATTTTAAATGACTTAAATGATAACTCATTTTAAACTAACAACTTAATTATGAAGACATTTGCATAATTATTTTTCGAAAATAATCCATCCATTATCAATAATGCACTTTTAAAGTCAAAATATGGATTAATTAGTTCACTAGATTATTAAAAAATTCATTTTAAATTCCACTCCAAATTGTTTATAGTGATTGAACATGGGTTGAAGAATGAAATGACGAAATTAAATGTGAAATTTTTTTTGTGAAACTTTAACCTAGTGGTAGTTATGAACTTTTGAAGCATTATAATTGGATTTTATTTTCAAAAGTTCTTTTGAGATTTTTAATTTTTTTTGTCAAAAAAAAATTTGCTTAATGAGTACATAACTGAAATATCTAAATGGACTTTTATTTTTTTGGACTTTATGGTTTTTTCTTTTAAGATTTTAAAAGTGATTTCACCATACTAGCTAATAACATTTTTCAATTTGGGTTTTGACCTAATTTTAAGAGGTTTCATAAATGATTGAAACTTTAATAATCAAATATTACAATAATGAAATCTTAGAATTTAAAACCGTATCCATATGGATCATTTATAAAAACTTGCTTGTGATTCTTGTATGTCTACCTAAAATGAACCACTAAACATTACGTACACCCTTCTAACTAAGTCATAATAGGCATCCAATGGATGGTGCACTTGTAGGTGCTAGCCATAATCTTTTTTTTAAGTATGGAAAGTGCTAGAATGGTTGTCCTCAATTGGACAATGAAACATATTTTGCTATAATATAATTTTGAATCAATAAATGTCAAACTTTTTTTATTATAACATTTGGGCAATTGATTTTCCTTTATGAAGCTTAGTTAGTTATTTTGTTTTTAAAAATGTCCAACATTTGACGATTATCTAATTTAAAATGATTACTGATAATCACTAAAAAAAATTTGGGGATATGCAACCATCCTATTTGTGATTACATGCAATTGTATGTCGTTTGCAATTACTTTTGCAACTACTTACCAAATTAACCAAATTTAGGAAAGGTTTATGAGTATACTACAAGTAATGTGTGATTATTATCTTATTCATCCTCCTATATGGATGCTTTGAGGATTATATTTATCCATGAATAAACCCCCATGATTCATTAATTGCATGTGTAACCAAAATTTAATCATAAAAGGTGAAATCACGGTCAAAGGAACCAAGGGTGCCGAGGTAAAAGTCCTTTTCCAAGGACTACACATGACATGTCTTTCCTATGTTGGTTTATAACTTAAAATTATGTATTTTGAATACCCCATGTAACACTATGTTTTAGATATAAATACATTTTGACTACAAATTGATTTTATATCACATATATTATGTATTCATGCCCTCGATCACATATATATGAATAACTTTTGTTAAACCCACACTTTCAAAATCCATAATTTTTTAAATCAAAAACACTTTTGAACCAAATGTGCTCAAATGGGTTATTAAAAAAAAAAATCATCAATTCAAGTCCTTTTGCCTTTCTAATCATCAATGTTAAAATCCTCTCCAATTTTCAAAAGGAATGATGCACATTTGGTAGAAAAAAAAGACATTTGCCAAAAACAAAGACTATCCACTTTCGAGGTTTGAGTGCTTTGAACATGCAAAAACAATTTTGATTTGTGTCAAGTTTTGAACATGTAAACTTTGTAAATTCCAAAAAAAATTATGCCAATCCAAACTATTATGTTTCCATTGTGATTTTTTAAACATACAAAAATGCAATTTTAAGAAGGGTCCATTCACTTGGGTGGCTCTTTTTACTATGATTTTATCCTAAATAATTTGAAAATGTAACCCTAAAAATGTACAATGTGTAGTATGGACACAATATTTGGGGTTGTACAATTAAAAAATCTATTTAAACTATTAAAAATATTTATTGAGAATATAATCACAATATTTGTAGGGTTTAATGTAAAATTTTTGTAAAAAATAAATTAAAGGTATATTCAAGGTGTGAAAAAATTGAATTAAATTTATATCTACAATTTTTTAATTGATAATTATGACATAATTCAATAATATTGAATAATTATTTAGATAATAGTAACTAATTATTTATTTAATATTTATATTTGATTAATTATTAAATAATTAATATTTAATAGTTGATGATTCATGTTTATTAATTAACATTTGATGCCATTACTACCTATTATTATTAGTAGGTAAATAGGTTGTAGGTAAATAGGAAGTTAGTGAATTAGTTAGTTATTTACTTATGGAGTTGACACAATTAAAAGGGAAACCAAATTAGATGGGCTAAAAAATCTAGTTGCAACTTAGTGGAAATGTGTCAACTATATATCTAGATGCTTTATAAACATTAAAATACACAAGATTTGCCAAATAGGATGAGGCAATTAAAAAAGTCCAACCCTAATGTAAATCCAAAATAAAATAAAACACATTTAAAACAATCTTAAACCTTACCTACTTACCTACCTTGGTTTACTTACTTAAACCTACCTACTTAAACCTTCTTACCTAGCTACCTACCTAGGCCTACATACCTAACTACCTACTTGTCCTAGGTTTCCTTACCTACCCACTTATTTTTATTTTAAAGTTTTCAAAAATCATCAATGTTTCTTCATGGCACAAAACTATTTACCCATCTATATGAATCAAAGACCTTAAAAATAAACAATTGAAATTAAAATTTTGGTACTAAATTTGATTTATTTATTATTCTCTGAAATATGCCACATTGCAACATGACATTAATCATTAAAAATTGGTCCCTAGTTACATGATAATCACATGTCCTATATGGTCAATAGATGAAAAATGCAATCAACTCAAATATATACTTCATCCATTATTTATGTAATGACATCAACATTTCCGACTAATGTCGCTTACAACATGTCCAACCTAGGGTTAATTTTTGTATTATAGTCCAAATAAAAGGGTAGCTCGGTAAAAGCTTTTATCTATAATAATTTTCATGACTACCTCCCTTGGGAGGTGATGCCTATTAGTGAGCTAGGATTTAGGTTGGTAGGTAAAAGTATCAATTAACACCTTCTAGAAGGTGGGGTTTGCTAAGTCATATACCTAAAAGGTAGGAGTAACTTTAGAAAGCCATTACCCTAGCCAGATTAATGGGAGATTTTTTTGGGTGACACTAGTAAAAATTGGTCAAATTGTAAGCATTCTATTTGCAACTACACACAACTATTAATCGTTACTACCTTTGAACATTTTTGTAACTATTTCTTATGTTGATCATATTTGTAACTACATTGCAACTATTTTGTTATTATTGTGATTTTCATCCTTCCATGCAAACAACATTTAGTTTGAATTTCATCCAAACAAAGCCATTTATGTCGCAACCCTATGAATATGCAAAAGTGTATTTTGTGTATTCTAAAAGGTGTACTTGGGAAAATTTGAATTCACAAATGTATATTTTGGATCTATATGAATACTATGGATCTATATTGAATGACCATATTACATGTGTATTCAAGAATTATTATAACATTAAATGGCTTCGATATTATGGATACACTAAATGTACATTTTAAGTATATTAAATTTTTATGTAATATATTGCAACCATATACAAGTTTATACAAGCTATTTTATTATACTTCTTGAAATTATTACAGATGACATTTTTATATTATTATCATTATTATATTATTTTTATAAATTACCTTGTAATAACAAAACACTTAATATTTATTAATAGTTTTGACTAAAATTAATTCACTTAATAATATATTTTATTACATAATGATGATGATGATATTAATATCATAAGCTATATATATATATATATAATAGTGAAGTTAAACCATTATAAGTAATAAAATTATTATTATATTATTAGATATCAATATTTATAATTTTACAAAAGCCATAAAAATTGACATAATAAAGAAAATACCATTTAAAAAACTAATCAACTTGAGTTACTTAATAATTTTCATATTAATTTTAACAATAATAATTTTCATTTATTATAAAGTTGTAAATTTTATGTATTAATTTTTAATTAATAAAATTATTCATTAAAAATCTAATAAATTAATATATAATTACTGAGGTTACTTTCAAATGACCAATGTACTTATTAAAACTCAAAATTATATTTATTTGAAAAAATATTCATTATAACGATCATAATAGCTATGACAAGTGACATAGTGTTAACCAACATAAACTACTTACAAGTTACATTATTATTATTACTATAAATAATTCATTATTAAATATTACTATACCATAATAATTATTCAAATAACCAATATATATATTTAAATAATTATATTATTTAATTTATTTATATTAATTATTGTAATAGCTATAATGAAATCTAGTAAAATTATTATATAGTTGAAAAACTTATTTTCAAAAAAATAAAAATTTTCTATTAAAAATATTAATTGTTACTTACTATAATAGTTCATAAATGGCTATATCAAGTGAAATAATAATATGAATAGTAAAAATAAAATCATTAGCCTTGCTTAACAACTAACTATAATAATTTTCAATTAATGTTATTATTATTGTTATATTTTTATTTTTATTTTTATAATTAGCTATAATAAATGAAAAAAATGGGAATAAATATAATAAAGTAGTTAACCTAACATAGGCTAGCTATTAATTATGTTATTAGATATCAGAAAATTAGTACTTAATATTTATCATTTATAGTTCATAATTATTAATTAATCAATATTTCAGTTTTTTATTAATATTTATTTATTTATTTCAATATTAACTAGTTACTAGTCAAGTAATTAGCTAATTTATTAGTTAACTAACTAGCTAGTTAATTAATCATTTACCTATTACATTATATAATTTACAAAAATTAAAATGATTATAAAAATATGGGATAAACTTTTTAGTTGCAAACTACTTGTAATCAAAAAGTTTATTGCAAATGTTTTGTCTTCATTTTCATGTTGAAAAGTATATAAGCAAAGGGTTTTATCTTACATTTTCATATTAAAAACATGGACATATGGGATGAACTTATCAAAAAGGCTTAACCCAAAATTAAATATAAATATTCTTATACCTAGGTCTAACTTATTTACTTCCCTAACCTACCTACCTACCTACTTAAGTAGGTATTGAACCTAAGTAGGTAAGTAGGTCCTACCTAAATGTGTGTCTAGCTTAAATAGATGGGTATGTAAATCTTACCTACTTACCTAATTTGACCTTCATACTTAAATATTTATTTAAATTTATTTTGGAAAAATTGAATTAATATGCCACATGGTAAATTTTGTTGCATCACATGTGTTAATTTAAAATTGTCCAAGTATAGAAACTAAACGTCTTAAATTATTTCAAAATTATAATAAAAATATTTGAAATTATTAAAAGTTGGGACACATGGCAACACATCATTTACGCCTATTGTTCACCAAAATAGTCACATCCTAATCACAAGCAACAATACATATATAGCCAATCAAAGGATGAAAATGTTGATTTCCTTTTCATCCAAAACTCGTTATTGTGACGACTAATGTCACACATGACTTGTCTAACACAATTATTAAGATTTTAGTTGCAAATGTCACTTACGACTAAAAATTAGTCAAAGGGATTAGTTGCAAAATGGCCATTTTGCAACTAGTGGACCTTTGAGGAACTACTAGTTAGGGGTCAAAAGACTCTTGGGGGAGGGAAAATAGTTAGCCCTTACTCTCCTATAGGGAATCTTCTTGGGTGGTCTTTTTTGATGGTCAAAAGGGGGTTTAGTTTTCTTCTTCCTCTCTTTCTCTCTCTTTGACCTTCCCTGTTTTTGTTTTCTTCTTTCTTTCATCCCTTTTTTTTTTGGATTCTACACTCCTTTGTGGACTACTCTTACTTTCCCAAGGTGGCAAACACTTTGGTCTACCCACCTTTTTTCTTGTTCTTTTCTTCTTTTTTTCCTCCCTAGTCCACTTAATTTTTCTTATGTTTATTTTACTCTCATGTGTTGATTGAGAACAATGGGAGATCAATGCAGTTTGTCCTTCCACCATGGTAATAAAATAGGTGCATATCTTTTGGAACTTTTTGGTTTAATTTGTTTTTATGTTGTTGAACTTTATTGGGATGTTAAGAGTAGGGGAACAAGAGGTAGGAGCATGGTGCAAACAATAAAGAAGGTCCAAGACGGGATGATAACACTAAAATATTAAGTCTTGAAATTTTTAACTCTTTAGGAAGCAAGGTACATTCTACTGCTTTATGGCAATAATTATTTCATAGGGCAAAATTATTGTCATGTCACTACCATACCTTTTAATTTATGGTGTTGTCAACTTATTTTCCTAACAATTATGTTGAATTTCATTGTATGTCAAGAGGGGGTAAAACTAGTGGCGATAAAGTATTAAAGTACCATCCAATGGATGAATATTATTTACTTCATATAAAGTTTCGTTATTCTTATGTGAATAGTTGTAATAAAGTAAGTAAGGTAAGTAGGTGTTTAGGAGCTAATGAACCTACTTTCCTTAATACTATTGTCACTCTGGAAATAATTACTTAGGCTTGAGAAAAGGTTTATTTACACCAATGCAATTTCAAGCCATTTTAGATGCAAATTTGTTTGTGATTAAAAATTAGTTGCAAATGTGTTTGTGACTAAAAATTAGTCGCAAACTTAAGTCAAAAATATGCAAATTTCTTATAGTGAGTTCAATTCAATAATAGAAATTTCATAGCCATGGTTATGAAGTTATTTTAAATGTAAAATTAAAGCCCCAAAAATTTTATTATAATGATTAATCACACTATCCGATTAACATTTTCCCTTAAAGGAATTGAACCTTGACCAGAAAGGGTATTACCATTTGTAACAAAGGAATATTACACCCAACTCGTACAACTTTAACCCCACCCAGCTTTCAAACATCCAATCCCAACACCCAACATATGTGAACAAGTTTCACATAGAAATTTTGTGACATATGAACATAACTAAAATCAACATTACATATCTACTTGATATCTCAATTCAATTACTTCATCATAATGGAAATTAAACAAGGTGAAAAAATTATGACCAAACATCCTAACACACAAATCAAGGTGAATAATGAGTCAATTCCATAGTTTGTTCATCATGGATGATAGATTACTAAATGTTCTCTCATCCTCAATAGAACATAAAATTTGAACCATGGAAATTTCTACCAATTTGATGTACTCATTAAACTTTTTAGTCAAAATGACAAAAGAATGTATCTTTTTCCATCATCTGAAAACTAAATTTAGACTAAATTATTCAATCATTACTACCTTCGCATTATGGGTCATTGTGAATTTGAAAAATGAGGATTGCACATCATACATGTCATGTGAATCCAAAAGAGGGGGAACCGTAATTCCTTTTATAGTCCTCCAAACAATGCAAAAAAAAACTTGATAATGTTCAAATGTAGAAGGAATGAACCTTCTACTACAACAAAGTTTAATTAATACTATTTAGGGCACACAATGTCACACACACCATTTTCATAGGAAAAATGGAGTTCATTCATATGGATGTTCATCCATGACTCATAATTAACTATTAATTCACTTCTAATTAACTCTTAATCAACTTTTAGTTCACTCCTAATTAACATGCAATTCATTTTTACTTAACTTTCAATTCACTTATAATTCACTTTTAATCCACTTCTAATCCATTCTCAATTAACATTTAGTTGATTCATATTTAATTCTTAATTCAATAATAATTAAATCCTAGTTAACTTTTAATTCAGTTGTAGTTAAAACATGTCGATGGGCATATGGCAATCCCCATGGAAACTTCCTTGTGTTAGGTTTCCAAAAAGGGTATAAATAAAATTAAGACCCCCCAATACCTTAATCTATTCAACATTAGTCTAAAATACGATCTTATTCCATAGTCTTGCCCAATTATTTTCATGTAAACTTATGTTTTCTTACTTTATTGTAATGAATATTTGATTTATACTTTGGTTTTACACATTTCATGTTATTAGCTTGAACCTTTGTGTTTTTGTCTTGGTTTTTTTGTTTCATGTTTTGAATTTAATCTTAGACCTATCCTTTCATCATCTAGCTTTGTATTTTTTGTGCCCATGACACACAAGACCAAAGGTCATAATTACTTCATATTTAGGAAGCCATCTTTATAATCTAAAATTAGAATTTGGGTTATTGCAACACATGAACTTTTCATTGTAACAACAAATCGCTTAAAAACGATTTCATCAACTTTCATCCAAGATCAATCTACAAGGTTCAAGTGTGGACAACATAATTTTATCTTGTAATTTTATCTTTGAAACCCAAATATTTTTCAGGTTCAACATGATCAAAACACCAATACAAAGGGCAAAACATCATGGGATTAGTAGAGCTTAAAATTATCAAAATACCAAGATAAGCAAATCATCATGGGACTATTGCAATAGTTTGGTAAAGTCATAAAATATTGGATCTCAAAACTAGAAATCATATCAATATACAGGTGGAAAATTTAACCTTAGCAAGATTCATTGCAACCACAAAATCAATAATAAAATAATCTCAACATTAGACATATATTATGAAGGTATGAACCACCTATAACATAGGCATGAAACATGGCAAACCCTAGATTAACTCCAAATCAAATAACAATTCCAAGTTTTCACGAATAGATTGGGCCTTGTCATGATCAAAATGCATCTTTTTAATCAAAGTTTAATATTTGGTTATAACACATTTCAATGGGCTCAACATGGAAATACAAATCTTCATATTCTTCAATAATAAAAAACCTTCAGTTTCCAAAATTTTAGCAAGTTTTGTAAACTTTAAAAACTTATTAAGATTATGAATGGAAAAAAAAAAAGGATTATAACATTAATTCAATGTGGGATACCAAAGGTAGCTTGGATAACAAAACAACTACCAAATTGTTCAATGTGTGACATGTAATTCACATTGATCACAAAAGGAGCAATTGGATTTGAGTTGTGAAGTTACCCCAATGTGATGTCCTTGGAATATAAAATTTCCATCACAACTAAAAGCACACCCACCTTGAACCAAGTTCATCACCAAAAACACCTCCATACTCAACCATGCATTTCAAGAATATTGTAGTAGTATTATTTGTAGTTCACCCACTTCCACAAGTTCCAAAGTTGGAATATTACAAGATTGGAATATAATACCAATGTTTCATGACATACACAAAGACATTATTGGTTGTCCACTATAATGACTTCATCTAGATACATTCACCAAAAAAAAAAACATGTTTTGCACAACTACCTTAATAGAAATAAAAACAATAATATGCATTGTGTCAACCATTCCTCGACCACTACCATTTATCCAATTTTTTGAAGTGTTTTTTAACTTTCGAAAAGCAAAATAACTCCCTAATTGATTCAAATTTAAACATTGGCTAACCTTGATTTAGAAGGTGGAAAATGCTTATGAATTGAACCATTTTTATTTGAACCAAAATGAACATTAAACTACATCAAACTTAAAATCATATCAATGCACTTGCCAACATAAATCTTTTCATTTTTGGCATCTAACATGCTTTTGCAAAGTATCTAATTTTAGGGATAAGAGCTTCTCTAAATTCTTTCAATTGTTAAACAATCCACGTATTTTATTTGGGAAACCAAATAATCTTCCCCCATAACAAATTCAACCCAAGGCAATTTGGTTGCCTAAAATTCCTAAGCACACAAGCTTTGCAACAAGATTTTTTTTTCTTGCATGGTTGATTTCGTGCGTTAAAACTATGAGATTTAGAAATAATCAATAATTCAAGAGCTACACATGGTGTGGACAAACTCATAACACTACTATTGGATAAATTTTTTTTTAAAAATGAAACAAAAGTTCTTTTAGACTTTCAATGAGACCATTACAACACAATTGATTTTACAAACCTCGTAAACACAAATGAATAGAATTGTAAACCTAAAAAAAAAGCTTAAAAATCAAAATGCAAAGAAAAAACATGAAAAAAAGAAGATCACATATTTGGGAAGAATTTTGCAAGTTGTTTTTTATATACATGAATGTTGAAATTGTCGAAACTTGAAACTATGTTGTCAATAACACTTGCAAAAAACTACAACCTGTCCCTTATAATCAATTTAGGTTATTATTGCAAATTGTAATGATGAAGATCCATTACTGAGTTTGCAATGATTTTAAGATTCACCTATTGAACAATGCACAAGGTTCAAGCTTTCTAATAGATATATTGAAGGTGTAACAAACATCTATTGTTGCCATTTCCAAACTTTCAAAGTAAAACATATGGGACTTGAAAGATAAACATGTGTTAAACTACTAATTTTGGGTGAGGGTACAGTGATACTAACATGTACCATTAATATTCATAAGCACTACTTAGTTTTTTGAATTTTGAAATGTGAAAAATAATAATAATAAATTAAATAATTTTTATATAATTTTATTTTGAATACAGTATGTACATATCATAAAAATTTTGAATCATTAATGAATAAAAAATACGCAATTTACATTTTTAAGGATTTGTAACCATTGCTTAAAAATAATTTTGATACTAAAAGCACAACTTCAAAATATTTTTTAATGATATATTTTTGGATATTTTTAATATACACCTTAACATAATAATATCAAAAAACTTAAAATATTTTTAATGTTTTTTTGAAAGACGTATTAAAAACATTTTTAGATTTTTTTTTTTAAAAACAACAAAAAAACAATGGTCTAAAGAGGTGGGTGTGGCTCCTTATAGCATGGTTAGACCCATGAGGGAAGGTCTTCCAATGACCTACCAAATTGAATGGTCAAGATTGTGTGATCTACCCTAATGGATGGTCACAAATTGGTGACACCTTAAAATTGTAAAGTAAAATAAAGATGAAAATTTAAAGCATTATAGGTGTTATTGGCAATGAAATTTACAAACAACTAAATGATATCGGTGATGGAAAGAGATGAGTGCTTTGCCATTTGGTGCATGGGGTGGTACATGAGGTATGTTTTAGGTTATTTTTTACTTTTAAAATTTCCTTCACATCATTTCACACCTTTGTTTTTTTATCACCTTTTGGGTATAAATTGTTGAAAAGAAAACGTTGGTGCTAGATTTTTTGGCCAAACCAACCATGTATTAGCTTGTGTGGTTCCCAAACAATAATCAAACACAAACCTCAAACACATCCAAAGATTTAAGGCTTTCAAATGTCATACCAAGTATATAAGAATTCCATGAGGCTTCTAAAAGACATTATGGCTTCTTTTGAGATTTGGGGCTAGGGGAAAAATTCATGTACAAAAAGGCATTGCTAAACATTACTTTCAGGTTTCAAATGGCCTTGGAAAATGCATAAAAAGAGAAGGAATGTCAAAAACCCCTCTAAAGGTGCCTTCTAATGCCAACTTGTGCAAACTTGATAATCTTTAGTAGGGTTCCTTCAAATGATCAAACAATTTGGTTCTATCCCATCCAAAATCTCATAATGTGTCAACTGGTCAATTTGTCAATGAACATCTAGCAAATGTATGTGTTTTGCCATATGTTTTATACTTTACATCCTAAACCTCGTACTTTATACATTTAACCCTATACCCAAACCTTATTAAACTAAACCATGTACCTTTAACCATAAACTATATCCCATACCTTAAATTGTAAAGTCTAAATATTTAAATACATGCATGAAGGAAATGTCATTATTAAAAAAGTTTTCATAAATTCTTAAAGCAATATTAATTTGATACATATAAAATTCATTAACACTTGTTGAAAATTACATATTTTACATTTCCACGTTTGTAACTAACCCACAATATGCATGAAAAAATGTGCAACATTTACACTAATTAGAAACTCACATATTTTAGTGTGGTAATGCAAGCCACACTCACATGTGTTGATAGTAGTCCAAGGTACAAAGACATATACAAGTGTTATAACTCTAACCTTAAACTCATGATCAAAGGTAAAACATGAAGGGGGAGCACATTGTGAGAATGTCTTCAGGCACAAACCCACTCCCACAAGTGTGAAAAAATGAGCTTTAACACTTCGAATATTCCTAAAATAGTCAAACAAAAGTGCAAATAAGAAAAAAATCCAAATTGAACCTTCTTTAAATTTTCACAAAGATCTTCAAATGTAAATATCAAGAATGTTCTTGCATCCTCCATTTGGAAATTTAATGATCAAGTTATGGTCAAAAGAGTGATTGGGGGTCAAATTGGCAATTTGGCTCCCAATTATTAAAACCAAAAAAATATCATGGGTCAAATGACCTTTGAATTAAGTATATGTTACAATAGTAAAAAGGTATCATCAAAAGCTATAAGTTTTCTTTGGTATCTCATCAATTGGAATTTATGCAAAATTTATGAACCTACAAATTTATAAGTTCATAACTTGACAAAATTGAGAATTATTGAGAATTTCAAAACTTTTTGTTATTTTAATACAATGTTTACCACCAATCGTAAAATATATTATAAAGAAGAAAGTGATGAGCTTTTCCCAAGTCTAGGTTGTGGTGTGTTTTTGAATTGGATTGCCCATGATGTGTTCATGCACCATTTTGTATTAAATGATTAATTGCCTTTTTTTTTTTGTTTGTGTAGATTCACTTCATTTTGAACCTTTATTTTTGAGTTCATATTAATCCCATCTTGGAGTTCCCATCCCTTTTTGTTCTCTTGGGAACTAAAGAACACACATTGGGTTTGCATTCCATTATAGAAACCAAAAATCAATAGTTTTTTAAACCTATGATATAATTTAACAAATTTGAAGGTGCATCAATACATGTAGGTAATAGGTAGGTATATGCATGTAGATGGTTAATGCATATGTAAGGGTAAAAGGGTTATTAATCAATAGGGAAAAAATGTGTTCAATATGTAAGTAGAAATTAATGTTGGGTGATGATCACAAATAAGTTATCCAACTAATTTTCAACTTGATTTTCACTATGAGAACCAAAGGGAATCAAACACAATGGTACCCAAGTTAATAGTCAACTCATCAATTTTCAACTAAATGAAAACTAGGTCAATGAAAATTAGTTGTCTTTTCATAATTATTATAAAAAGGTGAAAATTGAATGGAGTCAATGGGAGGACTCAAGTTAGGTTCTCAAGTTAAAATTTAAAGGTCCAAGGGTTTAGCAAAGGTCTAAAGTTTAAAATCTCTAAAGTGATAGGTGAAGTTTAGATCTAAGGTTCCTAAGATTTAAAGTTGTGGTTTATAACTAGGTATCTAACACAATGATTTCTTATAGCACTATCTTGCAACATGCTCCACTAGAAGCATAAAATATAAAATGCCCGACTATTTTCTAATTTTCCACTTTGTTTTTTCTCTTTACCTTCCATTTATACTATCATTTTGGTTATAAAATCCTTGCTTTTGCTCCAAGATTTTTGTTATTTATTTTTCACATGTTTTATGTAATTTTTTTTTGTTTTGTTTTTTATTTTACTTGATTTTTGTAGGTGATTTGAATTTCTACATGATAAAGATAACCATGATTTTTTTTTCTTTTTTTCATTTATCTCTTACTCTCTCTTCTTATGACAATCCATCTTTTTTAGTCATTGTTTTACCTTCATTCATATTCTACCTTCATTCAATGTTTTCTTTTTTCCTTCATTACTTTATTTTGTCCTTGTCATTTTATTTACATTCATTACTTCACATTCTTCCTTGGTATTCTTCCTTTGTTTATTAGTTTGCCTTCTTCCTTATTATTTTTTTTCACTTGTTATTTCACCTTCATCATATTGTTTAATACCTTGCCCACATTTTGTTTTTTCATCACATGATTCAAATACCTTGCCCTATTACATTTTTTTCGTTGTCGAGTTTTACCTTTACTTCCATTACTTTAAATTCCCAACTATTATCGTTGTTTTCCTCTTCACATTTCACATTTGAACTCCTACACCTTGGATGTTAACATTGTTTCATTTTCAAAGGTTTTTTGGAGGTTTTTTTTGTTGTGTTTGTTGTCTTTTGTAATTTTTATTGTCATTTTCCCCCTTTTATTCTTTATGTTTATATATATATATATATATATAATATTTTTATTTCATTTTCTTTTGGTTTTTTTCACTATTATTATTTTTTAATTTTTGTTTTTTTTCATGATTACTTGAATTTTTTTATTGATTGTTAAAGATAGAAAATTGTCCTATGTTGGTTAATTACCATGGGTGTTACAAAATGGTAGTACTATTACTGGATGGTAGTTACCATCAAATGGCAAATTAATATTAGAAGAATTTTAGAGTGAAAGTGTTTTCTAATAGTAGTACCATTAGTACATCACGAATTATTTTCATAAGGCAGAATAATCAAAAGTTGATTCTCGAATTTTTTTTAATAAAAGTGATATTAGTTACTAAAAATAATATATATCCTAGGACTTAGTTTACTTAAAAGGTCATCCTAATAACTATTTAGTTACTAGTGGTAAATATCCTACTTAATATCTTTTATTTATTATAAGGTGATACCATTTAGGTTAATTAGTCCAAGTGGATAAGGGGTGGATGGATTTCCTTTAACTAGGATTTATGTAAGGGATTAAAATAAAGAAAATCTAAAAGGATAATGAAATCTAAGAAGATAAGGACCCAACATTTGTGTGGTGAGATCCTATTTATTTCTTAGGAGGAGTGAAAGATTTCATTAAATGATTAAATTCATTAGTTTTCATAAGTCATTAACATTAGGTGGATGCTTGTGTGTGACACTTTTGTGTGAAAGAAAAGGAGAAAAACATGGGAAAAAGTTGTATTTGTTTTTATAAAATGGAATGGTTGAAGGTTGTATGGATTTTAATGTCTCTTCTTAATGTGTGTTCCATTATGTGATGAACGAAGTTCATATTAAGTTTATGTAGAACTTTGTTACTTTTATGTATTAGTTTTTCATTTCTTATATAAAATTTATGTGTCATCCATTTTTTGTTCTAATTTTGGAGTATAAAATGCACTCTATTATAATATAGTGGTTGACACTAAAAGACAACAACAAGGATGTAATTACTAAATTTAAGGTTTACATAAGGTAGGAGTTACTTAAGATGATATATAGTAGTTACAAAAGGTCTATAGGCATAGCAAATGGTAAGCAACAACTACAAAGGGTTTGCAAATGCTACAAATGGTAAGCAACAATTATAGTGGTACGCATTACTTGTAAAAGGTCTGTAAACTATTGTGGATCTTTTTTAGGTCTACAAAAACATGATAGCTGCTATAGGATAATAGTTGTGGCATGATGGTAGGCCAACAATGTTGTTCCATTTATTTTTAACACCAATGAAAATGAAAATAAAATGTTCATTAAAAATAACTCACAATTAACATGTTCCAAATTTTTATTAATATGTTTTTAAAATAAAATTTAATCCTTAATAATATTAGTCATTGGACCATTTTGAAATTCATCCATGAAACTTATTTTTTTGATTGAAAGTTTATGAATTTCATTTAAAAAGTCTATAAATCTTTTAGTTTTGTAAGTTATGGATACTCAAATTAATGATATCAAATTATATTCACCTTATTAAATTTTTCTAACATTTAAAATACAAGTTAACAGTGATTTATATTCACATCACAAATATTACCATTATGGCATGAAAAATGATTCACCTTACTTTACATTGACCTTATCCTCTTCATTGGTGGCCAACAAAATATGAAATTAGGTTTTTTGGATGAATGAAAATTAGAATGAAACAAAAATGTCACAATAAGCTTCTTTCAAAATTAAATTCTAATGTATTTTTATTGTGTTACAAATATAAAATTGTGAAATCTTCATTTTCAAAGTTTAAAATATCAATTTTTTTCAAAGGTCATTATGGGCAACCATTTAATGCAACCCGTAGTTCAATCTTGATGAAAAAAATAATAAGAAATCAAAAAAGATCATGTTGTAAATGAATTTGTCATTTTGCTTAATTTTAGTGTTTTCAAAAGTTTTTGAAACTTCCATGTCATCTTGAAATGGTTTGGAAACCTTTATTTTGAACTAGTAATAACATTTGTTAATGTTGTTGATTGCCAAATGATCTCATCATTACAAAATATGATTATGTTGAATCCATTTATGAGTTTTTTATGTACTATTACAAAAAAACCATTCATATAATGTGTCCCTATTTTATGTGAATAATTAGTTTTGAAATAATTCCATGATCTTTTTCCCTAATTAACCTACATAATAATTGTATACATGAGTCCTTCTCCATGAAAATAAAAATAAAAATAAATTTGATTGAAGATACATTTTGAATCATAATGGTGTAAAAGAAATTGTTTTGGCATGTCATTTTTGGTCCAATTCAATTTGCATTCACCTTTTTACCATTGGATGTTTTGCTCATTAAATTTTAATGATTGTAAAATTAGAAATTGAAATCGAAAGGATCCTTTTTTATTCAAATACTTGCAAATTTAAAAAGATGTTTGCCATTGCACATCTTACATAAGTTGACTTTTATGAACAAAATTGGCCCAATGATTCTAGGGTTGATTGTAAATCCACTTCTAAGTTAGTAAAGCTAAATGAAACCAATGTAAATTTTGGGAGAAAAGTTTGCAAGTGCTTCCAAAGGGATGAAAATTTGAAAACATAAAGTTTTGGATAGAAAATATTATTTAAACTTTTTCACCAATTTTTATTATCTACTTTTATTTTTCAAATATTTTTAAAGCTGAAAGACCAAAAAAATCCCTTTCTATAGTATAAAGAAAATGAAATTTGACAATTACTAATTTGTGAAAACCAATGAAGATAAGTAACTATCATTAGACTTGTGAGAATTAGCAATTTTGAGAATTGTTTGATTTCTAAAAATTCTTAATACACTAGTTGGTTTCACAAAACCTTCTTTTAATTTTGAAAAGATCAAATTGATTCTAACAATTCTATATGAAAAGATCAAAATCTTATCATTCTCATAGTTTTCACTCAACACTAATAAAAACCATTGACAACTTACCATAAAATTTTATTGCATATTGAATAAAAAGAAATAAAAGGTAGAAATAAAAACAATAAAAATAAGAACTATGCTAACCAATGTGGTTAGCTATAAGACAAGAATTAATGAAAAAGTCTCCCATCTAACTACTATCCATCCCTCATGTTGTGTTCGTGACTTTTGGGCCCCACACTTCATGAAGTGACTTTTTCCTAGAGACATTTGTAAGCGCACCCATTTTCAAATTTCCTCAATTAAATCAACAAAATTTGCATTTTGTTGAAGTGAAGAAATCATTATTCCATATGTGATGAAATTACCTTTGAAACTTTTTACACCTTGAGTGAAAAACCAATTCAAGCATGAACAAAGAGTCTTACAATAAAAACCTATTCAATTGTTGTAAACAACGAAATAAGCATCAAAAAAATTGCAACAATTCCTATTACGATATGTGGGTCTCATCACAAAATATGACATCCCAACATAACAATTGTTCACATCAAGACAAGCAAGGATTCCATGTAGCATGAACATGAACATTGAAGATGGAAAGTCATTATTGAGAATATAGTCCTTCTCAAGCTAGTCCGCATTCATGTGAAGTTCTATTTTGGTTGAAAGATTGTGAAGTTGTAGGATATTCTTGCAACAACCTCATTTGGTAACAACTAGTATCAATAAACAAAAAGATATTTCAAAGTTGCATACATGGTTTAGAAATGATCTATTTTATGAGGTGTAGTTGTTTGACTATCCTTTGATTCCAATACCTTTAGCAATGATGGTTGCAACAATGGTCAAAGCGAAACAAAGCACCCTACAAATTTGAAGAGACAATGATTAGATTCACCTCACTTTCAAGGTTCACTAGAACAAATTATTCATGTTGGTGGATTTTATGTAGGCAAAAAGAGTTGGAGGTGTAACCTTATACAAAAGATGTCCTCTTCAACTCTTAGGAAATGTAGAGAGATAATATTCTAACCACTCTCACTTGATGTATTTCAAGTTGTGGGAATTTAGAAAATGGCTGTCATGTAGGACACATGGCTGGAAGGCAAACACGCCTTCCAACTATGCATAGATAAGTCTATATACTCCACAAGCCAAGTAAAGACTTAGGTAGATCTACTTCTGGTTCTCCATCCTGTATCTGGTCATGAATGCGATCTCTACTTCCATAAGAAAATTGGAAGGTCATTAGTCCTATTTGGGTGTTCAGACACTGGAGAGGGGCTGCTTATTGACAGGAACTCCAACACTACAGAAATGCCGATATCGCAATTGTTATGTATCTTACAATTCATTATCTGTGACTACATATATTATCGATGGAATCACAGAGAAACTCTCCACAACAATTTGAATTTTAAGACAACAATGGGTGGTGTCCTAACCTTCTGAGAGTTGCTGACAAAGTGTCAGACCATCACCTTCTTCATCAAAAATAGCAGTGACAGAGCTGCCATGACTTCATCAGCTCCCGATTTTAACAGTGGGTGTAGATAAGTACATACTAATACATTTTGTATAGCATTCAATTACAGTCCTAAAAAGTTTCATCTTCAAACAGCAAATCACAATAGCTCTAAAATGGGCTCTAAACCCTAAACCCTAAACCTTCTCTATTCTACTGATTGTCTCACACATACGTTTATTCTTGTAACCATGTGCACGTTTTGACAATTTCAATTTCTCAAGCTTGAACCCTTTGAAAAACATAATTGCATCAAATATCAAACAGACAGCAGCAGCAGAAGAAGAAGAAGAAGAAGAAATCCTGCTCCTTTTACCACCACATCTATGAGGACGCAGAGTCTCAACCAATGCAATTTAAGCTTTCCAGACAATAGCATTTTCTTTCTACAAACTATGGCGGCAGAAGGTATGCTGAGGGTTAGACACTGTGGGTGTTAGAAACAAAGCTGGAATTGCTGGCTGCAACTGCAAGTGCATGCATGGCTGCTTGTCAGAGCAGATGACATGCAACGGTGCAGCAGTAGCAGGCCAGAATCTCAAGCAATGCAACCTTTCTGGACAATGGCATTTTCTTTCTATAAACACAAGACAGCAGGTGTGTGGTAAGAGTTAGGTACTGTGGGGTGCTGGAATTGCTGATGCAACTGCAAAGTGCAGCACCACTTCACATCTTCATCCTCCCATACCAATGCTACTAAGACACGGAACCCAATTTGGATTCAATCCGAATTTGGAGCCAGAAAGAAAGAAAAGAACTACCTCATCTCTATACATCAACAATAGAAGCTTACCTTGAAGAAAAGGAAGGGTGGCTTGCTCAGAACTCAATTCTTTGAAGTTGCCGGAAATCATCGTTGTCTTCACTTGCAGCCTCCTGCTGAACTGGGCTTAAATCCTCTTCTCCTTCTTCTTCATATCTTATCCCAGTAGCCCGTTCCTTGTAACAACAAAACACAGAGATGTTAGAGACTCAACAGATATCACAAGAGGCTCAAGATGTGTGAACAAAGGGCCTCTCCATCCCTACTAGATTAGGTCAGCGATAGACATGTCAATGGGTTGTTGGGCCTTCTTGATTTGGATTTTTCTGGCTGGTGCTGGTGCTGATGGCAGACGATGATACAGGGATACATAGAAGCAAGATGGGCAACCTCCGGGGTGGGGAGGAATTTGTGAGCAATCTTATTAGGGTTTTACAGTAGTGCAGAGATGGTGGATGTCATGGTGCGCACATTAGATGGGAAGCAACTCCATCTCACGTTGGAGGCAAATAAGACATTGCATCACCTCAAGCTGCAGCTGCAGCAGCTTGAATGGCCAGCACCCAATGTCCTGCACTTCCATCTCTTCCTCAGAGTAAGTTCCATTTCTTCTATCCCCTCGCCAAAATCCAAAGCACACCAAGACTGTGTGTGTATGTATTCTCTATGTATGTGATTCTGGAATCCCTGCACTGCATGAAATGCATCTTTAAGATGCCCATCTGCATCTTGGGTGCCAGGGATTAGACTTACTTTGGGTACCCAACTGCATTACAAACTGGCATTCTGGCTGCAGGGGCAGAAGCTTGATGCAGCGGTGCAGATTGCATCATTGCAGTTGGAGAACGAGTTTCTGGTTCTCATTCCATTCACCAAGAAGAAGCACAAGAAGGCACAACCACAGTTTCTCACCACCAGCACCACCACCCTGGGACACCAGCTCCTCTTGGGCTCATCGGATTCAAGTGCTCCCACTCCAATTGTTGACAGGCAAAATGCTTCCTCTGAACATGCAGCAGCTGCAGCAGTGCATCATGATGGCAAAGAATCCTTCAAGATTGAATACAAGAATTGGATGCAGTCTCATCATCATGGACATCATGATGATGGTGATGAGGATGATCATGATTTTGCCTCTCGGATGTGTGTTGCTGAGTCCCAAGATCAACCTCAAACTGCAGCATCCTATCGGAAGAAGAGTTCCTCTGAAGATGTCTGGCAGGCAATTGCAACAGACATGGCCAATTTCCACTCCTCTCATTCAAAGGACACTGTGATGATGATGCCCACAAGCATTGACATGCCTGAAGCTCATGTGGATAGTTTGCATACTAGGTCATCAGGCATTGAAGACATGATTCTTGTTTCATCATCTGGCGAAGAGGAGGAAAGAAGCAGACCAGAGAAGAAGGCTAGAAGGAAGGGTAATCACAGAAGAAATTCTTCTACCAAACAGCAAGAAGAGCAATTTGAAGTTGTTGCTTTGCCACCTGCACTGGAGAGGATGAAGCGGGTCTTTGTAGCACTCAACAGTGTCTATGGATTTCTGCAGCGACAACACATGCAAGCCACCTGGTCTAATGTCAAGCATGCAGTGCAGCAACTGGCAGATAAGAAAATCTGTGTGCAGGACATTGAAAATCTTGCCACTTTCTGCCCAAAGGCAAGTGCAGCAGTTATTTTATTGTCACCTTTTGCATCATCATCCTGCTCCCAGGGGGGGCCTTGCTTCAGGTTGGAGAGTGAAGGTTTTTTGTCTGTGAAAAGTGGGTGATGAGTGGTGTTTTGCTGCTGGCTGAGTTGCTGTTGTTGTGAAGATTTTTTTGTCTGTGAGCTTACAAAATCCACCAACCTGTATGTTGGAACAGTTGATTGTGTTGAGCAATATGTCTGAGAAGGAAGGAGGAGAAGCTTCGTTCAGCATTGATATGTTTGACCCATCAAAGCCTGATCAATCATCAGTTCCTGGACAACAACATGATGTTGGTCTTCCAGTACACCAGCTTCAAGAGATTGGAGCTTCAGATTTGTTGCCAAGCTCAGGTTTTTTGTCAATTGATCACCTTTGTAACTGTGATGATGATGCACAAACAAAAAGTGCACAATTAAGAACTTCTCCTTGCTACATTGAAGAGTTTCTTGCTGTGAAAGAATGTTTTTTTGGTTCTAGGGTCAGTTAAACCCTAAACCTACACCCATAGTTGTTTTTCTTCACTCTCTGACAGGCTGCAATTTCTCAATGACAATCTCATACGACCTAAGGTTGAGAAGATTGTGTATTTATTGTGTAGGAGGGAAGCGGATCACTGATAGACAAATGCAAAATGCCATTGAGAGGCGTCAAAAAGTGTTCCAGGGTCTTCTTTTGTCTGTGTTTCAACAACTGCAGGTTCTGAAACCTCAGCTCCTCCTGCTCTTCCTCCTCCTATTGATCCTTGCTCCCCTTTCTCTATCTGCCATTTGTTTCAGTCTTTCATGAATTGCCTCTGGGAGTTCTGTACCTCAGTTAAAAGTCTGTGTGTGGCATGCAGGCGAAGCCCAATTCAGAAAAGCTGGACATGGAACACATGAGTATAGAGAGTTGGCTGGCTATTGCAAAGGCACCAGAGATGGTGGGGAAATTAGCAAAGCCAGGCCTGCCTTCTGCTCTGCCAAGGCCTCCTCGTCACCACAAAAAGCTTGCACGTTGCATGGTGGGTCTAGAGGACCTTTTGAGTGATCAATGGTTTTCAGCTTGAGGATGAAAGACCTGTCAGATGCAAATCACAGGGAAGAAGAGCCTGATGGGTGGTAGACTGCATTTTTGCATAACAAAGTTTATCACTGAATCTTGGTGAACTTTGGCAAGTGCAGGAAGTGTTGGACATGAATGCCAATGAAATGCTCCAGCACCTGAAGGAGAAATTGGGATCACTTGGACAGGCATGTGCAATTGTTGGTGCACAACTTGTTACTCATTGCTTTTTGTCCTAGTGTCAGTGCTGAAAGGGTTTCTCATTGGAGGAGATCTTCTTCCCAAGTCCTAAACAGTCTACCAATGTGATCTTGTGCATGATGGAGTTGGCTTTCTTGGCATCTAATAGCTAGCCTTACAGGTTGGATTCACTAGTTTAGGTGTGTGTGTATGTGCAGAAGGCCACAAATTTTTCAGTTTCAGAGGAATTTTTCATGCAGTTTCTTAAGGAATTTTTTTTCCCCACTCTGAACCTTTCAGATTGTACACTGTGAGTGCTTAAGGCCACGGGAGGCTTCTTATGGGGAGCTCAAGTCAGAGTTGTCCACCTTCACGCGAGCTGCTCTGGAGCGCCAGGGCATAACACGAATGTATTCTCACCAGGTCTGGCAACAGAACATTATCATCATCATCAATGGGTGTTCTCTTTTTTTCCTTTCTCCAGTGATATTCAAAAATTGATCATGAACACTGTACTCAAATGTAAGCACGATGCAAATGTATTCACCCCATTACAGTGTTACATGAAATGGATCATCACACTGTTTTTCCTTGCTACTGAGTTGCAGGCCAAAGGAATAAATGCAGTTCAGAAGGGGCAGAGTATAGTGGTGGCTACCTCAACTGCAAGTGGCAAGTCATTGTGTTACAATGTGCCTGTTTTGGAGATGCTCAACCAAGATTCGAGCTCATGTGCTCTCTACTTGTTTCCCACTAAAGTAACCTCAGCAAAGTGTTTTTGTGACTTTTTAGTTTCTTGAATTTTTTGGCACTCTGGTCTCAATACTAATGTTTTGCAATAGATCAGACTCATATCCTCTGTAGACTTACTAGCAACAGGTCTGTTTTACTTTGAACTACTGAATCAATCCTGATGATGCAATTATTGCATGATTGTGGGAACTGATGGTAGTGGGTGAGCTACTACTTCAGCTCAGGAGCAGCTTCTTGTTGTTACCTCTCATTTCTAAGATGGAGATTTGTGAGTCAAAATTGGAAGATTAGGAGCTGCATGACCTGGAGCATTGTGTTGTCCTAATGTGGATCCTTTGGCTGAAAATGTCAGCACATTCATTCTGTCATTTTCATGCACAATAAAGGAGCTTAGACTTGTTATAGCAGTGCTTTGTGTGCAGGGGGGGCTATTGATATAAGGCTTCTGTGTCGGATTTTATTGCAGGCATTAGCACAGGACCAACTGCGGGCTTTGCTTGAGCTAACAGGAGGAGCACAAACAGCACAGAAATTTGGCATTGGTGTGTATGATGGTGACACCAACCAGGAACTACGCCTAAGGCTCCGAGAGTCTGCTCGTGTGGTACCAGCTAAAGCCTTGATTGATTTATTTATTTATTTAGTTTTTTTTGCTGCTTCTGTTCAGTGGCTTACACCTCGAAGTGCAGACTTTTTTTGTTGTATTTAGTCCAAATATTGCAGGTAGCATGTTCACTGTTGTTGGACTGATGTTTTGTTGCTTCTCTCAGTTCAAAGCTTCTCTCTCTCTCTCTCTCTCTCTCTCATGTAATAAATTGTGTAGTGAATGAATGTGCAGTTGATCACCAATCCAGACATGCTGCATGTTTCCATCATGCCATCCCATTCTCAATTTGAGTGCTTTCTGGCTCACCTTAGGTACATGTTCCAGACCCATGTTCTGTTTTTCTCCTGAGAAAGATTTTCTATCACATTACTACACCTCCTTGCTGAGATCACAAGCTTTTGCAGATCCATTGTGGTTGGTAACTCCAAATCATGAGCCAATCTTAATAGAAAGCATCATGTACATGGTGTTGTAATTTTCTTAGAGCAAATTTGTGATGTGATCCTTTTTATAGGTATGTTGTAGTCGATGAGGCGCATGCATACCGGGGTGTATTTGGCTGCCACACAGCTCTCATAATGCGACGTTTGCGTCGTCTCCTCCACCATCGTAAGGTTTTTCTATTTTCTTTTTTAATCATATTCCCAAATTCCAGTTCTAGTCAGGATCCTCATTTCTGCTGTACAAAAGGTTATATATATCCAACCCACATTGGGTTTGTTAGAATCTGCTTTGTCTGTGTCAATTGTCACTGCAGAACACAAATCTGACTCTGATCTCTATCATCCATAGGTACCCATTTTGAGAGTGGTTGTAAGCACTAGTAGGCTATTTCCTGGGCGGGTTTAAAAAGTTCAATGGGTACCATATGGTATATATATATATCTGGCAGTTCTTGAGGAAGTCTTTAACCCTTACATACATAGATCAAATAATCCAACTGATGGGTTTTTGTTGCAGTGTATGGAACTGAACCCACATTTATTGTGTGTAGTGCGACAGTCGCCAATCCACGTGAGCATGCTATGGTAATCATCTCAAGCTACTTATCACTATGGTTTTTTTTTCCTCTACATTTTTGTTTGAAAAATTGATGCTTTCAGAATTCTTCACTTTACTGAGGATTTTCCATATTGAGTAATTTGCTGTGGTTTTTGGTTGGCCAGGAACTAGTTGGGCTGAGAGATGTGGAGGTCATCCAAGAAGATGGCAGTCCCTGTGGAGAGAAGACTTTTGTCTTCTGGAATCCGCCTATTGTCTTTGAGCAGGTAGAGAAACGACATTTTCACACTCCATTGGGGGAAGTGAGGATATAACAATTGGAGGTTGAAAATATGTCTTCTACGTTTGTCTGGAAGTTGAAACTGCGTGGAATAATTTTCAAGTGTAAAAAGAAAAGAAACATTGACTCTAGCTGGGAGCTCATGTGAACAAGAATCTCTTACTCTCTTTTGCTGTACAAAACTTAGTGTAGGTGTCAGTATTGTGGCACTAAGAATCCTTCTTTGAATTGACCGTTGGAGATAGATACTGGGTGTGTTTTGGAAGCCAGCCAATTTTTTTGGCTGATGCAAGATTCTGATCTGCCAAATTTTTTGTTTCTGTCAGAGCAGCCAAAACCAGGACGGAAGGACAAAAGATTCAAACCATCAGCGAAACTGGACCGTGGAGTTTCTTTTCAAATCCAAACAAAGCGTGCCAGGTTTTGTGATCACTTCTAGCAGTAATGTTTTTTGTTATAAAAATTTCTTATAAGAGATAGTAGCAGAAAATGGTAGCTGTTACTAGTAATGTACAGGGCCATTAATGCTTATGGTGTGAGCAATTGAATCCTGAACTATGGGTACCTTGGATCCTGAGTTTATGGGCATTTTTTGAAGTAATGAAAACTGTTTCTGAATTGTTTAGAAAAATCATGAACTTTGTGTGACACCACAGTCTTTGAGCAGCATGAATGAAGGGACACTCATCTTCCAGTCAGTTGGTTGACACAAACTGTATCATGCAATTGAGTGGAGCTGTAATTTTGCTTCTCCAATTTGAAACGGTTAAATCAATTGAGCCATGGTCAAAAATCATGTTTTGTGTGGCAGCCCAATAGTGGAAGTGGCGTCACTTTTGGCTGAGATGGTACAACATGGCCTCCGCTGCCTTGCCTTCTGCAACACTCGCAAACTTTGTGAACTCGTCCATAATTACACGTATGGCTCCTCTAAAGGATGTGTGACTTCTGCTGCTGCTGCTGCTCCTCTGAAGGGCTTCTAGCTTTTTTTTTCTTTTTTCCATTGTTGATGTGAACATAATGACAGGAGCTTACAGGGATACTTGAGATGCAAAAACCCACCATCCCCCTTTGAATGCCAAGAGTTACAGTCCTGAAACAAGCCCATTCTCATAGCAGATGAGTGCAGTTTCCTTGTTCTAAATTTGGGTCATGCTTACAATGTTGATTATTTGGTGCAGACGTGAAATCCTCAAGGAAACAGCTCCAGCTCTGACTGATACTATTCGAGCATACCGAGCAGGCTACACTGCACATGTTTGTCTTCTCACTACTTCTTTTGCAAGCAGTGATTGCTTACACATTCTATTCTAGCTAGCTATGGTTGTCCAATTGCTTCTGTTTGATTTTACTGCATTCCAATGATCTAGCTTCTTTGAGACTGTATACCATCATGCTGCATGGAGGATTGATATATTTTGCTTATGAAGAAGGTGCGGGTGGGAGCGGGGGTGCATAGAGCAGGACCGCAGAGATATTGAGAAAGATTTATTTGCAGGACGACTGCGAGGAGTAGCAGCCACAAATGCATTGGAACTGGGTGTTGACATTGGTAGTCTGGATGCCACCCTACACCTTGGATTCCCTGGATCTGTAGCTAGGTAAGCACTTTTCTCATATCAAAGTTGTTCACAGGTCTAAAGTTGAAATCTTTTTGTATTGGGTTGGAGCATCTATTGTCAAATGCTACAGAGACAGAGAGAGATGCATTGCCACAGGGGATGGAAGAGCATCTGACAGGAACAAATGTAACAGCATGTGGCAGCAATCAGGGAGAGCAGGTAGGAGGGAGAAAGCAGCACTCTCTGTATACGTTGCATTTGGTGGTCCTCTTGACCAGCACTTCATGAAGGCACCCCAAAAGTTGTTCATGAAACCAATCGAGCATGCCCAAGTGGATGCCAGTAATGAGCAGGTGGTGGAGCAGCATCTGGCCTGTGCTGCTCTAGAGCATCCTCTCAATGTCACTCATGATGAGGCTTATTTAGGATCAGGAATGCAATCAGCTATAGTTCAGCTTGTGAAGCAAGGGCAGCTTGGCCGGCACCCAAGCAACAGTCAACAAGACAACTCCTGGCATTACATTGGCCAGCAGGTACACCGATGATGCTAACCTCAGTTAATTCTGTAGTTAACTTTGCATCTGAAGCTTCAAGCATGAAGAATATATATTGTAATCTTCCAATCAGTGTCAGTTACAAAAAATCACTCGCATGTAGCCTATCACTGTTGTTACACTACAATATCTTGTTGACAATACACTACATTGTACTCAAAACACATAGTCAATCTGATGGCACCATTTTAGTTTTTTTGGTTTGTTTGATTGCTCACAGAAATGCCCATCACAGGCAGTAAGCATCAGGGCCATCTGTCCTGAGAAGTATACTGTCATAAATCAAGCAACAAATGAGGTGATCGAAGAGGTGGAGGAGAGCAAGGCCTTCTTTGAGGTGGGTGCAAATGGGTATTCACATTCTCAGTCAGACAACTGAGTGCATGGGTCCCTTTTGGATGATCTATCCATCACTCAGACTGAATGAATTGATTGAGTGGAGATCTTGACTGCTGTTAGTGTAGTAGTTCACCTAGATCTCCTTGAGAAGCTTTTTGGAACAAATACAATTGTTTTTATAGAACTTCTTTTTTGTTCCCCTTCAGGTTTATGAGGGTGCAGTATACATGCATCAGGGCAAGACATACCTTTGCAGGAGTTTGGACATTGCTGCCAAGGTTGCGTTGTGCCAAGAAGCCGATCTCAAATACTATACCAAGACCCGGGACTTCACAGATGTTCATGTGTTGGGTGGCGAGCTGGTATTGTAGCCTAACTATTATTACTGGCCCATTGTGCTCCACTGGGACAGTCCTGTGGTTGGTGACCTGGCTCTTGAGGTCAGTCGCTGTTGTAGCCAAGTGTGCCTTTGCATCATCAGGGTTTGCTTATGACGCTCACCTTCATACTTGCAGGCATACCCAGCAAAGGTTTCAGAGATGAAGTATCCAAAAACAACAGCACAGGCGAGTCCTTGCAAAGTGACAACCCGGTGGATTGGGTTTCGTAGAATCTGGCAGGGCTCTAATGAAACTTTTGATTCAGTCGATCTCTTCTTACCTGATGTCTCTTATGATTCCCAGGTGATTCTATCATTCAACCACTTCACCATACTACCAGATATATATAGATCATGTCATAATAAAAAATGGTAGTTTTAGTATGAGAAAAAAAAGTGCGATTTTGGGAGTTGAGAAAGAGACTGTTTGAAGAGTGTATTATACACTTGGTGATTGTGCCTAGGCTGCGTGGATTCGAGTACCTCACCTGATAAGGGGGGATCTGGAAGCCGAGTCTCTTTCATTTCGAGAGGGTATCCATGCTGCATCACATGCACTTGTCAATGTCATGCCACTGTAACTCTCTCTCTCTCCCTCTCTCAACATTTTTTTGCATCAGAAACTGTGCTGACAAAGTTTTGAGCAAGCTGCAACTCTGTGTATGTTTTGTGCTTCTCCCATTTTCTGATTGAGCTTTGAGGTCTTGGCTGATGATGACGATGATGCAGTGACAGGAATTTTTTTGTTTTCTCATCATGAATCTGGCGGGGTGGGAAAAATTGGGTGGAAGGTATATAATGTGCAACCAATCAGACTTGGGGTGTGATTGTGCAAATCCTCATGACACCCGCTATTATCCTGAAAGGCTGCTGGTATTTGATAAGCATCCGGGGGGCATTGGCATTGCTGCTCAGGTGAGATTGCTGAAGATGTACTAATGACACTCAGAGAAAATAAATGAATGTATATATATATATATATATATATTGTGGGTTTTGACCTCAGCTTTCATGATTTACTATGTGGCAGGCTTGTCCCATGTTTGCAGAGCTACTGCAAGCTGCCTTAGAGCAGCTCGTTGCCTGTGATTGCACAACAGAGACTGGATGCCCTGCTTGTGTTCAGGTATAATAAATATCCCATTTCAAATTGTTTGCTTTCTTTTTCATTGATGTTGGGTCACCAGATTTGACCAAAAAAATTTCCGCAGTCAATCTCTGGATACAGTCGGTCTCACTTACATGGGTGGGTGTGATGTGGATTTGTTGGTGTAGTACTTTGGTTGCAGTGAGTACAATGAAGTAATCAATAAGCGTGCAGCTATTATCATCCTTCAGGTCCACCTCCTTCTTCCCTCCAGTTCATGAAGTCGGGTATGCTGAAACATATCAATTGTGTATGCTTTTGTGATGTAAGAGCAGACGTTGTCTTACAGTGCTGTCTGTGACATGGTTGTGACATGCAATTGCTCCTGTATAATGCAGGGGGTAATAAATACCGAGAATAAGTACCGAGAAGGCAAGCAGGAACCACCACCACCGTCACCTCCTCCACCCAATGGTGGGTTCCTCCAAACACAAACCAGTGTTCTAGACCCATGAAACTGCTCTAGCAGCAAAGTTCTGCAGATTCAGCCTTTGGGAAAGTGTGGTGTTTGTTTGTTGTCAACATCAATTCACACGCAAAATTTTGGCCATGTTATTAGTACTAGGGGGAAAACCAAGTAAAAAACTGCAAAATTCCTTCAGTGTGGTAAAAAGCACACCAGGATTGATCATCTTTGGATCTTACAAAACACGAGAAAGAAGTGTGTTGTTGTGTTGTGTTGTTGCCTGCCTGTTTATGAATGCTTATGTATGGCACCATGTGTCACGCAACCTGATTTCATATGGGAAGAACAACTTCACTCACATTATCATTTTTCATACACGATTTCTAGAAAGATCACATACGATGAGTTGTTGGATTTGCATGTTATGAGCTTATTATGTTACCTACGAGTATTAGGTTTCATGGGGTTGTTTGCATTGCCGCATTGGACTTCCTATATAACTATGTGCTTCTACTTTCTCAAAAGATGTAAATTTGGTACAAGGTTGCGCCACCCAAAATGTACACACATATGTATATCATATACATGTAAACATAGGTTAGAAGATCAAAACAAATTGGCATCAATGCACTTCTCACATTTTTTGACTTCTTTTGGGAAAAATGTCATTAAACAAATTCTCAAATCTTAAGTTGCCAATGTCATTATTTTCATGGAAGGTGTCAATCCATGCATGTTACTTATGTTGTCATCAATATTATAGAAGAAAAAAATTTCTCTCAACCATTTCCTTTGTAGATTTGCAATCCCATTTGTTGAAAGCATGATAAAATAGATGTCTAATTTATTTCTATTATTTTGAAAAAAAAAAATGTGAAATTCTAGTGATGATGGTACATCAAAGCTAGTTTATAAAGGTTAACTATAGGTTCAATTATTAGTCAATTTTGGATGATAGTTTTCATCTTGACAATTCCATGTCAAAACTCTTTCATATTAGCATTTTCATATCATCACTTTTAAATCATCACATATGGGAACTAAATGTTTATGTCCTCCCAAACAACATCACCGCATATTTGAATTTTATTTAGGTCACACCACATTCACTCAAACATAAATTTCTTTTTTAAACCTTCTTTTTGACATTGACATTGTTTCCCGAGTTTTTTCCCATAATTGATACACAATTGTTTTTTAATGTTTTAAATAGGTGAAAATTAAATTTCATGTTATAGAATTAAATTTAAAAGTGACAATGATTTCACTATATATATATATTTGTGTGTGTGTGTGTGTGTGTGTGTGTGTGATGGAATCTTGTTTTGATATTGTAAGATTCAAAGAACAAATAAAATATATTAATTTTCCAACCTTGTGCAAGTTTAATCATCAATAATAGTGCAATAATAGTGCAAAGCAATGTAGAGCCCAAGTTGATTCATGAAAAGTTTGATTTTCCCATTGCTTGTCTTATAACAACGTATAGGTCCTCCAAAGAAGCAATTATTTCACCCTTTTGAGAATGATACAAATGGGTTTAATGGGGGGTAAGATGAAATTGTTAAGGTATGAGAACTTTAGCACTTAAAAAGATGAATGGCGCAAACATAAATAAGCAAAAAGACACAACACAACAATGTACAAAAATAAAATAATTAAAGTATCATGATAATCAATAGTGGAATTAAATTAAGAAAAAATGTAACTATGAAGTTTTTTCATAAATGTTAACCCAAAAAAAATCATAAATTGGTCCTCAAACCAATTTTGATCAAATAAAATATCAAAATGCTTGACACTACATGTTATACCTATGGGCAAAAAACTTGGTTTATGGAAGTTTGTTAGGCATTTATAGTCAAAAAATATTAGAGTTTTTAAAGTGTTATTTATTGTTGGAACCTAGTTCAAAGTGAACCCAACCATATTAGTTTTTTTTGCGTTAGGGGGGTAATTCTCAAGGAATTGTCTTTGGAGTCTCATCTTTTATGCAACAAGATTTTAAAGCATAACATGAGTATGCATATGTGATGCAATTGATGTCAAGTTTATGTTTTCATGTTGTTGTTGTTTAAGCTTGGATTCATGTGTTGCATCTAAAGAGATTTTTATTTTGAACCCTAAAAATTTGTGTGCATATTTTCATGTGTGTGACTTTGTTAGTTTCAAGTGTTGAGCATTTATAGCAAAACATTAGTTTTTTGCTTGTCTACAAACAACTACAATTGGCCATTGAAACAATCAATTTTGCTTTAAGGTTCGACCTACATAGCATTATTTGGTTCCTTTGTCTTTTGATTTGGATCCATGATTTGGTTTTTTTAATTTTTTTGGGGGTCGGCTTCTCTTAGATTATGTGAATTAAAGTTAGTGCATCATGCAAGTTATTGATAGGTTCAAGATTGTGGGAGGCCTCTCATTCATGGGGCCATTGCCCTCTTTTTCTTTCAACCAAAGAGGGCGAAAAAAAACAAAGTAAAGACCCTTCTTTTACCATTTGAAACAAAACTTATAAATTATAGTAGGTATGTGTAAGTTATCTTTTTTTGGAAAGGGTAACAAACCCACTACCAATCTATAGCATCTTGAATTTTGGGAGTGTATTTTTAAAAGAATAATGATACATCACTAATGCAAACATATTTGACACTTCTCTTTTTCCATCATTTTTTATTATTATTTTCTTATAAAGTTTCTTGCATCCTTGTCTTTCTAATTAACTATTTTGTCGGTTGTTCATTGTGGTACATTGTCTCATAACCATTTTAATGTGCTCCATCTAACATAATTTTTTATGTTTTTTTTTCACTTTTCTTATGCGGTTTTTAACTTTTATTATACTCATGGTTTCATTATTTATGGCCTATACATGTATCTTGATTATATCCGTCTATGTCTTGCCCTTTAAACATTTGTTACTTTTGCACTTCCACAATTTGTTTGGATTTTTTCTTACATGATGTATAATCATCGACATTAGTGAGCTCCTATGCTATTGGCCTAAGTATATTAAACCATCTATCAATCACCCATTTCAATGATATTTCTAGTTGAAGCGGACTTAACTTAAGAGATGTTACATTGCTAAATTTAATTTAATTTTCACCCATGAAAATCACTTTAATTTATTTTTTAAATTGCTCCATTGGCAAAAAATAAAATAAAATAAAATGGCGAAACAACAAATGTGCACACCACTTCGTTGAGGGCTTTCCAACAAGGCCAATAAAGAAATTGACTACTTTTGATTGGCTCGTCACAATGATTGCTCCATGCAATGGCATATGGCCACTCCATTAATTTACATTGCCCAATATTTTATGTTTATGGATGTGAATGGGGAAATAATTAACATTGGATGTGGTAAACATTGAGAGAGGCCCAAATAGGTTGGGATGGTCTTAAACGGAAAGTTATCTTGATGATATCATCATGGTCCTCAATGCACATGGCCTTCAACAATTGTTGTGGAAATTTTAATAGTGTGGTCATGAATGTTGTTTGTCACAAGAAAATTTGTTGTTGTTGTTGTCGTCCACATATCTTTTTTAGATTTCATACTCGTCATTGGGTAGTACAAGACTTTTGGGTCCCCCACTCTTTCGACCAGGTACCACCTATTTTTCTCATTTTTTTTTAAAAATTTTAAAATTTAAATATAGGTTTTAAATAGTCAGATTTTGGGGGGGTGGAATATTTAGATTTTGAAATAAAAAAGATTTCAATTAGATCCATTAGGTAGTCAACAATGTGTAAAGGACGAAGAACCCTAATAGTCTTAGTTTCATATCTCGCTTATAACCAAATTTGGCTAAATCTTCTTGTGAATGATGACCACTTCAGCTACATCACAAAATTGGCTCCAAAACAAAAAAGACAACATGATAATATGAGAAGGATTCAACACTTCATTTTTCTCACATACCAAGATGCCAAATCCATTATTGTCAAATTAGTTTTCCTTGGTGTCCTTTGTGTGTGTATGCATACATGCACTTATTAGTTTAGGTTGGAATAGTCTAAGGTCCACAAATATTGGGTTGTTTTTCAAAAGGCTAAAGAACTTGAAGTTGTACAACAACAATCCTTCCATGTGCCGAAGGAGCAAGTGGGGTACGTGGTGCACGAATCTTTCCATATGCCAAATTCACAATTCATTAGCACTTTACTCTCCACAAGTGCTCCACAATTCATAATTGACACCACACTATTTTCTAAACCAACAACCATCTTCAAGTTCAACCTTCAAACTAATGTTGGGTGGGATATATTAATGGAACCTTTGATATACATCATCATATTGGTTCCAATGTCAAAAGAAACCGACCAAATTGGTACAATCGTGTTATAATACTCCTATGATACCCTTATGACCTTGTCATAGGGTATAACACTCATATGATACCCTTATGACCATGTCATAGGGTTGTCCAAGGGTATTACTACCCCTATTGATACACAACATCCCTAGCACATAACTCTCGAGGATTCCAAGTTGAGATGAGTAAAGGCCCTTTATGCAATTCCAATAGACAACTTCACCATAGATTTCAAAAACTAACATTCCATATTTCTTTGTGACTTTTTTTGGCTATTCAATGGCAAAGTGGAGTGAGAAGGTTGGAGAGTAATTTCCTATTTGTAGCCTAATAACTTGGTGAAGGGTGGCTATAGATAGTTTGTGTTGACAACTTTCAATATTGAATTTTGTTAAGTACATTTTGAAAATCAAGATTGAAACTTAAGAATTTCATTCCTTTTTTCCTTTGCTTTTTATGTATGTATGTATGTTTTTTTTTTTTTTTTTTCCTTTCTTTAAAAAACTATGGAATTAATTTTCAAATTTTTTTTTCTATTACAAAAAAGGAAAAATTTTT
>Ga0116227_10002521_pt1 | contig 41412 bp, 29 predicted proteins | sample S1TSphgellanicum_FD_89693 | JGI IMG/M metagenome (GOLD analysis project Ga0116227, IMG submission 89693) | Host-associated microbial communities from peat moss isolated from Minnesota, USA - S1T2_Fb - Sphagnum magellanicum MG | ecosystem: Host-associated > Plants > Peat moss > Unclassified... | reverse complement strand
TTCTGTGTCAGTTAAACTATCTGGACCTTTTTTTTCTTTTTGGGTTTTGTTTTCTGTGTCAGTTAAATTGCCCGGACCTTTTTTTTTTTTTTTTTTTCTCGACGGGGGCATTATGCACCGGGTTCCCACTAGTTTTTAAAAATTCTTGATGGCCCAAAGTAATTAGGCTTCAAAAGAGTCATGAACTAGCAAAAGTGGTCGTGGAATAACATGACCTTATGATCTTAAAGCAAAGCCTAGGAGGAAAGCAACAAAAAAGCCAAAATCTCCAAAGATAACAACTACGGTAGAAGAATTAAAGAAAAAACATGAGGATCCAAAATGGAACAACATCATAGACAAACCAAAACAAGTGAATAGCCTTTCAAAGTTATTGTGAACTTCAAAACCAAGCGTGCAAGTTGAAAACTTGTTGAAGGTAGTTGCAACTAAGGAAATGGATGGCAACCTTTAACTATAGGAGGATTTCTTTTGCAAATCATTTGTGTATAATGTAATGCATAATTTTGTTTAATCCAAGATAAATAAATAAAGAGCTTCAAAGCTTTTCAATAGATATAATCTATTGAACTTGATAGATAAGTAACTTTATAACCTTTTTCCTATTGTTGTTTTCTTCATCTACCATATTAATTCAACAATTCAATGTGATTGTACATTCAATTTGACATCAATCACATGTTTAGAAATTTTCATTGTTTCATTGCCTCTTCTATTACCACTTTCAATGCATGTGGAAGGATCCAAAAGTCTCTTGCTTTCCCAAAATAACAATAATTTCAATGTGCAATTCATGGTGATTTGTAGAACTTGTCAATAGTATAATGCATGCACTTGTAAGTGGTTTGGAATGGGAATGCATAGAGTTTGAAGGCTGAAACCTCAAGTTTGCATTTCACATTTGTTATTCAATCTTCAAGCTTTGTATGTTGAAGTATTTGACGTGGTACAAAATTGGACCCCTAGTAATGCATAGAGTTTGAAGGTTGAAATCTCAATTGCATTTCATTTTTGTTTTTTCAACCTTCAAACTTTCTACACTATGTATTGAATTTGTTTTTGGGTACAATAGCTTCTTGGCTCTCAACTTGACCACACCAATGATTGGGTTGAATGAAGTATTTACTTATCATTACTCATGAGATTGTAAATCAACTTTCGAGAATTTAGAATCAAATTTTCTCTTGTACATCCCAAAGGCACATTATCAAGCAAAAAATTCCTCTACAAAAGGGATAGGTGTATTGATTATCAAAACACCCATCTCTTTTCCACAATGTTCACAATGTGTCAAAAGAGAAAAATGGAGAAAAATAATTATACCAGTGATTAATGTTTGGTAAATTTTGTTTGAGCATTCAAACATGTAAGTATGCAAAATTGTTGTACAAGATAATAACCTCCACATCCGTAATTTATAGCGAGCGTTATTTGCAATTTATGGAAAAAAATTGTGGTATGAAAGTTCTAGTTCAAGATCATGAGTGACTGACTTCAATGGCCAAAACAATTCCAGGGATGTTCTCATCTCTGGTTCGTGCAAGGCTACTTTGCCACAAAGTTTCAGAGGAGTCAGAACAGGAGAGGTCATTAATACAATCTGAACTTCTTGTAGTTGCAGATGTGTTGTTGATGCATGGTGTTGTGACACTGGTGACTATGATGGCAGTGTTCACATACTCTCGTAGAACTACCAACACCTTCTTGTCTTTGACAGTCCAGACATGGACCCATGAAGACCTTGCAGTGGAAGAAGAATTAAGAGAAGCTACTGTTGTTGCTGCTGGTGGCAGCTCCTGCATTATTAAGCCATGGCCTTCCACAAACACCCGATTCCCAATCACCCAGAAATCAGTGGGAATGAAACCAAAAGTGTGGAACCTTGTGATACCTGTGAGAAGAAACTTCATGTGTTGATGGCCATAAGGCCCATGGTACCACCAATCCAGTTCGGGAGCAAGCAAAACTTGGATGGCGGTTACATCCTCATCTCTAATGGCATCATACAACCTCTTCACTAGATTCACCAACAATTGCTTCTCATGATTATTGTTGGATTGTGGTAATTCTGATACTCTTCTACTACTGCTGCTGCTGCTGCTTGTTTGATGATCAACCTGCTGCAGGTGTGTGTTTTCACTGCCAGGATTTGACTCAAGGCCTTCATCAGGATCCAGTATTGAATTTTGTGAAGAACCAAATTTTGTGAAGAAAGCTCTACTATGAATGACAACCCTCAAACTGTAAATCTAATGTGGGCTGTGTCTTCTGCCCTGCCATATCCTCTACCACTAGGCCTGTCAACTTGAGGTAACTTATTGTGAACAACTTGTCAATTGCATTTACTGTTGTATTCCTCAAAAACAAAGTTGCAAATCTGTGAATTAGAGAAATGAACCCAATCAATGTCTGCTGTTTAGTTCCAAAAACACATTGTGATTTAGAGAAATGAACCCAATCAATGTGGTAAGTTGCAAACAACTTGTCAATTGGGTCTACTGTTGTGTTTCCCCCAAAAAATTTGCAAAGTTGTGAATTGAGAGAAATGAACCCAATCAATGTCTATTGTTGTGTTCCCCAAAAACAATTGCAAATTTGTGAATAACAGAAATGAACCCAATCAATGTGGTAAATTCCTTTGCATATTTGTGTCAAGTTTTTACATCCTCAAGACCAAAGTTTGATGTAAAGTTTTACGATCCGAGGTGAATGAGTCTCATGGTTGCATAGAGGGGAGGATGAAGAGGAGGATAGTGTCCTGGAAGAAGAAGAAGAAAAAGAAGAGGAGCCACAGTAGGAGAAATTTTGTGTGTTTTGTAGTTTTGAGTTCAAGGGGGCGGGGGTTGGGGGAAAGGGGAAAGTGAAGCGTCACCCATGCATAGCTCTTGAAACGCTTGATTCACAATTCACATTCACTCCATGGTCACTCCACTGGGAAGCGGGGCCAGCAGCTCTGGTAGCTACGGTTTTGTTGGCTCCGGCCTTCAGCGTAGAGACATTGTGATGCACAGATAAATGAGCCAAAGTTTGGTATTCCTACATTCTAAGGTCATGTGGAGTCCATATACATAAACATTTCCAGTATAACACAAGTCTCCACTTGGGCTTGACCATGCTAACCAACATTTATTGGCCTTGCCTACCATGGCAAGGATTTTGTGTTTAGACTCATTATAGAGTATAGTAGCTCATGGCAAGGATATTGTGTGTAGACTCATTATAGAGTATAGTAGCTCAATGGATTTTGGCACCTATGTAATAGGTCTATTTTTCTTTCTAATTTAGCATGTTGAATATTTATCATCCGTATAGATTGCCAGGGGCAGAGGCATTATGTGACAAGCTGCTTGTTTTTTCTTGTTGGCAAAATTTTGCATCTGGCCACCAAAGAAAAAAGCCAGTGCTATTCATCATACAAAGGAGTTTTTTTTTTTTGGGGGGGGGGGGGGGGAAAAAGGCCAACAAACCTCAGAAGGAATTTTTTTTGGAAAACTCCAAATTTAGCCAAATAAATTAAGCATGTCAACCAAAATTTAGCACAATTTCTAATTTTTAAAAAAATTTGTCTCTGACCTATAGACAAATTTGGCTAAATCATCTTGTGGATGATGGCTAGACCAACTACCTCATATGACTGATTAAAAAAACCCTACTCGTACTTAAGTGGGTTTGAGAAGAAAATTTTAGTTACATGTCTTTGGTCCCAAACAAAGGAAAAGTCAATGATATATTCCAATTTGAACTATTTGTCATGACGTGTAGTGTCGTGACGTATGGTGTTGTAAAGGTGTAAATCCATAATAAACTCTATTAAATAAAAAGACTAAAACTAATCAAAGGTAGAAACTAATCAACTAGAAAAAGAAATGCACTCACATATATATACAATGCACAAGAAGAGGCTGAGATGAAATTCTCATGTATCCCCCCTTGCCAGATTTGAGCCGGGAAAAGCGTGGAATGGTCTAAGTAGAAATCAAGGTGCTGCAAATAAACGTGATGAACAATACCAAATGCTGGTGGGAACTTGAGTGAGCTTCGACTTGAGGCAAAATAGATGGTATCCACCATTACAATTATCGCAAAGCAGCATCTGATCAGCATCGTTTGTCCTTTGACATACTTGACATGGATAGTCAAGTGGAGAAATCCAAGTCGACATGATGATGGTAGGATTTAAGTTCTGTAGGTGGCAGGGCGCACAATTTTTGGAATGATCCTGGATTGTGAATCCGTTAGTTCCTTGCAACTCCAACACACCTAAAGGCCTGATCGCCTTAATCCTCAAAATAGTGCGACCGGAAGAAGTGTCTAGAGTATCATTAGGTTGTTGCTGGAGATACACAAAGTCACCAACATCAAATTGTCTCACCTTAGGTTTGTAACTTCCACCTCGTGTGTGTGCATACCATAAGGTGTCTCAATGTTGTGCAATGGACAAGTTCTTCATGGCCATGGGCATAACCTTCTTGAATAGGCAGCCCTTTCTATGATGACCCTAGCCCAAGTGGTTGGGAAGTTTAAATCCACAACTTGGTCCATTTGAGAAACAATGAAAGAGGGTGGATGTCTCCCAAAAAGTAGAAAGTAAGGAAAGAAATGAGACAAAGAGGTGTGTTTGAACATCCTATAACCCATGGCGATGTAAGGTAGATCCAAATCCTAATCCTTTTTGTTCCTAATGAGGCAAATCTTTCAAAGTCCTTTCTTGTATGTCTAAACCATCCTCTCTGCAAGGCCATGAGCTTGGGGATGATCCTTTGAAGTTCAACGATGGTCAATGAGAGCATGGTCAAGTAGGTCCTTAAATTCTCCTTTGAATTTTAATCCTTGATCAGTAAGGCACTTAGCATAAGCCCCAGACCTATTTAAGACTTGTTGTAAGAAAACATGGTTGGTGCTGTGTGATGACTTGTTCGGCACGCAACAAGCTCAACCCACTTTGAAAAATGTTCGATTGATAATCATGATGTAGACATTACCCCTGGAGGTCTATGATAACTTTCCAGCTAAATCACATGACCAACAATAGAACATGCCTTGAATAGGGAGTGGAGAAAGCGTGAGCTGTCGAAAAGAAAAGGAATTTTTCACTTTATCACATTGTTCACACCTAGCAATGATTTTTCGGACTTAAACATACATACCTCTCCAATGGTAATGAAGAGCGAGAAAGCTATAAGTACGCTTAACTCCAAAGTGTCCAAACTTCGAATATACCTTTTAAATAAAACCAGGCCGTTCATGTGGTGGAGGAACCACTTTGTCTCCTTGTGGTAAACATGAGACGAGGTGATTATCCCTCCATGAGTATCGTTTGGACCACTGTTGTATGCGATCCCGATGATTTGATGTAACTTGGGGAAGGTATTCCCCATGTTGAAGAAACCTCAAAGTGTCCAAGTCTTCCCATATATCCACAATGGGATGATCAACCAGGTTACATTACAGTAGTGCAAGATAACTAGATGCATAAGATACATGTACTGTTGGAATCTAGTCAAAGTCTTGCCTAGCTTCTGAAAAATCTTCAGAGGTAGTGAGGGGTCTCCACGACACGATATTCGCGTTCTGATGTGTAATACCAGGTTGGTGAATAACCTTGAACTCATACTCCTAAAGTAGAAACACCCAACAAGCTAATTTACCAGTAAGCTTGTTATTGGTCATTAACCACTTGATAGGTTGGTGGTCGATATATAAAATGAATTCGATGCCATAAAGATAGGGCCTAAAATGTATGACGACCCATACAATAGTAAGACACTCCCCCTCATATGAAAAGTAGTTGCTTTTAGTTTTGTTGTTGCTTCGGAATGCATAGGGGATAACATATTCCTTGCTTTCTTCATCAAGTTGGCCAAGAATAGCACCAATACCAAGAACATTCCAATGAGTTGTAGAATGAAAACCTTGTTGAAATCATGTCTTCTCAGAATGGGGAACTTTGAAAGCTTTTCCTTGAGTGTGTCGAAAGCTTCCTGAGCCTCTTCATTCCATGTCCAAACAACATCCTTTTTTAACAATGCATAGAGAGAATGATCAATAGTACTAAAGTCTTGGACATAAATCCTATAGTAATTACATAGTCCGATGAAGTTGTGCAAAGTGTGAACATCAGTAGGATTGGGCATCTCCAAAATGGCTACTACTTTGGCCTAATGAGCCATAATACCATTTGGCAAAATTGTATGTCCAAGGTAAACTACCAAGGTGATAGCAAACTCACAGTTTTTAGGATGGATCTTCATATTGACTTTGTGGAGCCTCTTGAATAATTCCTCAAGATGAGCCAAATGTTATAGGAATCCTTTGCTATGCACTAGGACGTCATCTATGTAGCACTTTAGAAAATTTGCCCCCTCGAGAACCTAGTCCATGATTCGTTGAAAAAAGATAGGTGCATTATTCAATCCAAAAGGCATCATAAGCCATTCCCACAACTTGTTGCTTCCATGGAATGTCCTTTTCTTGTGATTCTTCGCAACGAGCAAAATCTAGTTGAAGCCTTGTCGCAGATCCACAATTGTGAAGATGTTTGAGTCTCCAATGCTATCAAAAAATTCTTCAGGGATGGACATGGGGTACTTGTCCTGAAGTGTAACCAAGTTCAAAGGCCTATAATCCTTGCACATCCTTTTCTTAGTCCATAATCCAGTTGAATCCTTCTTTGCTGGCATTTTGTAACGACTGTGAAATCAAAACTTGATGGCTAAATGAGACCAGCCTCATGGAACTCTTTGCATCTTTCATCTACCAGTTCCCACTCATGTTTGCTCAACCTATGCTTCCTCTGATAGATGGGTGTCCCATCTATAATGTCTATAGAGAACTGCATGGTCTTACACCTACCTAAGTCTTTCATTGAGAATGTGAACACATTTTCATACTTAATTAGCAAGTCTGTGACCTGGTGTCTTTCCTTCTTGGTGAGTTGGTTCCCCATAATGAAAGGGTAGTTGGAAACACATGAAATGGAGTTGGAAAGTGTGTTTGAAGAACCTGGTGTATTGGGTTTTCCATTATCCAACTGCATAGATTTGTAGAAGGTTGTAATTGTTTCTCTAGAAGCTGATGTACCTCTAGGTGTATCAAAAAAAACTTGAGTCAAATTACATGGTAATTCCTCCTCCCCAACATTAAAAGTGAAATGTAAAGTGTTAAAGATAGGCAAGTGTACTTGGTCGGCATGCCATGTAGTTGCATCACTAGAACTACAAGTTGATTGAATCAATGCTGGTGTTGTGTACATTTGAAAGAGTACACATGTTACCAACAACCATGTAAGGGAGTTCAGGTCCATGCTTCTCCCCAGTAGAGTGTTACGCTTTAATCTAGTTACCTTAATGTGACTAATAGTGCCAGTTTGGAACCCCACAACCCTTTTTTTTTCTTCTGGGTTTGGTTCATCCCAAGTGGTTGAAATATGGCAATACACCAGACCTGGTCCATCTCCCTACAAGGTGTGTGCTCCTAGGAAGGAAACAAAGGTGGGCCAAGCACCTCTTTCTTTTCCTATTATGTTCGCAAGAAACCAAGGAGGTTTATTTTGCCTTGTAATTGGTTGGCAAGAGCTTTAATCATCCAATATGTGAGAAACCTGCAAGTTGGGGTTTCTGATGGTGTATCTCAGAGCTAACTACAGAACTGAGAGTGGTGCAAGGTTGGTCCACCAATTGCATAGCCGATGCGCATATGAACCGCATTGTGTCGCATCAAATAGGAACGACTTTCCAAAGTAATGTTTAATCGGTGTGTAGTGCTCCTAGCTTTCTCCCTCTAGTGAAACTCAGCAAGGGTGTTTTTAATTACATAACCAAACATAGGAGAAATGGATTAATCCCATGTGATCAATCGTACCATGTCCATGAAGAGACTAGATCTTGTGTCATTCAAGCCTTCTCCAAATCTAGTCGTTGAAAATCCTTGACATTCCCAACCTGAAATGATGAGGTCCACGGGGCCAAGTAATTCCATATGTTTCCTTTGAATTATTGTATGTTAAAAGGCAAAAAAAAGAAACTAGCCTTCCATGCAGTGGTTGCAAACTGTTGTGAAAATCTAGTTGTGAGCTCCATCATTCTCAATGCCACCACTTGCCTTGCAACAAGATTAATGTTTACATAGAAAACCTTTCAAACCACCATCCTTGACTATGGTAGGGCTTTGAGACTTGTACTAATACCACCAAAGAACTCTAGTAATGTAATCCCTTCTTTAGGCAGTGTCCAGGTGATTAGTTGACGAAGTATTAGCTTAATCAGTTTGCCATGGCTTTCCATGTTCTCAAAACTAAATAAGCTTTGACCAAGGGCTCATGGGCTGCTTTGAACCTCTGTAAAATCTCTAGTTTGTGTTAAATGTCAGTAGGAACCACCCTCAAGCTTTTAGTAATTTGGGCATAAGTTGTTTCCTCTTCATCTCCCTCTATCCATTCATGGCTAACTTGTTGGATGTAGGAAATAGTGTGTGTTTCCTTGAGCATACAATGGTGAACCATAGGACTATGGTTCCCATGTAAATTAAGGGGTATGAATCCTAGGTGGTGGCCACCAATCTTCCAATCCAATCAGTAGTACGCATGCTCGAACTAGTTATCAATTATGAAACCTAGTAGAAACAGGGCTTCTTGCCCAATGAACACATCGTAACTAGTGACATTGGTGATCAAACATCTGACATGTAGGCAAAGCTCTTGATCTGTACCTTCATTAAAGTTAAGTGGAATCAAATTCGAGTTCTCCCCAAGTACCTCCTTTGTGCTCCCACTAGTGGTGCGAATTTGTCATAGATTTTCGTAGTTTCGAGTTAAACATGCCCATCTTCTTGGTGAATTAAACTCTAAGAATAACTGGTTGGGCACCTATATCAAGAAATACCACTCTGGGTGTATGTCTTCCCACCTAGATTGTTGATTCAATATTGTTGACAATGGCAACTTTAATGGCGATGGAAGTTCTTTCACTAAACACCACCTTCAGAAATGAATGAGAGACTTTGTGGAGAGAATGGCTATCCATAACGCCTTTGTTGAGTAACAAATCCACCAATGACGTGTTCTTAGCTCCCTTTTGATATGTGAATGTAGAATCAGAGGTAGGAGAACCCACTAATTTAACAATGTTAAAACTAATGGCCAGATTATGAACGCCATCTGCAACACATGAGCTAATCGAATTTTTTCCAAGGTGTTGGATAGGACCCCTGTAGCATGTGGATGAGGGATTGGTATAGAACCTAATGTAGTGTTCAGGGTATCTTTTAGTATTGCAATTATGTCCCTGGTGCTTAACTTCAAATCTTGAAAACTAAATAACGGTGTACTCACAAGCTTTTGTGCCATTTCACACATTTAAAGTTGGCACTCCATAAGCTAATCAGTGGAAAATTGTGTGTTTTCCTGATGTACATGTACTCTTGGGACACAAGAATTTGATGCCCTAGCAGCTTGTGGTGTAGTACATCATAAACTTGCCCTCTACAAGGTTTGGTGCTTTAACAACACTTTGACAATGTGTTCAAGATTAAGTGCTAACTAAATGTTGATATAATCATTAATATGATGTTGTGATTACATTGTAACACATTGTGATGATCAAACATTGTGTTACAATGCCATAATAACATTATTTCAATAATTTATTAACACTTAACTAGCACATAACCTTAAACACATTGTTAAAATGTTGTGAAGGCATAAATACATGGTGGGGGGAAGTTTGTGATGTAGTCTCTTCCCCCCTTGCCAACAAGGTGCGTTTTTTTTCCGTGTTGAGAAGATGAAAAGATTGTGACATGACTATTCTAGCTCCTCTAACCTTGGTAATAGGACTTAAACCAAATGCGAGTCCATTAGTCTAAATTACCTACTTAGTGGCAGAAACTCTGGGTGCCACACTAGCCTCTTGTGCACGAAGTAAGAAGGGCAAAAATAAGTGGTAAATTTTGGTGTGAGACTAGAATTGTGTGCACTGGAGAAAACATATTCCCCAACCATGGCATCATGTGGGAGGCCATAGAATGACTTAAGAGGTCCTTCCTATGATCCTAAACCTTGTATGGGTTGGGTATGACTAGCTGGTTGGGAAAACTTGCCTTTTAGATTAGCAAGTTGAGCCCTTAATGATTTAAGTTCATTTTGCAAAGTTTGATCTTGAGCGGCATGGGCTTGAAGCACCTCCCTCTTGTTAACATTGTGTTCCTTCTTCTTAACATTTTTACTGGAATTACCCTTGGTGGGGAAAACTTGAGTGGAAGGCTAAGGTGCCTTGGCTTTTGGTTAAGGGGCAATGGAAGATGTTGGCAGATTTTGCCGTGGTAATTGGAGTTGCTTTTGTTCCGGGAACTTGGCAAAACAAACAACTTCCTGATGACCTTCTTTCCCATAATAATCAAAAAAGAGATCCTCAGAAGGAATGTTGCACTCACTAGCTTTGCGGGCATGATTGCCATAATAGTTGCAAGAAGGTAGGATGGGTGCAACTAAGTGCATTACTTTAGCCTTTGAAGAAGACTATGATGATTTGGTTAACGCAAGTGATGGAGGCTAAGGCTTTGAACGTGATGGAGGCTTCATACTACTGGCCTCATAGTGTGCATGAGCTAGTTCTAGCTTTTTAAAAATGTTATACACATCCAAGAAAGTGTACGAATTTCCAAATTTTGCAAAAACCCATTGCAAAACCTACACATGGAGTGTCAGAGTACCTTCCAACAAATGAAGATACCAATGGGCAACTTCCAAGTCTGTGATGCTCTAAGTATCCTCTTTAAATTGGAGAAGCCTCTTATAGAACATTTTGAGGGTTTCATCCTTTTGCCAAGAGAAGGTGGTGAGCTGCAGATTTTTTTTAGAACTCTTCACCGAAAATTCCAGTTCAAGAACTCAAAGAATTCCCTGACTCGATTAGTAAAAAATGGTGCATTGATAGGTACCAAATCTGGATTATTGGGCATAGTCCCATGATGTGTAATGACAATTTGTAATGCAGCTTAAGAGGCAATGGCGATGGCTATGGCATAAACTAGATTGGGGATCTGGGTGACGCCCAAAACTCTCAGAAAATGTTACTCATAGACATCCAATGCCTCATAATGCACATAACGGGCTAGTTGTTTGAATGTGAATGCCTTGGTGTAATTAACGCCATATTTGAATTCCAGTTCACAAACCACAGTTGAAAAAGTTACCTTGAATTCCCTTAAAGAAATGGTACCTAGCCTTCCATTGAACTTTTCAATTCTCCCAGAAAGACTCTTGACCTCCATGGTGTATATGGGTGTAAAGGTCATGGCTTGTAGTAGAATATATGGTGATGGTGTGAAAGTAGGTGCGACAACAAGCGTACCCTACTAATTAACCCCTTCAAATGGACTTTGATGTACCATTGATGTAATGTAACCTGAACTTGAATTCCTAGTAAAAATTGTGTTGGATGATGGTGACATTATAGACGTTTGATGGTACCGTTGTGAAGATCGTGAGCTCAAAGAAATTGGCTCAAATGATTGTGTGTTACTTTGTAGCTGATACCTTAGCTCTGGCTGAACGAAAGTGCTCTTTTCATCCAAGGACATGGTGTTGTCCCATGCCCCAAAATTTTGTAGCAATATAGAACACTAATTATAAAGTTCTAACACAACCATGCAATTAAATACAATTGTAATGGAAACTGAAATGTGAAGTGCTTAAAAAAACATACCTTAAGCAGCTTTCAATTTCTCTAATCATAAGTGTTACATGACAAAGTAGAAAAAAAAGAATTATATATGTATGTATTAATAAGATTACGTAAGTGTATGTATTAATACAAAAATAACAAAAATATACATATTAATACTAAATACGTAGATGTATGTATTAATACGAGGGTATGTAGATGTATGTATGTATTAATTTTAATTTTAAAAAATAAAAAAAATTCAGTGGACGGAACGGAATTGGACGGATAAAACCGTAGATGGAAGTATGTGGATGGAAGTTCGTGGATGAGCATTGACTGCGACAGATGTCGCGACACTACAAAGCACCCGTGAATTTTATAACAATGGTGGACACAATATTGTAGCGATGGTGGATGTGATGTTGTAGTTCGTGGTGTGGTGCTATAACGATGGCGGACATGGCGTTACAACTCGCGACGTTGCAATTCACGGCGCTACAAATCACCTGGGAGCTCTAGCGTGCAAAAGTAATGTTTTTTTTTTTTTTTATTGAACTCCAACACCTTCAAGAGTCTTCAAGGCTCCTCTTATGTCTCTGTGAGAGAGGAAAAAAAAAACTTTGAAACCTCATTTATCCAGGATATGTCACTCCCCCATTTGGTCTTATTCTTCCCAGTTGTTCTGATCCTGGCTCTATATGTTGGTAGAGGTGTAATAACACAAATTCTTTCCAACAATAGCAATGGCAACAACAACAACACCAACAATAATAACACCAACAACAACATCAGCAACAACAAAAGAAACCCAAGAACTCAAAGCTAAGAAAAATTTGTCACTTTCAACATTAAGTAATAAGGAGTAGTTTTTCTAGAATTGAATTGCAAAGAAGGAAAGAAAACGTATTGTATGGAAATGGTGGTCGTGTAATAGCTGCCGTGAGCATTTAGAAATCCAGTCTGACTATGGAGGAAACTCTCTCTGACAAAGGAATTTTAGAAAAACTAATAAGAGAAGGGAAGAACTTGACCTTTTATATAGTTGCCAACAAGCTGAAACCCTAAACAAGCCATAACCCTAAAACACCTAATAACGTATAGTAACCTAAGAACGTACATTAACTTTAAGAGCATACATTAACCCTAAAAGGCATGATTGGCATGTTCGTAACCGGCCATCATGTATGAGGCCATGCATACGAGCATGACATCTTATCTAATTTTAAAAATAGTTTCCTAATTATGATGTCCTTGAAATTTTTTAAGTAAATTTTTTGTCAAATATTCCTTTTAAAAAAAAGAAAATAATTTAATTTAGTTTTTTGAAGAAAAAAAAACTTTTCCAAATAGATTTTTTAGAGCTTTTGACACTCTTTTCTATAAACTTGTCCCCAATTGATGCTAAATAACTAACACATATAGTGCTTAGGTGCCACTTATTCAGAGTGAATTTTAATATCCCTGATTCTTAATGGTTGTCTTTATATTTAACAAACAAATTATCGAATCCAAGTTATGGAATTTACCTTAACAATTTTCCCACTGGGTTGAAGTTGCATGGGACTTGACCATCTTGGCCAATTTATATGGATGCTTTTGTTTGTAACATGGCACCAACAAGTTTCACTTAGATTTACCAAACTTAATTGGTCATGGCCAAATTTCATTTTACCATGGTTAACATAATATTTAGTAAGAAGTAGTTTAGCCTAACCCATTTGAAGTTTGGAAGTTATTGTGACATTGAACCTACTACACTACAGGCATTCCAAATTTGGCTAATGGGATAATTTGCACTCTTGAGATTTGAGAGTATCTTCCTCACTGTATTGAATTTCAGGCTTTTTTAAAAAATTGGCTAAAGTTAGCCAAATTTCCACTTGTGCAGGTGGGCTGACTACCAGATGTACTTTAACAACAATAAAATATTTTATTTTATTTATTTATTTAATCAGCTCATTCCTGTGCCATTTCCATGATATCCACGCCCATGATAAAAGTTCAACATACTAAATTGGAAAAAAAAACACATGGTGGTGTTCACATGGTGAAGCCCAAGTGTATCCTAAAGTTATGCTGGAAATGCACTTGACCCTAGAATGCAGGGATACCAAACTTTGGCACATCTATGGGTGCATCACAATGCCTCTACCCTGAAGAGCAGAGCCAACAAAGGTGGAAATTAGAGATAATTTCACCCCAAAGTTCAAGTTTGGTGAAAGGATGAAGCTAGGTTGCTATTTAGGTCATCATCCATTTCGTCGGATGTAACCCTATGAACACATCAATTGTAGTCAGATTGCTCTATGGTAAGCTATCAAGTTGTGATTGCTTTTTGTGTTTTTTTATTGGTGATATTTTGTCAAAACACCAAATTCAAAATTTAAAAAAAAAAGTGATTTTGGAGGTTTCCAATTGCTATATGTGAGAAGGGGGGGGAGGGATAATTAAATTAAATCACAAGATTTGTATACTTGGTTTTCAGTGTGTAGCTAAAATATAGAAGGTTGATTGAAGGTTTTTTAAATTTCATGTTTGGTTTATAGCCAAATTTGGCTAAATCTTCCTACAGATGATTGCCACTTTTTCTACGTCTTCCTATGGATGATAGCCACTTTGGCTATGAACAAAAATTCCTTAGAAAAAACACTGGATTGCTTTGTCAACGTGGCAAATTATGGTGTAGTTTCATCATGCTATGCATGCACTCATAAACATAGCCATCAAGATAATGCTTGGGATGACACAATTCCTTGCCAAAGATCAAGTAGATGCTTCAGAACCCAAATGGCGAACAAACGAAAGAGATTCGACTTTGGGTGGCCAAAAGACCTCTTTCCAAGTGATCGGTTGGTCCCAAGTGAGTTTCATTTGCCTGCTTTAAGAATCAATATCATAGTTACTGCCACCCATACCCCCAAAATGAGGCGATTCCTTGCGCAAGTGCTGTAAAAGTGCGGCCATTACTTACCATTGGCCCAAACTGACAGATGCTCGGGAAGTCACTTGGACAGAGGATGGTTGTAGCACAATGGGGGTCACAAAGTGAACCAGCACCCACCAATGCATAATGGAGGATGGATGATAAGTGGTCAGGAAACAGTTCTCTGTTATGTTCCAATTAACCCTAGCTAACCATGGTGACTAGCACAGTTTGCTTTTTCTTAAACTACCTACCTACTAGCAACCCACAAGCAGGTTGTTAGTAGGTAGGTAGTAAAAGAGGCCTTGATCAATGTATAAAGCCTCTACTTACCCTAGGTAGTTACCCATTTCTCTACCTATCTACCTAAATATGAGACCTATTTCTTACAGCATTGTTTACCAAGGTGAAACCAAATATTAACTCAGTTGAGGTTCATCCACAAGTGAGTAATAATAACAGGCATCCAGTGGATGGTGCGCTGGTGGGTGCTGGTTCATTGTGGCTGCACAATGGGCGCATGAGTTTGAGAATCTCCACGATTTGCATTGAGGTGCATTCACACTTGGTGTTATGGACTCTAGTAAGGTTGAGTCCCCTAACACCATGCTACCCATTTAGGACTTAAACCTAGTTATCATGAAAATTTTATGTTAAGCTAACATTCACTTAACATTAAGCTATGGCCCATTTAACATTGGGTGCCATCTAGGATGCCACCTAGATTTTCATTTAACATTGACTTAACATCAAGTGTGAATGCACCATTGGCATCATTGTAGCACCTGGGGGAACATATTATGCATGCAAATAGATGTTAATGATTTATTGTTTGTGAAAAATTTACCAACCCAATCCCTAACATGTTATTATATTGTACTAACAAGTTATTACATTATACTACCTTCCTTCCCTCTAAGCAAGTCTTGAATGGTGGTAGATTTGAATGGTGGTAGATTGTGGTGGCAATCGTGGGTAGAACGTTGTCAAACAACCCCATTGAAGTTCACCCCACCAGGGCCTCTCAAAGAGGAACCTGACTCATTACTCAATTTGGTCAACATAGTTTGAATTAAAAAAATGAAAAGTCAAAAAATAAAATAAAATTGAAATGATTCTTTTCAACAACAAAAATTCTAGGGGAAAAATAAAAAGTCAATCTATTTTAACGTACATCATCATGTTGCTCTAAAAGAAAAATTGTTATGGATTTTTTTTTCATTTTTTAACATCACATTAGTTATAAAGAACGCAAAAAGAATCTCACATTAAATGGTGACATGTTCTAAGAACCTACCTAAACATTATAAAAATTGTTACCAAACCAGAGCCAATAGGGAAATGTCGCAACATGATTTTCAATTGTTTGCAAATTTAATGATATTTTTCTCCAAAAAAAAACAATGATAAAATATTCCCTTTTCATATTTCTTTTTCACATTTGTGCAAGATTTCAAACCAAAAAAAAAACTTGTCATGAGATGTGTATTTCAATGTTTTCAATCACATTGTCACATTTCGAAAGAATTACATGAAATTTTGTGTATGATAGGTGCCATAACCATTTTTGGAAAAAATAGTTTCATTTTTAATTTTGTGAGTTTAGTCAAGGGGGGCTGGGTGCACATTTGAAGAGACAACAGAGAAAACAAAATGTCAAAAAATGATTGTGAATCGTTTTACATCCAAATTAAGATGAATAATCTCACCGTGTTTCTCGAGGCAAAATCCCTTGAAGGATACTATACTCTATAATGATTCTCAACACAATATCCCGGCTTTACAAGGCAAGGCCAATAGAAGCTCAGTTCAAAAGCCCAACCAAGCATGACGTTATTATACACCCCTTTCCCCCGCAAAACTCTCCCTCTTCAGCAAAGATCTCATTGGAAACATTGAAGCTCAAAATACAAATCCAGATTTAATGCCCTTGTCCTGGGCTTTACCCATGGTAAAGATTGCAGGTAATAATACCCTTGGCCATGGGCTTTACCCAAGGTAAAGATCACATGACGTTTAATTTAGCTTCTCTCTACAGTGATGGTGCAACATGTAAAGATTGCAACTTGTTTCTTTCATTCTTTCTTTCTAGTTTCTTTCTAGAGCAGTGGTGACAAAGTCAAGAGCAGAATACCGCACAGCTTTTTTTGTGTGGTTTAAACAACTCATCGGATAAGTCAACTCGTTGAAGTTTCTATGGCCAGTGCCCAGGGGAAGTTGGTTGGATTGCAGTAAGATGACTTTTGAGTCAAAAGATTCAAAAGGGGTTTCAATGGAGGTGCCAGTCTATAAACCTGCACAAATGTGAAGGAGAATTTGTGAAATTGTGCAAGCAAATGAATGTACTCCTTCGGCACACCAAATGCAAACACCCTCATTTTCGCATTTTGAGGCCATCCCCGATTTTAGAACCCCAAGCACACTTTCACCACACTCACTTAGAAGCATCTGCAGTGGTGCTCAGTAGCGGTGCTCAGTATGACCCTGCAAAAGTATTTTTCACATCCAAGTTTAATTATTTACTTTTTTTTTCAACGCCACCCATAAAACCGAAACTGGGACTGCATATAAGTGAGGGACTACTGTTTGTCTACCTAGACCAATCATTATGATGGACCAATCAGAAACACCGATCACTAGTCTAATCATTATTATTAGGGCCAGAGTGAACCAGCACGCAACAGTGCACCAGCGTGCATGGATGGTGCACTGAGAGGATTCTCTTCTCTTTTCTGTCCCTGTGCCATCCCAGGTTGACTTTTGTTGTTTGCCCTTTCTCAGACCTGATCTCAGTTTTTTTTCTGGGACTAAATTTAAAATGAGCTACTCTCATCTCCACCTACCTGCCCACCTCCCCATCTATTTATCTACTTACCTGCCCCTCCACCTTCCTACCTACCAACACTTTAAGTAGGTACCTACCAAACCCCACCTACATGGCTACACCTAACCACATGGCTGTCACTCCAATAAACCCCCATCGGTTGATAACGATAAGAAAAGAATAAATTGAAAGTATTGCACGAAGCTTGGTCTTGTTCATTCAAACAAATAAATAAAAAGATGATTAAAATATTTGACACACCTTACATAAAGGGTATTACAAGTTATGTTCAAAGAATGTTTTCCATGAGGCTATCACAAACCAAGTGGATAATCAAAGCAATATGGAGCTCCAATTCAATTTAGACACATTTAATGCATGTTGTACTCAGGTTCATAAAACAAAATGTTCAATGAATGTGCAATACACCATTATAGGTAACCCTAAAATAGTTTGGGCTCCATATCATATCTTTTGAAACTTGGAAAGATATTGTGTAACCCTAACAAAACCTAGAAGGAATGCAATACCCTCATTGGGTTACACTATAAGATCATGGGCTGAATTTTTTTGGTCCAAGTTATTAAAGGGGTATTGCTCATGCCTAAAAAGATTCACTAAACATGCAATACCTCTCTTAGGGTATCCCATAAATACATCGGGCTCCATAACATATCTTTTGACACATGGAAGGGTATTACATAACCCTATGAAAACTAACGAGGAAACCTATACCCTCATTAGTTGTATTCTATTATTAAACACCATGGGTTTACACTATTGGAGGGGTATTGTTCAAGGCTAAAACTACTCAATACATCTACAATACCCCTTGTAGGACATCCCATAAATACATTGGGCTCCATAACATATCTTTCAAAACTTGGAGGGGTATTTCATAGCCCTACCAAAACCGACAAGGAAAGTAATACCCTACTTGGGGTATTCAATAAACACCATCGGCTAAATTATTTTGGTTTAGATTATCAAAGTGGTATTGCTAATGGCTAGGAATATTCAATGCACATGCAATACCTCTTGTAGGGTATCCCAAAAATCCTTTGGGTTCTATAACATATCTTTTGAAATTTGGAGGGGTATCACATTACCATACCAAAATGTAGAAAGGAAATCAATATTTACATCATATTGCAATAATATCCTAAACCATGAAACAAAAGGACATTTTAAAAAATTTATTCCATGTTCAATATATCATACTGTACATATTGATTCGAGTAAATCAAGGTGTTACAAAGTTGGTCACATTCATGGGAGAATGTTATTTAAACAAAGGTATGGAATTTAAATGCAATACATGTATTGTATTGTGATAATTCATTAACCATGAAACATAAGAATATTTATAAAATATTTGGTTCCCTACCAAAACATCATGAAATTCATGGTTTCAAAATTATTTGTTCACATTTCAATATGATTTAACATATATAAAAATGAACGTAAGATGAAATTGGTCACAATGATGGTACAAGGGTTTAAAGTTTAATGTAAAATTTACTATTTAATGTTAGAAATTCATAGTTTGTCAAAATCAAAAAATTAAAATTCATGTTTAACATTTTTTCAATGATATACATTTAAAAGTTTTTCCCTCTTAATTTTAAAACTCATTTTTAAAAACAAAAACATAAAGTCTATAATTTAATAAGATTTTAATGTCTATTTAAAAAAATTAAAACACATGTTTTTTTCTTTTTTAAATTTTTCACATAATAATAAAAATGATTTTCCCCATATATTCATCATATGTATGATTGAAATTTTATTTTTATGATGTATAATATTTTTTTAAATATTGGTTTAAATATATTGTTGATTCATTTTAATACATATAATATTTTCATATTATTTAAAATAAAATAGAAATTAATTAAAATATATATATTAAACTTAAATCATATGTATAAACCCATGGTTATGTATAATGTAATTTTTTTATAAACTTTATTTTTAATGAAAATTTTTAAATTCCAAAAAATAAGTTATTAACATCGTCAACTTGATGGGTAGAAAGGTTTTAGTAGATTGAAAAGTAGGCAATCCTTCTTCCAATAGCTAATCTTGCCTAATAGAATTTATAACTTGTGTGTTGCACCCATTAATTTAACTTGTCATGAGACTTCTTTTTCAAATTCTTTACAAGTGGATACTCATTTCTTTTTTGCTCAAAAAACTTCTTTTCAAGTTTTTTGCTTAAGAACTCATCTTCTCAAGTTTTTTACAAATTGGTACCCATGGTTTTTGTTTTCAAGGTCTTTGTGAAATTACAAGTTGCAAATCCAACTCATGAACAAATCAAATCTGTTCAAAGCTCCATAAAATTAACCCAAGTTTGAAACTCCATGAAAAATTCTTTTCTCTAAACAAATTCATTGCTAGCCAACCCAATTGATTCAAATCAACTAAGTTTGAAGTTATGGCTTGAAATTAATCATGCATTGGAAGTTTCATGGAAGTATTTGAGTACTCATGTGTGACGGTGTTATGTTAAACTGTATTTTGTGTTTTGCTCATTTTATTTATGGTTGTCGCAATCCCACTTTGAGGGAGTGTGAAGATGAAACTCACATTCCCAAAATTGGGACTTGGGAGTCCTCTAGGATTCCCAAAACTTCAAAGTTCAATTACAGGGGTCAAAACACCTCGCATTGGGGTGTTTTCTATATCATTAGAAAGTTATTGAAGTGTAGATGTCGAAAATGGGCTTGCATGGGCCATTTGGACATTTGTAGCACAAGTTATGGCAAAAAGAGGGCCGGGAGTCAAACTGGCAATTTGACTCCCGACCACTAAAAGTCGGGAATCGACCCGACCCTGGTGTGTGCAGGTGGAGTGCGACATACCATTGGAAAGCTTTCGAGGAGAGCTACAAGTTTGCTTGAGACCTCATCCCGATCTGAGGTCTGAACAAAGAGTTATGTCTTCGCAAAGTCCCGAAAGTCCAAACTGGGATAGTTTCGGGACTCCTCCTTGGGAGTGCTAAGACAAAAAGCCATTCGGATGTGGGTGCCATGGAAAGGCACAAAATATACTATTTGGGGGAAGGTGGTGGCCTCCCCCGAGTCTGGGCCGTGGTGAGTCTTGTGAGTCCAGAGTTGCCCATGGCTTGTCCTAACATTAAAGGTGCTCCAGAAAATGATTTAGCCAATTCGTTGGTTGGTTTGACGCAAGTTCGAATAAGTAACTAAAGCTTGTCACTATTCCTAATACTCTTCCTAATCCCATCTTGGAGCTTCAACATGCCCTTCTACCCCTTTTAGTGTTGAGAGCTAGGAATGTGCCTCGAGTTTCGCTATGTGAGCAACCTAGACCCACTTTGGGTCTAACTAAGAACTTGGGAGCACGTCAATGGTGGATTACTTGGAAGGTATAATGAGAATGGGAGTACCAATAATGTGAAGGTGATGAGTTGTGTTGACATGCTATTATGGGCTATGGATCATCCCCCACCCACAAAAATGTATGTGATATTGACCTTACATGATGGTGCATTCAGGGATGTGGTACATTAATTACATGCTTAGAGGTATGACATCTTGGTGGTTGACATTATTCTTACATATGTCTTCTTTAATTTGTTTCCAAAGTAGTCACAACAACAACAACAATAGCTCAAATGCTTTGCAACAACAATAATGGCTACAAAAATTAGTAATGCAATGCTTGAAATTCAAACAACAAAGAATATTGTTCTTTTTCCTACTACAGTTTCTTTGAAAAATGTAGCAACATCATCATCAAATGAAAAAAAAAAGAACAATATAAAAAAAAGCTTGACAAAACAAAACCAACTAATTTCTATAGTGTTCCAAAGTTTCCTCCTATTTTTATAACGATAGTTCAAATTCCCAAATTGTCAAAAGATCATTGTTAGTAGGAAATGGTGAAGACCCACCCAAACACACACTTCTTCTTTAATCTTCCACTTTATTTTAAGAGCACCCATCATCTTTTTTTAAGGTTTTTGAATTTTGATTGCTTGAATCATTTCAAGCATGCATGTAACACATAGTTTGTTTCAAGTGACCAATTGACCCATGAGTCTTATTCAAAAACTTGTTTTCATCATTGGTCATGGAAATAATTGACCATTTGAGGAAAACTTTGACAATATCTAATGGCAAAATTATGAATGTTGTTGTGACAGGGGTTTTATTTGCCTAATCAATTGGTTCAAAATTAGGATATTATCACACCATATCCCTTGCAAATTTTGTAACAACAAAATTAAGGTAATAACCTCATCAATGGCCATAATAATAAGTAGGTTTTAGTTATAGTTATAGTTTTTAATTTTTAGTTTTTAATTTTAGTTAATTCTCAAAAAATTTGTGATTTTTGTGATTTTTTATTAATTCTTTGTGAGCATGAAGATTAGATGACCATTAGAGAGGCACATTGAATGTTTGTTAAAATGAACATTTTTCACACCATATGGATGCAAACATAAACACAAAACAAATTGCCAACTATAACAAAAGTTAATAGCCACAATTGTTTGATTGACTAAAGTGTTGACATTAACTAAACTAGACAACCTAGCCTAACATAACTAATAGGCTAGTAGGCTAATTATTATGTAACCTAACCCAATATATGTTTAATAATATTATAATTTTTTTAAATTCAATTTAATGTATACAATATCTTAATATTTACTCAAAATAAAATAAAATATTACTAAATTTTATATTAAATGTATTTTAATATATATAAACCCATTGTTATGTATAATGTAGTTTTGTTATGATGTTTTTAATTTTCAAAGAATATTAAAAAAATTCCCAAAGATGTAAATTGTGTTTGCGTTTCATTTAATTTTTGTTTGAATATTTGGCTTTAATAATGGCCAAATTTTCTCCTTTTCACAACAATTTTTTTTTAATAACAAAAATCTTGAATTCTTTCAATTAGGGTTTAAGGTTTAAGAATAAGGGTTTTAATTGAATTTAAAAATATAAGTACCTAATATTATGTATGTTTGGTCAATGTAATTTTTTAACTATATGTAAAATTCAATCTACAATATATGAAATAATGATATATTTAATTAATTGATGTGTGGGTTTATTAATTTTTTTTCATTTTAAAATATATAACATCTTAATAAAAAATTTATGTTACAAATTTTAAGTAAACATTAAATATAATTGAAAAATATTTTCAAATTCATAAATGATAAATTTTTTTCAATGGACTAATCATTACACCAAAATGTGTCATAGTTCACTTTGGGTTTTGTTAAATTTTGAGTGAATTTGAACATTTTTATCATGGTGAGATTAATCAACCCCCTAGTGAATGGGGACCAGTTGGTATGGATAGTGAATTGGTCCACTAGTACTGGGTTATTTTCAAAATAACCAATTTATTATATATATAATAAAATTGTTCAATTTTAAACGTATGAATGAAAAGATTTTCAAATATTGTTAGTTGATGAAATGTTTCAATTATATGGAAAAACTTTATAACAACAAATTCTTCCCCCAATTGTTGATTTTATTAACTTATTCATCTAATGTGTAATCTTTTTCACTTCTTTGGTTGAAATTTGTTGCCATGTAAATCTTTGAAGGTGGAATTTTGTTGTCCATTGCTTTAGGGTTTAGAGGCCATATACGTGTAATTTTAAATCTAAGCTTGATGTTGTCTTTAGTGAGTGATTGTTGTAAGACTTGATGTATGCACCTAACTAAAGTGATCTTGTTTAATCCATGCAATTACTTCTCACCATAATTTCATCCATTATTTTTTAATGTTAAGTAAAAAGGTTTTAAACATTTGATACATATATTAAAGATTGTAAAACATGTGATATAATGTGGGAGGGTAATGTGATCATGTCTAAAATGAACTTTGTGGATGTTTTATTAATTTTAAGGCGACATGACTACCATGTTCATTTAAATTAATAAACACCAATTGGCTAGAAAAACTCCACCTAAAATAAACTTCTTGAATAAAAAGCAAGTCATCAAAGCTTTTTTTTGCATTGCTGTGCATGTCTTTAGTTTGTAAAGTTTGATGTAATCATCTTGTAATTTCTCACCTTTCAAATGTTGTAAAAAACCTCCTATTGCATTTATTATATAGTTATTGATTAATCAACCATTCTTAAAACGTGTTGATGGTCTTATAAATTGCATTTGATCATTTTTTGGCCAAAACCCTTCCTTTTGATTGTTTACTTGCTTGAATGCCTATTCCATTCAAGTTCCACATATTATTTGCATTATAATTACATTGAATGTACATTGATTACAAGTTGTTGGATAATGAAGTGCAAGAATTGTGTTTAATACCTTGTGTTATGCAAACTTTGAAGCTTTAACCACTTGTCAAATGCTCAATTTTGGGTGTTTAAATTAGAACTAATATCACCAAGTGTTCCTTGGTATATTTTTTCTTAGATGGTGTAGCCTTCATTTATGCCTTAAGCAACTTTCATCTTTAGTTGTTACAAGGTTATGAACAAACTATATTTTTGCATGACTAAAGTCCATGCAATCATTATTTTTTTCTTACATTTTTCTCAACACACCTCCTAGCCTCATTTTCCTAGATCTTGTCTTGCCATTAACATGGTTAGAATGAAAATTCAAAAGTGTGTTCCATGACTTGCTTGCCCTCTTCAAGAAACATGTTCTTTTATTCAACAACATTCATGGCTTCCTTTTATACTTCACCTATCCACATGCCTTTCTTGCTTTTTATAGGGATTCAATTAACTTTTGTTGTCATGTGTCTTGTTATTGATTCAAAATGAGGTGGCTCATTTTCTTTGTCTATTAATGGGTAGCCTAGCATTTCACTTTGTTGTTTTTGAGGCATGTCCAAGTTTGTGACTATTGATCTCCTCTTGTCCTTAGGATCTAACAAGTTGGAGGTGTGCAATTTGGCCCACTTGATGGTATGCCTTTTTTTCCCTTATACACAAATCAAGAATATAAAAAATAAATTAGGTTTGGATATATTATAAATTCTTGAAATAATGGACTCTTGAGGCCGGACACTGATGGCTCGTTATTTCGGTAATGCCGCAACTCAAGCGTGTTGCATAGCGTAAAAATCAAGGGATTTTTGTTGATTTAATTTAATTTAATTTAATTTTGTTGTTCCTCAGGATAGCTGATGGATACTCACAGGGTATCACACAAAAAAGGGTAAAAATCACCATTTGAAATGGCCCATGGGATGTTACATGATATAACCGTTGCTATGACTACACTAAAAATTTCTTTGGAGGTTTTTCCATGTAAGGGGAGGCATTTTCCGGAGGGAATTACGTCATGTGAGGTGAGTAGGACAAGGGTTGGAGCCGAAGAAGTCTCACTTCGGACTAATCTCACTCAACTGACCACCACAATCGGACATGAGACTCCCGCATGAAAATGCCTCCCCAATCTGAATGAAGGACTTTTGAGCATTTTTGAAAACTTTTATTAGTTATGTATCTTTCGGTACCACCTTACAAAAACTATTTCTTATGGAATCTTACGGGATCGTTGCGCCATGTAACCAACCCCCTTGAAAATGATACGGCCTTTCAGCTCAAAAATCTTTTGGAAGATTGGGTCGTTCACTAATGTCAAACACTTGCACAAATTTCAAACAAATGTCAAACAAGCTTATCTCGGCCCACCAGCAAACAAGCTTTTCTCGGCCCACCACCATGTTGAGACTTTTAAGTCTGTGCTTGGAACTTAAGCTTCTTAGTGGGGTGGGGGTGTTTTTTGGGTGTTGAACTAGAAGTGACATAATTTCAACTTATTGATTTGCAATTGGATCCGAAGAAGATTCGTCATAAAAGTGGAGGACACCCCAAATTGAAAAAAAATAGTGTTGTTTTTCTTGTGTAAATTGGATTAATTTTGCTAGTTATTAGGAAACAATTTTCAAAACTTTTGACATCACAAAATGAACCAAAAAAAAGAAAAAAACTTTTGACCCGTCAACGATTTGGATGAAAAACAAAAAAATGGAGCAAATTAAAAAACTAAAAAAAATTGAAACACAACAATAGAGATATCCGCAAAATAAAGAAAACACAGCACCAAACACCCCTGTTTGGTCATAAAGGGGATGAGATTTAAAAAAAAAAATTAGGGGAAAACATACATTGAGGCTTCCAGGAGGATTGAAACTTAGATTAATACCAAATTTGACCAAATTGGAGTTTTTAAAAGTATTGCCTTCAAAACCAATCAGTCCAATATACCTTGGCCAATTCGACACTTATTATATTATTTTCAGAAATGTTGAAATTTTCGAAAATTATTTCTTCCAAATCAAAAAAATACTGTGAAGGATAATAGTGAATATTTGAGAATATTCCATTTGTTGAAATAAAAATTTCAAAATTTCAAAATAAATAATTTGACGGACATGTGTTGAAATGGCCCAAGGTGCTACGGTATTGGCCTGTCTATTCCAGGCATAAATATTTTTGAATCTCGTGCATTTTATTTTGAGTTTCAGCATTTTATACCCATATTTAATAATAATAATATATATATATATTTTCCTCATGGATAACAATGTTCAGAAGTTGAAAGAAAGGTTGAGAGTGAAAGAAGGACCCAAAAGGGGGGGGATCTCTTTACGAATATCTCTAATACCATAAATACAACTAATGTTCAATAGTGTGATGTCCAAATATTTATTTCTTTAAAAAAAAAACAGCTCCAAAACGGTCCCAATTTTAGTATTCCAAAATCCCTGGACTTAAGGAATAAGCATAAAAAAAGAGTATTAAAAAAGAAATGCTTGTTACATTTTCTATTTGTTTATGAAGAGGACGAGGGTTGGAATCCCATGGATTTTTGGAAAGAAGCAGATAGATTAATTTAAAAAAAAAATAAAAAAAAATAAAATAAAATAATTAATTTTTTGTTTTTTGGTTTTTTTTTGGGGTGGGAGTGGGCAAAGCTGTTCATGAATTAATTTGCGTGAAACTAATAATTTGTGCCAAACATGAGTAGCTGTAGGTAAGATAATAGGTACATGAAAAGTCGGTTTTCGTCCTTGTGGGGTCCATTTTTTCATCCGAAAGAGTAGAAATCATCGAAAAAGAGTACAATACGCATGGTAAGGAGATACGTATATAGGTTAGGTAGGTAGGTAAGTAGGGAGGTAGGTAGGTATTCCCGTTTCGACCGGAAAAGAGCGGAAGCGAAGGAAAGAAGGCCGAAAGAGGAAACCGCGAGAATTCTTGCGCGCGCGTGCGCGCGCGCGACGGAGCAGCGTCGCACCTCAGCACGGAGTTCGGGAGTTTGGCGATGAGAGAGGAGTACGGGGAGAGTACGGGAAAAACAGGGAGTGTTATTGTTTTTGTTTCTGTTTTGTTTTTTTTGGGGTTTGGGATCTATCATTTGTTCAGATACAAAAGCAGAGCTGCTTGAATTGATCATCGAGGTTTGGTTGTAAGTTTTTTCTTTGAGCTTCAGACTTCTCTAGTTCTACTGTGACCCAGAGAGAGAGAGAGCGAGAGAGAGAGAGAGAGAGAGAGATTGCAGCAGCTTTTCCACGAACTTGGGGGATTTGGAGACGATCATTGTGAACAGGATTTTCTTTTTCTTCTTTTTCTTTTCTTCTGTACTTGACATGCTTGTTGTGAATTTGGATTTCGGTTGAGTCCCCCAAGAAAGAAAAGAAAAGAAAGAAAATTAGTTGCAGCTCTGCTGATAAGAATGAAGGAAGGAAGCAGTGGGTGATGAGATGAAGTCGCTGCTCGTGGGGTTGCAGCTTCCAGGCTTCTCTGGTTGATGTTCTTCAGTTAGGTAGCTGTTACAGTAGTGTTATCTCTTTCATTCTCTCGCTGATTTTAGTGATGGATTTTTGCAGCAAATTCGATTTCATTGCTCATCGGATCATGGGTTTGCACTGTTCATTTGTTTACCGACAATCTTGAATCTGGAATTCGAGTAGAAACTATTTTATTTCATTTTTATTTTTGGGGTTCTTTTGCTCATCACTCTTTTCACATCACTAGAATGATGCTACACGTTGCACGCAGGCAGAAATCTGTTTAAGCTTATATGATTCTACTAGACATACTTGCACTAGGATTCTTCCCTAGTACGCCTTGACTCATGAAGCTGTCAAGCACTTAAAAGATTGTACATCTTTCCTCTAGAAATTCGCGGTGATTGTGGTGCATTCCTCTCATCAAAGCTAGTGAATTGTATCTAGATGGAGGACTGATTTACTTCTCTAGTTTTGACTCAGTCACTTCTGATGCTCTCTCACAGCTACTAGCTTAGAAAAAAAGGTTTGGAAATTTTGGACCAACAAAGGTTTTGAATCTGTTGTTGATCAGAAGTCTACCGTAATTGGGAGAAATGGATCTTGATCTAAGTTGGTCTAGATGATAATTGATTCAAGAGATGGACATGAGTTCGTGGCAAGAGAGATTCTGATCAGGTTGTGATTGTGGAATGATGGTATGCAGAATTATTTTCTTCTGATTTATGTACAGCAATAGTTTCAGATCATGTATGAACAACATGTCTTTGTGCATGTTACACAGGTGCAGAAGAAGAAGAAGAAGAAGAAGAAGAGGTTCAAGATCAGCAGCTGTTGGTCAACCACCTTGAAACCTGTTATAGTCAGATCTCTGCAGCAAACCCTCCTCAGCCCTGTTGAGAAAGTAGATCTCTATTCTACTGGCCTGAGTGCTGCAGCTATGATGGAAACATTTGCAAATCGGATTGGGTCAAAGAGACTTAAGAAGAAGGGGTCCGGCTCAATCTGCTTTGCACCTGGACCTGTACAGCTGCTGGTTCCAGTAGTGTTCTTGCAATGGCTAAATTTGTTGCTGGTTGGAGCTTTCATCTTTCACAATTTTTCACAAGCAAATGCTCAGCAATCAGGTAGACTTATGTACTATTTTTTCTTCCATGTCTGCTGCTGCTGCTGCTGAAATTATAGTCAAGACCCGCATTCTGATTTCCACGTGCAGATCTGAGAGTGGGAAGGATTATGATGTGCTCTGGGTTGTGAATTCCTGCAGGTGGCAGTCTTGTAATTTTTCCAATTTCTGAACCAGCTTCCTAGTTAGGGTTTGTGTTGGATCAAAAGAAAAACTGCACCACATTCATTGCAAAAATGTTTCTCTTATACCAGCTCTCTTTCTAACATTGCTGGGTGGGATGTGGGTGGGCGGGAACAACTTTGGTTCTAGGATTTGTAAGCCTTGCATGTGGTGCTTCACAGAGTTTCACGAGTAGTGGTATTTATTGGATGCCTGATGATGAGTATGCACCTCCAGGAGGACACATTGCCAAAGTTAGTAATCAACTGGGGACATTGCGCTTTTTCCCTGACACGCCCAATCTGTCCACAAGAATCTGTTACAGCCTCCCTATTCCGCAGACTCCCCCACCTCCTCAGGGAATCATGATTCTGGTGCGGGCTACATTCGATTACCTTGACTATGATGGTCTCAACCAACCACCGATTTTTGAGGTTTATCTTGGAGCTGCACTTTTGAGCAAAGTTGATCTTACAATGACAACGGGGGGCAATAATGATACATGGGTTGTAGAGGTCATTTTCAATTCAACCGAAACCCAAGCACTTTGCCTCCTTAGAGAGAAGGGCAATCCTGTCATCTCATCCCTAGAAGTACGTCCTGTCATCAATGCATCTTATGTGGATGCGGGAGCCTCTGCTACCACAATGTTGCGGACAGTTTATCGGATCAATTGTGGTGCATCAACACTTCTCAGGTACTTACAACCACATGTATGGGAAGCACACACATATATTTATATGTATGCTAGTCCAGTTTGGTGGGTTGGTTTTGTAACTAATGAATTGGGAATGAATTGCAGGTATCCAGATGATCCTTCAGACCGGATCTGGTCCAGTGATGAGTCCTACTTCTCTCCGCTTACAGCAACGGCGATTAACACCACATCAAATTTGCTCTCAGTATCCCAAGTCTACGACCAAGCTCCTGCTGCAGTTCTGGGTTCTGCACGGGTCAATTATCAAAACCAGTCACTCACATATGCATTACCTCTGCCGTCAGATTTGCAAACCTCAAAGATTTTTGAATCTAATGTCTACTTCAGTGAGCTCTACAATAGCTCAGCAAGCCTTCAGTTATCGGTGGATGATCATTTGGTTATTCCACAAATTACTTTACGTCCATTTGTAGCTCTTGAGTATACGAATCCCGAAAATAGCCAGGGAGCTTGGTGGAATTTAACCTTGCAACCAATGAATGGTGCACCATCGAATGGCGCACCACTGATTAATGCTCTTGAAGTATTCTCAGTGATCTCTGTCAATGCTACTCCAACTGTATCAAGTGATGGTGAGCTCTCTAGATTTTGAAAAAATTGATTAAACCCATCAATGGGACATGTTGTATACTTAGGTATTTTGGGACTGCAACTTAGAACCATTGCCATTTTTGGATTTTTTGTGAAAAAATTTACATGTTGGGTGGTGTGGTGGTTGGTTGTTGTTGGTGGGGGGAGTAGTCAGTGAATTGCAAGCTATTCAATCACACTGGAATTTTTCACTGGACTGGGTGAACAATAGTGATCCTTGTCTGCCTGTATCATGGGAGGGCATTACCTGCACTGGAAGCGAGGTTACATCGCTGTAAGTGAACCCCCTTATTTGATTGAACATGCCAAAAACAAATTGGGGTTTAAGCTGTAGGAATTGCTGGGGCCCAGTGAGTTTGCTGATTATAGGTTTGAGTTACCAGGCTACCTCTGATCTTGATTGAACAATTGGGTTATGGAGCTGACTGTGATTTTTGTTTTCTAATTATGTGTTTAAATTACCTGGCTACCTCTGACCTTGATTGAACAATTAGGTTATGTAGTCAACTAATTATGTCTCTTGCTTGCTGAAAACCATGTACAGGGACCTTTCCAATATGAGCCTCAAAGGGACCACCCTTGGTGTAAACTGGAACTTTCAGAATTTGCAGATTTTGTGAGTAATATGTTGCGTTTTCACACATGGATTAGCCGTACATATGTCATTTACATGTATTTATTTTGTTATTTTCAATGATACTACTATGCTTCCAGTTTGTATTCGCACTCATATGGAGGTGAGGAGGAACTGTGCTGATTTTCAAGCTTGTTGTTTATGGTATTAATCCATGAATAGCGTTGCTACTTGTAGAGATTTGAGCAACAATGTCTTAGCGGGGAGTCTTACTTTGTTCAGTGAGCTCAATAGCTTGGAAACTCTGTAAGCACTTACACTATCCTTAATATTCCTGCCTGGTCTTTTCAGTCTGTACTTTGTGGTGCTGAGTTTTTGCTCCTCAACTACACATTGTTTGCTTTAGCTGCCATTTTTGCTAATTACAGTTTGCTTCCTCTCTGCAGAAACCTAAGCAATAATCATTTATCGGGCCCTCTTGTATACTTGGAAACTTTGCCCTCCTTGAAGTACTTGTAGGTGCTCCTCCCTTTTTTTATGTGACATTTTATTCCAAATCCTGAACACGAATCTTGAACCAGGTTATTTGTACATTTGTTGTTGATTTTGAGTCTTGCTTCGATTTGTTGAGTTGGATGGATCTGCACTTATGGAAAGTGGTCAAGAATGTTGGGTAGAGACATTTTGTCATTGGTGGGCAGGATCCATTATACCATTGGGAGCTTGATGTTCTAGTGTTTTCTTGCAAGTGATTTTTTGAACTAATGCATTTATTTCCATGTCCCTTCAATAGGAATATCATGAACAACAATTTCTCTGGCAGCATTCCACCGCAGTTCCTTGAACCAGAATTTACGTTCATGTAAGATTCTTTAGCCCTTTATGGTTGGAAAAAGGGTTGGTTTCCTTTGGGTTGAATTACACCCATTCTCTTTGAACATATCTGCCAAATGTTTCCACCTCTGCATCAAATTTTGATGAACCTCAAACTTATGGGTTTGGTAAACTGCCACAATGCAATTACCATATTGGATGGTGGGAGTGACATGTATCCTAGCACAATTGGGCAATTGGGCTTTGAAGGACTTAAATTCTCAAGTTGCATTTGTGCAGATATACAGGGAACCCATGTCTTAATTCCTCAAATGAGGCCTGTCAAAGCTCAGCACCTCCACCATCACTTCCACCCAGCAACGTCCCTAGCAACAGCAAAAGCAGTACATCAATTGGTCCAATTGTAGGTGGTGCCGTTGGTGGAGTTCTTGTAGTTGTGGCCATCTTACTTTTGCTGTTTTTCATTTTTCGACGTCACAGACAGCAACATAAGCCAGTGTTGGTCCCTCAAAATTCCAAACTTGCAGGTATGCAGTTGTTCATTCATTTTCTCTTCATAAAATGTACAATGAAACAATAATGTGCATAATTACAGCACTAGGATTCGTGGAATTTTTAATGGTGTTAAAAAATGTTCTGCTGCAGTGCCCATCAAGGATCAAGATATAGAACTAGGAAATCATACCTCTGTGAGACTATTCTCCCTCAAGGAGCTTGACCTGGCTACAAATCACTTCAGAGATTTGATTGGTGAAGGCAGCTTTGGCCCTGTCTTCCTTGGTCGCCTTGCTGACGGGAGTGAAGTGGCAATCAAAAGAAGAGCTGATACTTCAAAAATGGGGACTGATTCATTCCTGAATGAGGTTAGGTTAATCTTTCCTCCTGCTTTGTTTCCTTTGGTAGGATAGGTACTACTTAGAGTCAGGTATTTCTGTAAACAGATTTCTTAGGGTTGTTTTCAAATGCATCATTGTCACTGCCAGGGTTTCTTTTTCCCAATTTTGTGAGGTTGAAAAATTGGCAAATAATACCAAAAAAGAAACAGTAAATTTAGTCAAAATTGCACTGGAGAAGCAGATCTGTCAAAAAATTTCTCAATGAAACAATTGTCAAGGTGTGAAAAATTCGCCAAAGAAACAAATGTTGATCGTCACCTGTCAATATCTGAATAGCTGCAAGTCTGGGCTACTGGTAGCAGCTTGTGGTTTTTCAACTCATCATGTGCTTCACAATTGAGGCTCCCAGGTTCTTTGAGGACAAGAAAATTCCAGAAATTTATCACATTCAGAATTTTAGAATTTCGTCATGAAAACCAAAGAAGCTGACGGGATGATGTATTTTGCATTATTGTCTCAGGTGAATTTGTTGTCGCAAGTGCATCATCCAAATCTGGTGGAACTCCTTGGGTACCACACAAGCTATGAAAAACGGAATCCAGTGCAAATGCTTGTTTATGAGTACATGCCTGGTGGCACTCTTATGGACCATCTTTATGGTATGCCACTAATTATTAATACATTTTTATATTCATTTTCTGGCCTTTTATGGTCTAGGATTCTACCATTTTCATTATGAAAATCTGTAGAAAATGTTTTACTTTCTACCTAACGTGCAAGCATCATTCAGTAGTGTTAACATCTTAATGCCAAACCCAAAATCCTTATGTTGAAGTCTCACACAATGGCCAGATGTTTTAAGCATGTAGGTTAAAGCCCCAAGGTGGGGACATCGCAAAATAAGGGGCCTTGGATGAGGCAGTTGTTGAGTCTGCCCCACATTTTAGGAATGTCCTCACCTTGGGGCTTTACCCATGGTAAAGCACAAAGTAAAGGTTATCATGGACCTAAACATAGGTTGATTATGAGGTGTATGAGGGGAAGGGATCTTACACCTATAAGTAGGCATAAGATCCCTCCCCTTTTCTAGGAGGGATATTCATGGATATAAGGTGCCCTCCAAAATACACTTCAAATTTTTGTCCAAGTGCTTCTCGACTCTACACTGATTTTTGTGCTTTGTCTTTTGGCATTGGCTTTGTTGGACAGGAAAACTGGCTAAGACAAGACCATTGGAGTGGCGGGATCGACTAAGTCTTGTTGTTGGAGCTGCAGCTGGTATTTAAAAACCTAGCCATTTTGTAGCCACTTTGATACCATGAAACTGTCCAAGGGGGTGTGTGTGATTCTAACAATGTCCCCATGTTGACTAACATTGAAAGTTACAAGGTAAATTTCATTGAATGGGTTATAGTTTTTTTTTGACGGTAGTTTTGTTTTTTGCTGTATTTGGATGTGCAGGGATAGAGTACTTGCACAATGGAAGTGACCCAAAGATCATACACCGAGATGTGAAAAGCTCAAACATTTTGATTTCATCAAGGAATGTAGCAAAAGTCTCAGATTTTGGTCTCTCGAAGCTGGTTGTGGATCTGGATAAAAGCCATTTCACTACGGCTGTCAAAGGAACAGCAGGCTATCTTGACCCTGAGTAAGCAAAATTAGCTTGAAACCTCTTTGGGTGTTACACTAATGGAATTTACCATTCGCAGTTAGTTACAACATTTAGGAGATTTCTAGAAATTAAAAAAAAAGTCTTCCATGCATTTTCTTGTTCCTTCTTCTTTATACTTTCAGTTGCAAAAGAGTTAATTAACATGAATCTCGGTCACAGAGGTGAATGCTTGTTTGTGGTTTTTGAGGACTGCAGGTATTTCAACAGCCAGCAATTGACAGAGAAGAGCGATGTATACAGTTTTGGTGTTGTTTTGTTGGAAATTTTGTGTGCACGAGAACCCCTTTCTGGCAACTATGAACCTGATGCGTACAACTTGACTGCATGGGTAAGTAAAAAACCCACCGCTACTCTCCTCCCTTCTCCTCCCATCTGATTATATTAGTGTTTCTCCAAAAATTCATACATCCACAGGATGAATTTTTAACACATATAGTAGTTAGTTGGAATAATTCACCGGATTAATTTTATAAAAAACATATTTGGAATATCTAAGTTGTCCATTTAATTCAAAGTTTCAAATGATTCCAAAATATCTGAAATCTTTTGAAATTATTTTTCTTCTGCCAGGCACGACCATTCTTGCAGCAAAATGTGCCAAAAGGAGACTATTCCATTCTAGACCCGAGTCTGCTGAACCAGTTCAACCCAAAATGTTTAGAAATTGTTTCCAATCTAGCACTCCGCTGCACTGAGAACTATGGGATCAAGAGGCCAATAATGTCCGAAGTTCTACGGGAATTGAAGCGTGCTTTAGCTGTTGAAGATGGAGCTTCACCAGAAATGGCATATAAGTACAGCCCTAGAGTCTCCGAAGAAATGCCATTTTCAGCAATCACCCCAAGGTAAGGGGTGCAGGGAGGTAAAATAGTTATGGTCCTTGAAAGAGCCTAAGCAAGGTTAGCCCCACCCACACACCCTGTTCCCTGCCTCCCTCCCTCCCCATAACCTGACACGACTAAATTACATGATCTAACAATTGTAAGGTGTTCCATCTTCTAGAATTTAGGGCTACACAATTTCATTGAGTTTTCACAACCACTGTACATGCAGCTTTCTTAGCAAAATTTGGATTCAATTTGATTGGTTTTGTGTTGCAGAGTTTAGTATAAAAGGAACTATGGTAGGTACTCAAAAGTTCCATCTAAACAGTAGAGAGAGAGAGAGAGAGAGAGAGAGAGAGAGAGAGAGAGAGAGAGAGAGAGAGAGAGCAAATCTGACTTCATTAAGTGAAATTTTGAATGTGCAGTACAGCAAATTACAAGCTTTTCTTACTTCAGTGTTTTCCTTCGCATGTCTGATGCACTTTGATAGAACTGGATTTATCAAACTGCTGCTCTCTGCAAATGTAACTTGAGAAAGAAGAAAAATCAGGAAAAGCGAAAAAAAGGAATTAAGTGAGGGCTGAATCTCAATAAGAAATTCTCTTAAGAAGAATGAGAAGATTGCATCAGATTTGGCCAAGTAGGAAAAATTCAAAATATCTGCAGACTAGTTCAGGAAAATAAGATTTGAAGTATCATACTGACTGAATAGATCAGTATAAGTTATAGCACATGTCTAGCTACCTCCTCAATCCACACACCAGATTGTTAGGAAGTATGTTTCAACCAGTTATACTAATTGCAATCTTGTATCCAAAGACGAAGCATACATATGGGTCAGCTGAGATTCTTCACTAACAGAATCAATTTACCAATAAGGTGGCTGCCACAATTGGCTATTAGCAAAAGGAAATCCAACCTCTTTTTTCACACACATACAAGTAGTTTGATAATGTTCCATCTGCCTCAAAAAATTCGCACCAATGTGCATAGAAACCCCACGCTCATCTTTGTACAGCTACAGAGGTTCGGGTATGTGTCACCCTCAGGGATGAAATCACTCCTAATTCTTTTTTCTCTGGCAGAAATATTAATGGGTATTGGAACCCTAATCTTATCTTCAACTACGTCTACTAAATTGACAATGGAGTTTTTTTTGGTCTTGTAGAGTCAGTGTCCACCCCATCATATGTGGTGGTGGGTTCTGTCTCATATAATCTAGTGATGTGTGTCGGATTTTACAACAGTAATAAGAGTGGTTTGAAGAAAGAAGGCTTGGTAAAAACTCAAATGGTGGTACTACTTGGAGACATTCTAGTTTTGCTAATGAGGATGCTCATGGTTCTTGTTGGCACCTGTGCAAGTTCCATAGTCATTTACAAAAATGAACTCATAAGCAGCTTGATCCGCCTCCACATCAAACTGTGTGGCTGCCAGTGACACTGGAGGATGATTTCTGCTCCTCTCTTCTTCTCTTTCTCTCTGCATCATAAAATCAAAATCAAGCCACACACCACAAGGTTAGGAAACAATACACTTTCAATTGTCAGAACCAGATCATTTCAGAAGATAATTGACATCTACTTGAGAACCTGCAACTTCAATCTCCTAGGGTTAGTGAACAATGCTCTTCAATTGTCAGAGCCAGACCATTTCTGAAGATGATTGGCATCCACTCAAGAACTTGCAACTTCAATCTCCTAGGGTTAGAGAACATTCTTCAATTGGCAGCAAACAGATCATCTTTCAGAAGATGATTGGGCATCCACTTGAGAATCTGCAACTTCAATATCTCCTAGGGTTAGGAAAAACATTCTAAACAGTCAAAAAAAAGACGTACCAGAAAGTTTAGATGATCTTGAATCGTGAAAGGTGTTAGCGGATCGTCTTCCAAGGGCTCGTCCATTTCTGGTTCCAGCCACATGGCCGTTGTTAGTACACACAAGGAGAAGAGCAAGGTCCACAGCGGTTGAGTCTGGGGTCATAATTTACGGCCATAGCTTGGCGACAATTTCTTTCTTCCATTAGGACCAGAGACTCCGAAGGCTCACAATAAGTCACAGAACTGGATTCCGAAACATGGCGCCAAGACGACACAGTAACCTGGAAACACTAGAACATTTCCCTAGTAGCCGGGGTTTCAAGAGCACTTGCAAGGTTGCTCGGTTGACAACGACGGTGAACTTCCTCAGTAAAAACTCTCGCACATTCCTGGCTAAGAGTCTGCTAAGAACAATTCGCCAGTGGTCATAGGCCCAACCGCCAGGCTCTTAGACTTGGTGCTCCGAAGAGAAAGATCATCGCACAAACCAAATAAGAAGCAAATCACACACACACACACAGAGTGTGTAGTTCATGTACACAGGAATGAGATTCAATGTTGACGACAATAGCAACAGCCAACGTCGCGATCCTTAGAGGCACTAGAGAAAGAGGAGGTCTGGAAGGACGCAATATATCACTTAGCAGACCGCAATTTCACTTAGCAAAACACAGGCACAAACAGTACTTATGGAGTCGAGAACGTCTCAGGAAGGCGAATTCAAGACTGGAGACTTAGACTAAAACACACAGTAACGAAGGAAATCAGAAACAAGAACAATGATCACAAGACCAAGCTCTCGAGAAGAAACTGAGAAATGAACACTATTCACAAAAACTTTCACAAGAACGAGCACGAAGGAGTTTTTTAGACGTCGAGAGGAGAGTAATATCACAGCAGAGAAGCTGAATCGATCAAACAAAAGTGTCATGACTTGTCATGAGGACCTTGTAATGAGAAAATTCAAACGGAAAAAGAAACAACAAGACAAGATTTGACGACGTAGAGAAAGTTACACCGGCCTTGACGAACAGGATCGGTTCAAAAGACAACACTAGCACAGACGTATAGCTTGCACACATGAGTAGATAGAGAGGGAGGCTTTGCAAGGGAGAGTGATGAGTGAGTTATTATTATTATTATCCGGCAAGAGAGATCAAACCAACAGAAGAAGAAGCTCCTGCTGGAGTTGCTGGAAAATGGACATTGAGAGAGAGAGAGAGAGAGAGAGAAGGCGGCACACCTGAGTACTGAATCGGACGAGAAAAACACCCCGATGGAAAGCAGAGCCATCCTAGAACCAGAAGCGATAGAAGGCGAAGAAAGTAAGCTCGTCGGAGTACGCAAAGCGCAGCCATGGCATGGGGGTGTTCGGCGACGACCTCTCGTCGTTCTCCGCCATCGCCTTCCCGAAAGCCGTCCTCAGGCAAAGAGCTTGACGAGAGAGAGAGACGACTACCGGACACGCCGGTCACCCTCTTGTCGAGTGACCGCCAGACTCCCGGTAACCCACACGCTTCGTTGACCAACTAACAAGTAATTATTGCCTGTCACTGTTACTGTATATGCGCAGTTGTTACTGTTACGTACCGTCCCACGTTTTTTGGATTGCGAAATCTCGCCAAAATACAAAAAAAAAAAAAAGGAGAAAATCGCCAAATTTCGACATTGTTTTTTCGCCACATCTGAACTCTGCTTTTAGTTTGGTACCAGATTTTAAACTAGATTTAAAAAAAAACTGTTTAGACAAGTGATTTTATTTTATTTTGGGCAAAATTTTGCCAATTTGCTAAAAACAAAAGTCCTGAACATGGTCGAAGGAACTTTTTGGAAAATTTCCAAAAAAATCATCACATTTTTGAGGAAGAAAGTTATGAAATTGTCAAGATTTTTGGAGGATTTAGGGAGATTTCTAGCTTTCTTCTTTTTGAAATCGCCAAATTTAGCTAATACAAACTAATGGTTTGTAATAGGATTCCTACATTTTCTATTTGTCTATTTGTCTTGTAGCAAGATTTGGCTAAATTATCTTGTGGCTGATTGCCACTTTTGGAGCAACATGAGAATTTTTGGAAAAAAACACTGGTTTCGCCATTTACTGCTAAATCCCTCGTGGGATGCAACCAAATGACACATCTGAAATTTGGAAAACAAATTCACTCCTCCTACTACCATCACTTGCAAAAACCATACAATATTTTTCTTTTCAATCTTGAGATGTTGCTCAAGTGGCAATCATCCATAAGTATATTTAGCTAAATTTGGAGATATTAAAAATAAGAAAGTAGAAAATCTTAAGGACCTTTTCATATTGTAGCCAATTATGGTGATTTTTGGCGATTCTCATGTGAAAAAATGATCTTTTTGGCTTTTTTCCTGCAAAAAGAGTGAAGCTGTGGCAAAATAATATTTTCCTAAAACATTTTTCGCCAAATGGCGAGAATTTTCCACAAGAAAAAGTCACTGGAACTATATGGTTACTGTTAGTGGCACTCTCAGTTGCAGAAACCATATGGTCAGTAAGCTCCATTTGTTTGTTGATGGTTGTGAAATTTAGTGGAACTTTGTCAATAGCCATTTTGTTTTTACTGGCGAAATTAAAAGTAGAATGGTTATTATTAATGCTCTGCGTCCACAACAAATAAATGATTGGATATTTGGTTCTAGATGCACCCAGAAAGAAATAGCACCAGTCTAGAAGGCAAAGGGAGGAACACAAAGAGAGGACCAACATTCCAAGCCAAGACAACAGCAAAAGCGAAGAAGGCTGGGCAAAAAAAATTGTGTTCATAAGAGCATCTCCAATGGTGCTCAGTATGTAACTTTGGATAGTAAAATTAAATGTCTAAGTTTAGCTGTTTTTGTTTTTGGGCAATCGCACCAATAAAACTGAAACTGCATATACGTGGGGGACTACTAATAGCAAACCACCTGGACCAATCATTATGAACGACCAATTAGAAATACTGAGCCTCCGTCAGGTCCAATTTACTACACTCGTTTTTGGAGGTGCACAACTGTGTTGCGCCTTTTACCAGCCACGCTGCACGAATTTGGTGCCGAAAACCAATTTCCTGAGCTAAACTGACACACTTTGACTTTTTCTCAATGAATTTTACTGTCTGGAGTCACATACTGAGCACCGTTGGAGATGCTCTAAGTCATCTTGAGCTTGTTGAATAGTAAGTCAGGCGGTAGTTTGATTTCTGCGTTGTGTCACAAATGGAATCCAACCGACCACGAGGGTCTTTTTTGGGAAAATTTTATGTTGCCATTTTTTCACCTGAAAATATCTGATTTTGATGTATTCAATGGTTTTTAAATGAAAAGAAAATGACCCAAATTCGCCAGGTATCCAAATTATTAAAAGAATTTTTTTGACAGATTTCTACAATAGGTTATGGCAGGTAGCCAAAATTATTGAAGGGTGCTTAATGTTTTGAACTTTGATATCTAGTAGGTGGTTTATAGCCAAGTTTGGCTTAGTCTTCTTATGGATGATCATCACTTTGGCTACATCACTACATTGGAAGAAAAAAAAAATGGTTCAACTGACCCTTCACATTTGGATGGATTATAAGAGTGATTTGGAATGTCATCTATCTATGATAATTTGTTTTGTTTTATTTTGTTTTGTTTTGTTGGGCCCTGTCCCCACAGGGACGGGGACTATTGCATTGGATCCAACTTTTGGAAGTTTTACTTTATTACAACCGGTTTCACATTAGATGAACTGGTTTCTTTGGTGAAAATGTTTAATCTGTTTAGATTGGAATGGTTTGTTTTGGTGTTCAGAGTGTGGACACAATAAGTAGATGCACAACATCTTATTTATTGGCAGGGCCAGTGTGTTTGTCATGCCTTGTTTTGTTTTGTCACATTGCGATCTCTCAAACTATGGTGCTTCACGCTGTGCTCTTGGTATCTTTCGAAAGCTCTCTATGAGTGGAGGTGCACTGACTTGGTTTGATTTGAGACTGTTTGAATCTACAGTGTGGAAGTTGTCAATGATTATTGAACTATTTTCCCAATGAAAACAAAATGAAATCAAAACTGAAAACTATATTGGAATTTGGGGGTGTTCATGGTGTTATTGGAAAAGCTTTTGACGAGTCAAATTTAATAGAGTTTATTTCACAACTTTCAGAGCTAAGGTGTGAAAGATTTTTTTAGTGAATTTTGTTGCTAAAAATTCAAACAAATTACAAAAATTGGATTTGGAAGAAAAAATCACTTATATGTGGTAAGTTAAGCCTTCAGCCATGGGCTTTACTAGAAAAAGGACCCACATGAGGAAAATTTGGTGATTTTCATGACTTGAGTTTTCCAATCTTTTGTGAATGCATATATAATATGCATATTGCTCTTGAAAGGAAGAAAATTGTTTATATATGTCCTTGAGTAGGCTCTCCTTCCAAAAGGGAAAAATGGGTCATCCTGAGATTCATGCATGACCAAGTCTGAGGCATTAGTGAAAGGTTGGTGTGTTTGGTGTTCATATGGATGTACATCATGCACCCACTACCATTCAAGACGTGGTTTGTCTAATAAGGGTGCAAGACATGTGTTGCAATGTTTTGTACCTCTTCAAACCATTGATTGAGATGGCCCTTTGTGCAAACATAAACTTCACATGCACGCAAAGTATAAGAGAAGCCCACATTGTCTTGTCGGGCACCATGTCATGTGACAACATGAAGCCCCAGTGCCACATTAACCTTATTGCAATTATGAGATGCTAAAAATCTCACATTGAGAAGAGTTTTTTCTGGGGGGGGCGAAATAGTGTCAAATTTTGACTTGAAAAATCTGATTTTGAGCTATACCAAGGATTTTCTATGGAAAGAATGCCCCAAATTCGCCAGATTTTGAAGAGAACAAATTCCAAATTGTCAGATTTTTATGGTAATTTCCAGTAGGTAGCCAAGAATATAGAACGATTCTGAGTTTTTTTGTCCTTTCATATCTAGTATGTAGCCAAATCTGGCTAAATCATCTTATGGATGATTGCCACTTTAGCTACATCACAAAATTGAAAAAATAATCCTTCTCATTAAGGATAACACAAC
>Ga0116227_10002520_pt1 | contig 41413 bp, 44 predicted proteins | sample S1TSphgellanicum_FD_89693 | JGI IMG/M metagenome (GOLD analysis project Ga0116227, IMG submission 89693) | Host-associated microbial communities from peat moss isolated from Minnesota, USA - S1T2_Fb - Sphagnum magellanicum MG | ecosystem: Host-associated > Plants > Peat moss > Unclassified... | reverse complement strand
GGGTGGGAAGGAGCCCGTGGGTGTTTCTGTAGTCGTAGTGGAAAATTAGCTTGTGTTAGTTGGAAGGAAACAGCAGCAGTGACCTCAATGATGATGAAATTGCAATGCTGATCTTGCTAATTTCTTGTTGATTCACTGCAGCTTCGTGTTCTGTAGCAGCAACAGCAGCAAAAATGCCACAAGCACACTTCGATGCGTCGGTGGAATCTCCCCACCTTGACGTCATTCTGGATGTGGGTCACCCTCTCGCAAATAGGGTTGTCGATGGCTTCATCAAAGTCGGAGGGGTAATTATTTTATACTCTTCTCTCTTATAGCAAGAAAACCCATCCCATGTCAAGCTCTGGCAATCCTCCCGGAGATATTTACATATATATCTATTTATATCCAGTGAGCAGCCTGGTTGTATTATGTGGCTTGTCTTTGATTGGGGTTTGCATGGAGCAGGTTGGATTTGTGCATGGAGCTACTCAGGAAGCATACCGCCTTGTGCTCAAAGGTTAGAACTTAGTACCTTGTTTTTGTCTCTTCCTTTGCATCATATTTGCATATCTAAATGCTATTATGGACTGTTCCTAAATTTGGGTCTTTTTTTTTGTTTCTTCTTTTTTTGTTTTGCTTTCTTGCATGCACTTGAGGATGTGTAAAGACATTTGTGAACATAACTAGGTCGGCAGGACCATGACAGTGTGCATTTGTTGAACTGCAGACGAGACTAACCAAAAGTCATTGGAGAAGTTAGCACAGCGTGCTGGCAAGGAGGCTGTGCAATGGGGTAGAAACCGCATTGAACCCTTTTTCAAGACTTTAAAAAAATTGTTTATGCATGTGAACACAATTTTTGAACTGTGAGGACATGATAAGACCATGCCTGAGCAATCAGGTTCATGGTAATTCACAATAGCGGCAACAACTAAAGTAGAGCTGAGTGAAGCTTTTCAAGAGTAGAGGACTTCTTGACTTTGGTTTCAGGTAATTTTGCATGTCTAGGTTCAGTTGATCATCCACACCTTCTGCGATGGTTTGTGCTTGACTTGTGGGATTTCCTGAACCTTTGCAGGTCTTGTAGCAGGAGCATACTCAGGTGTGAGATATGGCCTGCAACAAGCCCTTGGTGAAAATAATTGGGTATGTAAAATCCTTTCCATTTTGACCTAAATCATGGCTCATACATACCTTGTGCACAACAACTTTGCTTTTAGTTAAAGTTTGCATACTTAAATCTCCACATGTGGTTGACTAATTTGTACTTCTTTTTTTGCCTTCAGAAAAGTGCACTCTTGAGTGGAGCACTGACTGGAGCGACTCTTGCAATCACTGAACCTAACCCTGGCCATGACCGAGTGGTGCGAGGGGCTATCACAGGTGGTGCCATTGCCACAGCTGCAGAGTTCATTCGCAATCTCACTGATTGAACATGTATTTAATAGTGCAGTGTAACATGTGGCGAAAGGAAAGTTGGGAATGGATTGCTTTTTTTTCTTGCTGTTGTGGTTGATGATGATGAATAGCTACATTTGTCTGGAGGATTGATGTGAGGCTTGCACTATGTATTTTGGAACCCTACTTTCTGTTTGCAAAATGGGCATTTTGTAGAAGCTGTTGATGATGTATCCTCACCCCAAAAAATAAAAAGAAAAACTCTTGTTTTTGTGTATTGTGAAATTGGAACATTTGTCAAAAAATGTGGAGAAAATGGGGTTTGAAGAGAGGTAGGAAATGCTTTTGATGTGTAGAGCTGGAAACCCCATCATAATGCATTGTGTAAAATAGTGTTTACTTCAAACCTCAATGAGACACCAAATGTTATGAACATCAAAGAAAAGTCACAATTGAGAATAGGTAATTCATTTCATGTGGAACTTATCTAATGGAAAAGGAATGTTAAGGGATAAATAAACATAGGATTTTGAGTTTTTAAAATATCTAATTTTGGAGGTACAATATTATAAAATTGTTAAAATTATGTTTCAAGGATAAAGTATTGAACTAAAAATGTCCACCACATGAGTTTCTTTTGAATGGTTTTCTTTTCACTTATAGCCTCATTTCACTAACTCCTTTTATGTCCCTTTTGTGAGGGTTTTTCTAAGTATTTTATGAAACAAATCCTTAGAAAAAAAAATTTTCCCCTTCCGGAAAACAAGCATTGATCAATGAAATGAATGGATGGATGGATGCATTCGTAACACAATTCAGATAATTTGCAAATAGTAACAATGCGATAGTGATAAACTTGGGTCACAAGTGTGTAGACATTGAGTGGAGTGAAGCCAAAAGAAGTACATGTCCAAACACAATTGAGGAAAGAAAGTTCAATCAATCAGTTTGTCCAAAATATGGGCATTAAGTGAAGAAAATGAAATGCATGTGGAAATGGAAAAAAAAACATACAATGCCACTTGAAATTGGGCTGGCAAAGGATATGAAAAAATGTATTAAAAATAACAAAAAATGCATGAGTTCACAAAAAGATATTGTTTTTCCATCTCACAAAAGATTTTAAAATTTTATTTGAAATTTTTTAAAAACTAGCCTACTAGCGGAAAGGGTAATTTGCAGTGTTGGGCAGTTATTTGAATTTAAAAGACCAGCCAGTTCTGGTTTAAAAATTATTTCAAGAGATCAGTGACCGCCTGTTCTGGTTCTTTGAAAAAAATGAGAAGCAAAACCCTTAAAGAACCGGCGGGTTTCACCAAAGAACTTCCAATGAACTGGACATTTTGAGAACCGTGGCTATGTACCAGAACGAGGTCTTTGGTTTTTGCTGAGAACCGTATTCATGAATCCTATGAACACCCAGATAACCGCCGGGGGTCTGTTTTCCCTTTGCTAGCGATTCACCTCCACTCTCACTTGCACTCTTCTAGATCCAATAAGCTTAGGAAACATAATGCTCATTGCCCTCAAGGTTCCATTGCCAAGGTTTTGCAGCTTTTGAAAGTTTTTAGATTCATGAGCTTCGCAATGGACATCGACTTTTTTCTAAGGAGGCACTCATGGGTTTTACCTATGAAAGCAAGCCTAGGCACAAATTTGGGTAGCAATCTCGTTGTACTGTAGTGAAGCCAAGGATGTGAGTTTGGCATTCAATGAGCTAATGTAGATGGCGATTTGACCTAAACTCAAACCTAGCTAGGGTTTTGCGGGCTTGGGAACAAATTGAAAAGAATCTCCAAAACTTAATCTAATGATATTTTCAGACTTGAAGATCGGAACAGTTTTAAACTTATAAATAACAAACAATGTTCAAACATGCAACATTTGGTTGACAAATTGTTAACTTAGCAAGTGGCATGACATGATGCTAGCTTTTAGTGTTAAGGTAAAATTAGGGATATCAATTCACCATAAAAATTTCTGTTTTCTTGAAAATTTTCATGTTAACATTGTCAATATGTTATCAATTACAAAATTGAATTAATAGATATCATAAGAAAATAAAATTGTCATCATTTCTAATTCTATTGTCATCATCTCATATGAAGATGTTTTGTCATCATGTGCTCAAGTTTATGCACTATCATCACCACCACGTGTAATCACTTTACTATCATGCATTCAAAGTTCATGTGTTGTCATCTATTTTACAAATAGTAGCACTCAACACATCACTTAGTTTGACATTGTTGTTGCTCACATTTGCAATGACATTGTTGTTAATGTTCACAATGTGACTGCTCTACAAATGGTGCAATCACAACACTAACACATTGATGACATTGGTAATGCTTGCAACATAGCTACTCATGTTCAAGATGTTGCTACTACTCACACTTGTGCCATTATTATGATATTGTCAATGACATTGTAATGATTTACCATAACATTCTTTGGTAGGTTTCGTAATCTTATTCAACAACACTAATGACCGATATAGAGTTGCCTTTGGAGTTCCAAATCAATGAATGTTCAACTAGCAAATCAATTATCAAATGATTGAATTTCAATTCATCATTTAAATATTTTTATCAGTTGTCAAAAAAGAAGACAAAAATGAGTAATGTTGAACATGCCAATGTTTAACAATTCTTAAAATGAAGGAAAAATACCCATTGGTGATCAATTTAAAATTATAGCCATTTACACATAATGTTTTCAAATAATTCAAAGAATTAGTTTTGGTATATAATCATGGCTTTTCAAAAATATGATTTTTTAAAAAAATAATCAAAGATTCACAAGTTTTTGTTGGTTCACTTAGGAAAACCATTGATTTTTTAAGGTTTTTGAAATAACTAGAACCAATGGTTCTTGATTATGGAATATTTAAAGAATTAAAATCAACAATTTTATGAAAATTCAAATTAAGAACCACCCAATAATGGAACATACACAAAGAAGAAAAGATGTGTTTGTATAAAGGTGAGGTGTAATTTGTAGGTTACTAATTGGACATTGAATTAATTTTGCATTTTGTATTGTTTGTTATCATACGTCAAATTAATAGTTCCTAGTTGATGTAGATGTTATAGTTGGTTGGATTATCTTTACTTCTCAATTCTTCATGAACTTTTAAAACTCAATTCTACCTTTTCAATATGAAGCGTTATATTTGAAATGAATGTTAGCAACATATGCCCTAGTAGACAAAGTTTAAGAATATTAATGAAAGATAAAGACATATGCAATAATAGATTTTTGAAATTGTAAGTTGCCCAAAACCTTACATGAAGGTAGTGGAAAAGGACACATGACATCCATGGAGAAACTCCTTGCTTCTATTTTTATAATAAAAATCATTGTAAATAGTTTATATTCTCACTAAATGGTCATTAGGGTGTGAACATAAACACAACCCATAATGACCTTCTTTGTGCTTTAGTTAGAATGTAGCGGGTAAGCTAATCAAAATGATGTGATAGAACAAGATTGGTTATTTATGTAAAATATTCCCAAAATCCATCATTTAGAAACCTACAAGGATTTAATTATTTTAATTCTTATGATTTTGAAAAAGTCATTATAATATTACAAAATTATGTATATTGTCAAGATTATATCATTTTAAAAACATTTCAAATCATCTAAAAATAAGATTAAATGACAAAAGTATTGGTTGCACCTTAAGTGAATTATGTTTTTATGAAATTGAATGACTTAACATGACCATATGTGTTATGACTTTACATTATGAGTTGAGAATCATTCTTCACTATTCCAAGATTAATATTAATTTGCTTATAAAATCAAGATGTGTTAATAAATAGGAATGGGGTATGTGGTTCAGTGGGAACTTTGGAATCTAACTAAAGTTATATCACCAACTAGGGTTGTGTGAAGCACAATTATCATTTCAAAGTTAGACTATGATAAAAATAATGGTTTCAACAAATCCATTTTCATTTGGCTTTTTCAATGTGAGCTTGTTGATTTGTTTTGGTTGAGAATTTGTTATTTAGAAAAAAATGGTTCGTGAAAAAGTAACCCAAGAAAACACAAATAACAAAGATTGCAAGAAGAGAAATGGAAAAGGTAATGAAATTAATCTTCTTTTTAAATAAGTTAATGTAGGAAGGCATATTGTCGTTAGTCTAAAAATGGTGAGGGGCATTATAAGAAATCATGGTTTTTCAAAAGGTTCAATTTGATTAAAGTGTTCACATTGACCAAAAGGATGTTCACTTTGACTGAAGGCATGGGGCATGAAAGACACATGGTCATTTTGGTTGGTTCTTTTGATTAAAGTGACCATTTTGACCAAATATTAAGTCATACATCTAATCAAGAAAGACAAATTTTTTAAATAATTCATCAAGATGCATATGGTTTAGTCAAATTGGCCATACTGAATGGCCATACTTAATCAAATTAGCCATATTAATTTAGTTAACTAGCCTATTTGCTATGCCTACTAGGCTACTTATCTACCTATTTACCTACCATCTACCTACCTATGTCTTATTTACCTACCTACCTACTTATTTACCATCTATCTACCTATGTCCTACTTACCTACCTACCTATTTATTTATCTATCTACTTATCTATTATCCACTAACCTATTTATATCTATTTATTTATCTACTTAGATAAATACCTACTAACCTACTGATGAAAAATATTGAAATTCAAATGTTGTTATATACATTGACTAAAAAATTCATGGAAGTTCAAGGAAACATGTTAAATGTATTTGGTATCATATTGTTTTACAAAGTGGTGAGGTGGTTTGATGGCCAAAACATTGGTGTGGAGCCAAGGAGACCAAGGTTTAATCCCTTTTACCAATATATATTATGTGGAATATGTACATTCATAAATATATTTTGTATATGTGTGTACACATATAATATTTAAGTGGGTTGTGGATAGGTAGGTAGGAGGCCATGATGGGTAAATAAGTAGGTACTTATTTATTATTTACATTTTTATATTTACAATTTGAACATTTTTTTTAATTAAAATTTTTTGGCTGCCCAATTTTTTGTTTAATTTGACTAGTCAAAAAGATCATTTTATGGTTAGTCAAAAAAACCACTAATCAAGTTGGACATGTTCAAATCGACTTGACCAATATGACTAAGTGATCAAATTGACCAAATGTCAAAATGATTAGTTTTTTGTTTAATTTTCCAATCAAATAAACCGTGATTTCTTGTAATGGGGAAATAAAAGAGTTGAATAGTTTCCATATAATGTGAAATATGGGAGGGTTAACATTTGAAATTTATGTTCTAGTAAAAGATTGTTAACATATTTTTTATTGTTAAAGAATGTGTTTTGCATATTGTTTACAAACAAGTTTCCATCAACAATAACAAAACTACACATTTTTCATGAAGGTGGGCATCAAGTTCTTGATGACTAGGAATTATTATGTGTTTGGTTGTCAAATGTTCCTCCAATAATCTAATTCCTAATATCAATCAACATATGGAACTACTTTGAAAGAATAATGAATTTATGATTAACATGTTTTACTTGCAATCTATGTTGTTGGGAGTCATATTGTTTTGATATTACATGATGTTTTTGTTATTTATGGGTTTTTCCTATTTCCTCCCTTTACAAATGCATATATTTCACATGATCTTAGAGGTATAACATTAGGAGGTTTAATGTTGATAATTTTCTTACATTTTAATCAATGTGCACTGCAATAATTATTATATCTATTAACATGATGTTTGACAAATATGGATGTATAATTTGGATCAATTCCAAATCACTTCAAGGACCTAATACATGTAGTTTGTTTAATCCTAAAAGGATAAACTTGCCTATTTGGTCAAATGGTAAGTTTTACATTTTTATAATATGTGAAATCAAGAAATAAGGACAAGATTTGTTTGGAATCTCATTTGGAAAATGTTGATTTTGATAGGTTGCATGCAACATGTGCAAAAACCAATGAAAACAAGCTAGTTAATATGTTGCATGTGCTAGTTAGTTAAGGAAAATTTCACCAATATTTGAATTTTGTTGGAGGATTGGGCCTATTCAAAGTTGGGGTTCCAAAAAAAAGAAAAAGGATTCCAAAAATTTTGTAGGGTTACTTTTTGCAAATAACATTTACTTGAAAAAAATTAAAGTAAGTTTGAATAATTTGATTTAAAATAATTCATGTGATGGTGGTGATTTTTCACATGCATACATAATTGTGTATCAATATTTTGGTTTATAGTTAAAAACGCCAAAAATCCCAAAAAATCTCAAAATGAGTTTCAATGGACAATTAAACATGTTTTTTAGCAAGATTATTTTTTGCACATGTGACTTGCCCCTAAAGCTAAACATTATGAATCTATTGAACATTATTTTTTGCCAAAATGTTTTTAAAAATGAGTCTTTTGCCTTGCAAGCCTTTCCTTTAAAACTTCAAGACTTTGAAATTTTTATATGATTTGGCTTTTCATCAAGTTTATCCAATGAACATGTATTTTCATAGAAGGGGACTTTTTTTTATTGTACAAAAAATTTGAAATCAATTATATGATTTTATGCATTCATTTTTATTTTATTTTTTAAAACATGCAATTTAGACACAATATAGGTAGTTTAAAGGACTCAAAATGACATTTACATAATATCCAAATTATTTTAAAATATTGTTATTAATTTAACAAGGTGTTGTTTTATCTATTGACATACAACAATCCACTACAACTATAATAATAATGTAAGATTAACAAAATCCAAATTTGTCATTTGCAATCTTTTAAAAATAGGTCATTCTTTTTGGTACCCCAACCATGAATACACATGATTATGTGATTTAAATTTTTTTTTGAGTGAGTGAATATATGTGTCAATAGTTACATAACATTGTCTATTATGTTAGGATATTTATGCATTCAACATGATTAATGTTTCAACAAAAATTTGCATATTTTCTTCTTTGGGTTGAAAGGAAAAAATGTTGGAAAATTTCCACATATTTCTACAAGGTCCAATAAAATCAAATTTCATGGAGATTCAAATTTGAGTTGTATTCAATTATTTAGAAGTGAGTTGTACAAATAAAGTTTGTAACAATGGTTGAAAAGGTCAATATTTAGGCTACCAAGAACCATGACATGTGTGTTATGGCAAAAGGATCCTAATTGGGTACTACCATTCGGAACCACCTCAAGGAATTCTTTGAATAGTAAAACTAACCAAATAATATTTGTGATCATTTTCCTTTAAATGGTTTTATAATTATTATTTTATTTTTAAATAATTTTTATCCATTGTATGCCAAAGTATATGGCTTAAAATGTTCATTTGAATTTTAAAAAGCGAGTATTTGTGTTCTTACTTGTAGTGGTCCCTTTCAAAATCATGTTCGTGAATGTTGAAAACTCATAAGTTACTCAATTAATTAAATTGAAAAATAATTTTAAATAAAATATCATCAAAGGCACTTTAGAAAATTATCTTTCATGAGAAAAGCAAAACATGTTTCAAGCTTTTGTTTTTGACCAAAAAGTGAAGAAAAAAAACACCATTACATTTTGAATTATTTTTTAAAATGCAATGATTAGAAACATCAAAACAAAAAATGTTTGTAATATCATTAATGTTTCAAAATATATACAACTTGATAAATGTACTCACAAAAAAATTATAATCAAAATATTTATTTAAGTGTTTTTTATATTTTCTATAGTTTAATGAACCTAATAAAATGAATGATGCACCCCAATACGTATTGTTTTGCGTTGTACATTAATACATATTTTGATAATGATATGGAATGATATAACACTGATGGACAAATGATTTTTTAAAGAATAATTATGGCCTATATGCATTTGATACCCAACAAAATTGAGTCAAATTTAATATCATGCATCTAATATGTAAAATCCCAAGGATTTCAACAAACATGTATCTAATATTCTAATGGCACCAATTGAAATGTATTTATAAATGTTATTGCATTTATGTGATAATTTGGGATTTGGGAAGGGAATTTGCAAGTGCATTTGGTGATGATTAACTTACCTTTAATGACAAAATTTTGTTCAAAAAAGATACCTCCTACTTTAATGCCTACAACATCCAATGTTTTGAAATGTTGTTGTGAATTTTTGATTTGGGACTTGGGAGGGGAAATTGCAAATGTATCTAATGATATCAAGCTTTACATTTTTTAGGACAACATTTTGCTCAAAGAAATGGTAGGTGCTTCCTATTCTAAAAGGTGATGATTGAATCCATTCAATGATTTGTTGGTTTGTTAATTTTCAGATCAAAGGAATTGAGAGAAGATAACATTTTGTGATAATAACATTTTTGCTCAAAGAAATGACGTTTGTTATATTGATTCAAAAACTATATTTGATGTAACAATTTGAGCATTTTGGATGTAAGAACCTAAACATATTTCTAATGCAATAGTCTATTGAAGGTAAATGAACACTTCAAATAAGTTGATTTGCTATGCTTTTGTTCATTACTTGTTTCTACACATGCACATGGTCTCATATGGTGGTTGCGAAATTGTAGAAAGAAATATTGTTTAACGATGGATGGGTTACAAACCATGAAAAACACGATTGAAGATGAAAGATTTGTTTTGGTGAAGCCCAAGCTATACACAAGGAGAACGTTCTATGAAGCTATTTGTGATTGCATGGGTAAGTTGTTAAACAAATTCTCTTTGGAGCAAAGTATTTTGAAGCTTTTATATGTGCATGTTGTGGTGAAGCAGCTGCTGCGTCTTTCCCAACAACCTGACCAGGCCCCATGCCCCGGCCACAGTTAACCAGCACCCACCAGCACGACACGAAGGATGGATGATAAGTGATCAGGAAACAGTTTTCTGTTAAGTTTCATTTCACTAGCTAACCATGGTGGTTAACTCAGTTGGTTTTTTTTATATATATAATACCTACCTACTAACAACCCACAAAGAAAGTTATTAGTAAGTAAGTAGTAAAAACAAAAACAGCCCTTACCCTATGCATAGACTATAAACCATCTATGTACCTAGTAATTACCTATTTTCCCACCTACCTACCTAAATATGAGACCTATTTCTCACAGAATTTGGTTATCAAGGTGAAACCAAATGTTAACTCAGTTGAGGTTCATCCACAAACTGAGGTATAACAGTCATCCAGTGGATGGTGGTGTGCTTGGGCCACAGTGAAACACAGCACCCACCAGCACACCATCCATTGGATGCCTGTTATACCTCAGTTGTGGATGAACCTCAACTGAGTTAGTAAATGGTGAAAACCTTGGTAACCAATTCTGTAAGAAAGAGGTCTCATATATAGGTGGATAGGTAGGTAGGAAAATAGATAACAACTAGGTAAGTAGATGGTTTTTTATACATAGGTAAGGGCGGTAGGTTTTCACTACCTGCCTACTGACAAACTGCTTGTGGGTTGTTAGTAGGTAGGTAGTAAAAAAAAGGAACTGAGACAAACCACCATGGTTAACTAGGGAACTGGAACCCAACAGAAAACTGTTTCCTGACCACTTATCATCCATCCTTATTGGTGCGCTTGTGGGTGCCGGTTCACACTGTGGCCCCAATTCCCAAGTCCTTTGCGAGGGAGGGTGCGAGGGAGGGTGCGAGCGAGCGAGCGTGCGAGCTCGGAGGACGACGACGAGGGGAATTCGTTGTCGTTGTTTCTGTTGTGGGGTCAAGGAAATCGAAGAAAGGGTATGGGAACGATCGTGTTGCTCACACGGCTATGGCTACTTCCAAGTTTCAAAGCATCGTAGAAACTAGAAACAACCTCGCACCGACAAACACAAAAAACTTCGTAGGTCTAATGTACTGTTGTACCACCAGTGTAACGCCCCCGGGATGAGCGCCCAGCAACTCCGAGTGAACCAGGACCACAACAGAGTACAAAATACCCGCTTTGCATACATACAAACGCACACCTCTCTCTCTCTCTCTCTCTCTCTCTCGCTGTGTCTGTGTGTGTCTGTGTGCGGGTCTCCGTGTCCCGGATTCTTCTTGTATGTAACAAGCAGGATGTGTGAACAAGCGAGAGAGTGCGGAATTGATTGTAGGTAAGGGAACAGAAGAGATGCTAGAACAGTGCAAATATGGCGAGGGGCACTTCAAGCGACGAGCGCACGACGACGCACAAGCGGGAGGGAAGTCGGTAATGCATGAGGACTCCCTGGTGTACATGTCGTATCGTTTTGTACTCGCTGGCTGGCTTGGTTGCTTGGTTGCTTGATTGTTTTGACAGATGATTGAACTTTGTGATGGAATTCTTGCTTTCGGTTTTGTGTCGTCAGGGGGATGGGATTGAATGAGCCAAAATATGTAGGTTCTCTTGGTTTGACTCCCAGTTTGTTTGTTTACTTTGCTGTGAATAGGGACATGTATGGATTTGAAGTGCGGCCTCAGCATTTGGAGCGTTATCTTGAGTATGCCGCAATTTACAAGGTTCTGTCACTTTCTTGGTTTTTTGTTCATTCCTCTTCTTCAAACCCCGCTGTGCTTATGTTCGTTGATGTGATATAAAGCATTGCAAAAGCGGGGAATAGTGATGGTGAGCCGTGCAATGGGCATCGGGATCAGGAGGAGGAGGCACAGAGGTCAGAGCAATGGACACTGTTCTTGAGTACACATAATGAGGGGGAAGCTGTTGGAGCTCAAGTACGGGAGACCAATGTTAGTTCAGAGGGAGAATATGTAACTAGAGCAGACAGAGAACAAGGATGTGCAGCTGGATTAGCGGTGGAGGCTTGGGGCCAGCTGAGAAGTAGCTTGTGGCCTGTGGAACAAGCCCTAAAAAGACGGAGGAAGAAGGTAGCCACTACCGGTCTTGCAAACACTGACACTGGGAAGGTTGAACATGTGGCAGTCACAAGGATAGGCAGTAATGGAGATGAGTATCATGAGGAATTTGGTGATGGAATTCAAGGCGGATCTCATGAATCTGGGGAAAATGCAGCAAGTGGGGCACAAGCCCTGTGGGACAAGGAGCTGGAATTCCTTGTACAGAGAGGTGTTCCAATGGCTTTAAGAGGGGAGGTATATTGATCAACTGCTGAACTCACACTGTCTGAAGAACTTCCCCTTGAAGTGAATTTTCTCTGCAAGAAGCAAGTCAGGTTTGCCATGAGAAGCAAAGATGTAATTGTGTGGTACACCACAAGTCTGTGCATTGCTTTGAAGACATGTCATTTCTTACTGACCAAGAATGTGGGAGTAGGGCAGCTATGGCAGGTGTTTGTGGGTGCCAAGGAGCGGAGGGTACCAGGTCACTACAATGCCTTGCTCACATTGCTAGCAGATGGTGGAGGAGACAGTAATGGTGTCGGTGGCCTCTGTGTTGGCAGTAACACAGCAAATTATGAGATCTCCAACAACTCAAGAATTCTGGAAAAGTGGACTAGTCAGATTGAAAAGGTGAAGATGTCTACCTGCCTCTGCTGCATATCCTCCAAGTCTTGTATATCACTCCATAGCCTCACTTCACTGCAATCAAGGCAGTCCTCAGTTTACAAGATGAACACTGTATGTGCAGGATTTACCTAGAACATTCCCTGGGCATCCATCTCTTGATGAGGATGGACGAAACATTCTGCGGCGATTGCTCACAGCATATGCCCGTCACAACCCTTCTGTGGGCTATTGTCAGGTACATCTGTGGTCTTGACTTGGCCTCCTGCCTGATAGTCACTCCTCGTGGACATGCCCTATTTCTGCAGCACTCTCTACCCCTCCTTTTCAAGATGCAGCTACACTTAGGTCATCTGTCTTGATGTTGGCATCTGCGGCTGCAACCATTCCTGGACACAATGTCCCCTTCTTTGTTTGATCAATGAGTATACTTCAGCAGGATCTTTCCACTTTTATCTCTGTTTGTTACAATGAAATGGTGACCTACTTGTTTTCTTTGATCTTGATGAACAACTCTCTTTGGCAGGCAATGAATTTTCTTGCAGCTCTTCTGCTGCTCCTTATGCCAGAGGAGAATGCTTTCTGGTTGGTGACATTCTGTCCCTTACTTGCAACCTAGCATTGTCTTTGATGTGCAGGTCATAGAGGGTGAGTAAATGTCAAAAAGTCTCTGGGTGTTCCATTTTACTGTTTTCATTCACTTGTGCCATGAGGTTTCTGGGATACAAAGAGTGTTTTCCTATGTTGTGCAGCAGGATCTAACTCTTTTCAACTTAGTACTCTTTTGTAGGGAGCTTCTAAAGGTTTTGTGCCTTGGATGTCATACCAGGTCTTTGACAGGCATCATTGATGACTACTTTGAAGGCTATTACTCTGAGAATTTGGTCGAAGCACAGGTAATCAATCACTGGGCTTTTCATATTCAGGTGGGATACTAATTGTAATTTTTGTGCGTCATGTAGATATGAATGACCTCCATATTTGCCTGTTTCTGGCTGTTTCTGATCAGTTGACAAGCTTGATGTCTAATGAATTGTGTTGAAAGACAAAATATAGACATTTCAGAGTCTGTGCAATCAGTCAATACACAAAGGTCAATGATGCTTTTTTTGACCAGCTGACAAGCTGCAGGTGTAATGATTAGTATTAAACCAACAAAATTAGAGAGTGCATTAGAGTGTAGATGCTTGGTTAACACACACTCTTCAGTGATTTATCCTACTCATGCAGTAAGAATTTGTGATGTCAACAGGTAGATCAGCTGGTCTTTGAGCAATTGGTCCGTGAGCACTTTCCAAAATTAGGTGAGTCTGCTCTGCTTCATGTGCACTGTACCTATGCCCTGCAACTCATGCACATAGTTGCATCAACATTCATGTTGATTGAGTGCTGTGGTTGGGCTTTGAATGACATGGCAGTGACTCATTTGGATAATCTGGGAGTTCAGGTGGCATGGGTGTGTGGCCCTTGGTTTCTCTCAATCTTTGTGAATGTTCTTCCCTGGGAAAGTGGTGTGTGCTCAACCTATTCTTAAGTTATCTGTTATGCATTCTTAGGGACTGCTGTGTTCAGCATATTGTATTAGGTAAGAGAAAGAAACATACTTTTGCATGGGACAGGTATGCAGTTTGTGATGTTTTCCCATTCATTTAGCACTTTGAATAGACTGGTTTTGTTCCTTACACCTAGTTTCATAAGTTCGAATTGGAAGTTATGGGATGAAAAATCTGTGCTGGTTGTCCTGGCATTGCAGTGTTGAGGGTCTGGGATGTTCTTTTGTTTGAAGGAAATCGCACCATGCTTTTCCGAACTGCTCTGGCCCTAGTTGAGGTTCATGGTATTGACTCAGATCCTTTTCCTTTTTGTGTTTCAAATCAGTACTCTACATCCACTGGCAGAGTACTGGTTGATATGTTGGTGTCCATGATAGAAGTATATAATTCGGGTTGGTGTGCTTTGTTGCAGCTGGAGCACTTATGCAGCAACGTGATGCTGGGGATGCAGTAGCTCTGCTTCAGACCATGGCTGGGGCCACATTTGACAGTAGTCAGTTGATTCTGACTGCATGTTTAGGCTTCCAGTCTATTGATGAGACCCAGCTGCTTGCACTGCGCTCTCAGCATCGCCCCGGTGTGCTTCTTGCACTCCATGAACGCTCTCTTGAAGTTAGGGCCTGGCGTGCATCAAGTGGTTTTTCATCCAATAATGGCCTCAGCAATGGAAAAACTGATGATGACATGCTTCCATCGGCAACAAAGAAATTGAGCAACAGGTCTACAAAGCAAGTAAATTCACCTGAAGTCAAAGAAGAAAGTTTCAGTGGTGACATACAGGAGCAGGTGGTGATCTGACTATTTGAATCTGCTATATTACTTTGTGCGGTGTTTTGATCTTCATGCTAAGCAACACAAGAGGACTTGTGTGTGGGTGGTCCTCATGTCTATCTTGAGTCACAAGAGATTCTTTGTTGCTGTAGAGGGTTGATAGACTTTGAGGCAGTTGTTGGAGTGCTCCTTGATTAGACTAGTTAAGGTTTTCTGCTCATGTTTGGTTGGAAGGTAGAAGATGGGATGGTGCTATATTATGGTACTTTCATACTACAAATTATCATGAGGTTGTGACACGCCTGAGTTTCTGAACTCTAAGTAATGACTTATACATAAGGCAACCAGTTGGCTAACTGTGCAGGTGGCATGGTTGAAATCAGAGCTCTGCCGTGCCCTTGAGGATAAGAAGGCAGCTGAACTCAGGCAAGACATGAAGCTCAACATGTTTTTTTGCAATAGTTTTTTTGTGATGTCTTGCTGGAATTTGAATCAAACAAATTTGAGCTGGTTGGCAGGGCTGATGAGTTGGAGATTGCCCTAATGGAGATGGTGAAGGCGGACAATCGCCGCTTACTCTCAGCCAAGGTCTTCTACAGCTTTCTGTCTCTTTGTATTCTATTTTGATGTCTTTAAATTCACTATCCGACTATCATGATTCTTGCTTCAGTGTAAATTTTTGGCAAGAGCTCTTCTTGTGCATCTAAGGTGGATATCAACTCAGTTGATATCTGAGCTGTGATGGACTGTGTATATATCATGGGACAGATTCAAGAATTGTCTGTTGGAGATTGCTTACTGCAAACACTGTGTTTTCTTACCCTTTCCAATCAATTGTGCAGTTGGAGGAGCTAGAAGCTGAAGTGGCTGAGTTGAGGCAACAACTGGAGCAAGAACAGGCTTTGAATGCAGGTAAACTGCTGTCTTGTCACTCTAAGACTGGTCGTTGGATTCTTTCCAGCATGATAAAATGGTTAAAGAAGACTTCAATCAAGAACACTTCTGTAAACGGTGTTGCCGATCAATGCAGGGCAGGACAAAACCGCATATTGCATGGTTACTGTATGCTTTAGAAAGCTGGAGATTGTATTGTCACAGTGTACACACATTGCACTTCATGTCTTGCAAGTTCTTGTAGTAGACTCACAGTTTGACATAAACCATAGCAGTAGAGGTGCAAGTAGTACCTCACACTGTTTGTAACGAGCTGCTCATTTGCATGCTGAAAACCAAAGTTTTGATTGTGCAGAAAAGTTGAAGAAGGCAGCTGACGCACTTTCTTCAATGGAAAAGAGAGCAGTGATGGCTGAGAGCATGCTTGAAGTCACCATACTCTCTCAAGAAACAGCCAACAGTAAGGCTCATAGCGCCGATAGGTCTACTCAAGATGACAGGCCACAGGAAGGCATTTATCGTTCTCATAGTTCGCCATCTCCCATGTACAGTTCTCATTCCCTTATATGAGTGCACTGTTCATCCTCTGATCACATTTATCAACAGTGTGTCTTAGAAACCATAACATGTCTCTAGAATAAAAAGAAGATTATCCTTGTTTTGGCTTTGCATTCTCTGAGAAGGTGATGATTAGGGAGGAACACAGAGGAGATTCTATAAGTATCAAGAGAAATCTGATCTCACCTTGGTGGTTTGTTTCTTGCAGGCAAGATTCTAAGCCACCACATGGTAGGAGGGGAAGGAGCATTGATGTTTCAGATGTAGTGGATTATTCAAAGCTCGGCAATGGTAATGCTGACACCACTTCTTCACTTAAAGAGCCTGTGACACGTAGGCAAGGCATGTTTGCTCGTTTCTCACACTAAAATTGGCAAAACAGGACAAAATTTTTGCATGTTGCAGTTTACACTGATATGTTGATTTGTCTTACATTACCTCAGTATCATCAGTGAAGGCAACATATTAGACCAAAACCCATTGCAACAAAATATTCTAACACTAACAAAATTTGATCAGTTGTTCTGCACATCTGCAATCATTCTCAAAGTGTGTATGTTTAAGTCATGTTTAACAAAAATCTGTATGTGGTTAACTCAAATGGAAAGTGTTAAGAAAAAGAGCGAGCTCACCTTCAGTTGTGACAGAAAATGCATTTTCTTCAGTGTACTCATGTTTGTACTCAGGTTAACTCAAATGATAAGTGTTGAGGGATTTAAAGATAGGAGATATTCACTTGTTCCAATACGATGCACAAGTTTGACATTGCTGAGTGAAATGGATAAGTTTAATTGTTAGATTTGGTACCTCAACAAGTATGCAAAGTTCAACACTGCAGCCAGGTGGGTTGCAATGGAGGCAGCTGAAGTTCTTCACTTGCAATACATAATGCTCACTGTTGATAGTGTAACTGTTGGATAGGGCACAGCACTTCAGACACAGATATGCTCAAGTAATAACAGATCGTCACATAGCAATGCTGTTTGGTTAAAGCCCAACTACCTATTCTTGTGTTCCACATTGTTGAATTTATTTCTATGTTGAAAGACTCTGATTCATGAATTCCAAACTTCCCAAACTAAGCTCATCAGACATTGCTCTCTTCCTCTGACAATTAGTAGTCCTTGTTGCAACAGAGCCTCACAATGAAAGAACCCACCTTCTCTCCCATTCTACATGATGAGGACTATGGGACTTCAGGTATTTTTCACCTTTTGCAAAAGTAATGCTGCATTGCACCGTGTTCCAGACTGAAGAGTGGCTTTCCCACCACTCTTTCATCAGTCTATGTTTCCAGAAAAGGAATGACGAGTTTCACATATGACAACGCTCAGGCGCAAGGAACTTTTTAACACACTAAAAACACAAAACTGCACAAATGGACGCTGCTTGAAGCGTCCTAACTGGTAGAAGCTTTCTCTACGCAACAGTCGTTCGCAAATAGATGGCTACAGATATCAAAACGCATCGCACACCACCTCTATTCTTCCTATTCACACACCTTCCTTTTTGTCTGCACATCGTTCAGGGTAGCAAAGCGGGAGCAGACGCAAGCCCCAGCTTAAGATTGTGGAGGGGATAGGGCAGAATTTGCTAGATTGCTTCCCCTGAAGCGCGCCGCCTGGAAATCTCGGCGTCCTTCCGACGTAGTGCAGCGGCCTCGTCCTCAAAGGCGTTTCCGGGGTCGCTATGCCTCGCCGCTTCCTTCTGCGCAACAGGACTGCCCTGTGTACGATCGAAATTCTTTGGATCGACTAACACGACGTCATCCTCTTCTTCTGCTTCCCTCGCCAGCTTCCGCTCTCTTACAGCCTTCCCAGACTTACCATACACCTGACCGAAACCATCGTCGCCCGACCGAGTGCTGTATCCTTCTCCATATGAAGCTGACATATCATCCCTGAAAACATAGAGAAACGGCGGGACTGCGTCACAGATATACTCACATTTGTTCCTTGTCAGATCCCAGACATCGACGCTAACGCACACAAAAACAACCATGGATTGATCATCAGTTACTTGCACGTACCTGCTGAGAGGATGTTGATCCTTCTTCAGAATGTCCTGACTCTTCTCGTGCTCAATTCCCTCTCCTTCCATCGGTACCGGCTCCGGTGTCGAGATCGCCCCAACGCTAAGACAACGATAATGTCGAGACCTCAATCTCCTGCTGAGACCACCTCGGCGTGCAACTTGCTCTGGCGTTGACAACGCTGACAATTTGGCCGGCGGCGAGAGGCTGGCGTCAGAGCCTACAACGGTTTGAACAACAGGAATTGGCAAGAGCAATGAGCGCGATAACGGCAGACGCGCAACGAGAAATCGGTGCATCTCAATTATAAATCCTTCCTTCTTTTCTTCTTTCCTGCCTTCCTCCGATTCTTCCTCCTGTCCTTTTTCCTTTATTCTCGTGTGATGGATATGATTACAACAATCGTGCGCGATGGCGAAAAGGAGAAAAAACTTGAAGGAAGGGAAAATCGGAAGAGAAACGACGACAGCGAGTGTGACGTGGGGAAGGAGCTTACAGTTTTTCTTGTACAACAATAGAAACTCCGATGGAGCGTACAACAAGTGGCATATGCATGGCAGCGGAAGAGTGACACTTACTCCGAATCAAATTCTCTAAGGAAAAAAAAACGCATCCAATGGAACAGGAATCGTGACACAGTACGCGGCAGGGATTCAAAAGACAACGCCGACGGCACTGCGAGTTTCTTCTTCGCACTCCAGGTAGACTAGCATGCTCCCTCGCACTGGCTCCCCCGAACAAGTCGATCTCAGTCTGCTACAACACGAAGCGAGTGACGGACTGCACCGCGATGCGATTGCTACCGTATCGTGTTACTGTTACACTGTGTTCTTTTTTTCCTGGCGAAATTTCGCCAAATTTCAACCTGAAAAATATGATTTTGAACTGTACAAAGGATTTTTAATGAAAAAATGGCACAAATTTCGCCAGATTTCGAAGAAAAAAATTTCCAAGTTGCTAGATGAGAAGTTCTAGTAGGTAGCCAAGAATAATGAAGGTTTTTTTTTTTATATTTTATTTATTATTATTATTTTAATAAATAAATTATTTCCTACTTTCATATCTATAAAGTAGAAACTCCTAAGCTCCCTTTCCATATTGTAAACAATTGCGTCAATTTTTTTTTCAAAAAACTGGAATTTGTTTTTTTTTCACTAAATGACGATAACTTGCCCAAAAAAATCATTGCCTTCACATATGCTTAAAACAGAATCCAAGAACCATTGGGTCCGGGTATTTTGAACCCCTTAATGAATCATCGAGTTTCATGAAATAATTGATTGTTTTCTAGGCAGTTATTTGGCATTTTCAAAATAAATTTGAGAACCATGGTTATATATAAAAATTGGGCATTTTAATTTTCTAATACCTATGGTTGTATTGTGACCTAAAGGCATGTCCTATAAATGATAGGACATCCTTAGGGTTTTGGTTTTGGTGACTTTGTTTGTGCTTGAAGATTGGTGGCGATAGCAACTAATAGGAGAAATGTTGTTCCTTTGCTTGATCTTCTATATTGGGTTTGTCTTTGAAGTTTGGTGTGCTAGATGATAAGATTTCTGTGGAGATTTGTACGGAGGACGTGTGATGGAGGTTTTGCAATAAGGAGCATCGACGAAGATATAAGTGAAGAAGCTTTGTAAAGAAGGGAGAAGAATGAAAAGTTAAATACATTATGTTTAGGTAGGATGTGAAGTGATTTCGTTTTCTACAAATGCGACATTGGATCCAAATTATTGATTTCCATTGCATAGGAACCAATGTTTTGCAAATTGTAGAATGGAATGTAGTAGTTGTCTTTTGTGGAGATGTTTTCCTTGACCCAATATTGGAGAAGTTGGAGATGATGACAAAGTCTAGAATTCACAATCCAATAGGTCCCAAGTTGAATGTTTTGGGGTTGGGTTCTAGTTTCTTGGTTGGTAATGAGGAACAAAGAATTTCCATGTTTTGGGTTTGGTGGAAATACTTCCACTATCAAGGGAAAAAACATTATGAAGTTATGCGTTTTATGTTGTTACATGATAAGGATGATATTTGTCAATGGACAAGAGGGTGAGTCATGAGAGTTTGATCCAACGTCGCAAGTTAGAATCGTCAAGGTGGAGCATAGTTGTTGTCTAAAGAGTTTATCTATGTTGTTAGTGTGTTGAAGTGATGTTGATTGTTAGAGTTCATGCTTCAAGGATCTTACAAATAAAAGATTCAATTGTGTGTATGGATTTGTGGTAAATAATTCTTAGCATGATTGTTGGTGGCAATAAACTTTCTTAACCCCCAATTTTGGTATCATAACAATTCTTTCAATGGAATTAAAGAGTTGTTTCACTGTGGTTTTGGTCCATGGTTTGTTGGGATGATTTAAAGAAAGTGGAACACAACCAACAACGCAATGGATGATAGTAGGAGAGAGGCTTTGGAGGAGGCACAACATTGAAATGAAGTTCTAATTGAAAATGAGTTTGACTTTCCTTTTCTGATGTGGGGTTAGAGAGTCATCATGCGACTACAAGGGTTTAGGTTGGTGCACATCGTGGGACTAGATCCAAATCAAACATGAGTTGGCAATCTTGCTATCATGTAACGCATTTCAACTTTTACTCAAAAGTTCAAGTTTGGTTGAAAGCTAGTGATGGAATTAGAAGTTGGACAATAGTTGCCCAACAACATACCAAATACTTTTTCTTTGTTGTCTTTGTTTAGCCCCTTGGTTATTGAATTACATGAAAGAAATGAAACAATTTTTAGAGTAGGAGATTTATGGGTCCTTGTAGCTACTATTTCATGACATCATAGACTTAGGTTTCTCTTTCTTGGAATTGAATAATTCTTTGTTGTAAGGGATAAGGTAATGCAAGTAGAACATCATAATTTTAAAGTTTTAATTTGGAGGTTAGGGAAAGATTTTGAGGGATATGGACTTGGAATTTTGAACATGAAAATAAAATGCATATGGTTTACAACAATTGTCTATTCGATCTTACATTGTGTTAAATGATGATCCAAACCAAAATATAAAACTATATTATAGGAAGGTGGGAATAGGTTAACATAATGACTAGTCTTAAATGCATGGACAAATTATTATGGGGAAAAGAATTTGAAGATGTGATTGATTAAATTGAGAGGTTAGAGATGGATGCAAAAGTGCAAAACTACAATGAGATTAAACATCAAGATCATGCACCTCATCTAAAGGGGAAGGCGAAGGAATGTTATAAGAGGATTGAGCTCATTTCCTACAAATTGGGCTACTTTGAAAGTTGCCATGGAGGATAAATATGAAGTCATAAATCCTAAAGAGATCATAATGAGGCTTGATGTAGTCAAATAAAAACCGAAACAATAGGTGTAGCTATATTATGATACATTGGAAAAACTATTCACCAAAGGAAAAATCAAGGAGGTGGAGCATAGATAGGTTTTTGTCCAAATTAAAACTAGAATTTAAAAAATTATGTGTTGTTGCCAACATGGTGGCTTTGTTGGCTACTACTTTGGAGGTGGAAAAAGTGTTTGGAAAACTAGGGAAGACACCATTTGAACCTTTCAAAGAAGAACAAGAAGAATTTATGAGTGGAAGAAATGTGACAATTGAGAAACAGGCCCAAGTACTCGGTAGCTCCTTGGTCAATTTCTTCCAAAAAAAAAAGAATTGTAACCACTATCCACAATAAGAGGATCTACCAATTTCAATGGGTGCCAAATTTGCAAAGCATCACAAGGCCATGACTTGTTCAAAGTATGCCAACTTTAGGCCAAAATGCCAAAAATGTGGAGGGCTACATGAAACAAAATTATGGTCTCAAGTGCAACTTCTGTGGTAGGATGGGACATGTTGAAGATAAATGCTAAAAGAAAAACCTTCATCACAAATTTAACATTTCACAACTTAGTAATGGAAATCGTGCAAAATTCATTCATTCATAATTCATATGTTTTACACATTAATATTGTGCACTGAAAACACCTTTGACACAAATTTATAAAAGGATGCAAAATTTGTGTGACATTTGTTCATTCATAAGTTCGTATTTCATCTATCAACACATTTATCTATGCCAAATGTGTTTTCAACACAAGATATTCATGTGCAAAATGTACGAACTTATAAAGTAACAAACTTTACACAACTTTCATTATTAATTTGTCACATACTAAATTTGTGATGTTAACAGCAAAATAGTTGTTACAAACTTTTTAAAGGTCCTTGTCATCAACAAAGAGGCTATTTTGGTCAAGTTGAATAGGATTTATGGTCTTAACTATGATGTGTTTTTTCATGTTAAGGTACATTAAAAAAGGATACCCATGAATGTACTAGTTAATACAACACCCAATGTTGAAAAGGAAAACCCTAGAACTAAAGGTGATGGTAATGACATATAGTTCAAGATTGACAAAGGTAACAACATGAGATGAAAAATCATTTCCCATTTCATAAAGGGAAAAATATCCTTGAGGGGTGTATTTAGAATTGGGGTTTAAAAAAGGAATGACCTATTTTTAAAAGACAACTTTGGATTTTGATTTATTTTACATTATTATAGTTGTAGTGTATTGGTATATACAATTAGATAAAATGATGTCTTGAAAACTTGATAAAAATATTTTAAAATAATTTGGATATTATGTAAATGTCATTTTGGATCTTGTAAACTAACTATATCAAGTATTTAAATTGCATTTTCTTTTTAAAAATCAAAAGGAATGCATGAAGTCATATTGAATTCAAATTTTTTGTACAACAAAAACATGCCCTCTTCTATTATAATACATGTTCATTGGATGAACTTGATGAAAAACCAAGTCATACAAAAGTTTCAAAGTCTTTGAAATTTTGAAAGAAAGGGTTATAAGTCAAAGGATTCATTTTTTAAACCATTTGACTAAAAAAAAATGTTCAATGGGTTCAAAAATGTCTAGCTTTAGGTGCAGGTCACATGTGCATGAAATAATCTTGCCAAAAAACATGTTTGGTTATTCGTTGAAAGTCATTTTGGAATTTTTTAGGATTTTTTGCTATAAATCAAAATATTGATACGCAATTATGTATGAATGTGAAAACTCGCCACCTTCACATACCACCATCACATAATTATCTAAAATTGGACTATTCGATTTTTTTCACTTAAATTTGTTTCAAGTAAATGTTATTTACAAAAAGTAACCCCATAAAAGTCTTGGAATCCTTTTTCCTTTATTTGGAACCCCAACCCCAACCGTGAATAAGCCCTAAGCCTAATGAAAATTAATCTCACTATACCAAGTGAATTGGAATACTTTGAAGGATTGGTGAAATTTGCAAGAATAAAAAGAGATGAAGTGTTACAATTAGACCAAGTGGCAACTATTGCATTAACAATTTCTAGTTTGAAAAGAATAAGCATAAACAGGGATTATAATTAAATTATTCATCTACTGGTTAAGATGAACAACCACATCATTGAAAGGTTAGTTGATACTAGAGCTTCAATGTCAATCATTGCCACCAGTGTGGTCAAAGAATTGGGTGTTATGCACTTGGTGATTAGATTAGAATCCTATAAAAAAACTTCAGGAGTTGTGACACAAACAATGGGAGGGATCAATGATTTTCCAATTCATGTAGGAGAAAATAATATGTAAAATTGATTTCATGGACAACGATGTGTGTTGTTTGGACTAGATTTCCTTATCAAGATAGGAGCTATTGTTGACATTGTGACAATTCATCCAAGTACACCATGGACCAAAAGTTGATGTGTAAGTATTACCATTAAGCATGGTGAACATGCTTTAGCAAATAAACAACCATCTAATCACAAACTTTCAAAAGATGCAAATCTGGGACCAACTAAAGTCTAGAAGTGCGTAGGGCAAGGGAAGTCTAGGGCAAGGACATCCATTTGAACCCTTCCAGCCATATTTAGAACTTGAGTTAGCTGATATTGAATCAATTGATGATGAGGAGGAAGAAAACTTTGATGAAAATGAAGGTGATAATCAGCTTAGGTTGATTATGCAAGAAAAAAAGACAAAAAAATGGAATTGAATGATCATGGGCTAAAATCATTAGTCAAAGATGAAGCTCCTAAACAAATATTGGCATTGGCATTTGAACAACAATCAGAAAGACTCATGGAATAATCATCTTCATCTGATGACAATGATTATCAAGATTTGCACAAGTGCATCAACCTTGATGATTCAAGGGAAGTAAATAGGCATCAACTAAATAACCTACATGCGTTGTTTCAAGTTGGTGCAGATGGAAGAAGCACATAATATAATGAAAGGCAACTGGAACTCAACAAATGCTATGAGGATATAAGGAATAGGATCAAAGTTGATCTATACCTGAATCCACAGAAATCTAAGGACCTATGGCAATTGTTGATGTGTTTACATGGAACAAATCAAAGTTGGGGTGGTGTTATGTGGGACAATACTATATTGACAGTTAAAGGTTTCCACCTTGCAGGACCACTCCCAACCGTTTATCATTTTAGGAGGAGTATGAAGTCAATAAGCAAATTCAAGCATTGGTTGACTTGAGCAAGAGGCATCCTAGTACCTCATAATATGCCTGCAACGATATGTTATTAGTCAAGAAAGGTGAAACTAGATTTTTTGTGGGGATTATAAACTTTTCAATTTGTAGACATGAGAAATGCATTTCCTATGCCACTAATTAATCACATTCCTAATTAGCTTGGACAATTTGAATATTTTTTTGCCCTTGACCTACATAGTGGCTTTTGGCATATTCGAATGGCGCTAGGGGACATCAAGAAAACATCAATCATAACAAAATTTGGGCTTTTTTATTGGATAGTAATGCCATTTGGCTTGAAGAATGCTTTGAGCACTTTCACTTAAAGAATGACAAAGGTCTTTCAAGAATGGATGTAATAGTTCTTGAAAATCTTTGTGGATGACTTCAATGTACACAATGTTTTTTGGTCTAAACACTTGAAGCAACCTAGTGTGGGCAAGACGAAGGGAAGTGAATTTCAAACTCAACCTTAACATTTGTGCTTTTTCAAATAAGCACATGAACTTCTTGGGGCATGTAGTTAGTAAAAAACGAACTATGCACAATCCCTTGAAGATAAGGGCAATGGCGGAGTTTTTTGTACTTACGTCTATCACAAATGTTTGTGCATTTTTAGGACTAACTAATTACTACCAAAATTATATTAAGGGGTATGCAAAAATTGTTTATCCCTTGTTTGAATTAACAAGGAAGGATGTAAATTTCAAGTGGGTTCCCATTTACCAAAGAGCTTTTGAAGCACTAAAAAAGGCATTGCTGGAGGCTATTATATTTTATAGATCAGATTTCAACAAGGCTTAAATTATACTAAACGTGGATTGGTCAACTCAAAAGGTGGGAACAATTTTATCTCAAAAGGATGGGTTCGGCAAACGCATGTGATTGATTACGCCAATAAAGAACTTTCATTAGCACAAAAATGTTTTCATCCCATGGAAGGAAATTGTTATGCACTCATTTGGGATATTATGCATTTTAGGTAACACCTACACAAAAACCATTTTACATTGAAAATAGATCATAAACCTTTAAAATAGTTAGCAATGGTGTCAAATGTTGATGGAAAGCAAGGCAGGTGGACAAATATGTTATAAGGTTAATTTGATTTCAAAATCATACATAAAACGGGATCCAAGCATCACAATGTTGTTACACTTAATCATAACCTTGTCAATCCTATAACTAAAGACGAAAATTTTGTAAATGAAATACAAAACAACATTTGGATATTTAGGGAGATGGTGATTCGAACATTGATTGGTAGGAGATGTCTTAAACATAATGAGATGGTCACCTACAATTTAAAATTTCACAAATTGACATGGTGAAATTTGAAGAATAGGAGTTGGATGTGGAAGTGTTTAAAGGTCAAACATGTGTTGGGATCCCAAAATTGCTAGAAGATCTCAAACACACTTCAATAAAAAAAGAAGGTTACATGTCACCTCTTGAACAAAAAAATGCATCTGGTTAATGTTAGTTTGCATTTAGAATTAATTATGGTTGCTCAAAAGATGGTGGATTTTGGAGATGACATTGGAAAGTCATTAGAAGAGAATAAAGATGAAAATTGGGTCAATGAATGCAATGTAGACATCTATCTGGTAGGATGTCAACTATCTCACTATCTTGAGTGGGGGAAAATTGACCAATGAATGTGCAATAGAAGAATCAAATAAAATTAAAAAATGCATTCTGAATTACTATTGGCATGGGGATGCATTGGTTTTCAAGGGACTTACAATTCCAAAACTAGGTGAACAACAACAAATTATAGAGGACATGCATGCCAAGCTTGGACATTTTAGTAAGTAACGCACTTTGGTCAAGATTCGCAAAATATATTATTGGCACAATTGAATCGAAGAAGTCAGTAGGGTGATAAGGGCATGTCACCAATGTCATATGGTGAAGAGGATAGGGAGTATTAAATATGATATTGAGGAATTCAATAGCATACCCATTCATGACCTATTCTATCACATTGCATTAGATATGGTTGGTTTGCTTCTTGAGACTAAGATTAGCAATAAATACATCTTAATTGCCATTGATCATTACTAGAAGTGGTGTGAGGCCAAGGCAATACTTGATCACATTGCCACCACTATTGCCAAGTTTTTGGAAGATGAAATTATTTGGTGATTTGGTGTTCCAAATTTTATATTAATTCACAATGGAGGAAAGTGGGCTAGGGAGTTTGAGGATTTGTGTAAGGTGTATGGGATATAACACCAATTTACAATGCTTTAGTGGCCACGCTATAATGGCATGGCAAAACAAATGATTAAGATCATCAAAGATGGCATCACTGTGTTGTTTGGACTTCCAAAATATGCAAAGAGTTGGGACTTATAATTACAATGGGTGTTGTTTGGATATAGGTGTGGATGCAGACCGGTACTAAGTTATCACCTTTTATGATTCTTATTCGACGAACGCCTATGTTTAAGGTGGACAATCACTTGAACATGTTAACATAGGAGCCTTGATACAAAAGTTGGAATGGAGAAGATAGTTGAGCAAGTAACTGCTATGATAGAATTGATTACTAGAATGCACAAAACTATCCTTAGGAATGTTGAGAAGGTGCAACAAAAGTAAAGGCTTCACCTATGCTCTATGAAAATGGAAACAAATCTTTCTGAGTTTTGTTGCTAGAAAGGATATGGTGAAGATGAAAAAACTAGGCAAAAAAAAGGTTATTGAAGCAAGCTAGGAAGGGTCATATTTGTTTGTTGGTTATGTCAATGGGAAGGAAGAGGTTGATTATGATGAAAGAGGACACATTTACATCATTAAAGGATTTGATGAAGATTAGTGGCAATGACCACAAAAAGATTTACAACTTTTTCATTTTGGAACATGATATGATGGGAGCTACAAAGGTGTAGCTAAATCAATATACGAGTGGTTACATATGTCACCTAAAGGCATGTCCTATAAATGACAAGACATTTTTAAGGTTTTCCTTTTTGTGACTTTTTGTAGGAAGATGCGATCATTACCTTTTTAGTTGTTTATTCTTGAAGATTGGCGACAATGGCAATTGGTAAGAAAAGCATTGTTACTCTGTTGGATCAGTTATATTGGGTTTGTCATTGAAGTTCGATGTGCTAGCTAATAGATTTACGTGGAGATTTCTACAAAGGACATGCAATGGAGATTTTGTTATAAGGAATGTCGACAAATATATAAATTTTGAATTAGCTTTGTAAAGAAGGGAAAAGATTGAAAAACTAAGTACATTGTGTTTAGTTAGGATGTGAAATGATTCGGTTTTTTTTAGAGGTAACATTGTATCCAAATTATTGATTTTTGTTACATAGGAATTAGTATTTTGCAAGCTATATAGAGTGGAATGTAGTAGTTGTGTCTTTTGTGGAGATGCTTTCTTTGACCTAGTATTGGAGAAGTTGGAAATGATGATAGAGTTTAAAATTCATAGTCCAATAGGTCCCAGGTTGAATGTTTTGGGGTTGGGTTCTAGTTTCTTGGGTTGGTAATGGGGGAAATACTTCCAATGTCAAGGGAAAAACACTATGAAGTTACGAGTTTTATGTTGTTGCATGACAAGGTGATACCTATCAATGGACAAGAGTGAGAATCATGAGAATATGATCCAACGTCACTAGTTAGAATTGTTAAGGTGTAGCATAGTTGTTGTCTAAAGAGTTCATCTACATTGTTATTGTCCTGTTGTTGTGGAGATTATTTTCTCCACAAATTTCATGGATATATATTTGCAACTTTTGGTGACAGGTTCGATTGCAACTAATTGGGGAAGGAGCAACAATTGCCCATCCTTCAGTTTTCCAGTTATCACCCAACATTGTGAGTAGAATTTTTGTTTTTCTGAGCGTTGGACAGTCAGTTGGTCACTCTCTTTTCTGAGTCAAGCTTTGTTGTTGTTCTCTCTGTAGTGTTTTTGTTTTGTGATGGTGGTTCTGAAGATCATTGATATGATGAGATAGTTATGTCTCTATTAGTGATATTGATTCTCAGGGAAATGAGGGTGGGCATAGATCAGAAGTGAAGGAGTGCGGATCATATACACAGGCCTCTCTGCTGCACTTCTTCGCCAGGCTACTTACAACCACTGCTCGCATGGGTAACTTTACTATTGTCCACACTAATTCTTTGCTGACCTCCTTGGCCAAGCTACTATGTCTACTTCATGCACCAATTTAGCCTTAAAAAAATCACTAATTGTAGAATGCTGAGTAGGCCAAAAATGGGGCTTATAGAGACTGGGAAAAGTCATTTTGTGTTTGTGTTCAGCTCATTTGATGAAGCTCAGTTACTTTGGAAAGTGTGTCATTATCAGTTTTTGAAATAACAGTGGTGGTGTTGGTAGTGGTGTGGTGGTGGGCATTTCATAACTTGAAAAATCAAATATGTCCTCTCTTCATGGACTTCATCAACAAGCAAATGCCAAGAGTTTCTTGTAGACATGGAAAGAGGTTTCACAATTTGTTTGTTGATGCCTTGTTTTTGTTTTTGGTTGACAAAGTGTACAAGTGATGTGTTGGGTGGCCCAGGGATCTTCTGGTCATTGAGTGATGCTTTATCAGAAGAAGGGAAGCCTTTGCCTTTTCACATGAAGGCAGCTTGTGGACTGGTGGGGCACCCTTGATGTGACATGAAACACATATTTCATAAATCTGTTGCTGTCTTCTGCTCTTACGGGACTTAATAGACAGCTGCCCACAATGCTAATCAGAGAGTTAGTCATTCTTTTCGAGATGCTTGAAATAAATCTTTGGTATGATGTTTACTTGATCTGAATATGCAAATACAATAGCAGTTTTTCTGTTTTTTGTGAGTCTTGATATGTTCAATGACTTTGCTGTTAGGTGGCAGGGGCTCTCAGCTCAGTCATAGGAAACCCAGCAGATTTGGCACTCCTTTGTATGCAAGCTGATGGCTCCCTCCCCTTGTCACAGCACCACCATTACATGTTTCCCCCACCATCTTTACTGCATTTACTTCTCCATTTTGGTTTGAAGCACAATCTGATTCTGTCATCTCACATTATTCCAGTAACAAGAACATGTTTAGCTGATGAGTAGCAGTAGTTCTGGTACAGGAATGCTTTCGATGCCTTACATCGAGTAGTCAAAGAAGAGGGTGTGTCAAGGCTATGGCTGGGAGCTGGATCTACTATTGCCCGGGCTATGGCAGTTAATGTTGCTATGCTTGCCACTTATGACCACACCAAAGAGGTTGGACTTTCTTTCTAAATCAAATGGTCTATTAGGTAATGGGTCATTGGAAGGAACTATCCAACCAAAGGGTAGCTGTGAGCTGGGTCTGACCAATGGCCATTATCTGACTTAATTCAAATTCAGGAGAGATTCTGCCACATCATTAGGAACTTTGTAGATTATTTGCCAGAAACCACCATGTTCTATGTGCTGGTTGCATGCATTTGAAGGAGAAGTTGACCTCAGAAAATCACAAGATAAGAAATGCATAAGGTGGAGACATCAGAAAATGGGCAGAGGGCAAGATAGGGAGGAAGATGGAAACATTTTGGTGACCAGAAATTTCTCTTGGTGGTTGATGATTTCACAGGTGATAATCAAGCACTGGACACACAGGGATTGTTTCTTGGTGCAAATAGGGGCAAGTTCTGTGTCTGGCCTCTCCATTGCTGTTTTCAGGTGCATGCTCAGAAAAAAAAATGTGTTGGAAAATATTATATTCCAATGAGTAAGGCTTCTGTAATGCTCTGTTGCATCTTCATGTAAGCCCAAGTTTTGGTGACAATGGGCTCCTCATGAACACCACATTTGTTGTACATTTTGACATCCTTTCATTGTTATGAATCCATTTATGAAAGACTGTAGCACAAAATCATGATATTGGGTCCACCTTGTTCTCCTCTCAAGTCTCAGGGTTTTTGTTAACATGAAATTTCTGATTTTATTGACCTGTATTTTATCAACAGAGGAGCATGTAGTATTGGGCTGTAACTAAACAAATTCATTACTCATCTTTTTCAATAGTTATGTTCTCAATTCTATTAGGTGAATTTGGATGCTTATTTACGTAGTATAGCATATGCTCTATGTTCAGTCCTTCATCAACATGGTTTGCAGCTTATTTTGTGCATTATGTTGAGAGGTGATTTGCAGCCTTCCTTTTGACTTTGTGAAGACACACATACAGAAGATGAAGCCATTGCCAACAGGTGTTATGCCATCCCACATATGCCCTGGATTGTGTCCATAAGGTACTCCTGCCTTGTTCACAACTTTTCACGAATAGACTTCAGATTGTAAAACAGTGCATAATAATCCTCATAAATATTGCAGAACAAAATAGAGGTGTGAAAAGATGCGGTTTACTGACTGTTCGCAGCATTTGGTTGTCAGGTTTTGAAACATGAAGGTTTTTTCACCTTCTACAGGTACACTTTCAGAATTCTTTTTAGCACTTTTGAGTACTGTTATGTGTATGGTAGTGTAATGTTTTTAAAACGTGGTCAATTTATAAGCAATAACCTTGAGCATGGTAATGATAAATTAATAAAATAGTGTGTGTTTTGCATTGCTCTTTGTTACTGCTAATCCCTGAAAATTGTCACCACTTGCAAGGTTTGCCGAGGATATAAATTTTATCAGAGCTTGAGACTAAAAGACATAGTCCAATGTGCTGTTGCTAATGGGGGATATCAGGTCCTTGTTTTTTTTTTTCCTCATCAGGGGGTTTACAACATATTTACCTTCAATGTGCACCACATGCAATGCTTGTCCTTCTATTTATGGAATGCTTACAATTGGCTGCTGGATGGCTTGGAATTTAAATATGGGAGATCCTGTGCCGATCATAATGCATATTGAAGTAAGTATTAATGGGGTTGTGGTATAGAAAAAAGAGTGCATGACTACGTGGGTGTTGTGTGCATTATGTAAGGTTGGTTTAGGCTAAAGCCATCTCATCATACACTAAACAACTGAACTGAGATTCAGGAAATTCTTAAGAACACCGACTCATGCTCATGCCAAACTTTCACATTTGTATGGAACAGGTAGCGGAATTCCAAATACCATTAACTTTGTTATCAAATGCTATAACATTCAGATTTGCTACATTGGAGCTCCATATCCTTGGAGCAACTATAGTAGATGAGATGAGATTTGGGTTGATCTTTCTGGGAGATGCAACATGTGGCCAAGGATATTCTGATTGGCAAGCCATGAAGTAGGGAAGTGCCAGAATAGCACATGCCACAAAAACTGTAGATTTGCCTTGTCTACTAAAATCTTTTGCTACTGTTCATATTCTTCATTAAATCAAATTTCGCCAGAACAGAATCTTTCAAATCTTATGAAGTGATGATACCCAGAGTGATGAAATGGTACCGAATTTTGCTCAAGTTTCAGTTACACTCAAACTGGGTATGAAACTAGGATTTGGCGCTCAAACTAGGTCCAATGAAATAGAGCAATCCTATTGGTTGAGAGCCATAAATTATACCCACGGCCTTTAGATGATGAGGGTCCAAGACCAAAAAGTGGCAAACTGAGGCTAAACCTACATGGCACCATTTTGGAGGGAAAATGAATTGGTTTAGACCAAAAACATAGAGCTCAAAGAAGAGCTCATGATTTGGAGAACCAAGATGCAAGCTAGGCTCCAAGGCACGGTCCAACTCAAAGGATTCAATTTGTTTCAAATTAGTCCAAATTGGTTCCTAGGAATTTGGAACCTGGACCCCCATCTAAAGTGAGCCTTGGCCCACCAATTTTTCAGCGCTCTTCTGCACTTGGTTGGGGTTCTTCATCTCTTCCACACATCATAGCTAGTGCATCTCTATCACTAGTCAATTTGTGGCAGATAACAGCTCTTTCATCTTAGGTCTTCTTTGTTATCGTTGATTGTCATTTTGTAACCATGAGTCCTCTTTGCATAGTATCTGTACCTGATTTTTGTTGATTGTTTGCTTTTGTTTTTTCTTTGGGTTGTGTCTACTTGTGTTCCCATTTGCCTTGAACTTTTGATGGATGGATTCCCATCCTTGATTTTTATTTACAGGGTTTTTCTTCTTTTGCTAACCTACTTTACTCACATGATTTGACAGCTTCTCATATCAATTTAATAGTCATGATCGGTATAAATGGTTCTAGATGTCTAAACAAGCACCCACTCAGAAACCATTGAGGAGATTTGAGAAACAAAGACATTTGCCTTCTTCCAAAAAGCAATACAAAAAGTGTTTCAATAACATCATTATTCCTCCCTTTCTTCCCATGTCTATATGTGCATTTTTATTATACTTCATCGATTGAAACCATTGCATGGGTTCTTGATGTAGCAAATTTGCTATTGAACTATATGTTTGAATTCAAAACTCAAAACCATACATTGAAATGCATGGTTTGGAATGAGATCAAGGGTTCAATTTTGTATTGGTGTTGAACAAGTAGATATCACTAGAAATCCCCCAAGATAGAAAACACCACTGCATACAGCCCTAAATGAAATGTGGTTGGACCTCAAATATAAGAGAGAGCTTGCATCAAAATTCAATCCAAAAAGTGCTCTGCAAAATCAAGGACAAGATTACCATAATATACATGTTACTCCTGATGAAGGAAGGTTTTTGTTCATCATCAACAACACCACACTAGGGAGAGAAGCTTCTAATTGTTTAGAGAATGAGAGCAACCCACGTTTTGTAATTGAATCTTCAATCCAATTTAATACAGTACAAAACAGGCAACTTAAAGGATTTTGTGGCTTCACACAAGATGAAAGAAGGTTTGTGCACAAAATGCTTCTTTGCAAGTAACTTTGATAGCAATTGAAGTAATCTTGGAGGTTGTAGTGGCTTGTTGAGGAGGCGGCTTATGGCATCTGCAAAAAAGCACAGCCTCAGGCATGGCCACGTCACCCATCCATATTAGAGATCTCAAATGGCTTCTTGAGACCTGAAGCTCCTGTCTTGTTTCTTAAACTTCTGGGTTCAGCCAATTGCCATTGGCTAGTAAAGGCTGCCTTATATCACTTACTGTCGCTCTGGACACATAGCCCTTTGGGACTGGGATCAATTTAACAATTGCACCTATTGGCAAGCTCATAAATCCAATGGACACTGTGACCAACCATTGCTCCTTGGTTAATGGAACAGTGCTGGCAAACTTCCCCAAGAACTCAACCATAATGACCTGGAAAACTATGGTGAACCCAATGATGAGCAGAAAGATCTTGTTGTCAAAGGTATGGTTGAAAACATTGAGCTTCTCCATTTCTCGGGCATTCACCTCATTAAAGACCTAGGAAGAATGCAAAGCAAGTTAGAGTCAAATAAGATCCAGACTAAAAACCTGGGGTATGCCAACATCAACGTGAATTTGCAACAAGACTCACACATAATCTATGAACGAAACCAAAAACAAGCAAGAAATGCCCACCTGGCAGAACACAAAAGTGTTGAAGATCACAGTATTCAACAACTTGTTAGCACTATCATCAGTCAGATGAAGAATCTCTTTTCCCATGTACTGTAGAATAGCAAGAGCAGCCAACTGGTAGACTGCTTGCCCAATAATGTTACGCCACATCTGATTGCTGATAAAGCTGGTATCACGCCTCACAGGTGGTCTCCTCATCAACTCATCATAGGGAGGCTCTGTGGCCAGTGCCAGTGCAGCTAGTGTATCCATGATCAGATTTACCCAAAGCAGCTGCACCGCAGTGAGAGGTGCTGACCCTGAACCCAGACAAAAACTCAGTCTAACTATCACTCACAGAGTTGTAGCAAGTAATTAAATTTCACGATCAAGCAAAATGTATATACCTGTGAGACAGGCAGAGGCAAAATTCAAAATGAGGGCCACAATGTTGACAGTAAGTTGAAACTGCACAAATTTTTGAATGTTGGTGTACACTGAGCGGCCCCACTTGGCCACAGTCACTATTGTTGCAAAGTTGTCATCCAAAATCACAACATCTGCACTCTCTTTTGCCACCTAATTCCTCAAAACCAAACAGTTCAATTAGAGTTGCAATTCTCAACAGCCTTACTTGAGCCAGAGGTCCACAACAATGATAAAGAAATGCAAATGACACATTTGAGAAACATAATTACCAGGATTCTTAGAAGTAGTTTACCTCAGTACCAGAAATACCCATGGCCAATCCAATATCAGCATTTTGCAGTGCAGGAGCATCATTGGTGCCATCCCCTGTGGCAGCAACCACCTCTTTCATCTTCTGGAGCTCCCTTACTAAAAGCAGTTTGTCTGTAGGTGATGACCTTGCCATAACCTGCAGAGAATAAGCAATATTCACATGTGTGCCAATGTCACATGCAGACAACCAAAAAAAAATAGCAGAAGACAATCCTTCTGAAGCCATCTAAAGATCAAGCCTATAGCATGTTTTTTTGGAATATGACAACCTTAACAACAGCTGTGGTTCAAATTCCCAAAATAAGCAACCCAGATAGGACAGCAGTCATTGAGACCATCCAAAATCTGGAAACTAGGGACTCTGAGTCCTGATCAGGAGCCCTGGACAACCATAGGCTGTCCAAGGCAGTTGAAAAATGTCCACCTTTGAACAAGGATGCTGGATGCCTAAGGATGAAAAGACATTCAGTCAAACTTGTCACCAGACATTGCATCAGTTCTTTAAGAATGCAAAACAAAACCAAGTCCCCATGGGCTGCTTTTAACCTTCAATTTGCGGATACGACCCTTCATTTCATCTGGTCTCAACTTGCGAAACACTGGTCCCTCAATAGCGTCACTGTCATCAGTGAGGATGCCACACTCCCTGGCAATGGCTATGGCTGTGTGCAAGTTATCACCTGTTACCATGCGTACCTCAATACCTGCTTCATGGCAAAGCCTTACAGCCTCTTTTGCACCTTTGCGCAGTGGATCCTTAATTCCCACAATAGCTCCCAATACAAGATCATTGCTGGGAATTGGCTCCAAACTGCCAGGAATCCTGTCCACCTCCCTGAAGGCTAAACACAGTGTTCGCAAAGCCTGATCTGCAAAGGCCTTTATAACTCCATTGAGTTGGTCACGTGTTTGTTCATCCAACTTCACAATGTGGCCATCTGCATCAATGGTCTCATCACATGATGCCAACACTATCTCTGAGGCCCCTTTCCAATGGGCAATTAACTTACCATCCTCATGTTCCGCAACAATTCCCATCTTCTTTCTTGTGGAATTGAATGGCTCCATTTTCACCACCTTTCTCTTGGAGCAAACTTCCTGGAATTTTCCACCCAGATTTAGACCAAATCCTAAAATTGCACAGTCTGTGGGAGTACCAAGAAGCAATGATGAACCATCATTGTTCACTGAAATGTCACCATCAGAATTCAGGAAACTTCCATCAATTAATGTGTTTAAAGCTTCTACTGGCAAATCCTCCTTCATTTTTTGGATTTTCTTGTGAACTGATCCTGCAGCCCATGCCTTCACAACAGTCATCTTGTTTGAGGTCAGCGTCCCTGTCTTGTCACTACAGATTACGGTGGCTGATCCCATGGTCTCACAGGCTGACAAATGGCGCACCAATGCCTTATCAGCCATCATCTTCTTCATTGCAAATGCAAGGGTAAGGGTGACTGCCAGTGGCAGGCCTTCAGGGACAGCCACAACAACAATAGTGACAGCTATTGCAAAGAAGTCCACAATTGTCATGGCATCTTCTGCTGACCAATCACTGGTTGACTCCTTTGAATACAAAAACCTGCCTAATAGCACCAAGAATGTGAGTAGTGCAAAACCCAAACCAATCTTGCCAATGAGTGTTGCTACCCCATTGAGCTTCACTTGCAATGGTGTTTCATTGTGACCATCTCCACTCAGGGTAGCCATGAGATGCCCCCATTCTGTGTTCATTCCAACCCCTGTCACAAGCATTTTACCACTACCATCTTGCACCTTGGTTCCAGAGAGAAGAAAGGGTTTGCTTTCATCTTTAATCTTTGGCTGACTCTCTCCAGTCATGCTGGATTCATCAATGGTCACAGTGCAGCCAGAGAGGTAAAGCCCATCAGCAGGGACTTGGTCACCAATTTTCAAGTGAACAATATCACCCACAAACAGTTCAAAGATACAGATCTTCTGCCTGCAGTTGTCTCGAGTGACCTCCACAAATATCTTTTTCTTTTCATTGTCCAGGTCATGAAACTGGAGTGATTGCTGGTAATCACTTGCAGCAGTGACAAAGACCACAAGAATGATACTGAAAGCAATTCCAGCTCCATCATACCAGCCTTCTTTCCACCCGTTGGTGACAATGCCAATCGCTAGCGAAACAACCGCACAAATTCCAAGGATGATGAGAGTCAAATCATGACATGCCTCCCACACAAACACCCAAAACCCTTTTGGTGGTATCTCGGTGTATTTGTTTTCTCCAAAAGCTTCACACATCTTGACAAGTTGATTACTGCAGAGCCCCTCATTCACAGAAGTATGCAGCTTCTCTGCTACACCAAGGACTCCATCATACTGCTGAAGAGCATCAAAATCCTGACCTGACACCAGTTCTGCAAGTGCTGTGACATTGATAGAAAACCCATCTTTGCATTCTCTCCGAGTTCGCTTTGCTCCAGCTACAAAATCACAGTTAACAAATACGTAAGGGAGAGAAAAAAATGACCTAATTCTTGGCTGTAAGGAAGAATAATGTCACCACAAGATTCCCAATTCATAAGCAGTGGTTCCAGGAATTGTGCACAGCTTCAGTACTCGCAAGCATCTTCTGCCATACCGACTCAGAAGAGACTAAGGCACTTTGTCAACAATGTGCAGAATGTGTTTTGCTTACTTACCATCATGAAATCGCCAAGCTGCTTCAACTGCTCTCACCGAAATCCTAAATCTTCTACGCTGCTGCAAACACGACAGAGCTTTCAACAAATCAATCCTCATTCCTTGTTGAACAGGAACCAACAAAGAGGAGGAGGGTAAATGAGGAGGGTTATACCTTCAGTGCTTCTTCCGCTTCTCCTCTCTTCTTGAGGTCAGCGACGTATCGAAAGCGGCGTGAAGCATTCAAAGCAAAGCTTGCCCTACGCCATCCCTCTAGAGCTTCAGGACTTGATCCCTTGTGAGGAATCTCAAATTTTTTCATTGAAGGGAGATCTTCTATACTGCTACAGCCGATGGAATAACGGTCCAGCGATGATGTTGAAGCCAAGTCCTCCTCCATGAGAGATTCAATAACGTTGCAGGCCACTGGAGGCAATGGAGGAGGAGCTGCTCATCATCATCATAGATGCTTACAAACCACCGGACTCAACTGGATTCAAATCCATGGCACTGACTGACTGACTGTGATTGCTACCAGCCTCCAAACCAATTTGCACAAAAGTTGTTGGTGGCAGGGTGTGGACAGGAATTAGCTTAAGCGTCTCAACAATTGTGCACTCCCATTGTCAAAGCTCCACATCCCCACCCCCCCTTCTCCAACAGAAGTTCACATTCCCGGCACAAGTTCTTTGTAAACACTACATACATACAATTCAACACGCTTCACTGTTTCTTCGCAAAGACTCTCGGCATACAGTTCAACAAACTTCACAATTCTTCGCAAATACTACAACAACAACAACAATAATTTAACGATTTCTTTACAAATACTACAACAACAACAACAACCTCAGCAACAAGTTCTTCTCAGTCTCTCTTCTGTAGATGTTTCTTTTTTCTTTTCTCAGTCGCATCTGCCTTTCTGTTTCCGAAAGCTTCTCAATCTTCAACCAACAGTGTAGAATGCGCGTTCTAACTGTTCAGAACAGCAACTCCGTTCAAACTCTTCCGCCATTCTTTCTTTCCGTTCCTATCCGTAGTAGACTCTCGTATATATATCTCTCTCTCTCTCTCTCTCTCTACATGAGTCGATATACACATCGACTCTCGTCGAAGACCTCGACCTCTTGGGACGCTCAATTCCGATGAGGACCAGATGAGCTCCAGATTTCAGAAACGAAAATGGGACAAGAAAAATAGCAGATAAGAAGAGTAGAGACACACCAAATATTTCAGATATGAAAAACTAAATTAAAAAAAATTGCGACAATCCAGATGTACGAAGAGTACTCCATCGTCTCGTGCAACAACGATCTCATGTCTCGTGTCGGAAATTCCTCGAGGAATTCACTCAAAAGCAAAGCAAGTGTGCGCGACGATGGCACCCACGACTATTGTGACGAATAAAACGCTTGTGGTAGGCAAGGCAAGCGTTGAAATCCTCCAAGATCTTCTGGGCAGCATTTTAAAAAAAAGTACGAAAAAATTCTCTTTCAAATCCATTTCTAGAAGCCCCCCCAACCCCCAGCAACAAAAACTTTTAAACCAAAATAGAGTTACCATAATTCCTCTTACTATAATTCCTCTCGAACCTTGTGCATTAAATGGCTGAAACTCAGCATTTCATACCCAGATTTAATCAAATTTCCTTAGTTTACCCATACATACCACTGAAAAGAGGTGTTATGGATTGAAAGGAGGCCCAAAGAGAGCGTGATTTTACGGATTTCTCTAATATTTTTCAAAAAAAAAATCTTCGAAATCCGTGAAATTGATTTGATGTTTCTCTGGATTTATCCAGAGTCTATGGTTTTACTGTTTACAATTTTACGTCCGTTTGGGATCAGAGAGTCCATTAGACGAAAGGTAGATCATGGAGGACAGATTGTCCTCTGGTACTGGCAGCATGCCACAAATTTGGCCAGGGCGACCATGTTTGAAGCGAGGCTAGCTATTCATGTACATTGTAATGGTGTAATTATTTTTTGTAATCAAAATAATTATTATCTCAATACTTTTTTTTAAAGAGAATTTTCTTTTCTCTAATGACATGAACTTGGAAAAAAAAAAGACATGTATTAATGTGCGTTCTCCTATGTCCATGTTATATAATAAAATCAATAAGTAATTCACTCCTTTCGTAATAACTATCTCACTCTTTTCCCCAAGCAGGAGGGGACGTGGACATGAAAAAACACATTCATCTTATCCATATGCATAAAATGCATATTCGTGTTAAAATGTAACCTTGGGTGAACTAGCACTCACATTGGTAAATTGATAAAAATAACTCAAAATGCATTAAAATTATTTCTAAAAATATCCCATGCTTAGACTAAATCAAGTCCTCCGTGTTCAAATTTAACATTTTTTTGGGTTCAATATGATCATTTATATATAATAAATATTTATTAAATTATAAATTTGAATTCCATAAATCTAGAGCTTTTTCCCCCGGCCCAAAGAGTTCTACTTTTGTAAAAGCATAGGAAAATTCATGTTTTGAACATCCTTGCAATTATCAATTTAATGAAATTCGGCTGAGAAAGAAAAATCATTGGAAGACTTGTGAAATTCAATTTTCTTAATTCATAAATTTACCCTTTAAAAAAAACTCTTTGAATTCATTTTCCTATTTCTTAAAAATCCTTGAAATTACTCCTTCTTTTTTCCATGAGGCACCACCAAAAAAGAACACCATCTTCTAAATCGGACTCAACAAAAAAAATTAAATAAATATAAATTTATAAATTTATAAATTTGTAAATTATAAATTATAATTTTATTTTATTTTTAAAAAACTTCTTTGAACTTATTCTTTCTTCTGCCCGCCGTACTCACGGGCTGGTCTATTTGGTTTGTCAGTAGGCTACCTAGTACCTACATCGATTGACAACGTGCGCTGGAATCATTGGGATAGGTGGCCCAGTTCTACAGTAATTTAATTATTTAATTACTTTTACCAAGCCGAATTTGAGGGGTAAAAAAGTAGGCTGGCCCAGTACGGAAGGTACCTTTATGTACAGTAGGGTACCTTGACAGTTCCAGTCTGGAAGGATCTTTAGGTACCTGAAAGGGGCCTCTATTAAGGGACGTAGCTCATGTTTCATACACGGCGTAAGGGCCCAGCCCAATTCTAGGTCCTTAAGTCTTTACCAATGTTGGGTGGTTCTTTGCTTTTATGAACAACCTCCGGTTCTGGGTTTACAAAATTAAATTAGAATGATCACAACATGACCTATACCAATGGAAAATGTTTTTTTTAGGGATGGAGTGGTATAATGAATGTAAGTCTATCTAATCAATTATTTCACTAAAAAAATGGATATTTTAAAAGCTTATGAAAATATGTGTCCCAAATGTTGAATTTAGGGTCACATATTGATGAATTTAAAATTACTTTTCAAAACATTTAGTAGTACATAGGATTTTTGAAGGTTGGTTTGGTTTTTTTTTTTTTTT
>Ga0116227_10002519_pt1 | contig 41417 bp, 42 predicted proteins | sample S1TSphgellanicum_FD_89693 | JGI IMG/M metagenome (GOLD analysis project Ga0116227, IMG submission 89693) | Host-associated microbial communities from peat moss isolated from Minnesota, USA - S1T2_Fb - Sphagnum magellanicum MG | ecosystem: Host-associated > Plants > Peat moss > Unclassified... | reverse complement strand
TACTTAAGACAATCTACGATCTTATGTCTAGTGTCACCATAAATATGACTTGAATACTTAATAGGCCTTTGTATTTTAATTTGTTGAGTAGTAACCTCGAAGACTACAATAACAAGGTCTTCCTTTCTTTTGACTCTATAGGTTTCAACATTATGATTGTCTTATGACAATTTGTATAGTACATTCTAGGACTATCTAAAGTTTCTAAGCTAATATTGTCTTACTACTTTATGGTACTACCAAATTGCTTATGGCCTTTATGTTAGAAATTCTTTCTTCACAAACCAAAGTTGCTTCCTTATGTTGCTGCAAAGTTTCTCTCTTCATACATGTTGTTACATGCAAATATGGTTGTAGTCCATATTTTAAAATAGTGGTCAAGAAACTATATGTTGTCTTTTGTTGAAGACTATTGGCCAACTTCAATAATCTTTCATAATAAACTTCCATTTTTTCATTCTTCTTTTGCTTCATATTTTTCAATTGTAGGTAAACTTGTTCATCACTTTGAACTTTTCTGTACTTTTTATTAAAAACCAGCTGTAATTTTGCAAAATTATAATTTGGATAATCTCCCATATAATTGTTACACCAATTAGACACAATATTTTTGAAGGTAAAATTGAACACATTTACAATTTTTGCATAATCTATTTCACTATTTGCTCTAATGGCAATTTTAAATATTTTGACATGAACATCTAGGTTAAAATCTTTAACATATTCCAAATAGCTAAGTGGTCGATGATAAGGTGTGTTTGGTGGTAATGGTGGCTTGCTTAAAATTCACCATTGGTAATCCAAAATATCTTGGAAGTCCTAAAGGTCTTGGTGGATCTAAACTGCCGCTTCTTGGATCTATTGGTTGATTAGCAAAAATTATGTTCACCTCTCTAGGTATATCTTCATTGCAAACTCACAAATTTTGTTGTTATTAGAGTTTGTGTTCTTGATTTAACACCTTCAATGGTATAAATTGGTGCTTAAACAAATGGAGGTTTAGTAACTATAATTATAAACTTGGGCATTACCATAGAGTATAATGGCACGTATCTTATTGGTTCCATTCTAAATTTTGAAGTTCCTACATAGGCAACTCCAATATGATTTTGATGCAAGAAATTTAGTACAAGAACTTCAAAAATAGATACTACATTTGCCATAGTCTAAGCTCTCATTTCCACTCTATTTTGTTTTCAAATTTGTTCTCTGAGTCTATTTGGAATTCTAACCTTCTCACGATATAAACCCTTTGGTTAAATATGTCCATGATTATTTATTTTTGCAAGTTCCGGATTTAGATTCTGGAAATGCTCAACAAATCCTTGCTTCACATTATTTTCAATAAATGGACATTCATTGATTTGATTTCCAATTTGATGGTAGCATGTGTAACGTGGAAGATTTAGTTTTGGAACTCTATTCACATTATGAATCCTTTTATTCCAATATCTTAGAACTCTTCTAACTATGATTCCATTCTGCTCATTAAATCTAGGTTCATTGTACCTCATTCTTACAACCACATGAACATGTTCTACCACTATCAATTTTGCTCTTGGTAAAACTATAGTTTCTTGTCTAGTTACAAGTATCAGTTCAACTTTTCCATACATTCTGATACCCTAATTTTCAACTTCTTGCTCAACGACATAATGAATCGAAGGTTCTAAATTTTGAACTACTTATTCAAACTTTTCATTTTCTTGATTGTTTTAATAATAGGAAGTGAAACAGATATGTACCTTAGTACTACTTCCTCCCTTTTTGATATGTCGAGTCTTTGTTTTTCTTTTTGAATCAGAGCATCAGAGGTATGTTGTTGCATCATATTTATTAATTCTAGCACAAATATCTATTGAAGTTTAGATTTTCGACTCCTTCTTATAAACTCAACCTATGAGTGTGCATTTATAATCTAATGTTTTTCCCTCCTATAATTTTGCAGTAGACTGTTTGGTGTGCCTTTGTGCTTCACTAATTTTCACTTCACAAAGAATAATTGGTTCTACCTGAGGCGTTCTATGGCTTGAAGGTCTCTTTTCTATCCATGGATGTCTCTGTTCTGTCTAAAAATTGTTCTAGTGTTTCAAATCGTTGATCTACCTTATTTGCAGTCAAATTGTTGTTAATGGCAATGTCATTTTCCACTTGTTCATGTGATATAATTAGATTTAATTATCTCCTTAAACTTTTAATTGCAATTATATTTTCCATCCCTCCACATCCTAATTCAAATTTGAACAAACTTCTACATTATAACAAAATCTTCACAATTAGTTACCATGCTTAGATCTACTTCTTAAACAAAAAAATATGATCAAAATTTGAAAAAAATGCAAAAAAATGAAATTGAAGTTTATTATTTATTTATAAAAAAAAATTCAACAACAAGACATAAGCAACATTTTGAAATTCACTTTGAATTCAAGCCTTGGGATTGTCGCCAAATGGTAAATATAGAATATATAATCTTGTATTCTGGTCAAAAATCTGGACAAAAATGCAATAAAATTAATATTAACAATGTTTGCTCATTTAGATCTACTTATAACTAGTTTTAAAAGTTAAATCCAATAATGAAAGTATGATAAAACACCAAAACAACAAACTTTGACTATGGACACAAAGCTTTTCCAAAAATCAAAGTATATTTCTTTCATACTCCATTAAAGCTCCATGTTCTACAATGATACAATGGGTTTTTTTATCTCTTCCTCTTTTTCCAAGATATATCCTCCACAAAAAAGAGTCCTATGTTCTATTCAAAGTCAAATGGTGATAAAAATTAGGTAATCTAACTAGTAATTACTAAAATAGTAATTAAGTAAATAGAAATATACTAACTAATAATTATCGCAAGTAACTACTCCCTTAACATAGACTTGCTAAAAATGTTAGTATTAGGTTGGTAGGAGGATGAAAGAAATTCTATTGTAATAAAAAATTCCTAATTAGTTGTTAACTAAATTGGACATGAATATAATTTTTTTGGTTTGATTAAGACATGTTATATTTTTATTAATTTGCTTATGATTTGACTTCCACCAAAAAAATTGGGTAGAGAAAATAACAAGCAATCTTAAATATAAGATTGTATAATTATAAACATTGATTGGTTGTTTCCATGAAGTTTAAATTTAAATTCAATGGGTGATAATGTAATGACATATTATATTTTTGCTAATTTAAATGAATTTTGTGGACATTAAAGTAATGATGTTACCCCTTCAATTTTTTCTTGTTTAAATTCCTAGCTCAATCAACATTTGAAAATCTAATGAAAAAGTGAAACTCTTATCTACTAGAAAATATTTAACTTGAAGGTATCTTTAAGATATTGTAACTTGTAAGATGGACTTAATAGTTTGTAAGTGAAATTTTCGGGGTTATTTCGTAAATCTACTCACTAAAATGATCACATAACATATATTTCAATGCATGTTGGTAAGAAATAGGAACTTCCCTATTATGGATTTGTATGTAATTTGTTGGGTCAACTAAAATAGTTTCAATGTTTGCAATTTGATGATTTCACAAGGACTTGTAGAGAGTTATAATCCAACATGGCGAATTCTTTTAGAATATTAAAGCAATGTAAAGTCTGATGATAAAAAATACTCATTCAACTTTGTTCAATTTTAAATGCAAAATATTTGGAAACATTACCCAAATTATTCATCTCATACTTTTGTGTTAGTTGGGTTTTGAGCCATGATAGTATATGACAATAGTCACCAATATTGAACAAATCATCTACATATAATGTTAATATCAATATTTTGTTGTTAGCCTTCAAATAGTACAAATTATTACCATGAACACTTTTAATTAGACCCAAACAAAAATGGTACAAATTTTCCACATCATACCAAGTTCTGAAGGCTTCTTTCAATTCATACAAGGCATAGTTGAATTTACACATGTTTTCTTTGCCCTAATTAAACAAAACCAAATTATGGTTGTTTGAGGCAGACACGGTCTTTTAATTTTCCATTTCGAAATGTTGTTTTAACATTCACATGGTGGATGTTCCAACCTTGGGTTTCCTACTAGGGCAATCACTATTTCAATGGTTGTTATGTATTAGAATTTTGATATCTTTTCCAATTTCTTTTTGTATAACCTTTTTGAAAGTTTTGAAAGTATTTTGAACTTGATTTTTGTACCTCACAAAATACACCCAAGTTTTCCTTGAGTAGTGATAGTTGAAGATTATGAAATAATAAGGTTTACCCCAAATTTGATTTTGAATGGTTCATAGATATTGCCATGGATAAAGTCTAATATTCCATTTGCATTCATGGTCCTATGTTTTGGAAAACTTCTCATTGTTTGTTTTTCTTTAAATCAAACTTTGCAAATGTAATTTAATTTAAACATTTTGGGGATTCCTATGTCACAACATTAACATGAATGCATGGCCAACTCCTAGGAGGGTGAAAACATGGTAAAACATACCAAAAAAATCCATTCTTTCACTTTTACCATGTATTATGCATATGAAAACAATAAAATATCATCAACATGGATGGAAGTATGATAAAAAAAAACCCTTTGGCACGTCTAAATTACATTTATAAGAATCTACTTCCAAAAATTAATAATGAATAAGTTTTTAATGTAACAAAAATAAATAAATTTATTAGCTGATAATTTCACGATTGGGGAACCTTTAAGACAAAATTTTTAATGAAATATTATAATATTAAGTTACAATAAAAATGTAAATTTATTATTGACATGTCCATAAATAGTTTATTTTAATTTCTATTTGTTAAAACATACTTAATAAGGAATATACATGAATCCACACTGGAAAAAGTTGATTTCAAAATCTTTTTAAGAGAAAAATTACTTTCAACCTATTTTTATAATGTGAAATTAAAAAATTAAAGCACAAAAATGAAAGATTATGTTGTTTTAAGCCAATCAATTAAAAAATTCAATTTATAATAATCTTATCATAAGTTTGTTGCCACTTTTTGTTATTTTGGAGTAAATTATAAAATGTAAAAGTTGTTCACTTTATTTTGGTTTCATTTAGGACTTGGGTGTTGTGCCCATAAACAATCACCAAGCCCTATGCTTATGGGCAAATGAGATGGGAAGATAGGGTGAACATAGAGTGACAATGTCTATTTTAAATTCTTCAACAACTTTCAAGAAAACATAGGCATTGAACCCGCTAGTTAGAAAACTACAACCATATTTAGTTGCTTGGATGTCATGAAGCTTGTGAAAGCACCCTTATATGGCAACCAACCAATGCTTTTCAACTATGACATAACCCAAGCTTGTGGATTGATGTAGTCATCATCCTTGCAAAATTTGAGTACAATTGGCATTTACGTTTAAGGTGTTGAGCCAAAATGACTCCAAGCTCAACAAATTGACATTTTTCACATGCAATCTCCAAAGGCTTTATGAACATTGACTTCAACCCCGACTTCCTTGGTTAATCTCACCATTTCAAAAGCTCTTACTTTGAACCAATTGTCCATGTTCCTTGAGCATGGAATCTCATTCAACTTTAAACTCTACAGTTCCAACAAATTCAAATTAAACTCGATAGGAAGAAAACTTGCAAGGAATCAAATCCATGAACAAAAAAGAACTTACAATAACTCTCTATGCACAACAAGAGTGACAAAAATTCACAACATAAAAGACCCAATTTTCACACCAAATCAAATTCAAACAAGCCTCAATTAGTTTGCAAATCAAATTCCTAAAATTGCAGCTTTTGAAAATAATAATAAAAAATTAGTTCCAACAAGCAACAAGATGATGGAACACTTCATCTTCTTGCACTTTTAGTGGTTACAAACTTATGAAGTGTTTTGCAAGACAAGGAAATTGAGTAAAGATCACAACACTAACCAATACAACTCACTTTCACAAGAAGCTCAACAAGGTTCTAACAATGCATAGAAGTTGTTAGATGTTGCTCTCATCAAATGATGCAACAACAACAAAAGATGAGATTGTTGGTTGGTGGTAACTAGGGTGAAAACATTATAATGTGGCGATACGGGTTTTTCTTTAAATTCAAGAAAAGGAACGAGATTCCACTATAAGGAATGAACAAGTTGAAAGCATTGAAAGATTATTCAAAAGACGAAGGTGTTGATTGATGTTCAAGGCATGTTGCATTGCATTTTCCCCATAGAGTAGAGGATAAAGAAATGTAAAATTAAATTAAAAATAAATAAGTAAATAATTAATAATAATAAATATCTATTAAAAAAAAACCCCTACAGGTGACAACTAAAATCCTTTTACATCCGTTAATAACTTAGCGGGCATCTGAATTAAAAATTTAGAAAACCCCAAAAAATGCAAAAAATGCCACGCTAGGTAGGCAGCTCAACATTTTAATGACGTGGTCCCCGTTCACACTACCGTCATTGTCCCCATTCACACCACCGTAGCTTTATTATCTTTTACTTACTTGCTTTCTGTAGGGTGTTCTTTCAGTGGTTCTTCTTTTTCTTTTCGTGCACTCCGCAGAGCAGCGAAGAACGACGCGCGACAGTTTGCGAGCGATCGCACGATCGCATCGGCGCAAATTCAATGCGCGATTGCTGTTGTGGTCGGTTTTCTGTGCACAGATTCTGCTGCAGACGCACGAATTAGTCTCAACTTTTGTTGCTGCAGCCACGGACTGTTAAAACACAGAAAACCACTTGTAACAAGAGTGAATTACCTGCTGTGAGGACTTGGAGGAGCTGCAGCGCTTGTGTGTGCTTGTTACTGCAATTCTGTCTGCAAGCTTTTTGGACAGGAAGCTCAGGTTTTCGGCTTTCGCATTACTTAAAGCCTGTTGTACGCAATCAACATTTTGATGTTGAGACGTGATGTTGAGATGTGACGATTGTCTCATCTAAGCCTTTTGTGAACGAACGCTAAAACTAGGGTTTTTTCATTGCCTCATTCATGCTTCTTCTTTTGATCTTCTCAACCAGATCGAGTTGCGGATTTGCAGCCATAGGCTTTCCAAATGGCGCTTGTTTCCCCAAAGAAGGTGATCATTGACACCGATCCTGGCATAGGTAAGTAAACTCCCTGCTGCTGCTGCTCTCTCTCTCTCTCTCTCTCTCTCTCTCTCTCTCTCTCGTGGCATGAGCCTTATGGATGCAAATTGATGTGGTGAGCAAGCAGAGTTTTGAGATGCTAATGTGCAAATGGGCTGTCATCATCGTGCAGATGATGCAATGGCCATCTTGTTTGCTTTTCAGTCACCAGAATTGGACGTCATAGGTCTCACCACAACCTATGGAAACGTGAAGACAACTATGGCCACCAACAATGCACTCCATCTGGTCTGGAGATCATCCTCTCTCTGTCTCTCTCTCTGTGTTCCAATTTGTCCTGTGTTTGCAATTCCAGTTACAGGTTTACACTTAGGGTTTGGATTTGAGGTCATGCTTTGCTTCTCTGTGTGGTCTCTCCTTTCCAATTTGTCCTGTTTTTGCAATTCCAGTTATGTATTTGCACTTAGGGTTTAGATTTCAGGTCATGCTTCTTGCTTCTGATGTTGGCAATACAGGTTTTTCTTTTTTGAATGAGGATATTTTTTGGATCTTGTAATTTGTTCTTGCATCTTGTAACATTCTCTGTGTGTCTGCACTTGTTGTTTGTTGGGCTTCTTATGCAGTGTGAGCTTGCTGGGAGAGAAGGTGTCCCAGTGTCTCAAGGACTGCTTACATCTCTCCGGGTATTATTGCAGTTTTTTCCCGATCACTATCCTGAAAAAGTGGTCCACTCTCTGACTTCTACATCATGCATCATGCTTCCTGTTTCATGCAAGTTTTCCTCCAACTGTGCAATTCAAGCATATATCTCTGTTGCAGAACAAGAGGGAGATCTGGCAGATTTGATTGGAAAGTCCCCTTCATTGGTTTCCAATTTCATGCTATTTCGCATCTTCCAGTATGGCAATTTTGCTGCTGCTGGTTATAGACCTCAAGGATTTTTGTTTTGCTGATTTTTGGGGGCAGTTTGCTTATTAGTCAGACATACAAGAATGCAGAAGATCTAGAGTGGAACTCATGGAATCTCTAAAAATTCTGAAAATGCCGCAATCTATCCTTATGTGTTGGTGAAAGGGAGCTGCAAAGGAGCGCATTGCAGACTTTGTGCATGGTAGCGATGGACTTGGAAATACATATCCTCCTCCACCCAAGACGAAGGCAATTGATACATTTGCACCTGATTTTTTGATAGAGAAAGTAAATCAGTACCCAGGTGAGGTAACAATTGTGGCACTAGGACCCCTCACAAACCTTGCAAAGGTATGCTGCTCATTTCTGTTTGTCTCTTTTACCATTCACATGATCATATTGTTGTCATGATCCTTGAGACCAAAGGCAAACAGTTTGCCTCACAGCCTTAAACCCCATGAATATGAAACCTGAAACTTGTCTTCCTAATTTCCTATGATGAGAAAGAGTGAGGTATTTCTATGAATGATCTTTCAAAGGTGAACATGCAGGCAGTGGAATTGGATCCAACATTTGCAAAGAAAGTGGGACAAATCGTGGTCTTAGGCGGAGCGTTTGCAGTCAATGGCAATGTCAACCCTGCAGCTGAAGCTAATGTACGATTTTCTTGCATGATGTTTCATTGCTTACTTCTGCTCTTCATCCTCCTATACCTCTCATACCCCAATGTTAGCTACTCTCAGGGGAGAAAATTCAAAGAATATCCATAAATGTGTTGGAGCTAAGAGTATACGACCTATGACAACAGTGACACAAAGCATCAGTTCCTATTGTTATCAACAATCTTCTCTGAACACTCACAACCAATGCTGAATCTTGGTGCTCAAGCTTTGTACAGATATTTGGGGACCCGGAAGCTGCTGACATTGTCTTCATATGTGGGGCTAATATCCTGGTGATAGGCATTAACATCACCCATCAAGTCTATTGGACAGGTATTGATCTCCTGCTCTTGCTAGAACCAGAGATTCTTGATAGGTTCTTGTGTCTACTGGTGTTCTCTTACATCCCAGGAGTGCTCCATCTCTTACAGGAAAGACTGATTTGTTTGATGGTCTGATAACAGCTGACTAGGGAGCCTCCTTCCATAACAGATAGGATGTCTCTGTGTGAATTAGTGGGAAATTGTTTAATTTTGTGAAGGGTTCCCATCTTGAGGTCCCTATTTACTTGGTTGAACTTGTGGACTTCACAAACACATCAAGTTACTCTGAGAGCACCTGCTGCTTGTTTGTAGTGCAGCCTCTTGGTATGTAGGAATTTAGTGTTTGGAGATCAATGTGAAGTGAGCAAGTGGCGATAATTGTGTCTCTGGTTTTGGGTGTGAAGGAAAGGATTTAGAAGACCTTGGCAGAGCAAATGGCAGATTCAGCAAGTATCTGTACAATGCTTCAAAATTCTATGCTGATTATCATCGGAGTTCATATGATATCAATGGTAATGTCTGCTACTGGCCCATAGTTTTTGTGCTGTAGATTACTCATCTTTTGTGAGTGACATTCACTATGTTACGACTGCACTCTTTCTTGTTGTGTTTGCTTTGGTTTTGCCTGAACTGACAGGTGTGTTACCTTCAAAGTTTTCTTTTGTGGAGTTTCCTCTGGAATGTCATAGATATGTATGTGTATTACTCATACATGCCAATAGAAAGCGAGCGGTCAGAGTTGCAGAAAGCTTTTTCGTAAGTGTTAATTAAGATTGTGTTTTTGAGATGTGAATGGCAGCTATCTATTTGCATGACCCGACAACAATGGTGGCAGCATTGGATCCTTCATTATTTACCACTGCAGAGGGAGTTGTAAGAGTGCAGCAAGAGGGCATTTGCCGGGGTCTTACCCTCTTCAACAACTCAAAAAAGAAGTAATGTTTCTCATTTTTATGAATAGTGTACTGTCCAAGGGCATCACAGGTGTAATCTGAGTGGGCCTTTGCTGTTGATCTAGACTGCAAGCTTTAGATTTTGAGTTACATTTTGTGAGTCAGAAACCTTTCGTCATTGCTCAAATTTGTTCACACAGAGAATAGCAAGTAAGAACAAAAGTGTTCATAGCCCTACTTTTCTTCTTGTAAACCATGGGGAGCTAGCTCTGGAGATCACCAAAGAAAAGTATGGGTAGGATTTGGAGTGGTTAGTTGCAATGTTAAAAGATACATACCCATCACTGAGCGTGTGTTTGTGGTTTGTGTTCTCAGGTTTCATGAAGTGTCGGAGTGGTGCGACAAGCCTAAAATCAAGGTGGCAATCACTGTTGATGCTGATCGGGTATCTAGCCTAATCAAAGAACGCCTCATTGCTCCTTAGTCTGGATGGAGGACATGAGTGGTTATCATTTCCACAGGTTTTAGGGTTTAGGGTTTGAAATGATTTGTTAAAGCTTGGCTGAGCATCTTCGAAGTTTAACTTTTAAGTTGCACTGGCTGCTTTTGTAAAGCTAATATATTTAGAATTCTTTCTGACGCAATGGGCAGGCTTCTGGATATTATAGGAGAAGTGCAGTTTGAGGGTCACAAATATAATTAACACCTGCAATGAAGGAATGGGTGATGTATATGTACAAGCGATGTACTTGAACATGGAGTTGCTTACATTTGAAAAAAGCTAATAAATTTGAACTGCAATGTTGTTGCAGTAGCATTATCAAAGAAGAGCACAGGGGAACCAGAAGTCTTAGAGTTTTTGAAATGGGTATGGCCCTTTCTCAAACAAAGTTTTACCCCTTTTGCAAAATATTGGACATTGTATTGTGAGGATCAATTTACCACATCGGCCAATCTTTGTGATTAGCCAATCAAATTCAATCATATATATGCCCTTTTGGAGAATATTGTATCTTGTACATGTTTGATATGGTGATTTGATTCCAAAATGAAAAGGTCGAATCATTGTGATTAGCCAATCAAAGTCAATTACGTTCCTTTACTGGCCCTTTTTGGAGAATATTGTATCTTGTGCATATCGTATTTGATACGGCGATTTGATTGCAGAATCAGATGGGCCAATCATTGTGATTAGTCAATCAAAGGAAAGTGTATTTCTTCATTGGCCCCTTCTTTTTGGAGAATATTGTATCTTGTCCCTATGCCAATGCCAAATTTCATTCTGAATTGGTTTACACAGGATTTTCTGAGTTAGAAAATGGTTAGTTGAACTTTTTGGTAATGTTTCTTCTATTTTGGTAGTTCTTTTAGATGCAGGTTAAATGAAATTTGAATTTATGTTTGTTGAATCGCTTGAGTGTGGTTGCTCGAAAATCCTTTCGGGTAAATTTTTTATTTTAAAATTCATATTAAGTTCAAAGATTATTTCTTGATTGCATGGTTGCAAGAAGAGGTTTGAAGATTGGAGTTCAATGATGAGTACCATAGATTGAGTTGATGTTTGTCAGACAACTTGATTTCTGTTGCTTTTATTTCATTGGTGGAAATATTTAATTTTGGATTTCTAATTGGTAAACATAAAATTTGATTCCTTTTGGCACATTTGTCAAACACTTGAGATTCAAAGGTTAGAACCTTTTGTATATGTATTAGTGGAACTTTGTGTCATTGACTCCCAATGGGATCAAGTCTTCAAGGCTTTAGTTTTAGATCCTCTTCTTGCAACTTTGTTAAAAAAAACTTCATTGGTGCAGGTGTGAGTGAACTCATATGTCATTGGCCCCAAGTGTTAAGGTTTTGGATGTGAAAGGGTTAGTTGAGGTTTGAGATGGGAAAGGGCTTTCCAACAATACCCAAAAACATAGCAAATGGCCCCAAATAGGTCAACAATACAAACACCAATCTTAATAAGTACCCACCTTTATAATGGGGGTATTAGCCCAGGCCAAAAATGGTGATGAATAGTTTTGGAACATAGAAATTTCATGCAACCAATGGGAAGGTTTAGCCTGCACTACATGCTCTACATCAAACTGCAGAAACTTCTATTCAAAACAGAGATGCAAAAGAAATGCTATTCTGAATTTGTTACTACCACCACACCTTCCTGCCTGTCATCCAGGGTCAACTTTCCAACCATAGAATTGCAACTTGGTAGAACATATGTGAAGACCACTCCGGTCTGACAAAAATGACCAAGAGTACTCTTTCCTTTACCGCACAACCTTCAAACAATGAAGAAAAAAGCCCACAAGAATGTATTTTTCCTTTTCTATCTACTACTCAGAATGTGGATGCTCTTGACTAACCCTTCTCCAATGTCTGCAACATCTCTCACAAAACTATCCAAATCCATAATTGCCTGCCCATTTTCCACCCGCTTTCGCTTTGCACTCTTAGCCTGTTAGAAGTAATCAAATACACCCAGTCAGTTTTTATAGCTGACTAGTACTGTATCTGAAGTTTGGACACACAGGAAGGTGCCAGGCTTTTAAAACACAACCTTTCACCTCACATAAGAAGAAAAACTGTCAGCAAACTGAAAAAAGCAAGTTCCAGATGTTTTGGAGACAGAGGCCTCATTTTGAAGACTGAAGGTTTTACAGACTCATCTTTTCTTCCAACTGGAATTCAGAGAGTAAAAATGTAATTAATCATAGGCCCCCTGTTCTCTCCTCAAGAGTAGCTATTGTTATCTGAGGATATAATTGCATGACAAAACAATTGAATCAACTTTTAAGAGATATGAAAACACATCTTACTTTTGTAACATGTGCAGAACTTGAGAAAGTAAGACCCATGATGCCACTGCTCCCTGCTGCATCATACCAGAGAGAGCACACCTTTCCATACTTAACCTGCAAATCAATACACTTCAGATAGTTAAATCTGTATCTATGAAATTGCGAAGAAAACTTTGATGGTAGATGACAGGGAGTTGCAGTCATAACCTTGTGAGGGACTCACAAAGTGTCAGACCATCACTTCCATCATGAATAGTAGAGATGAGCTGCTGCCATGACTTACCCACTGGCTTCATCAGCTCCCAAAAGTGGGTGCAGATGAGTATCTACTAATTGACACAAAATTTGGGCAAACATTCAGGCAGTTCTAAGGCAAGAATAACCCAATATGTACCTGCAATTCCTCAGCAAATTCCAAAACAGGATTGAAGCCAATCAGCAAATGCTCCCTTGCTGTCCTGATCCCCCTCCTCAGCACATTTTGGGGCACCCAGGGCGAAATTCCTTCAATGGGTGCTCGTTTTATAACAGCTGCAACAGATTCAACACAAGCACCCTTAGCAGCAGTCACTAAACCATAAAAACCATGCTTTTCCCACCTTCAGCATGTTTTCCTAGACTGTCCTCCCTTGCACTAATCAAGAGGAATGCCTGATTCTCCTCAACAATGTTTTCCAATCTTCAGCATTCTTTCCCTGACTGTCCTACCATGCACTAAAACAAGAGGAATTGCCTGATTTGCCCTCAACTGCATTTTGGAGATGTGATTACCTTTACTGTGTATTTCAGGTTGGAAGAGGGTTCGACTAGGATGGGGCAATGCCTCTTGATGAAACAATATGAGAGCATCATAACATGTCAAAGGTGTCCGAAAGACTGACTGCAGACAAAAATCACATACCAAAGAGCAGATTTGTTAGACTAAACCATGCCAATTGAAAAAAATGAAAAAAGAGAAAACCTACAGCATCATAAGCACATATATGCTTCTCAAAGACTTGCACACTACCATTGCTGTGAAAAATGGCAAATATGATTTGGACCCATTCACAGAAACTTCTTGCTCAGAACATAGAGAGAAGGGTTGTTTAAAGTTGGTTGCACCAAGTCAGTTTCAAAGGTGGAAACTCTTTAGCATCAATCATCACTGGTATATATTACCATAATGACAGTTATCACATCCATTTAGGATCTAAGAAATAACTTGATCCACACATGCTGTCAAAGAGGAGGAGAGGGCACTGAAGCAAGAAACATACCAGCCATCTACTGTCATCCTCCTCTCCTTTAATAAGTGAAACAATAAGGTCTGCAGAGCTCTTTGCATATGCAATCAATCTCTTCAAGACCTGAACAGAGGCACAGAAGTCAACAGTCAGGGATTAAGGTTATCATCTGACAGTGGGAAAAGTGAAGAAATTGTTGCAGAAGTTACAATTTTTTGCCTCAGATTTTGGACAAATGGCACCCAACGAAAAATCCTTAGATGAAAGCTGTTCAAGTTTAATGAAGGTCATTGTCCAACAATTACTCACAGATATTGCCATGAACAGAGTTCTTACAGCAGGGGATGGGGAATGCTGTGTCCAGGTTTTGGAAACAGAGTCATATGGCGTGGAGATGTACATGGCTGGGCCTCCCCCCTCTCCGCCTTGAAATTGTCGTCTCACAGACTCGAATTGAGACTGCAAGAACGCTATCCAACTCTTTTAAGAATGCACATCTTTCACACATAACAGCATGGACAAACCCACCAGATACAAGGAAAAGACTGATAAGAGACAAGACATACCACAATACGATCAAGATCTGCAGTGGTGAAGTCTCCATTAACATCAACCACAAGTGGTGCAAGCGCCCAATCATAATGCACCAGGAGGAGCAAAAATCTGACCAAAAACAAAACTCAAAATCAAAACAAAGAATTGAAAGGTCAAATTGTCCAGGATGTTGTGAAAGAGCCCCTACAACAACCACCCAGACAATGAGTTTAAAACAGCACTATACAGAAACACGTACTATTGTGAAAATATATCCTCATTGTGGTCTCAACCAAACAGTGTGAAGAGCCAAAACAGACTTCACTCTGAACCCGAAGCAGCAGGACTACTGCAACACAGATGTGGAAGAACATCCCTCATATAGTCGATCCATGTTTTTCCTTCATATGTTTCTTTCAGATAGAGCTAATATGAGATTAATCATTGGGAGTACTTTCACTTCTGTGTGCCAAAGAATCAGCCAAGGAATCAGATGTTACAAGTGCACAATTCCTGGTCAGACATGTTAAGACTTAACAGGTAAAGTTACCTAAACTGATGATTATATCACAATTGTGTCCAGTGGCAGCAAACTGGAAGAGGTGAGTCTCAGACAAATTTTCTATGGTGTTTTTGTCATCTCAGCACAGATAACTAAGTATGGTGCATGACATCATTTTCTCATCACTGACCACCTTCCAGTTTCTGCAACAATAAAGTCTACTTTGCAAACAAAGAATCTTCTCCAGATAGCAGCATAAAAGTCTAGATTCCTGGCCTATTGGCAGAATTGTTGCACCCATTTCATGAAAAGGGAGGCTCTTGAGACCATCCATTTTCAACCAGTGCAACAGTATCCAAATATTCAGGAATGCTGCTACAGTGAGGCAGAAAAAGCATGCATACAAGTGCTCGATACCAATATCCTAAACACATCTTTGCTTCTGCAAAATACTGAAGAATGGGCATGAGAAGTGCATACCTTAGGAAGCCGGTCACTCGAGAGGAGGGAGGAGCATTGGGAGCTGATTTTACAAAAGTATATGCCACCAGAAGCTCAACAACCTCATCAGAAATCACACCAGAGAACAAATGTGACCAGATCCATCTCTTGGCTAGCCTGCAATGAACCACACTTTTTTACATGAGCAGAAGCATAATTAACTGTCAGAACCAATCACAAAACAAATTTCCAATACATCCTCATAGAATTTTAACACAGTTCAGCACTTATGCCAAAGGAAAGTCTTCAACCTGGTGCAATATGAGGTACATGTTATTCACCTGACAGTTGGACCATAGGCAGGACATGCACCATGCAGAGCCTGAAGTAAGCTTGCATGTGCATTTTGCAAATGCCCATCTTGCACAAGGCCTTCAGTTCGAGAAGGCAGCAGCTCACCTACACTTTTATCTGGCTGACCCAAGTCCTTAGAATATAGAACAGAAAGCCTAAATGTGTATCCTTCCATAAGAATATCTACAGCATCCTCAGTGGCAATGCAGCCTACACCCCACTTTTCCTGCATGCTGCAATTCACCACACCACACTACAGTCATGAAAAAACCCTACAATAGAAAGGCTCATTTGCTTTAATTATAGTTCCATAAAACCCATTCATGCCTTGCATGTAGAACTAAAAAGGGCTACTCATGTCTTCCCATAGTAGACAAAAATGGATGTACCAAACACCTGAGGTAATCTCACCACAGGGACATTCATACAACAATTCTGCTCTTTTATTTACTTGAAGATCTACCGCTGTTGAAATACCTGCGAGCAATCTCCAAGCAAAATGCAGACTTGGTTTTTGCAATGCCAATAGGGTCATCCGGCCACTTGCCTGATCCTTCCAACTTCAACAAAGCAAAAACAGTAGGTTAGTCCACTGAAAAGAAGCTCTCCCTTTGAAGGAACCATCGGTAATAAAGAGTTATTTGTTCAAGAGCTCTTCCTACAGGCTCTAGAAAGGCACTGGTACCTGCAAGAGAATATTGAGAGGGTCTACATGGGAAGCAACAGGCTTGGATGGAATCTTTTGGGTGTCAGCTTCTGCAGCCAATGGATGTGGCAATGGAGGGAACACATCTGTAGACCTGAAAGCTGGAACATGAAGCACTCCAATTAGATCCAACATGCAGATGTTCAGCAGAATCCACTCTCCCTCCACAGGCCAAATTGTAAAGCAGATAAAACACAAACTTTGATGCTTGCCAGATGACATATGTAGCCACAGGGGTGGTTGCTTGAAAAGGATACATATGCTAATGGGTACAAAGTAAAGAACCCTTATGTCCTGGCAGTGGCCTGACTGACAATGCCCAATGCCTCTCCACCCACAAGGATATTCACTATCTGAATACAGTAAGGTAGTAAAGGAATTACCTGCACTAACAGGTTGCACACTCACAACCTGCAGAGGGAGATTCTCAATGGCTCTTAGCCTCTTTGATAAAATGTCCAATGCCTCCAATAACTTTGGTGTAGATGAAGTGGTGTCTGCAAAACATTCATGATATGGTCAGACTGCAAGTTTCTGTCTCTCAAGATAGCTAGAAAGAATTTTCAAATCACTGCTCTCTGCAAAAAAGTCTGTACCTGTTCCATTCTCAAGGAGAGCAAAATCAAGCTGGCCGCTGACAACATGAATAAGGCTTACATCAAGAGACAAGTGCCGACAAAGTACATGCTCCACAATTCTCTGGATAATAAGATGCCTCTGCCAACCCTCACACTCCCACACTGCATAATTCTCTCAGTAAATAAGAGGGATACACATCAAATCTGGTCTATAGATTTGAGTATAAGATCAACAGATACTGCCGCACACTGCACTACAAAGAAAGACAGGATAATGCTGGGAAAGAGTGGGACACAGAGCTTGTACATGTGGCAGAAACCCTATAACTGTTAGCAATATTCCCACTTACCAGCTGTCTCTGTGATCATGCCATCTTTGAACCTTCGCAACTCTGACTTGGGTCCCCAGAATGCTCGAAACTTTGCAGCCTGCACATGCAGCCATCAAGCCAGGCTCAGCTGAAAATTAGCAAGCACTCCACATCAGAGGGCGCAGAGAAAATTCCACAACTACATCACAAACACTCTGGATTTAGATGCCACAAACTGCATCACAAAGGAGAGGGAGGCCTTGATCCAGTGAGCAATCATGTGCTGTTGCAGATGGGTCAAACCATCACCTCTTTTTTGTTGTCAGCACTTGGACCCACATCAGCCATTCGCAATGCGATGTCCAGATTGTTGAGCAAAATGCCTGCAAAAATTGTCACCTTCCCTGCATCTGGTAGGCCCTGCAGAGCGCTTGAAACAATTAAGATTTCAAACAACTAGGAAACAAAAGAAAGAGCTTCTTGAGTGATCATCATCAACATCTGAGAATCCATGCACCAAAAACTTTCACTACCTGGTCAGGAGACCATGTTGTTGGACAGCTTCTCCGTAGGACCCGGATGATGCGGGCTCTGTCTCCCAACCCATGTGTCAAGAGAGATTCCACATTCTGCTCATAAGTTCTGGTGCACACCATATCCATGCAATGGGCCAAGGATGATGCCTCTTTTGTAGTAGCCTGTAATCTGGAAGGTTACCAAAACAATTCACATCAAGAGAAGTCAATGCCTAATCCAGAACTGCACAGAGCACCAGCTGATCTCATCTCTCCAGGTGAATTCACACAGTACTTTGTAGAGGGACCCACAATGGCTGAAGTTCACAAGTACCAACAAATCACAAATACAACAAATATTGTCAGGATTAGCTCTGCAGAGGTAGGCTTGAGTTACCCACAACTGACAACAGGAGGAACAATCCAAAGTTCAGTATAGGTGATTTTCAGCGCTGCCTTGTGTCAGAGAAAGACACACCAGAGACTCTAGTCCATCACCAGTTACTAATGTTGGTCACAGGGATGTCTTACACAGTCCAGTGCAACAGACGTCAATCTTCCACTGTGAAGACTTTTCCAGCCCACACTTGGCATCAATACAAAGAAACAGTGCCATCACATTACACAACACACACCATCAACATCCACAACTAGACTCAAGAACGATAAGTCACACACTTCCATCTGGCATTACTGGGAGGAGAATTTACCTGACATGGTAATCAAACTTGGAACAGTAGTCACTTTGAGTCATGAACAGAACATCAAATCCTTCATCATTTCTGTCCTTCATGGCTGACAAAGTTCGCACTGCTTCTTCCTTCAACTGCAGCAGGGGGTAAAGTCAAGCAACAATGCCAACTTATGCATCAATCATATCCAGTAAATTTGAAGCAACCCAAAAGAAAAAAATTACAAATGGACCAATGAGAAAAAAAATTAGGAATGGACCAATGAGTGACAACTGCTGCACAGACCTCTGCAAGAGCACTTTTGGTCACCCGTGAAGACAAGTTCACTAATCCTGTTGAATCACAGATAACCACATCAAATGTCTGCAAAAGCGCTTTCCGAACCTGTCCACAGACCCAGCATCATCACACAAACTAAGCTTGCTGCCTTACAAACTAGCAAATAAAAAAAATAGAACTTTCTATATGATGGACTCTGATCTGATTGAAGAGCTGCATAGTAAAAATGATAATTACCTCAGCACTTGGTCCAGCCACCTCCCCGGTTTGAATGAAGACGCCCTTCTCAAATGTGCTTGATGTCACTGTAAGAAAACCCCAAACAAGTTCAGTATAGTTCTTCACATCCAGAAAGGGAGCAAGCTAGCTAACACCCCTCTGTAACTCAACAACTGCAAAGTGTGTATAGCAGGAACATACCAACGGCATCCATGATGACTCGAAATATCTGGAGTGCAGTCATGTGCAAATTGATGCGCTTTCCACCAGCATTTGTTAACAGATGTGCCATAAGCATAGACAAGAGGAACCCATTCACATAGTCTGCACTGGCTTGCATCCTCCTTTGTCTGAACCATACCTGTACTTTCCCATCAACAACAACATACCAGATTCATTGACATCAGTGTAACCCCAACACCCAGCAAAATTCACCAGGAAAAAACCATCCCTCAAGACACGGTCACACTCTGACTGACAACATCTCCACATCTGCACTCAATCTGCCGCTACTTGCACTACAAATTATCCACATGTGAACAAACCATACCCAGGCATGTGAACAAACCATGAGTGTTTGATTAGGGTTTAAAGTTGCTGCAACCAGGCAGTCATTTATATTATCCTGTATTATTTTAACAGGCCAAACTGCACAACAGAGGAACTGCTCAGACCCTTAGATGTTCTTTATACTTGTGTTGATTTCAGTCAGACAACAACTGATCATCAGAGTTCATCACAGCAGTCCTGACTTCCGTGGTCATGATTTGGCAAGCTTTTTCAAGGCTCTGGGGAAGAAGGGTGGTCAATTTGAGCCAGACTTACAACAAAAACTCCATTACCTTTAGCAGCAAGACAGCATCTCGCATGGCCTCACTTTCCAGGAACACACTCTGTAGCCATGCACAGTTGTGCTCCACAACCATGTCCTCTAGAATACTGCTGTTGTAATGCGGTGTGGCTAGCGCCAACCCTTCTGTCCTGGCAGAGCGGCCAAAGCTCCTAATCAATATGAATAGAAATGGCCAACAAACAAACAAACAAAAAAATGGGGATATCAACTCCAAAAAGCAACAACGAACATCAAGGAGACATATAACACACCTTGTGACTTCACTTCTCGAACATTGTTTCTCAAGGGCACAAGCTTGTTTGTGTCAAAAACCTCCTCTGATATGGTTGGGACAATGCAGATGACAAACTTAGAAGTTGCACCTCTCTCACTGGGACCTGCAACAATCATTGCAGAACAAAACATCTGGATCAAAACACACAAAGCTGGAAAGGATACCACAAATCTAGAAGCTGCATGCACAATTCCCGATTCCCAACAACAAGAAAGAATTCACATTTCACAATTTAAATGCCTGCCCCTCTTGGAACTGCAGTGCAGCTGTAACTGTGCACTGGTGGGTGGGAATGTAGGCAGGTGTAATACAGAGAGTACCATACCTGGCTGCAGCACTAAAACCGGCTTTCTGGCATCCTCCAAGAAAGAGCCCCAATCCACAGATTTGATAGCAGAACACTGGCGCAAGTGCTTTTCCAGGACCACCAAGTACAGTGCTCTCTTGACATGATACCGGTGATTCAGGTAGTCTTTCTCATGAAAACAGCTCTGAAGCAACAAAACCATGCAGCCGCAGCCAGAGTGTTATATCCCCAAAGACTGATAGTTTAACCAAAGCTTGATAGTCTGAAACTGTGTATATCTTCGGAGTGTGTTTGAAACTGTGTCTGCATGTGTGGTGGACCTGATGAAGAAGACAGAATGGCGGCACACAGAGAGAGACCTATCTAGCACAGGATAGATAGCCAAATTTTGCAATGGGTAAGGGTTTTTTCCTTCTCTTCAAAGAATTAGCAAATGCAGGTAAGAAGAGGGGAAAACAGACTTGCCTTGGGAATCCTGACTGCAATGTCGACTTGTTGCACAGGTTTGGCGATGGTGTGAGTTCCATAGCTACCCACAACTCGGACCCACTCTGGTTTTCTGAACTTGAAGCGAGCTTTGTCCTCTGGTACACCTAAGTCCCTGGCGAATGCAGAAGCAAGAGAAGGCGAGACCTACAGAAGAGAGAAGACACAAGAGAAAAGCTCAATGCATGAGGGGAAGTGAGACTGCAGCAGACAACGACAACAAAAGCAGCAAAAACACACACCTACCTCTTCGTCAGCAAGGCCAGACAGGATGTCGACAACGGCTGCTACAGCAGCCTCGATCACACGAGTCTTGGAGTAATCCACTCGAACTTCTCTCAGCAGCTCCTGCACCTTGAGAGCCGCAAGCGGCGTATCCGCCATCGCTTCTCTAACCGCAGACTGATTTCTCACAAAACCCTCATGACAGCAACAAGCTTGCACTGCAGACAGAGAACAAAGTGCAAAAGAAGAGGCAATGGAGCGGTCGATCTGAACGATAAAGAAAGCTCAGTAGAAGAAGAAGAACCAGAAGAAGAACTGGCGGCAGAAGAAAAGAGGGGTGGTGACGATGAACAAGACAGGAGGAGATGGCCAGGGTTTGTTCTTATACTGATGAGCGCCAAACCCTAATCCCGGATTCAGCGAGCCCTAATCCGCTCCCTGACCAGCAAGAGGAGGAATTCTTCTTGGTTCCATTGTTTCCTCCTTGTTCCCGCAGGGATGGTGATGCCGATCGCGACCCCGCCGTCGTCCACAATGGAGCGTTCTTCTTCTTCTTCTTCTTCTTCTTCTTCTCCTGTTCTGCTCTTGTATCAGCTCTTCAGCCATGCGCAATCTGCAGCAGCAGCTGCCAACTCCGCGCGGGTGAGTGAGTTGTGTACAAATGAATGTTTCTCAAGATTGCTGGCAACTGGCAAAGAAGGATGATCTTCATGGCTGAAGGATTTTAGTCCTCGCTGCTTGTCTGTCTTTTTGCAGAGGAACTTCCGGGAGGAGGAAGAAGGTGTTGTGGCAGCAGCAGCAGCAGAAGGAAAGGAAGTGTTGCAAGCAGGAAACTTCACAGGTGATGGAATTTCTTTCTTTCTTTCTTTCTTTCTACTGGATGATGCAATTGCAGAGATGGATAGATGAGATGATGCAAATGGGAGATGGAATGGACCAACACAACAACACAGTGTGAAAATTGTGCAGAAGATAGGCTCTGGCCATTGAGAGAAGAAGAAGAAGCACCTGTATCATCAACATCATCATCTGCCGCTGCTGCTGCTTTGAGACCGCCCGTGATTTCAGCAGAAGCAAAAGCTATTGCAATCCTGCATCATGGAACAGTTACACTTCTGGATCTTGCTGACAATTACAAGCAACCCCTCGGCATTTTCAGAGGTATACAAATGTTGCTGCTGTTGCTGCCACAGATATCATTATGAACCTCTTTCTCACATGGACCTCTTTCTCTGCTGCACAGCCTTTGGCATTGCTAAAGGTGCACATTCTAGACTTCAGGTTTGGAAATCAGGTTTGCAGTGGCAATTTTCTTTCTGAAGTGTTGTTGTGTTACAATGGAATTGTGAGGAGGCTTTTTGTTACTGACGTGAGTTGTTGGTGTATTGTTTTTTTTCCAGCAGCATGGCCTGATGAAGAGTTTGTACACGGAGTATGGTTAGAGGAGCTGAGCATGGTTGCAGTGGCAAGTTCTCAAAGAAGGCTTCTCTTTCTGAATGTCTATGCCCAAGAAGTTGACAGCTTGTTACTGCCAGATTCAAAGGGATCTGGAGCCATAGCTGGAGTCTTTGCAAGTTGCACTTCTGTGCTGGAAAAGGGGTGAGTGAATTGTACAAGGGATTGGTATTGTGTTTGTGTGAGGGTGATTTTGGGCTGATTTTTATGCATGGGGGGTGGGGTGGGCGGGTGCTTGCAGATATGAAGTGGCATTGTTGACTTCACATGGAATTCTCCATCGGGTCAACAAAGGAGAGCAAATTGGATCTGCAACTTTGTCTCCAGTAGAATGGAGTGTGAAGAAGCAACATCCGGAAGGTGTAACAGGATTGAGCTTCAATGCTCAACACTCTGTACTGGCAGTGGTTGGGCCTGCACAACCACAATCAAAGAGCTCTGCATCTACAGGTTGCTGACTACATGATTATGCTGCCTCTAAAATTCCTTCCTTGTTTGTTCAAAGGATTTGTCAGAATATTATGTGATAGAAAGAAACACAGGATGCAGATCTTTGTGTAGTTTGTTTCATGAGTGATCAAGCTAGATTGAGGTTTTACATGTGATTTTGAGCTGCAGCAGCAGCAGCAGCCTGCTCCATTGCTGTCAGATCATCAGAGAGATACCTCTTGGAATTGATGGGTGTTCTGCTTTTGGGTGTGAAAATGCAGGAGGTTTTAGTGTGTCGGTATGGTCCATGTCTGAAACACCAACGCTCCTCTGGTGCAATCTGGCAATGCTTGCAAAACCCTTCCTTTCGCAGTGGTGGCCTAGCAGCAGCACCAAGCTGTCTCTTGCAACAAGACCTTTGGTGCGTCTCTCTCCAAATGCTGATCATGCAGTCGTCATTGATGGTGGTGGTAGGTTGCACCTGCTCACCGGAAAACAGGGGCAGATGGAAGAGATGGATTTGGGTGAGTCAAGTAGCACTGACAATGAGGGGAAAAATTCTGATCTTTCAGGATGCTTTTTGGATGGGCTTGAAGATGCAGAATGGTGGTCAGACACGGCAGTGGTGGTGGCAAGATGTGATGGCTCTGTAGACTTGCTGCAGGTCCCAAGTCTGGCCACACTGTTAGATGAATCCCTCCCTCATTTCCATCCAGGTTGCCTTCTTAAGAAGGGTGCTACAGGTCACATCTTTGTGCTGGATGCTTCTTCAACAAGAGAAACAGAAGAGACACAGCAGCAGGTTGGTGAGGTCAAGAAACCGAATTGGTTCTCATGGATGATGCAGCGTGGAGCAAAACAGCAGCAGAATCTGGACAGGGGATGGAGGTTGACATCATTTGTGGAGCGCTCAAAGTCTGAGATGTTTGAGATTTTGATTGAACAGAGGGACTATGATGCTGCACTGCAGCTTGCTCACAAGTATGGGCTAGATGTAGACCAAGTGTATAAAGCACGTTGGAGGAGTTCAGGTTTTGGAAAAGAAGGGCTCCATCTGAGTCTTGCAATAGTGCAAGACCACAAATGGGTGGTGAAGGAATGCATGACAAGAGTGTGTCCAAGTCAGGATTCCATGAATTCACTGCTTGTTTTTGGCTTGATGGAGACGGAACTCTATGTTCATAGTGCAGAGACAGATGACAGCAATGATGATGATGATGCCTGGTTCTTTCGCCTGGCACGATTGCGTCTTCTACAATACAAAGAAAGGCTTGAAACCTTCTTAGGCATCCACATGGGTAGGTTCTTTCCAAATGAGTTTGCTGCTTTCCGATCCTCTGATCTCCATGCAGTTGCTGTGGAGTACGCTGAAGGAGGGAAAATGGGATCTCTTGATTTGCTACTCAAGCGACATCAGTACTCATTAGCCCCTTTCCTATTGAGCATCTTGGATGCAGTTCCAGAGACAATTCCTCCACACAGTTATGGGCAGCTTCTGCCAGAACTAACACCACCAAAAGCCTTCCTTTCTCGTCGTATTGAGGACCCAGTAGAGAGCAGGAAGACATTGGATGCTATCAAGGGTGGTGTACACAAGTTAGAGGAAGAGAAGCATGGTATACCTCTGGAAGGATGCACTGAGCATATGGTGAAGCTGGCACGAGGTCTCTCATGGCCTTCCGAGGTTGAAATAAGTGAATGGTATAAGGCTCGGGCGAGAACCATTGACAGAGTGAGTGGACAGCTGGAGAACAGTCTTTCGCTTCTCGACTTGGGTCAGCGCAAAGGGGTGAAAGGACTCGAGCTTTTGCTGGAAGATACATCTGACTTGATCAAGGTTGTTTTGACAAGGAATGGGTCTGAAGAAGGAGGTACAGAAGTTGAGCTGAGCTTAGATGAATGGGAGCAGCTAGGTGAGTATGAAAAGTTTCAGGCCGTGTTGCAAGGTGCTGGAGTAGACTCTGTAGTTGATAGACTGAGGGAACAGGCAATACCCTTTTTGCACCGCCAGTATAATCGCCCTTCATTGTCACGAGTCAGTCCAGTCCGTTCTGGAACTTCACCTGTGTTGGGGAGGTGGCTAAAGGACATGGCACAGGAAAGTAAGCTGGACATTTGTGCCACTGTGTTTGAGGAAGCATCAAATGGACCAGATGGAAATGGTCTTTTCCAGGAAGAGGCTGAATTGGTTGCAGTGGCAATAGATTGCCTCTATCTGTGTCCAGCATTGGATCAATGGTCAGTGATGCAGTCTATCCTGTCTAGGTTCTCACCAAATGTGGACTCTCCAGTTAAGGAGTCAGTTGGATACTCTGATGAGATACCCACAAGGGGCCGCTTTCGTCAAGGGATTGTACGTCGCTTGCGTGGCTCTGTTAGTTCCAGACCTGCATACAGTGAGCACGAAGATCCAAGCCCCAAGCGTGCCAGCAACAATGTCAATGTTGGGGGTGCACGACTCCGCAAGGCTGAGGCTCATGTGGAGGCTGGTGGGCTTTTGTCCCTTTATCAGGTTTGAACCAATTTTTGTTGTTATATGTCTGTAATTCATCTGTCAAGTGCTAACCAACAGCATGAATCAGAGTCTTTCCATTGCTTCTGTAAATGAAAGACAGTCTTTCTGTTGTTGAGAGTAAGCTGCCTTAGATTCTTTTAACGCATGGAAGCTTGTGTTCTTTGACAGGTAGCAAGGTCGATGAAATTTTTGGCAAACTGTGAAGCGGATGCCATGGAAACGAAGCAGTTGGTGCAAATTTTGATCTCCAAGTTTTCAAGCAGGCAGCCACCGAGACCTGATAGTGAATGGACAGTGATGTGGCATGACCTCTGCACATTACAAGAGAAAGCATTTTCCTCTCTCAATAGAGAAGACCTCCATGCAGAGTTTTGTAGGGGCTTGCTACATGCTGGAAAATTTTCTTTGGCAAAGAACTATGTGTGGAGTACAGGACTGCTGGCAGACAAAGCAGAGAAGCTTGTGCTGGATGCGGCTCGTGACTTTTTCTACTCATCTCCTTCAATTGATTCACCATCCGTAAGTTCTCTTGAAACTTGTTTTCTTGCAGACATATTGGGGACTGGATCAACTGAAAGTGTACAATTTTTTGAAGCATGCTAATGGAACAGGTGCTGGAGCTGGGAGATGGGTCATGGGTCATGGGTCATGGGCAAGGAGTCTGAAAATGTCTGAAAATTTCATGCGCTGGACATTTGCTTTGTTGGCATTTGATGTGATTTGATGATGGGTTCATCCATTACTGATCAGGCAGGTTGCATGGGCTGCAGATTGCAATGGCAAAACAATGCCTTGGTCTTCTTCCTGAAAGAAAGATTATCAAAGCAGAAGCGGATGTGATTGAGGCTGTTACTGTTAAATTGCCACTTTTGGGAGTTAAACTCTTGCCTCTGCAGTTCCGCCAGGTGGAAAGTCGTATGGAGGTCGTGATGATGGCATTAACTGCTCAGCCTGACTCATATTTGAATCTACCAGAGCTCATGGAGGTGGCTAAGCTCCTTGGATTGAACTCGCTGGATGACATCGCAGCCATAGAAGCAGCCATTGCACGAGAAGCAGCAGCAGCAGGGGACTTTGATCTAGCCCAAGATCTGTGCCTCGGTTTGGTGAAGAAACAACATGGAGCGATTTGGGATCTGTGTGTGGCTCTAGGAAGAGGGCCAGAGCTGGAGGGCATAGATTTGAAGTCGCGTAAAGTGATGCTTGGATTTGCACTTGCTCATTGTGATGAAGAGTCAGTGGGAGAGTTACTGTCTGCCTGGAAAGATGCTGATTTTGTTCATGAATGCCACAGGTTGGAGAATGTCATTGGGCATCATCCACAATTCATCAGGACTGAACCAGAGACTTTGCTGGCTTCATCCGCACAGGGTTTAAGACGCAGCAATGATGGAGGGACCATGCTTGTGCAGGAAGGGCAAGAAGAAGTTCTTCTCCACAGTGTGATGGCACCAGGTCAGCCGAGCTGGGATGCAATTGCAGCTGAGCAAATGAAGATGGCAAATGTTGTAAGCTTGCAAATCCCGTGGCTGTTGAACTTGAGTTCTTCCGCTGATCAACGAGACAGTGAGTATGAGGAGGAGGAGCTCTGTTATGCCTTAGCAAGAGAATGCAGCAGCTCAAGCTCATTTGCAGCAGCTTTGATTCTTTACGGGTTGGCTGGTCATGGCATTGTTGGTAGTGACCAGCTTGTAGTCAAGCTTGCACATGAAGCGTTGTGTTCAGCAAGCAAAAAAGGTGACAAAGTTGGGTGTGGCTACTTAATGAACCTTGGGGATGCACATCTTGGTGCAGAGGTGTTAGAACAAGAGGTTGTGAGGCGTCAGGTTTATGAAGAATCTGTGCAAGCCATGAAAATGGCCCAATTGTATGCTGCTTTGCAGGATGCGGGCCAAAGGTCAAGCGATCCCCATGAACGCAGAGAGCTGTTGCTTCACTCACTCTCTACTCTGGGTTCTGAGAGAGAAGCTGAAACATCTCATTGGACTCACCAAAGGGTGAGGACAGAGGAAAAACTTCGAATGCTGGCACAAGCAAGGTCTCTAGAGAAGATGATCCCAGGTGCTGATTTTCAGCGCTTTGCTGATGGTGACCAGGACTACATAAACAAAACGGTTTTGGATCTAGTGGGTCCTGCTGTGAAGAAGACTAGCTTACCAGAAGTGCTAGCTCTTGCTAGCCAGTACAATGTGGAAAAATGGCAGGTAGTTTATTCATACTCTTGAAACCAATCTGTTTTGGGTGAACAGACTATCGATGTTTGCTTCTCTGTCAAGCTTATAGCTCCAGGAAAAGCTAGTTGAATGTTGGGTTTTGTGGACTTCTGCTCAGGATAAAGAAGTTGCACGGGGGATGAAGAGGTTTTGGGGAGTGGGGATTTGAGAGTGGGTGGTAGCAATCTTGGTAACTAGTGAAGGTGTTGTGCAGGTGTTGATGAAACACATGGAGACATTGTTTTTGTCAGAGATGGCTACAGAGGATGAGATTGAGGCATGCTTGCAACAGCATGCACATGTGCTGCTGGAGCGGCCTCAGGCTGTACTTGTCAGTTTGGTTTCAACAGTTTATTCTGCACTTGACGGTACCAACAAGAAGCGTCTACATTTCTTTTACCAATTTATCGCTGACTGTTCCAGTTCTCTGGATAAGAAGAGTGGTGAGATGGGCATTGTGTCAACACCCACTGCTCAATGGGTTAAGTACTATGGACAAGAGAGAAGTGCCTACTGGAGGACACTTGCTGCCGAGTGTGCACAACTAGCAGATAGTGCAGAGGGCCTTGACTTCAAACAGATTGCAGGGCTGGAAGGTCTGAATGACTCTCTTGCAATGGAACAGATTGTGCAGCATGCGAATGGAGCAAATGTGAGTCAGTTAGCAGCAACGATAGACTCATTGCAGAAGTTTGCAGAAGATTCATACTTTCCTTCTTTGGAGGATGTGTACATGGCTTTTATAAGGAAGGTTTTGAGTGGAACCTCAGTGCAGGAGTTTGTTGAGGTGCGAACATCTGACAAAGAGTTAGATGAGATGTATAGTTTAAGGGAGAGGTACACTGCTTGTTGTAAATATTTGGATGATCTGTCAGTGAACAATGTTCTTGAGGTTGTAGAAAGTATGCTATTGGCAAGCTTTTCCATCAGTAAGAATGTTGTTGAGGAGGAAGTCAGGCTAGATGTACTGCAGTCTTTGCTCAGTCTGTGGATACAAGTATTCAGAGATGCAGAATTGTCAATCAGATCCAGGCTGCACAATAATAGCAAAGAGCAGAGACACTTGGAGAATATGAAGGAATTGCAGGCATGCTGCACTACGTTACTGAGGCTTGTGAAGGACAAGAAAGTTGGTGGTCGGCAAGGGTGGGAAATTGTAAAAGAAATCGCACACAGTGGAGTGGTATCAGGATCTGAAGGCGCATGTGAAAATTTCATAGAATCCTTAGTTTCACAAGGTTGCCCGATCAGAGTAGTAGTAGCAATTGTTGACAGCCTTGAAATGGTAGGCAGTGATCAGAGGCAGATTGAAAGATCACCAGAAAGAGATGAGAAGCTTGATGAAAACAGCACCAGCACAAGGCAAGATGAACAGGAACCTGATGATGTCAACAGCCATGGTGTTGACCTAGGCCCTGGAAGCAGCAACCGAAAGCTAGATCTGTTGGGAATTTACTTGCAAGCTCTTGAGGTTGCACTGAATGGGACTACATCTGATGATGATAGACAGGGAATTGTGGCAGTGTTGACATCACTGGGCGATCCTGTAGATTGGGTGGATATGAAAGATGAAGATGAAAGAGGACGGAAGTTGCAGCACAATGTTCAACAGCAAGTGTGGCAAAGATTAAGCAAGTTTGCACATGACTTGCAGGTTCCACTGCGCTTGCGCATTGATGTCCTGGAGCTCCTGGAAGCTACACGGCTAGGGAAGCTGCCCAGATACAAGGGGGTATTCACATCATGGGGCAGTAATTGGGACAGTGGGTCACAACAGCATGGAGGTGGTTCATGGGGTGGTGAATCGTTTCAGTCAAAGAGTGATCTTGCAGCTTTGAAATCCACAGAATTGGTCAGCCACCTTTGGCCTGGCAGGCAAGTTTCCAGTGAGGATCTTGTTACAGCTGAGGCAGCCACCTGCTTGTTCTCGAGTCTCCTTGCAGATGCAACGTCAATGGAACATGTGTCGATGTTGCGGTCACTTTTAGAAGAATGGGATGCCTTGTTTGAACCAGAATCAGGAGGAGCAGCAGCATCGGTGCAGGGTAATAGACCTGGTGAGACTGAAGAATCGGGAGAATTGGAGGAATGGGGAGGGTGGGAAGAATGCAGTGATGAGTTGAGTGTGCATGTGCTGCATGCATGTTGGGCATCAACAATAGAGAGACTGGCTCTGAGTGGCTGTATTGCTGAGGCCTTACAAATTCTTGATGGAGCCTTGGTGCATCCATTAATGGCTCTTGTGACACAAGATGAGGCGCAGCAACTGGTAGCAAAAGTTGGAGCTCATAATGTAGTTTCCTGCCTGAAAATTGCACTTCTCTTGCCTTACCCTGGACCTCAAACTCAAGCACTCTCCCAACTGGAAGATGAGCTTGATGGCAACTCTTCACCAGAAATGATAGAGATCTCAAAAGGTGGAAATGATATAGAGAGTTTTGATGTGAAGAATTCTTCAGCAAATACGGTTGTGGATAAAGAAGTAGTTGGCCTCCTGTTGTCATCAGGCCTTCTTCCTAATGTAGTTGGAGATGCAGGTCTCACAAGTGTGTTTAGGGCACTATGTGAGGCTTTAACACCTCTTGCCCAAGAACTACAATTGCACCAGCTGGAAATCATGCAGTCTTCAGGTTTACCTGAGCAATCAAGGTCAGATAGAGAGAAAGACTTCCCACTTTTTACTTTTGCATTTCCATTGTTTGTTGCAGAGCTCACTCGAGCTAAATTCTATCCTGTTGCCGGTGCTTTAGTTCTGCAATTCATGCGGGTGCCGCCTGCCCTTGCTACCTGGAATGCTGCCTATGCAGCACTCAAGCAGTACCTAGAGGTCCAAGTTGAATCTCAAAAGGGAGCTCAAAAGTTGTCAATGTTGCTTCATCAAGGAGCTCCACAGTTGCTCCCTTACACTATGCAGAACCTTTCTAGTCGTGTGAAAGAGCTCCCACAAGCAGCTTTGGATGTGCTCTCCAAGGACATGAATAAACTTTGATGCTCGTTCAGATGCTTCAAAATCTTGGTATTTTTCCAAACCTCATCATCTATACACAAAATCATTTTCTCAAAAAAATTCTTCACCTGTTGAATATGGGAATTCAGCACCATTGTAGAAGCTGAGATTATCTCTTCCTGGGTCTCTTTTTACTGGGCTGCTCACTAGAACTTTGAGAGCAGCAGCAGCAGCTGCTGAGAGGACAATATCTTCAAGACAGTTTCTGGTTGTTGTCCTACAGGAGAAGCTTATGCTGACATCTAATCCACAATTTCAAGCTAGGAAGATGGACAGGTACCCAGCATTCAATTTGGCCCCAGCATCAATTGCTAGAAGCCAATAAAAGCTTCACCATTTTCAAACCTAAAAGCCGAAGAGCAGGCACATAAGTGCATCAACCTGCTCTAGGCAGTCCCTGAAATTTCAAGTCTACTGATTGAAATGAGAACATCAAACTTGACAGAAATGCTCTATGGTTGTTTTTAGCTGAGAATTCTATGTGCCCTTCAACTAAGGCCTGTTTCAGACCCACCATTCTCCCAGCACAAGTTGGGTCAGTGGATATTGAACAGTTTACATATCTGGAAACATGATCCGAATGTATCTCATTATCTTTGTAGCACATTCTACAACATTGTTTCCATATGGTGATGGCAGAGTTGTTCTTCTAATCTTTGGGTTGTTCTAACCATGGCTCTGCATCTTCACACAGCTTTTGATGAATACCTCAACAAAAGACTGTGCATCAGTCGAGAGTGCAGACATGAGATATGACAGTGCAAAGAGCAGGCAGCCATGAGTGGCAAGAGTTTTGTAAGGTACTCAAGGAAGTCAGTTTGAGCATCATACCAAAGGAGATCTCTTTTACCCGGTAGAGATCAACATTGTCTTGACCTGCTGCATCTTGTTACTCCATAACCTCATCTCAAATTCTTGGACATCAAATTGTATCCAGGGCACGAGGCTTCTTAGTGGCAGAAATTATACTCAGGTTTTTCCCATTGCCACAATGAGATCATTTTGTCAATATCTGTAATCTCGTCCCCTTTTTGTGATCAACTTGGTTGCTTGATACTCTTCCTTCTGCCATTTTCCTCTTATTCTTCTCCTCCTTATTTTTGACATAATAAAATTATTTGATGCAAATCAATACTCTAATGGCTGAAGCATCACAAAAGAAACAAAAATTTGAATTACCTCAATGCAGACAATGTCCCAACATCTCACAATTGTGATAAACTCAAAAGTGAAAGAAGCAAGTCGGAATCAAAATTAAATGTCTCAAAGGTCTGAAATGCAAAGTCTTTCAAATGCAATCGTTGAACTACCATGAAAAACAAAAAGTGAATGTCACATTATGTCTAAAGTCTAAAGAGCAGAATTGTAATTTGTTGCGATTTACTTCTCTTGAAAATAGTTTGCCTCCCCCTAAGTCCTCATGTTCATCAAGATTTTTTGCTTCTACAAAATAGAAGTCTTTGAAAACAAATATTGCAAAAGAACAACCTTCTCTTGCATCACTAGACCAATTTTTTGTAGATCATCATGAGTAGTGCATTGAAGTTAGTGATTCCAAGGCGACTCTTCCACAAACTTGTGTAGGACCTTGCAACAAAAAAATTTCATTCAATCTCAATTTGAGAACTTGGTATGCCCAAAATCTACTAAGCTAGGAAAAAAACATTAGAGAACCTAACTAAATCGAAAATGATAACACCATGAAACACTAAGCTCAAACATGAACAAAACTTCACTAACTTTCGAGGCAAAAATTGAGCATCAAAAAAGGAGTCTATAGCAAAATTTGCAACTTGTGGTGCACATCTACTAGCAACAAGGTTCAAAAATCAAGCAACCTTAACCAACAAACGGATCATGGATAAGCATATCGTATTCTTATCGTATTCAAGAACAAAAAGTTTAGTTATGTCCCTACCTTAAGCTTGGTGATACATTGCAATGTTTTGAATCAAGGGTCAAGCATGAGAACAAAAATGTTATGAACTTTGGTATTCTAAAGTGCACAAGTAAAACAAAGAAATGGTTCTAGAACACTCACAACCTTTGTTGCCATGCGGGCATACAAAATTTCCAACTCTAAATCAAAATCCCCACATTGTAGGGCTAGTTGGGCCATTGATCTCCAATTGAACTCTACCCACAATGTAATGGTGATACTTATGGCAACATGTAGTGCATCAAACATGAGAGCCAATGCATTTTGCTTTGGTTCAAAACACATTGTTTCACCACCATTGTTAGAATCTCCATGACAACACAAGCAATTGCCCATGTCAAACTAGAGGAGACTTTAGCTTGCAAATGAAGAGATTACTTCTAATAACAAAGGTTGATGGCATTAGCATATTCCAAAGTCTTTTGGAAGAGGACAACTTTGTTGGCAACTTGAGTTTTCATAGAGGTCTTTAGCTTCCAAATGGGAAGCTCAACCTTTATACATGCCTTGTCCCACTTTTGTCTACTTTTAATAGACTTTTTAATCCAACTAATTTTTTGTTCCACTTTTGTCTACTTTTAATAGACTTTTTAATCCAACTAATTTTTTGTTGTGAGGCTACATGGGCATTTTTCAATGACACTTCCCATGTGCCTTCACAAAACTTGGTGTCATTCATAACATGTTGGCAAGCTTTTGGCATTGCATGTCCAAAGCAAAATCCTACAGAAGGTTGTTCAACTTACAAGAAGGCACATGACACCATTAAAGACAATGTTATAGCTCGGGTATTAAAATTGGAACCTTCATTTTTGACATGCATAATCACTTTGTCTATTAATTGAAATTCAACAAGGAAGGGTTTCACAAGTTTTGCCTAGGCTACCCTAGTTGTATTAAGTGTTTTAAACAAGCCCACAATCACATGTTTTGACACCCAATCCTCACTAATGAAATTTACATCTAATGCAAACATATCAAAACTTGTCATGGACATCTAAAGATCAAAGGTGATAGTGGTAGTTGCACAATTACCTAATGTAAATAATATGGGTGTTTTCATGGTTTTTGGAAGCACATTAAGGATGTGGCCCCTCACCAATTGCTTTCAAATGGGAAAGCAGATATTAAGATCCTTGTTCATTAGTAATATGTAAAGACAAGATGATTTCACAAAGGATAACATTTCATAACCTTTTGCAATGATAAAAAAATACAATGTTTTCAACAAATTTGAGTTTAGGTGGGTCATTCTTTTAGTACCCACCTTTACCACCAAAAAAACCAATGATTGTCAAAGGATGGACCACCTTCCATTTCTTGCATGTTTTCCTACCACTCTTTCCCCCACTCTCAAAAGATCTTAATTCAATATTTTGTTTTGCAAATTCTTCAAGATGTTCATTTAATAGATGTTTTTTCATTGAAGAATTTCCATGGGCAAGGTTGAATTGCAACAAACCTTTTTTAGCTCTCATGATGCTTTGTGAACTTTGAATTAACTCAAGCAACAATGGATTGTTATAGCAAATGACGCATTTCATACCTTGCACAACTTGCACATCAATTTCATAGTTTTGATCATGAAGAAGAAAAAAAGCCCAAATAGCACATGAACAATGAAATGGCACACAATTTTTTTTGGTTTTTTACAAAAGATGCATACTAAACTTTCCACATCGCTAGATCTTCAACCTTTTGAACTTCATTCTATTTTCAATCTCTCACACTTTAAGTTAATGCTAGTAATATATTGCACTTTTAAGCTTATGCTAATGCTTTGTCACACCTTCAAATTTGTGCAAATTGAATCATGTGCTTCAATTATAAGCCCCATATCATCACCAATGTAAGCTTCAAAATTTGATATTGACAAGCCCAACTCCATTTTAACATAACCTTAAACCTTGTTCAATAGTTATAAATGGTTTTAGTTGCATATTACAAGCCTCAAAGTACACAACACTCCACAAAAAAAATTGAAATCAATTGTACTTAAAAATGAAGCTCTAACAATGAAATCTATGAATGAAACATTAGCTATCACCAAACTATGAGGACAATGATCACAAAACAAATCATATTGGAATACCTAGGGAGTGAGTAAGAACAAGCAAAATGTGGCATTCAACTTAATTGTAAACAAAGCAAAACACGCACACAAAATTGTGGTAAAAGTGAGTTCAAATAAATTTGATTAGAAGTAAGAAAACAAAACCATCAAAGATGCACATACCACATTCAAAAGAGTTCAACTACTATAAGCCCAAGGAGATTGTTGCAATGCAACATGATTCTTCTTCTTAATCTAACATAACCATTAGAAACCTAAGAATTGAAGAGTTGCAAAGTTGTGCACCTTACTACAAAAACCTAACTTTTTACAATACTCGTACATAACAAAAAAATTTCATGAAAACCACAATATTGATGTCACCCTAAGTAGCTCAAACATTCATACCCAAATTCATCTAGTATTAGAACCCTAAACCCCTTGAGATATATTGCATGTATCACCTAGGTAGTGCATTTTTCATATTCAATTGATTTGGTTTATTATATCCATACTCAAACTTGTATTTCATACCTAGTTGCACCATATATACTGATACAACATTAAAATATATCAATGTTGGGTAGTTTTTAAATTTTTACGAAAAACCTTTGGTTTCAAATTTTTAAAATTAATTAGAACTATTTTAGTTTCAATTTCACACAAAGATGGAAGCAAGGGTTCAATATTAGGTTGAAATCTTCCACACACAAAAATATAAAGGTTCTAATTCTGAAAATTAAACTTACAAATTTGATCTAGTTGTTATTAATACAAACTAGAACCAACGGTTAACTACTCGTTAATATTAGTTAACTTACAATTCTAGTCACTTTTTTTTTTCCAAAACTTTTGGTTCCAATTCCACACTTAAATAAAACCAAGAACTCAATTATAGGTTTGCTTCATTAATAAATAAATAAAATTAGGTTTTGAATCCAAAAATCAAACCCAATTTGAGTTTGATTCTTATTAATTGAAACTGAAATTAATGATTATTACCATAGCCTAAGGTCAATTTTCACATTGACAAAACAAATAAATTGTTTTTTTCAAAAAATGATTAATGTTTTTTTAATTATGTATTTTTTCCATCATCTACATATTATAATATTGTGATATGAGTAGTGAAAATATTCAGAGTGTAGCCTACGATAATTATGATGATTTTCAACATGTTAATTTCATATTTTCATAAATTTTCATTTCACTATTTTGAAGATTATTTAATGACAAAAGTGACCTTAATTATTACTTGTCAAAGCAAGTACATGCCCATGTGTTGAACATGTTTCATCATGTTGAAAACCCCTTACCCCATTTTCTACAAAGTTGCATTGTAATCAAAACAACCTATCTAGGGAGCTATGAACCAGTAACCACTAATGCACCAGTTAGCCGTTCTATCCACTAGATGGGCTACATTTTCATTCGACGTTAGATAAGGTTCATCATAATTCATTTCTTTTTGTTGCTAACCACTGTACTTCTTTTTTTTTGGTTATTGACCGTTTTTCCTTTGGACTTGACCTCACACATAACTACTTTACTCACCTTCCTACCTTCATAAATACTGCACCAACCTTGGTACCTTATTTATTATCCCCTATTGACATAATTATCCTAATAATTAATTATTTTATTGACCTAATTACTATACTAACAGCCTACCCTATTAACCTAGCTACCCTATTAATTACATACCTTACTAATTTAACCACTGTACTAATTACCTACCTTATTAACCTAAATACCTTACATACACAACCACCTAGTCACATTGATAAGGTAACTTGTTTCTTATGTACTAACTTGCCTATCTACCTAACTATCTTGATAGTGTAACTTTCTTCCTACCTATTAATTTGCTTACTTACATGCCTACCTACCCTAGTAACCTATCTACCTTGCTCCTTGAACTTCCTTTCTACTTATCAACTTGCCTACTAACCCAACTACCTACCTACTATATACCTACTTACCCACTTATGCACCCACCTTCCTACCTATCCATTATGCTTATCTACCTATCTACTCTTTTTACATAGCCAAATACTTAATTAATTACCTACTCACTTTTTCCAAACCCACCCCCTCCAATCCTACCTATCAATTTATTAAGGTTCACCCTAGTTTATAGATGATGAACATAAGTCCCCATATGTAGGTATTACAAACAATTTATAATGAAAACAATGCCATAATTGCAACCATTTTTGTTTGGTTAATGCATATTTTACTAATTTTATTCACCTAATTTATTATGTAATGGACATTATAATATATCTTTTCATATATTATTATAAGTATGTACTATTGGATTATGGTTCAAGTTTAGGATTGGAACACATAAATTAATTAGAAACTTTTTCACAAATATATAATAATTAACTTAAAATAGGCTAAATTTGGGAGAATTTTTTTTAAATTCACACATATATGAAGTAATAAAATTTCATTGTGTCTCTTCTCCAAAGAGAGTGAAAAAAATTAGATTGGAAAGATCACACAGAGAATGAAAAAAATTAGGTTAAAAAGATCACACAATAGGAACCAAAGTTCATGACTCAATTCCACAAGAGGAGAAGACCAACAAGCAAAAGGAAAACCTGCAGATAACCAACTAAACAGCAAAACTAGATGGGCATCTGCACCCAAAAAAAAACGAAGGACACACAACTTTTCAACTAAATGACTGACTGAATGTTAAATTCAGCACTGCTGAAACTTGTTGATGATGAAGAGTCAAAGCAGAAATCGATCGAGTGTGATGAAGGTGGTGGTGACTCACCACGGGGAGCTCCAGTCCACCAATGGGTCTTGCAAAATTTCCAGCACAATGATGCAAAACACATCTCAGAACAATGATGCTGATAAGCACTTCATCCAATAAGAGTCAAAACAGAGATCCGTTGAGGGTGAAGAAGGTTCTGACTCATAAGGAGGAGCTCCAATCCACCAATGAGTCTTGAAAAATATCCAGCAGAATGATGCAAAATGCAACTAAGAAAACAATGATGCTGATAATCATTTGACCTAATAATCTCCTTCAAGAAACCAAGTGTTCCCAAGTATTTGCAAATAGCCGAGTATCTGCAAATTCTCAAGTAGCTATGAGAATTTTCCCACAAGAAGTTTCAGAAAACAAAAGTATTATTTTCAGAGTAATGAACCTTCAATGAGCTGACCCTGAGCTACAAATCACCTGCTGCTGTTCAAAAACGCAACTTCTAGAACAGTGGTTTAGGGTTAAAGACATAGAAAGGAACTGCAAAATACTGCCACTTGAGAGAAAAACATAACAAAGAAAAAGGGACCTCTCTCCTTCTCTGCATTCCATTATATTCAGGCAAAGCAATATTTCCAGCTCCGCACTTTAGGTTAATCAAACAAAATCCAAAACTCCATAAGCTTCATGTCAAATGTCAAATTAAGTGGGAAAGTCCAGAGAAATCTCTATTACTGTTTGTCTCTCTATTGTGATTTAGCTGCTGAGATTGAGGATTGATACCCTAGCAATGGCAGTGGTGTTGTGGCACGTCTGATGATTTTCAAACGCATCCATCAGCTGATGCAGGGAATTCTCTATGCTGTTCCATCTCTATCACAGTTTTAGCTGCTGCTGAGGTTAAGAATTGATACCCTAGCAATGGCAGCAGGCAGTGTTGCAGCACATCTGATGTTTTCCCAAACACATCAATCAGCTGCAGGGAATATGCTATGCTGTTCATCTCTATCACAGTTTTACCTGCTGCTGAGGTTGAGAACCAATACCCTAGCAATGGTGGCAGTCAGTGTTGCGGCATGTCTGATGCTTTTCAAACAACATCAATCAGCTGCAGGGAATACTCTATGCTGTTCATCTCAGATATCACAGTTTTAGCTGCTGCTGAGGTTGAGAATTGATACCCCAGCAATGGTGGCAGGCAGTGTTGCAGCATGTCTGATGTTTTCTCAAACACATCAACCAGCTGCAGGGAAATTCCGTATGCTTGCTTTTCATCTCTATCACAGTTTTAGCTGCTGCCAAGGGTTGAGAATTGATACCCTAGCAATGGCTGCAGCGGCAATTGCAGCATAGTGTCAGGAAGGCTCAGCAGCAGCAACAGCAGCAGTGGGAGATCATCTTAATTGTCAACCCCAGCTTTCACAGAGGTGTAGTGAGAGATACTAGTACTACTACTAGACCCTTTGCTGAGCAATTCATGGTCAAGAAAAACAACCACAACAGTGATATCATCATGAAAATGTCTTCGAATGCCACGTTCAATGCGTTTGAGATCAGAGTAGCGCATCTCCCGCTTCTTGGCAGCTTCTTGCAGAGCAGTTCGGATGAGCCGTCTGGCGATTCCAGCTCTCGGATGGCTGTGCACGATGTCCACGGCTTCCTGGTTGCTCAGATGCTCCCAGAGGCCATCTGAGGCAAAGATGATGAACTTGTCTTGTGGTCTCAGCATGTGCACATGGAAATCTGGCTCAGCTGACAACACAGGCCGTCGCAGAGGCTCAGGGAGACGGAACCGAGCCAGCAAGGGCTCCTTGTTGTACTCTGCCTTCTTCAAGTACACATCCCCGATGGATCTTGAAACTTGGATCAAACCCTTGACTCGCCAAACCCCATGTCTGAGCACCACGATGTGGGAGTCATCCGGATGCAGAGCCACAAGCTCCTGCCGCACAGATTCTATACTAGCATTGTGCTCTGCAGAGATTTGCACGGCCAGAATGGGACCACCACCCATCATCGTGGTGGCTGTGGCCGTATTGGAGGAGGACCTGGAAGAAGAAGAAAGGGTACCCATCACAGCTCGAGAGTCTCCGAGACTAGCGATGTAGAGTTTGGAACCCCAGATGACACCCACCAAGCAGCAAGAGCCGACAGCAGCGATCTGTGGTTTGGTGAGCCAAGAGCTTTGCACTATGGCGAAGAAATTTTCCTCCGTCTCCATGAAAGCTTTGCGGATCACATCCACAGACATCCCTTGTTGCTCTTCGGCGAATTTCTGAAGGTTGTAGTAGAGCGACTCGTTGATGAAGCGCGAAGCTTCAGGTCCGCCATGTCCATCGTAGATTCCCACAAAGGTCCCGAACTTGCCGGATTCCACTTGACTCTGATCCTCCAAGAGGGCATTCGCTTGTACCACCGCGATGGAAAACTCCCCCGATACATGCGGCGTCAGATCCTTGTACCACAGCAACGCATCCTGCCGATCTGCTGCCTCCGTTCCCTTGTGCGCATATCGTTGCACCGGCCGCCAACACGCCATCAACATCTTCATTACCCACTCCAGCATCGCTCATCTCTCCATCACCCACACCCCGATTTCTTGTTCTTGTTGTTCTTGTTGTCCTTCTTCTTCTGCTTCTGCTTCAGCTTCAGTTCTCCTCCTCGTCTCCCTTGGTACCCATTTCTCTTCTCTTCTGCCAACTTTCTTCCTGCTCTCAAATCCTCTCAACCTCCATGACTATCTCCTCCCATGCCGTCTCTGCTATTCTCTCCCGTCTCTCTTGCTCCTGTCAGCATCTGAAGAAACCCTTTTCCACTTTCCTCAAATCCTGCTTCTATGTCCACAAGCTAGCTAGCTGCTCAGGCAACAAACCCCAGCTCGCTTCTTTCTTTCTTTCTTTCTTTTTCTCCGAAAAAAAACACCACCCACCACCACCACCACCACCACAACAACAACAACCACCTCTCAAGAAATCCAACAACCCAACAACAACCACCCCAGAGGAGTTGCTAGCTAGCTACCGAGCCTTCTTTGCTCAGAATTTGTGCTGGAGCTCCTCTTTCTTCTCCGTCACTGCCACGATATTCCGTTACGCGCAAGAATCTTCTGACTCTCACCCGGCCTCTTTCCTCTCTTCTTGAGTTGGCTATGAGACTGGTGGGAAGTGTGAGCGATGCGCCAGGAAATCTCCTGCGCTGCAACGCTTCTCTCTCTCTCTCTCTCTCTTCCCTCTCTTCGCTCTGTCTCTGTCTTCTCTCTCTTGCGCTCGCTTGCGCGGTCGGTCTCCGGGCCGCCGCCCGAATCTTCCGCGCGTCCGCCGCGCGTCCTCGCGTCCGTCCGTCTTCCCCCAGTCCGTCCGGTCCGTCCGGCCTTCCGTCCGGTCAGTACGCGCGACCGCCCGTCGTCCGCCCGCCCGCCCGTCCGTCCGTCCGTCTTCGCGAACCCACTCACAAATCTACGTTCTCGGTACATACTACAAACTCTTCACATCTACCAAGCAGCTAAGAAAATCCCACTAGCGTACAATCTTCAAAATTTTCTAGATCTGTTCAGGCCTTCCATATTTTGTACTAGATACTAGATGTTCAAGTGAATTCCTTTACTATCTCCAATTATGCTAGAATATTAGCACTTCTATTAAATTCTAGATATTCAAGTGATTTTCTTTATTATTTCCAGTCATACTAGAATCCTAGCATTTTGGTAGATTTTGAAAACTTGACAATGCTACTACTTCCATCATGTTTGGCGGGTATGTGTTTTCATTGGCGCACATACGGGTAGCAATACGGGTATCATCCAGCATATTTGAACGCTTGCATGTTTTACTTCCCCCCCCCCCCCTTCCCCCCCGGGGAAAAGGTTTCCTTAAATGGCCCATTCTCCAAGGGGGGGAAAAATCATTAAATTTTAGTCATTCCTTTTGGGGACCTTTTTATTTTTTTTTC
>Ga0116227_10002517_pt1 | contig 41432 bp, 29 predicted proteins | sample S1TSphgellanicum_FD_89693 | JGI IMG/M metagenome (GOLD analysis project Ga0116227, IMG submission 89693) | Host-associated microbial communities from peat moss isolated from Minnesota, USA - S1T2_Fb - Sphagnum magellanicum MG | ecosystem: Host-associated > Plants > Peat moss > Unclassified... | reverse complement strand
TATATAAGAATAGTAAAATATTAAATTTAAAATTATTAAAATTATTAAGGAAAGTAAAGTAAAAAAAAAAACAAAAAAAAAAAAAAAAAAAAAAAAAAAAAAAAAAAAAAAAAGAAAAAAGCAAAAATTCCCCAAATGAAGTGATCTTGGAGATTGTACATAAGTGGAAATCCAAGTAAATATCATAAGATTTTTATATTTTCTTTTCAGAAGTGTAACCAAAAAATATAAATGAATGATTAAAATTTTGTACTTCATATCTTGTTGATAGCCCTATTTGGCTAAATCTTTCTAAAGATGATGTCCATTTTTTTCTACATCTTTGTATGGATGATTGTCAATTTGGCTACAAAAAAAAAAATCCTAAAAAGGTTGGTCTCAAAATCTCGAAATTAAGAAACATCTCTTGATGACTTTTTTGTGAGGATTTTGGGTTGGTTACTACAAGACCCCCCCCAAACCCGAACCCCACCCCCCTCCACACCCACACTAGGGCATGAAAACACCGTGGTCCCCAAGGCATTAGGTTACAATACACTTCTGATTTTGGATCATTTTTTTGTCCGTGTCCATGTGTGTGCGCGTGTTGACATTCAATTGTTACACACACCACATTTACAAGTTTCAAATGTGGATGTATCATGCTCACCGAGTTCATATGTGCCCTACTTTGAACATGATAAATTACTCATTTTTTTTCTATAGACCATGTTTTCCAACTTTTCAAAGTAGAATGGCACCATTCATGTGTTTACGATTTTTTAATACACGTGAAATTTTTCAATACATGTGAAACCGGAGGGGAAGGGAGGAATAGGATCTTCTCCTCTTTTTGGGCCTATTGGGTGGGAGTCGGATGTCACGTTAGTGCTTATTTTGTCCCTCAACATTCAAAAGTCTTTTTGGGCCTATTTGGTGTGAGTTCAATGCCGTATTAGTTCTTGTTCGTTTCCCAACGGTCAAAAGTCTTGTTGAGCCCATTGGGTGTGAGTTCAATGCCTTTTTTTGGTATGGTCTTGTCTTTTTCTTCTCGAGGTAATCAAAAGTCCTTTATTAATGTATTATAAACAAAAATGCAATGCAATGCAATTTTTTATTATCCTAGATCCCATGTTGCTATTCTAACACTCAAATGAGATTTTGATATTTGGAGAGCTTTGGTAGGAAGCCGTTTGTAGGCTTGTGTTGTTGAGAAGGTAGCCAAATTCAATCTCCTTCTGAAGAATTTCTTTCCTCTTGAGGCCATGTCTTGTCCTAGACCCTCCCCCCACATGAACTTGTCTTGGGCCCCTTTATAGCCTAGCTTCATTGGGAACAAGTCATGGGAACAAGTGTTTAGTTTTGTTCAATAGTTTTTTTGTTCATGTATACTACGTCCAAAAACACCATCCATGAAAGCCTAGTAGCATAATGAATTTTGGCTTGCACTCTCAACTTAACCTGGTGACTTGAAATTGGGTGCAATAGCACTTGAATAATTTTGTAATTTGAATTTTATATAAACAAGCTCGACTTGCCTGGGTCTAAACCTCATGCACGGAATCATAACCCTTCAAAGTAAGTACTAACTTGACTGATCGGATTCTAGAAACATTTAATGTCATTACATTTTTTGGCTTCCACAAGGGGGGGTTCTAGGACATGATGGCATGTGGCCCAATATAGAATGACCTTAGGCTAGGCGTGGTTGGGACAATGTGGCCCTAAGTTCATGACAATGTGGCATGGGACCAACACACAATGACCCTAGACTACTTGGGGGCTAGGATATGGTGGCTTGGACTTTGGGACATGGTGTCATGGGGCCCAAGGCAAAATGACCTTAAGCTACCCCCAGAGTTTGGACAAGGAGTCCCGGGGCTTGGGACATGGTGCCCTCTTGCCCTAACTATGATGTAAACAAGGATAAGGAACATGTTCTTGAGAACCCAAACTAAGAGAATCCTTTGGTGTTGCTTGCCCCTGGTCTAATCCAATACTCATAATGTTACAAACATGCTTCACGGATAGCCTCTTCAAATGTGTAATACACCAATCTAAAAAATATGAAACAAAATCATACATTCGTTCTCAAGACATGTTCCCAATGACACTAGGCTACCCAAGGCCCAAGACAAAATTGTATGGGGCCTAGGACAAGACATTGAAATGGTATGTAACCTATCCGGGCACCCCAACCAAGGGATTCTTTTGGGGAACCCTAGGCCCAAGCCAAAACTCCAAATTCTATATTCCCCACTTTTATGGCCTATTTGGAATTTTGTAAATGTCCCCCCCCCACATATGGGCCTTACACCTTGTGAAACATGAGTAAAGCATGAGATGAATGCTATCATGAACCTAAAACATAGGCAAATCATAATGTGTACAAAGGAAAGGGTTTTATGCCCACCCTTCCACTCTTTATAAGTGAGAGGGATCTTGTGCTTACTATATACAAGAGTGGGAAGGATCATATGCTTGAACAAGTGTAAGATTGCTAGGTGAAAACTCTAAGAATGGGAGGGATCGTATCCCTATTAGCCATAAAATCCTTAGGTGTAACATGCCTCGCACTATTAAGGATTAGGAGAATTATTTCTCCTCTTTTCTCTAGCAAGGCTATTCACATAAATAAGGTGAGCTCCAACTAGATTAAGAGATTTCTCCAAGTACTTCACCTTGGCCAATTAAATTCAAGCACGAACGTTTTAGAGCATCTTAAATAGCAATTGAAAAATGACATATATGTCAAGTTTTGAATAAAATCAACACCATGGTGATGTGAAAATGGTGAGATATTAAAGACCCCCATCAAGCTTTGTCCAATGCCTTGAACGAGCAATAGTGCCATGCTTGCAGGGTTCAATGTAAGCTTTGCCAAATGTTCTCCCCAAAGAAAAAAATCACTTTGTTAACAATTGCTGGAAAGTAGGCTCCTATTGCAAATAGTCAATGGTTTCCTTGGAATCCCTAGATCAAATTCAGGTAGCAACAAAATTATTTTTTTGTCATGCAAAATTTAGATTTTTGAGGGCAAGGGACACAAATTGTGCAAAACAAATAGAACCATGCAATGCTTCAAAAATAATTCTAGAAACTAAGTTGGATCGAGCTTGATGTGGTGGGGGAGGGAAGGAGAGGGAGAGAATTTAGTGTCTCTTCTGAAAATGAGTGTAAATCTTATAAATTTTTGCAAGATATTGTGGGTGTCAAAAGACCTTAAAAAAAATTATTGCCCTAAGTCAGGTGCTACAAGCTTTGGCCCAAGTGTGACATTCAAATGTTTCCTCGTTGCATATCATTCAGTGTTTATCAACAAGGAAAAGCACACATTTAACACTAAACTGGACTGCAATCGTTAATACTATTGCCTCAAATACAATGCATTTAGTGTCTCTCGTGAAAATGAGTGCTAATCCTATAAATTCTTGCAAGCTATTACGAGTGTCAAAAGACCCTAACCAAAATGATTGCTTTAAGTTGGGTGCTACAAGCTTTGGCCCAAGTGTGACATTCAAATGTTTCCTCGTTGCATATCATTCATTGTTTATCAATGAAGGAAAAGCAACATTTAACACTAGATTGGAATGCAATCGTTAATAATATTGCCTCAAATACAATGCATTTAGTGTCTCTTGTGAAAATGAGTGCTAATCCTATAAATTCTTGCAAGCTATTACGAGTGTCAAAAGACCCTTAACAAAAACGATTGCTTTAAGTTGGGTGCTACAAGCTTTGGCCCAAGTGTGACATTCAAATGTTTCCTCATTGCATATTGTTCAGTGTTTATCAACGAAGGAAAAGCACAGATTCCACACTAGATTGGAATATGATCAGTAATATTATTGCCTCAAATACAATGCATTGTTGGAGTCACTTTGTCCACATTTGTATAGAAGCGTCTTTACCATAAAGCTATTGCCCCGTGTCAAGTGTGAGCTCCGTACAAAAAGAGAAAACACAACTATGAGTCACTTTTTTCACCTTTTACACACTCTTGTTGGCGTATACATTACCCCTGCTTGCTAGCAATAGAGGGAGCTTTTCATGGATATGAATATATAATAATATTGAAAGAAATCAGAGGTCTAGCAAGACATGAATGAATATGTCAAATTTTGACAGTTAAAGAGAAAAAAATTCTAATTAGTTCCAGAATCTATTGAGAGTTGGGCAACCAAATCTCCAAATATCTAGGCTTTGATCAATTGAGATTCTTAACACTTTCATTCATTGTGTACAAAATGTGTTTGCTAGTGTAAAGGTTGAAAAATGTTCCTTGGTACAACAGCAGATTTTTTGTGTTCAAATGACAAATCCTACTTTGTTCTCTATCAAAAACTTCTAAGGTATTAGAATAACACTGACCTCCAGTGCAATCAAGAGCAAGAATTTGTTTTTTCTTGCTGATTCCAATAGCATTCATTACCAGCTGATAAGTCTGGTTTGCCATTTGAATCCACTAATTTTCATGCTGAATTGGCCATTGAGCAAGCATGGGTGTCAATTCTGTTCAAGTAATTGGCAGGCATTGCCAATGTAGGTTTCATAGATTTAGCAGCTAGTATTCTATAGAACTAATCAGCAGGCCCTTCCCAATTCTATAACCTGAATTTAAAGACCTAACATTTGATGATGCAAGCAGGCATGGTTATGGCCAATTCTGGCTCCTTGTTAGCCTATGGCCAAGCCCAGCACAAAGTTCAAACTCTACCTGCCTTCTAGTACTTCCATGAGAGATAATTCAAAATCTCAAAAACACACACACACACCCACATACCCAACACATCATATATACCTTACTAAATCTTCCCATCTTTTTAAAGGAATCCAATGATTTCTTCAGTTCTGACCACAACATGAATCCACATCTAAGATCATAATCAATCACAAAGTTACAATCAAAGGATGCAGATTACAAGTTACATGTAAAGCATTCATGGGAGGATCACGGTTTGCTTGAGTGTCCAACTTTTTATATGTATTCGCAGTTCTTTCAGTACTTTTAAATGCTAGAAAAATTTTACACATTTTCATCAACCTTTCTATTTAAACATATGAATTGCACAAGTTTTTATGTGTCAAGTTCTTCAAACATTCAACCTATATGACACATGACATTAGTGTACCCATTTTGAGTTCAAATATATAAAAATTATTGATATTTTATGAAAAGAAGTCATTTTTTATGAGTATTTAAAAAATCTGGAACTCTTTTATAAGCCATATGATTGCAACTTTAAGAGGATTAATTTCAAATATAAAAATTATAGGTTGCACTAGGTTATCTCCTTGTTCACACTTTCAAAATTAATTTCAAATCATTTCTCAATAAAATAAGATATTGTTTTATGTGGACAATTTTCAATAGTTTCAAAAGGATTCAAATACACAAGTTTGCATAATCATTATTAATGAATGGGTCTAAAAATTGGTGAAAGGATGCATCTAGTGGATATTGATAAAAATACATCAATTTCTTTTCAAAAAAATAATTATAAACATAACATTCCCATACATGTATGAAATATGTATTCTCTGGGACATAATTTGGTGCTTTTGTATTCCTATCAAAATACCAATTATATTCATAATTATGGATATGTCTCAACATTTTTGTGATGTGTTTGTTGCATATTACATAAATTGCAATTTTAAATTTTTATTCAAAAACACCTAGACTGCATTATATGATATTTTGTTCAAAAAATCACACAGAAAGTTGCATGAGACAATATTTTCTAGACACTCAAGCAAACCATGACCCAGGAATAGTTTTGAGAACTTTTGCTAACATCTATCTATTGTTACAGTACCTACTGTTTCTTCTGGGTAGTACTTTTGAGCTGAGCAAAAGCTGGTGGTACAGAGATGAGGTAATTCCTTCCAATCAAACACATGACACTAGATTTGCTCTATTCTAGTTGTTCAACACTTTTAACGTACAAACTCCTCCTCATGGGTCTGCTGAATAAATTTTCAACTTCAACAGATGTCAAAAGCATTTTTCCTTGATAGAAAGATCTGAAAAACTCTACGGTAATGAATGGCCTAATGTAAGGTGAACAACCCACCTCACAAAGATCCCCAATTAGATCCATTTGGTGCTTGCACATCAGAATAGATTACCACTCAGGGAACTGAAGAAGAGTAGAGTAGTTGCAATGCTGATTTGATAAAAGGAACACCATGCCCGCAAAATCCATGTATACTTACTTTGGATGCCTATTGTATGCTTTGGATTGCTGCCATGTGAGCAACTGAAAGACAGAAGACCAGGAAGCAAACTAAGAACAATTCAAATTCACCCCCAAAATCTATGTGAAGGGAAGAGTTCTTGAGAAGATGAAGACAATGCCTGAGCTAATGGATGTCACCCAGGGAGAGTTCTGGAGAAGATGGAGACAATACCTGAGATTATGGATGTTGCATTACAATTGCTGGAATCATCTGGAAGCTCCACAAGATGTTACAAGCACCACACACATAATAACAAAAAATACAATGACAAGAACCTCTGGCTTTTTTCAACTTTGGCGAGCATGGTCTGCCAGCTGAATTAAAATTCCAGAGTGCAGAAAAAAGTCCAATCTGTTTGGGAAACATTTACTGAAATGGAGCAGTAAAAAGATGGGACTTTTCTGTCATGTCTGGAGTACATAGGCTGGCCTGCAGATGCTATTGCTTTCCACTCAGCAGACCATTATACAAAATCTGTGTCCTGAGTCTCTCTCGCATGTCGAGAAGCGATGGGAAGACTACTCAGTCTTCATCATGTTGGCTAGCACTCAAGAGAAGACATGATCACAAAAATGCATTCAAGTGGAGGTGCAAGAGTCACCCATGTCGTGTTATTGAAAACCAACAGCAAGGTCAATTGTGTCAAAATTACATTGTGGAGTTAACACTGCAGAGTAAGAGACTCTAGCACAATTGGTTGTCAAAGCTCAAAATGCAGAGAAAAATGGGGCCCAAAACCAATGTGTATACCTCTCAAAGGCTGCAACCATTTTAATACTAAAACTAGGTGAACTGATGAAAAAAAGTTGTGAGATTTAGCTTCGTGACTGGTTGGTAATTTGTGACTTGATATGCTCTGCAAGACGAGGAAGAGTCTTCAACTGCTCTCGAACAGAAACCTCCATACATGTTTCCAGCTCTCTCAATTTGCCCTCATCGTCTTCAACTGATACCCCCCCGGCTTCAACTCTATCCCGACAAACCAGCAAGCTCCGACTCATTCTTTCCTGGATTCCATCATCAAATCCAAGAACCAGGGGACTATTTTTTATAATCTAAAAACCATTACTAACCATAATGCTGCTACAAGAAAGAAATAATGCCCAATTTTTCAAACCAAATGACAAAGTGCATGATGAAGTACAGGAATGGAATCCAGTGCTAGAACAGAAAAAAAGGAGCTTCTGAGATGATGATGATGATGATGATGGCTTAGAAGCACAAGGAAGGGTTTTGAAGGAGAAGAGTGTCATTGTTGTTGCCTGGAATTTGTTGAGTTCACTATCAAGAATGGCACCAGCCCGTTGGACTGGAGCAGCACATCGCTCAACACACCTTTGAATCTCCCCTTTACTTCGATTAAAGCACTCATAGCCACATCTGTAATACTCTTTCTGTCCTACCACGCATACACAAACATACACATCAATCTATCTTGTCAAGCTGAAACTCCTTTTGTTTTCAAAGAGTTCCTGATCTTGGGAACAACAAAGACAGCAACCAAAGCAATCGCAAAACAAAAAAACTCTCCAGAAAGAAGGAGATCCAGAATTACAAATCCGATTTGCCTCATTCCCCAAAATTCTCGATCCATGTTTTGACAGGTTTCGATACTAGAAAGCTTGTCTCAAGTTTTGGAGAAGGGATGGGATCCATCACCTGGAGTGTGATGTTCACGTAGTCTTGAACATCTGACATTGATTCAGTGACGGCATTGTTGACCTCCTGAGAGAGCTTGTTGATCATCTCCGACATCTTGCCTCGCCCTCTTCGTCTTCCTTCCCTCCGCTCCTCTTCTCTTCCTCCTAACGAGGCAACATGGAAGTCAGGAAATTAGGGTTTTGCAAACACCCAAAACCCTAACCCTAATTCTCTGGATGGCAACACACCAACCTACTAGTGGAAGCTACCTACCTACCTCAAATCTAAGATAGGCTTTTCTACTACTTAAAACCATGTCAGATTATGATGGCATCCTAGTTGGGGCCTTATGAAAGGCCCTACACAGCCAAACAAAGACCTTACACTATAATAGAACATGTCCTTGATATAAGCTAAGGGGTTCTTTTTAAGTATGAGAAAAGGGCCTGTCATGAGGTGGATTGGCCGAGTGGAAGGTATCAAAATGTTACTATGGAATGGTCAAGCCTCTGCCCATTGTGTATAGGAGAAGGGTCTATGGACACACCCTTTTGACTAACCTTGGGGAAGTTGAAAATCTAGAAAGGTCTACTAATAGACCCTTCTCTTACGTAAAACACCGTCATGATAGTGACATTACTTAGGGATATTAACAATGCAATGAGGAGGGATAGGTTGGTGGGTAACTTTCACCTAATGGAAGTTACTCTGACAAGTTAAATAGTATCTTTTAGATTGTGTAAGTTATTCTTCTTTTGACATCATTGTGATGTCAACGGACAAGATTTCTTCAACCCAACGAAGGACCAAAGTATACAAAAGAAAAAATGCAATGATACTTTATGTTGAGTACAATGTTCAATGAGCCTCATTAGGATGAATTCGATTAACACCCAACAAAACGGGCAAAGGCCAGACCACTCCATGAGGTTAAGTTTTCTAGTGGCAGATTCAAGAACTTTTTTGAAAATTCATATTCAATAGAAATTTTGGTCACTATGATGGGTGTATGATCATCACCCAAAGATTATGTAATGTAACATGATCAAGAAACTATCATAATTTGCCACCCCAATCTTTTGGTTTCATGTATTCATTTGCATGGACATCAAATGGTGCCTCAGTTGCTTCATCCAAATTTGATAAGAACCTATTCATTATCAATATCATAGTTTACGATGATGGCAAAACAAAAAAAACTAATTTTTTTTCCCTTATACTTGTGGGAACAATTGATTAAAAACACTCATGAAAATGAGTGAACATAATCACCACAAGTAATGTTCAAAAACCCAATCCTTAATTATTGTAATTGATGGTCAAATTGGACATTGCAATGTTGCACGTCATGGGAGCATTCATCATTTCAAAATCATACTATTTTAATGAAACTATAACAAATTCCATGAAAAAAATACACCCTACAAAAGGGGGAAAAGTTTGACTCAAAATAGTAAAACCTAAAGTGGATCACTAAAGGGCACTAAAACAAATCATGTTCCAAAGCCCCCACTAATTGCAAAAATGTATCATAAAGAAAAATGGATGGGAAACTAAAAAGAACAATAAGTTTAAAAAAACTTTCATCTATAATGATGATGCACCTCAAAATAGAGGTAGCATGAACTTTTTGCAAAGCTATTGACACCTTTGACTTATAGAAAGTACACAAAATAGTTAGAAAAGGGCCACTAGGACCTGATCACACCATGTTGGCACATCAATGAAAAAATCGTTCGTTTGTTGGTGCAAGCAACCAAAAACCTTTACAACAAAAGGGAAAAATGCATCCACTAGGTGTCAATCATGATAACATCTTTCTTTTGTTTGAACCACCACCATTTACGATCACCCCATGAAATGAAGTAACCCATAAAACCAAATTTATTTGGGTGAAATCAATAATGACAACATCGGTCAAGGTTGGAATGCTATCAATCAATAACATGATGTTAACCCATTGATGAGAAAACTAAAGGGAAGGCAACAAAATGACATGAATTTGCTCATGTGAAACATGAAACCCCACATTTCTTGCAATGGAGGCAAAAACACCCTAAATAATGTCATGAAATGTAATATGTTCCCCACCATTAAAGCAACAAAGAAAATGGGTCCCTTTTGAATTTAAAAGATGGCCACAAATGTGTTAATCAACCTGAGAACTAAAGAATTAGGGGAGCCCAACCTAGTGTGCAACACAAATGAGAAAAACATCTAAAGCCAAAGTTCAAATAAAAAGATGGAATGATCGAATGAGCAAAAAATCAAACATCCATCCCTAAGCCCAAGTAAAAACTTACAAACATGCAATGGGAATCAAAAGCCATACCAAAAATGATGTTGGAAAAAAGAATGGTCATGCAATTTGTTTAAAATGTTCTCTTGAAGTTAATTTATTCCCCTCTTTACAAATTACATGAAGGGAGAACACAAATCACCACATCCAAGGACTCACACACCAACCTCAAATGGCCTTAAAAGGGGAATAGACCAAAATTGTTAGCACTTATTGCCTCTAATAAGAATGGATGACTGTTTAATAGGACTTTAATGACCATGATAAGAATTTTTAGTTCAAGATATGACCATTCATAAAGTTTTGTCATTTTGTGTTCAATGAAATTCTAACAATTATTTTAATGTATTAAATCAACTTTTCAAAATAATTTAGGGCACCAAAATGAACAATCTCAATTGCCACAATTTTTTTTTTACACCTATGAAGAAGCCTAAGACATTATTACAATGTTTAAATTTTAGTTTATTGAAGTTAACTTTTCAAAATAATTATCATCTACAACATTCACAGCAATGCAACAATAGAACATTGTTAAACTTTCACACCTTGCAACACTTACAACATTGCAACAATTTTTTTACTCACAACATGTGTGATAATTCAAGCATACCAAATTCCAATTCAATGTACACTGCAATGGAAAATTCCATATTTTTAATGGACATTATAACAAATGGAAGGGGGGAAGGGCAAAAACAATAAAAGTATTAACACACCCTTAAATTCTTTGAAAGACTCAAATGCAAGTTCGAAGGTAAAAAAAATGAAAGAAAATGGAGTTGGGGTACACTCCCTAACTCACAACATTTCGGAGGTAAAAAGGGCATGCTTGAACTCCAAGATGGGGATTAAGAAAAGTAACAAGCAAGTCAACTATTCACACAAACTTACACAAACCAAACAACAAGTTAGTTAGTGCATAGTTGAAACACTTTTGGTGCACGGATGAATCACGGGCATACACGAACTCACAAGATTCACCACGGCTTAAACTCGGGAGAAGCCACCACCTTTTCCCTTATAATATTCTCTATGATTAACCATGGGAGCTATATCTAAATGTCATTTTGTCCTAAGACCCCAAGTTGAGAGTCCTAAAACTCTCGAAATTGGGACTTTCGACATTTTGGAAGGCCATAACTTCTTGTGCAAACTTCCAATTGGGGTGAGGTCTAAAGAAAAATTGTATCCCTCATCAAAAGCTTTCCAATGATATGTGACATGCCACTTGCACGCATGTATTTCAGGGTGATTCTTGACTTTTAGTGGTCGGGAGTCAAATTGGCACTTTGATTCCATGCCCTTCTTTTGGCCATAACTTGTGTATTAAGTACTCAAATGGGTCGTGCGAGCCCATTTCAAACAATTTCGTTTCAAGAACTATCCAATGGTATAAATAACTCTTTAATCCAATGAGTTTTAATTCCTAAAATACCTCTTTGAAAATTCAGGACTCCATAAGGATTCCAACTTTCAAAATGGAAGTCCATTTGGGAATGTGGGTTCATTCCTTCACATTCATGAAAGTGAAAATGTGATTCACAGGTTGCACTCTCGGTTCACACCTTTCTATGCTTTTGCCTTGGTCACAAGCTCAAGGCTAAGGTCATGACAAGTACCTCATGCTAATAAAACTCAAATTAAAATAAAAAAATACAAGTAATCACAAGATCCAAAAATCTACACAATAGTAAAATGTATAAAGAAAAGTGGAATTGTCTCAATGGAAATTATAAAAACATAACAAATTATCATAAAGGTATTGGCCACAACATTTTTTATTAAGAAATGAATACAAAAGGAAAAAACAAGTTTCGCTTACTAAAATAATTTAGTGAAGATTGTTACAACGCCATTAAAATGTTTCAAAGGAAAAGAAATGTTAATAATTGCACTTCAAATATCTACATGCACTAGGAAATGATGTTTATGTGCAATCAAAAGAAAAATAGGAAAAAAAATGTTCCTATGTAATCATTCATGGAAAATTTGTGCATGAAAAACAATGTTTTAAAAAAAAACCTTAACTTTAACAACTTCAACTAAGGAAACAACCTACATAATGTCATTATAAACCTTGATGAATGTTTAACACAAATTTATGTAGCCAACCATCTTAATCAACATCCTTTGATCATTAATGTTAATGATGGACATCAAAAAATACACAAAGTGATCAATAATTAAAATAAAAATAATAAGTTTTAATTTAGTCAATGTTTAACCAAATTTTAATTTAATCAACATCAAACATGATCGCATGATGAATGAAGTTCATTCACATGGATTTCCATTTATGATTTCATAGTCCATCATAATTCATTCGTAATTAAATTATAATCCACTTGTAGTTAACTCATAATTCACTTTTAAATCACTTTTAATCAATTTTTAGTTAACTTTTAATTCATTTCCAACTTTTTTAATCCACTCTTAGGTAATTTTTAATTAATTGTTAATTCACTCTTATTTAAGTTTTAGTTAATTCATAATTCATATATAATTGATGGGTACATGGAAACTTTTATGGAAATTTCCTTTAATTAAGTCCCCATAAAAATATAAGTAAAAATAGGACCCCAATTACCTTTAATCTATTCAACATTAATTTGAAGTACGATTTTACACCATAGTTTTGTTATGTTCTTTTCATGTTTATGTTTTTTTACTTTATCATAATAAAAATACTTTTGTATTTTGATCTTGCACATTTTGTGTTCTTGATTTTAACATTTGTGTCTTATTTTGATTCTTTTTTTTTGTGTTTTGGAATTAAATTTAGATTTATGCTTTCACCATTCGTTTTTATAGTTTTTGTGCTTGTAACAAATGCCACATAAGTTACAATAATTAGTAGGTTAGGTTAGTTAATATGTAGTATATTAAATAAATTAGTAGTAATTTAAACTAGGTAGTAGTTGATAGGTAAAACCTATCTTAATAAGTAGTAGATTATGTTAAGTATTAGTTGGGAAGTAAAAATTTAAGTTAGGTGAAATAGAAAACTATGCAATAATTAAGTAGGTAGATAGTTAGGTATTGGCTAGTAGTAGTAATTGTGATTAAGTTGTAATTAGGTTGCAACTAAAATGTTTATCCCATATATGGTTTTTTTTCCATTTCAATTTTCTAAATTACATAAAAAGGTACACTCTAAACATTGAAAAAATGCCCAAAAAGGTCAAAATCCAATTCAAATTTTTGAAAAGTCATTTAATGTGCCATGTGGTAGCTTTTGAATTGTCCACATGTATGAATTTAAATTTCCAAAGTGGACGTGGGAGATTAATTTATTATTATTTTTTGAAAATTTAAAATTATGTCATTTGTCAACATGTAATTGCTCAACAATATAATGGGAAATTGTGATAATAATGAAGAACTATATAATCAATGAATGGAGGGGGAAATGGTTGACAATATATTTCATCCATGTGCATTGTGTTGATGGCATGATGAATCATTATTTGTGACTATTGTTAGGTACAAGGAAACTTATGCAACTAATGAAACATTTAATTTTAATAATGAATTTTAGTATGTTGTGAAAACATTTCTAGGTTTTTGCATATGGATTTATGTGTAATTGATTACACTTTGAATTGAAGGAAAACCACAAAGCTTTTTGAAACTTGCCATGACTTGAAAAAGATTGTCACCTTGTGGCCATTGAATTTATTTTTAAAAAAATAAGTGTTGATTACATAAACAAATTTGTGAAAAACCATGTTCACTAAACACATCCCAATGGGAAACATATCATTACTTTAAAAATATTTTGCTCCATGCGAGAGCATGTAAAATGAACATGCCACTTAAATTTCAACAAGTATAACACAAGGGTACTTGGTGTTTCTTTTCACAATCAAAGATTGCAACTTCTTAGTCACTTACAAAACAATGTCACTAGTAATTTGAAAGTGTTTCACCCACTTGTGATTATCATACTGTGTCATGAAAATTGTGAATACCATGTGGTATTCTATGCTTTGACCCAATTGCCAATTTCTTGGTTCTTTAAAAGATTAAAGTTAGAAAATAGCCTATACTGATGCATAATGACTACATTTTTCATGGCTTGAAAAAAAAACATGCAATCATATTCCCAAATCAATTTTCCATGAGCTCTATCCAATCATTATTGTCATGAAATCATCGGTTCAATTGATTTTGCATTTGCAAAACAACATGAATCAAATGAATTGAAAAAAACATTGAGTTTGAAAACCTCATGGTGAAAGAATGGTGTAGACAAAAATTGCAAAAAGGCACATAAACAAAATTCAAAAAGAAATGTGCACAAACACAACTTGCACATAAGTGTGAAAAAAAAGTTTGAACAAAGAACTTTAATAAAAAATCACTTGTGAGAATAAAGAAGTGCAAACACAAATGAAATGTCATGTAAGCAAATGCATAGAAGAAAACAAAAGCTCTCGCAAACAAAACTTGTAAAAAAACATGCAAACACAACTTGCATAAAGAAACACAAAACTTTAAATAACTTGCAAGCAAAAATTGAAAAAAACACACACACACAAACCCAACATGCATAAAGATGTGAAAAAAAAGCTTGCAAAGAGAGCTTTGATCAAAGAGTTCTTATGAGAATAAAAATATATAAACACAAATGAAAGCTCTTATGAAGAAATACTTTTTAAAAAAAAAACAACTTTGACATTTGTGTAATATGATCATGGCATTCAATTTCAATACTTCCAACTTGACATCATGAATGAAGATGTACAACTAGAGATTAATAGTCTACCTATTGAAAAAAAAAGCTTATTAGGTTTGAACAATGATAAATGAAGTTGAATTATGATTATTGGTGATGATAGAAATACCAATTTTTTTTAAAAACCTATAAACCTACTAACAATTACCTTATCAATGGGATGGTTAACTCCGTGTTTAAATTGACCTTCAATATTATAATTTTTATACTAATGATTCTATTAATTACATATTTTTCAATAAAATGCAAGAAATCAAAAAGTATGTTTTCAGCTTTTTTTTAAAATTTAAAATTTATTATGATTAGTAATATTGTACTAAATAATTTATGATTAATAATGGTGTACTAAATAATTTATACTAAATATTATATTGATTATGTAATCATAGTAAGACCAATGATACATTAGGTAATTGTATGGATACCATTAGTATTATTATTATATTATCAATACTAATGATAAACCTATTGGCTATTCGTTGTATTATTACCTCGTACAGTATTAGTATTAGTATTAGTATTAGTATTGGTATTTTTTCTTTTCTACTAATACGACCTCGTTGTACCGACGCGAAGGGAGAGACGAGATTAGGGGACCTGGTTTGGCCCCTCGATGAGGATAGAGGGCAAAGCGCAGCCAGCTGTAGCGGAGTGCAACGCCGGAGCTTCTTCCTCTTCTTCTTGTTGTGCGCTCATGGCGATGGCGATCTTCGCCATGGCAACACCTGCCTTGTCTCTCCAACCATCGCTTCCTTTGCACAATCTTATGCTGCATCCATGCTTCTCCACTACCTTCCGCCTCAAAGCTCGTCCGGGAACTGGAATTTTCTGCGTCTTGCAACAGCAGCAGCAGCAGCAGCGGAAAGAGCATCATGACAGGTACCAAAAAAAGATTCTACACTCGTTTGCAATTCACAAACTCGGTCTTTCTCTCCATTTTTTCAGCTTCCAGAACGCAGAATTTTATTTTCTTCTTGTAGGCAAAATTGGCGCCGGGAGAATCTCTGTGGTTTCTCAGCGTTTACTGTACTGTTGAGAATGTCTGGAGTAATGCGGAGGACTTTCTTTCTCTTTCGGCGTGGAATTTGCTGTTGTGGTCGTCGTTGATGATGATTGTGACGATGGGGATGATGACGATGATGATGCTGATTTTGATGGGAGGAAATTAGGAAGAGGACGGCTGTTGATTGGGGTTGTGATCCCCTGTCTCTGGAGAATGGGACGTTGCTGAAAGAGTGGCTGAGCACTGAGGGTTTAGCGAAGCAGAAGCTGGAATTGGAGAGAGTGGAGTCCGGTGGCAGAGGACTGGTGGCCAAGCAGAGCCTTCGTCAGGGCGAGCGCTTGCTGTTCGTTCCCTCCAGGCTTATCATTACTGCTCAATCGGTGTGATATGAACCCCTTTTCTTTCTCACACATTTGGCTTCTTACAAACACATATGACATGTGCTTTTCATAGCTGCACAAAACCCTAGCTTCCAGTAGGGTATTGCTTGATCAATTTCAATAGATTCCATGCACACCATCAGTAGAACAAAATGCTTCTCTACTATTTGAACTGCATTCAGAGTTCAAGCTTTCTTTCAAGCATCAAAGACAACAAAATCATTGGAGTTCTCTATGCCAATTCTGAGAATTTGGAGACTATATAATGGCTGTTGGTGAAATCTTGAGGTCTTCATTTCTGACTGCATGTTCTGCATGGTCTTGCTTCAAGTTTGCTTTGAGTCCAAATAATGCTTTTACACCAGCTATAACTTTGAACTTACAATGAAGGGGGGTTCAAGGTTCACATAATCAGAACAGGAGAGCAAGAAAAATTGTGTGCAGGTTCTTCATGCTAATGGAATAGATGTTGGTGTATGAGGCCTCATCAGAGGATTTTTAGCAACATTTTTATTTCATCATGCTGTGGGCAGTTCAGAAGGGTGAACTGCTCTTTGCATATGTAAGGGATGTGGTGGAGGATGTGTGGCAGGAATGGGGATGCAAGGAAGCAGGGGAGTTGTTGAAAGAGGCTGGGGTGCCAGAGTGGCCCATGCTGGCAACTTACCTGATCAGTGAAGCCAGTTTGGGCAAATCATCCCATTGGTTTCCTTACATTGCAACCTTGCCCCAAAGCCCCACATCCATTTTGCAATGGTGTGTATCCATCCAACATCTAGCGATGTCTCTTGAGTGCTAGCCAACATCATGACTCATCTTCCCATTGCTTCCAGAAATGTGACAGAAACTCAGGATGCAGATTTTGAATAACATGTGCCTGAAATTTTGGGCAGACTATTTATATACTTATCTACACCCACCATCAGGATCTGATGAAGTCAATGGGTAGTCATGGCAGCTCGTCACTGTTATTTGTGGTAAAAGTGATGGTTTGACACTTTGTGAGTGACTCCCATAAGGTTAACTGCACTACTCACTGTCTTCAAATTGTTGTTGTGGAGATTTCTCTGCACTTCTATAGATTTGGTGTGCATACATCCACATTCAAATGCCAGTGGCTCTTTTTGTGAGTATAGACAGACTGAGGTCCCTTAAATCTACAGGTTTGGACAAAGAATTCACTTATTGCACACCTCAGTATGTCTTTTCCACCAATGAACATCTGGTCAGGTTGGGTAATTACTGAGATCTGAAGAATTTTAAGTTTTTTTGGATAAGTAGATTGTTTGGATACATTCCAGGCACTGGTACTGAGAATATTGGTGCTCCCTGGAACAGGACTGAAGCAGAAGTCGGCACATGGTTGTCAGCATCACCTGTAAGAGAACGAGCTTTGGACTGCATCAGAGACATAACAGAGACGTATGTGTATTGCTGAAGATCTGAATCATGAAAGCTCCCTGTTGAGATCAGTACTTCTTTCATGAAGCTCCAGCACTTCGCTTTTCAAGTTATGATGTACATGTGGATTGTTGAGCATGTTGGATTTGATGTTACAGGTACAAAGATTTACAAGCAACTGTGTTTGCAAAGCATCCACAGGTGTTCCCAGCAAAGGTAGATAAGACTATCCTACTTTCCTTGAAGTGATCATGTTGTGCATATCTCTCTGTTGTGAAGCAGAAAACCTGGTTTTACTACCCTGCTTACACTTTTTCACAGTGATCCCTGTATCTAAGCATGTATTTAGGGTTATGAAGGAAGATGCTACCTGCTCTTAAACTTTTGTTAATGGAATGTTTTTCTGCAAGACTTATACATTGGAGGCATTCAAGTGGGCATTTGGGATTCTTTTCTCTCGCCTTGTAAGTTGTCCTTCAATCCACCAGATTGTGAACTTTCTTTCCATCTAGTAGGCAGTAGAAGTTTTAGCTCATGTTTCATAATACCAGTGGTTAGGAGAAGTGCTGGACAAGCTTTACAGTGGCAAATAAGCTGTCTCATATTCTGAAGTTGTGAACAATTTGTGTTCTTGGTGAATATCAATATGCAATTGCAATATCTGTATGCATTAGAGTCCTCATGTGGAGCAGAGTAGAATAGGAGAACTGCTGTTTGTTATCATGTATCTTGTGTTGGAAAACACAGCTCTTGTGCTGTTCATTATTGGCATGCAGCATGACTGCTACCCCTAACTCTGCTCCATGCCCTAACTAAGGGGATAGTGGTAGCAAAGTGAATATGTGCATACTTTTGTACCACTGTGAATGCATTGGGAACATGTACAAGAAGCTTTGGAACTGTTAGCAATTCATTTTGCACCAGTTGAAGCTTTTCTTAAAAGCAGAGTGAAATCACGGATGAATTGTTGTAATGAGTAATGTGGGACTTGGGCAGGTGAGAATGCCATCACTAGGGCAGTTGGCACTTGTGCCATGGGGGGATATGTTGAATCACAGCCCTCAGGTAAACTTCAGGATGTAAAAAGAGGTTGAGAATCATTTGTTCTCCACAGCAGTGGAAACAGGTCAAAACATATATATATCTTAAGAGCCACAATGTTGCTTTGGCTACCCATTGATCTACTTAGATGACAGCTCAGATGGTATTGTGTTGTATGTTATGTTAATTGCTTTTTGATTTGCCTGTTGGACAGGCAGCTGCGTTTTTAGACTCTGATCAGAGTAATGCAAAGGCAGTGGTGTTCGTTACAGATAAGAGTTATGAATCTGGAGAACAGGTTTGTCTTTTGATCAGAAACTCTGGGTGCCTACCTTGTCCTTTCAGTAAGGTTAGAAAGGAACGCTCTTTAAAGTGGCTGTTTGCCTGGACAATTTGATTCATTTTTTCCAGCCACAAATACAATGACATGGGAACTTGCTTGAAACTGGAGGTACTATTATTGGAATTTGTCAAATTGTCTTGTGAGTTACCTCATTATGTAGCTTGTTGAGTGCAGGTCTTTATTTCTTATGGAAAACGATCCAGCGGGGAACTTCTCTTGGCTTATGGGTTCATTCCACCAGAGCTCAATCCCCATGACTTTGTGGAACTGGAGCTTGCTCTGAATGAGGAGGACCCATTGTATGATGCCAAGCTGGCAGCTCTGAGAGAGCAGGGCCTCTCTTCGTATCCTTGAAGTACTCCAACACGTTATTGTTCTTTCACTGTTTTAGATTTTCCTGCTAGATGAGTCTGTACAGTGCAATGATGAGTATATAGCTCCTGTAAACATTTACTGTGAATTAGAGGGGTTATTTTGCATCATTGACCATTCAGGAATGCTTCTGTATGGAAATATTTGAGTTGGAGGGACTAAAGTTGTACAAACATAGAGGGAATATGATCGGCCAGCTTTAAACTAAGATGAACCAAACATTAACTCTCTCAGTGCTCACTCTTGTTTTCAATTCTTTTGCGAGACATGGAAAGACTTCTGCAATTGTGTGCTTGTTGTATTATTTCTTGACAGAATCAGTCCCCAGAGGTTTCCAGTAAGGAAAGATGGATTGCCAGAGCAGCTCATTGCTTATGCGTGTCTAGTTGTCAGCCCAGCTACAATCCCTGCAAATTTTTCCCAGGTGAGTGAATCATACATTAGTGTGTGCTTTGACACACACCACCTTAGTATGGTTCTCAGCAGAGAAACTAATCATGAAGCAATGCTTTTGAATTTATAAAGTTCCTCTCTTGGATATGCCCTCATTATGGATTTTCTCTGTGAATAGTTAGCAGTTAGTTTGGATATGCAGTATGGCTTAGACTTGGGATCCTGGTCTTATGTATCTAAGAACTGCTGGTACTGGGCATGCCCAGATAGATGGCGGAAGCAGCAACACAGGCAGGTGCAGGCCTTGATATTCAGTCCATTCTTTCCAGAGATGATGAGACAAATGCCTATGAATTGATATTGGCAGTGTGTGAGAATTCTGTTGCGGATTATAGTAAATTCTTGGAGGTAATGCTGTCTGATCATTCTTCACAACAGTGTTTTATTTGTTTGTTGTTGCACATCAATTGATTCTGGACTTTTGACTTAGGTCTGATATTCTGTTTGCTGTGTATGTTTTGTGCAGTCAAATGAGGTGCAACATGTTGATGTTAACCAGGTAGGAAGCATTCCACGCACCAGTAGACATCAAATGCTTAAAGAGCTTGCTGTGGCCCTGTGCCAAGCTGAAAGACGGATTCTATATCGACTTCAACATGTAAGCTTTTCCACCCCTAAATCTTGCACCTAATGATTTTGATTTCTAATTCGTCCTTTGGGTACTGCAGTTGCATCTTACAAAGTCTGGTTTTATTTTATGAACTGGTGCAGATACTTCGAACTGAGTTGCGGACACTTCGCTCTAAAAGTACAGGAGATAGTTTCGTAGGCACCTATGGCAAGAAGCGTTCTAATGGAGGCCTGTTTGGACTTTTTAAATGGAACATTGACTTCCTTGAAAAGTATTAGGTGAAGGCTATTAGTTTGCACAACTGGAATGGTGTCTGAGTAACACCTGCATTCCATGCACACGTTTCTTCAGATGCTCTTGAAATGCTGGAGTAGTGCCTCATGGAAACTGACATTCTAGTGTACATTAGTGAAACCTGGAGATGTTTCATCTGTAATTCTTACCTTGGAGGTAGAAACTGGATATAGATTCCAGGTGAGACTCTCATGAGAACTGAAAGAACTATTTGAACAGGGAGGCGCAAATCTTCCTCAGAAGATTATGCAACTCTCAGCTCAAATGGTGCCTTACATGTAGAATGGACCAAAGATTCAGACCGAGGTCAGTTTTTGTGTTAAACAACCACCCTTGACGACAAGCCATACAACTACCAGCAATGGCAATCCGTGCATCTGCCTCCTGCTTTCTTGACTCCTCCCAAAGCATTGAATTATTTGTCCACGAATTCCAAGCATAAAATGCAAGTCTAGTTCCGCGTAGTGCGCTCTTTATGCAACAGACCAGAAGACATTATGCAACCCTGGAATTGTCTTGGTAAGACTGGAAATGTCGAGTGTGACACGTCACTACAACAGTTCTTCTAGAGTCGAAAGGAGATCCCCAAATTTTAGGATGAGCTGGCGGATCCGGCTTTATAGCCTAATCGAGGTCCAGAAACGAAGTTCCCACGTAACTTTCGGCTCTTGAATGTCGCCCCACGTTTCGTCACCCGGAAAGTACACGGGCAGAGGCTCGTCTTCGTCGTCCTTCCTTCTCCTGCGCCTTCTCGAAGGTTACTTCCGCGTCAGAGCTTTTGCTTTTGCTCCTTGGATCATGCACGGCGTTTGAAGACATGAGCGCCTTCTCGATGCCATCGTGAACATTTCTAGAAGCGTGAGTTGGGGGAATTGGTGAAGATTGGTTTGTGTTCAAAGGACTCCGGGAACTGTCTATGAGAGAATATGTGTTTAGGGTTCATGGGAGGCCAAAGAAACGGCAAGAGGTGAAGAAGTTGAGTGACGGATTTGCTATCGGACGGAGGACAGCTCGGGGAATTCGGATAATATTTTGTTGAATTTTTCGGCAGGGATTGAGACCGGGAGAAAGAAAGAAAGACTTTAGGGTGACTGCGGTACAATTCGCTGCGGGATACCTAGTGGAAGTCGCTGAAGGGAAAGAGGTTTCGACGAGAGAGAAGAAGACGGCTTGTTTTTTAGGAGAGACGATTTGGGAAGATGGCATCTGAATCACTCATATACAGCTTTGTAGCCAGAGGCACGGTGGTGCTGGCCGAGTATACACCTTATTCTGGTAATTTCAACACAATTGCAGTGCAGTGTCTGCAGAAGCTGCCGGCCAACAACAACAAATTCACATATACTTGTGACCGCCACACATTCAACTATCTTGTTGAAGACAGATTCAGTATGTACTCTGACTTTTTCACATCCATTAGGCATGAAAGCTCCTTTCTTAAGTATTGTATCGTTATGCTTGCTATTCAGAATCCAGACATATGCTTCAATAGTGTTCTCCACATCTTGAAAGTATGATTTAGATCTTAACAGCTCTCTCTCTGATTTCGGATCATTCATGCAAACCCATTTGTGTTTCATGAGGAAAATTCCATTTCCAGGTTTGAAGAGTAGCCAGAACTGGAGTAAGGAAGGTCTGATTGCAGTAGTGATGAAAAATATGTGTAGCGACTTGCTTGTAATTCATTCTTTCCAATGTCATGATCTTTCGATTGTCAGTTGGTTCTTCCTGAGGTTTTCTTTGATGCTACAAGACTAGATTGCACAATAGTGGAGGGTTGTTAATCTAAGCAAAATTGTCCACCAGATCTTGAAAGACCAAAGTTGTGTAATGGTTGTTTGCTTGGATACAGTCTCCCTCGAAATTATCTCATCAAGAGCACCCTGGTTGGTGGACTAATACTAAGCTCTCCCAGGAGCTACTTTTGTGGATCTCTCTTTCATGTTGTATCACATTTAGTTCCTGCATCTTATAGCCTGACACTTGGGGATAAGTATAGAGATTTATAGTTTTGCCAAGGAATAGCATTTTTCAATGGTTTTGGAGATGTGGTCACCTAGATGATGGAAGGTGCAGCAAAGAAGGAATATTGTTGCATCACAGTAGTGGGATTTTGCATTGACTCCTGTAGCTTCTTGTATCTTTGAATTTCTGACATGGATATCTTGTCCTGTGCTGGAACTGGATTGTAGCTTATCTTGTAGTTGCTGATGAGGAGTTTGGGCGGCAAATTCCCTTTGCATTCCTGGAGCGTGTCAAGGAGGACTTTAGGCGACGCTTCCAGGGAGGGAGAGCAGACATGGCTGTTGAACACAGCCTTGATAGGGAATTTGGGTGTGGAAAATCCTGCCTTTCTTTGAAGTTGAAGAAGTAGAAAAATTAAGTTTGGTTATCCTTCATTGTTTTGAGGAGACCTGTTGCTCATTAAGATCATGAAAACTACTTGTGCATGAACTGGTGTGGTTCATGTGATGATTTTTTTCCTTACAAATCCATGTAGGCCAAGGTTGAAGGAGCATATGGAGTACTGTACTCAGCATCCAGAGGAAATGGACAAAATAGCAAAGATCAAATCACAAGTTGCAGAGGTCAAGGGAATCATGATGGAGAATATTGAACAGGTCTGGATTTCTGAGTTTCCCGTACAAAGATTTATTAGGGTTTCATAATCATTCTGCTTGTATATCTTTGAGGTCTGCCACCTTTCTTAGTACAGGAGAAGGTGAATGCTAGTGCACCTAAAATGCCTATTCAGAGCATCAAGGTTTTTACTACCTTTATCAAGGCCTTGGGTGTTTTTTGACTATGTATGTTAGCCTGAAGTTTGGTGCTGCTGCTGTTCAGGTGCTTGACAGGGGAGGGAAGATTGAGGTTTTAGTTGACAAGTCAGAGACTCTCAGGAATCAGGTACTTTCACAGGCATACACAGTTATCTCTTTTACCCACCTCCTTTTTTCTGTTCCCTCTTTGAGGGAGTAGTTGTTGTATCATGTTGGGTTCTGGCCAATATTTCTTGGCTATGTAGTCTTTTGGTTGTCTCATGCAATGAGGGAGAGGGCTGCTGGTTGGGCAGGCTGATGTTTTCCAACGGCAAGGGAAGCAGCTCCGGCGCAAGATGTGGTTTGAGAACATGAAAGTTAAGCTTATTGTCCTGGCCATCATCATTGTCATTGCAATCATCATCTGGCTCTCCATATGCCATGGTTTTCGCTGTCACTAAATCCCAATTCGCCAGATTTGAGCTCCATCTCCACCTATTGCAATCATCATCTGGCTCTCCAGATGCCATGGTTTTGTTTGCCACAATCCTGATCCGGTTTTGAGCTCCATCTCTACCCACTCACTACTTGCTTGCTTACCCACAATGTCAATGAATCATAAAAACTATGTATAGCTGTACAGTCTTATTGAGAGTGTGGGTTTCTGTGATACACAGAATTCATATGAAATGTTATGGTTTTCTAGTTGGTAAGAATGAGAGTATCCAATGCTAAGGAAGTCCTTATTGTCTGAGGTATGTGCTAGCACACTCTAGTGTGTAAGCCAGTAGAGTTTTGTATCAATAATCACGGTGGCCATGAGCTGCATACTGATGGCGTGGTGATAAACCTTTGTTCTGTTGAACCTGAAGCTCTCTGACATTTTCCAGATTGTTGTCGCTAAATGTAAGCGAAAGGTTGGTGTTGCAACCAGTGTTGTTTCCACATTCAAATGCATTCTGTTCCTGTTCAGTGTTTCTTCATTCTATGTCCTCTTTCCTTTTTGCTGTGTTTATTGTTGATCCTTTGGCAAAATTGTATGTCTGAGTCTGATACCTCTCTGTCTAAGACATCTTGGATTTCTTGTGCAATGGTGTCCTATAAGTACTGTTGTTTCTTAAGGCATTGAGCAGAAACTTCAATGACAAATTGAATCTCATTGAGTGCTGACACACACCATCCTGTGCAGTGGAACCACCTACATTCTTGTCATGTTGAGAGCCTGAGTAAATGGGTACAGTTTACTAATTTGTGCAACAGGTTCCTGAATGTGGATATCCAATGGAGCACATAGCCTCCTAATTTGTGCAACAGGTGTGCAAGTGTGGATATCCTCTGGAGCATCTCCTATGAACACAGAACCTGATCAGAGCTTCAAGCTGATTCTCAATCTCTCTGTCCAAGTACAGAGAGAATCACTTTGGGAAAATAATTGATTACCAGCACTCTTCTACCTGCAGTCATGAAGGGGTCCTGTCTTATGCATTTTCCAGGAACACTATAAGCAACGCTTATTATAGGCTCTTTCTTGTCCCTGGCAGACAGGAGAAACACCACAATCTCATGCAGGCAACAAAGATCCTGCAGATTTAATCTAAACAGGTACTGATTCTTAACTTGATACTTCCACCATTGTCCGTCTGATGTTTGCTTGTGATTGCACCTGAATCTCCTGCAGCATCACTTTAGGATTCTAACCAATGATTTTACTGTTGGGATTGAAGTCATTTTGCAATTGCATGCCAATTGCAATGTATTAGTATGATGGTGTTTCTCTGTTTGAACTCTTCTGCTGTACCTATGCAGTTGGCATCTGTTTTCCTTATAGATTTTGCTGCACAGTAACTACTGATTCAAGATGATGTTCAGATTTTCTGTGGTTCAAATTTCCTTTCAAAACAGAGTGGGTTTGTATTGTATCATGTGGCTCTCTTTCTTGCAAGATGTGTTTTGCAAGTCAGCATCAACCAAAGCAGGGCACACGGTGACATCAAGCGGATCATTGAATAGTGCATGCAGATTGCTTGGGGTTTTGACATGCAAGCCTTTTTTTAGCACAATGCAACATCTATATACTATTCTATTCTGCACTCTAAAATCAACCATGTGGGATATAGATCATGATCTTCATCTTGGTTTTCCAAGAGCAATATGTGGGAACTTGTGACTACTGTTGTTCACAGCAACAGTTGCTGCACAAAACTCAAAAGGAAATGGTGCCAATGCCTTCAAGAGTGATGACAATGTCTTTGGTTACTTTCTTTTTTATTTCAGAAAGAAGAAAATGAAGTGCAATGTGTATCCAACAAGTTATTATCTCAGCTCTCCAATGCCTCCTATCTTTCACCATAAGCTACCATGATCCAATCATCCCGTATTTCACCCCTTACGATTCCAACTGATGCCTCATGCATTCAAGAATGGTGCAAACTCACATTGTCTTCTCTATTTAATGAAACTTCACCATTCACTTTTGTGACATTACCATCAACACAAAGCTGAAAAGATAGGTGACTACTCACTACATCACTCAAGCTGAACTAAACACTCAGCTTGAAATCATAAAGCATGAAAACCTATCCACTTCTAGTAGGGCGTTGGTTTTACACTCAATCAACATTGCCGTCTCTCTACCTCCAATCAGCGGTATTTTTTTGTGCGAAATTTCGCCAAAATACCAAAATAAATATAAAAAGGGAGTATTCTGTCGTAATATTCTTTTTTTCTGGGAAAAATCGCCAATTTTATGGGAAAATTTTGGATTTTGTTTTGCTACATTTGCACGATAGCATTTTTAAAACTAGTTTTTAAAAATATTTAGAGAAGTTCTAAAAACTTATTGTCATTTAATTCTAATTTCCTTTTGGGATGCTAGCCAATGATGCAACATCAAAAAATTGAAAAACAATCTCCAACAGTGGGAAAGCACCTGAGTTTTGTTCTCTTTGTTAATTTGTGTACCTCACCCACCCTGATAAACCCATTTTTGACCTTCCATGCCATGGAAGGTACTCTTTTGTCTCATCTTTTTCTTTTCTTTTTGTCACCTTTTTCCTTTTTTTCCTTTTTCCAATTTATTTTTTTTGTCTGCAAAAATCCATGTAAAATTTTCAAAATTTCAAAAATGCCAGAAAATTCAAAAAAATGCAGGAAATTTTCAAAACTTGAGGAATTTTTTTTTTAAAGGCCTTTTTATTTATTCGAAGGATGTGATATACAAATATAATGCCATCTGCCATGACACTAATCAGCTATACATTGAGAAGACTTTTGGATTAGACTTATAAGGAAGAGTCAAATAAGACGTCTACAATTTTGAAGTTTACATGTACCCATTCCCAAAACCCATGTACACCCAACAACAACAACTCAACAACATTAACCAGCAAAGTTTAACAAACTCAAAATCCATATGTCCCAAGAACATGCCCATTCACAAAACTCATGTACAACAATTCAACAACATGTTTAGTTTATCATCTAGATCAAGAAATTGTGACTTCAAAATGAACTCCCTAATAGGAGGCTCATAACCAACCGCCCTACTAGTAGTCAAAATCACTAACATTTAAAAACTCATGTACCTTAACCTCTTACTCATTCACCTTGTGTGTTTTTAGCAAAAAGCTATTTTAAGAACCTTAAGGTGCACTGCAAAAGATGCATCACAATTTGGTTGCAACCAATATTGGGGATACACAATCCTAAAAACATCCTTGACACCATGGGCTGGAAACTTAATTTCCAATTTTCTTATCAAACTTTTTACAACCCTTGTCAAACCACACATGTATCATGGAGTTACATACCTAGGAAATAAATAAATAAGATATCTGAAAAGAAAGTTTTATTACCTTTGCATTGGTTTTTCACCAATGATTTGACAATAGCAAAAACATCTGTTGTCACATATGATGGAACACCAATTTCCAAATCTTGATGCACTACCCAAATATGCTACCCATTTGCTTCAAAAGCCAAATGTCGAACTCTAGAATTTATGTTAAGTACCCACTGCATCAAGATGTTTTCATGTTTGAACTTTAGTAATGATTTAAAAGCCCAAAAGTTGTCTGTTATGAACTTGGAGGTTTGATCACAAAAAATCTTATAGATGTCACCTTGACACACTTTAATAGCTACCATTAGATCACACACAAAAAATCCTTCATTTATGCAAATTTAATCAGAACACGCATATAGATTTCAACAACAATAGGATGTAGGCAAACCCAAGCAAAACTTAGAAGTCACACAAGTTTTCATAGTTCAATTTGGCTTGTTGATTTGTATGATAGTCTAGCCATCTTCACCAACAAAACTTTGTATTTTGCCATCACTTGTTTTGTAAGGCTCAACATTGAAATCCACTTTGTTTTCACATTTTGGAGGATTTTGTTCCCCTTTTATTGCATAAGCTCTTCAAGTTTTATGAACTCCAAATGCCTTTCAGGTGAATGAGCAAAGTAAGAATGCAATGTTTGCACCAAATTTTCAAAGCAAATCACTACATGCAATCCCAACAAGGTTTGCATCGCCAAATTAGTGCGATGGGCTATATAATGGACCTATGGAATGAGGGGCATAGTTGTCCCTAATTTGCTTTGTAACACCACTCTTGGTGCCCTGAAATACATTGACACCATTAGCCCTGAAGCATATGAGCTTTTGGGCAATTTGGTCTCTTGGTAAACCACAATTTATCATCAAACCTTCCATCATCACCTTGGCCAGATTATCAATCCATGACCCTTCAACCACTCTATCCAAAGATATGAGAATTGGAATCCTTACCCAATTATGCTTTATGTAGTAATGGACAAACAAACAAGATTAATTATCCATTGTAGAAACTTCATCCAAACAACCCCCATTATTGCTTTGGTTGCCCTTAAAACCTCTTGATGCATGAATTATGCCATTATTTAGCCGGAGTTATCATTCTAATGTTTCTTACTTTTTTTTTGGCATTTGCAAGAATTAAAACAAAGGCTTTTGTTAACGGGTAGAAAATTCTAAACTAATTAGTTCCATAGGCCTCCTATTAACTACTAATTACTAATGGTAGACTTATCGTTTCTTACCCAAGGGGTGAAGCTAGTGGGATTAGGTAATTCAAGTTAATGAATGGTTGGGGGTAATCCACCCAATCAATTATGAGATTTCTAAGAAAGGATTAGGATAAAGGCCTTATTTTCTAGGGGTCAATGTGAGCCTTGTGTGTGGTATGTGGGGAAGAGGGACTAAAGGAAGTGCAAGATGATGGAGAAATTTATTCGATACTTGGAGGAGTGGGAAAATTGGGAATGGAAGACTTTCATGGAGAGGGTTGTAAGGAATGGAAAAGGATGTATGTACCTTTATCTATGATTTTAATGGAAGATGGTTGAAGGACTCAAGTCTCTTGTGAAATATTGTTATTCTATTGAATGAATAAGGTATAATGGTTGATATTCTACAAGTAAGATGCTTCATTAAGTTAGTAGTTTTGTATTTTTTTTAGGACAAAGAGTAATGGAACCTATGGTAGCCTTTGGATAGTTAAATTATTAATTGCCACTAGAAAATAACAGTTAGTCCTTGATGGTAGAAAACAAGAAAAGGAAGATCGACAAAAAGTCGCATGTAGACTAAAAGGTACTTTTGCAAGTCGTAAACAAAGGCTATGAAGGAAGGCAACAAGTTGTAAATGGTGGAGAATAGAGGAAGGATTTCTTGAGGTGTTGTAGGCAATAGATTGAGTCACCAAAGGACCTATAAGGCTTGAAGAGGAAGGACAATAATAGTAGAAGGTATGTAGACCCCCTCGACAACATTTAAGAATGTTATAGGTATTGTAGAACCAAGGAGAGTAGCTATTTTCAGGTTCTGACCACTTTTCATGTTTCCCCTTTCTACTTTCTCCCAACTACCCCTTGATTTAGATTACTTATAAGAGGGTAGGTTTGGTTTTAGGCAATAGACCCTTACCTACCTCCTTCTTCTTGGTATGATGTGTTATTTACTACTTGAATAGTTGTAGTAAAATAAGCTAGTGAAGGTAATTTTCTTGTGGATTAATAAGATGTTGACCTTGCCCTTTGGTCCTACCACCTCGAAGACAATAATAATCGGGGGCCACAATTTCACCCTTTTACAACTTCAATGCTTCATATTCCAACATGGGATGTCCTTGTTGCAACAAATGCAACATAATAGCAAATTGCACAACTTTTTAAGCCTTTTATCCAACAACACCATTTGCAACTTGGGCAACATTAGATTCACAATTGCAAGAAGTAAACAATTTTTTATTCTTGGCATGCCTTGAAACCTTTGAATAATACCAATCCCCTTTCTTCACATCAATCGTAATATTCTTTTTAATCTTTTTATGATGTGCATGCTTACAGAGAAAATCCCATTTAAGAAGCATCAAATTATATTTTTTTTCCACCTCACTACAAATTCTACATTTGATAGTGTGCAAATTGCCATTTGACCTTACATACAATTCTATTTAGGGAAGTTTAGTGGTCCAAGAGTCTTGAAATTTTTTAGTTACATCATGATTATTTTTCTTGATTCTTAACTTAAACTAAGCAATAGACAAACCTTCTTCAAGAGGGGTGCAAGACTTTCTCAAAGATATAACAAAATTTTCATCATTTTAATTTGAAGGATTAAAATTGCCAAGAAAAAAAAAATGGAGGGGATGATGAAGAAGAAACATGAGATGAAGAAGCACCACTATGGTCATCAATTATAAGCGGCCCATCCATAGTAGTTGGATTCCTACTAGAATATAATTTGAATTTTTATGATTGTGGTAGTTGAAGAAACATTGCCAAACCTTAAATTGGATTTTAGATTTTTTGTGGAACCTTAAACTACACCTCCAAACTTTCACTACAAGAAAATGTGGTTTTTTAAAAGGCCAACTTGACCAAAGTGTCCACATTGACCCAAAGGTATGTCCATTTTGGCTAAAGGTTTGGGGCATGAAAAACACATGTTACATTTGACTAGTACATTTGACTAAAGTGACGTTTTTAACCAAGTGTCAAATCAAAGATTTGGTCAAAATGGACAAATGTCCAACAAAATGGCCATGGCTTAATCAAATTGGCCATATTGAATGGATAGGGTTTAATTAAATTGGCCATCTTGATTTGACTTTTAATCAAATTGACCATTATGATTTGAGACTTAATCAAATGAACCATACTCATTTGATGACTTAGCTTACTAGTTAAGCTTCGGTTACCTACCTAACTTAACATAATTAGTAGGTTAAAGTAGGCTTAGACTACGTTCTTAGCCTAACATAATTAATAGGCTAATAGGATATTTGTTAAATAATAACCTAATTAGTAGCCTCACTAGATAGCCTAGCCTAAACCTATTTAGTAAGTTACCAAGGACATAACCTAGGACTATTAAATATCCTATAACTAGGTAGTGTAAGCTTTCTAAATAGGTATCCTAGGTGACCTAGGCTTACTAGCACTACTACAAAAATGTTGGTGCAATTCACTAATCCCTGTTCATTAGACCAATGAATTCACTACTTCTTCACAAGTCCTTGTTCACTACAACTAGTAAATTCACTCAAAATCTAGTGAAATCACGTGGTGTATAAGGACACATTTTGTTGTAGTGTAGGTAGACCTATTAGCCATGTATGTAGCCTATTGGCTTAGGCCGACTATAGGTATGTAGCCTAGGCCTACTAGGTAAATAACATAAGCCACCTAGGCCTACTAGGTAGGTAGCCTATCCTACTAATTAGGTAAGTAGCTTAGGCCACTTAAGCCTACTAGGTATAAGGTAGCTTAACCTAGGTTATCAAAATATACTTGGTAGTTACATACATAGCATAGGCCACTTAGGCCTACAAGGTAAGTAGTTTAACTTAGGCCACTTAAACCTATTAGGTACGTATGTAACCTAATTTAAACCACCTAGGCCTACATGGTAGGTAACATAACCTAAGCTTACTAAGTAGGTACGTAGCCTAAGCAAGGCTACCTAGGTAGGTATGTAACTTAACCTAGGCTATTTAAGTAAATACATAACTTAACCTCAGCTACCTAGGTAGGTATGTAGCTTAACCTAGGTTATTTAGGTAGGTACATATCCTAACCTAGGCTACCTATGTAGGTATGTAGCTTAACTTAAACAATTTCGGTAAGTATGTAGCTTAACCTAGGCTACCCAGGCCTATTAGGTAGGTTTGTAGCCTAACTTACACCTACTAAATAGGTATGTAGCCTAGGTTAGGCTACTTAAGTAGGTACATAGCTTAGGTAGCCTAGGTTAGGCTAATTTAGGCCTACTAAATAGGTACGTAACCTAATCTAAATTACCTAGGTAGGTACACAGCTTAGGTAGCCTAAGTTAACCTAACCTAAACTTACTAAAAAGGTATGTAACCTAACCTAGGCTACTTAAGTAGGTACATAATTTAAGTAGCCTAGGTTAGCTTAACCTAAGCCTATTAGATAGGTCCGTAACTTAACCTAGTCCTACTAGGTAGGTACATAACCTAACCTAGGTTACCTAAGCCACTTAAGCCTATTAGGTAGGTATGTATCTAACTTGGGCTAAGCCACTTACGTTACTAAGTAGGTAGCCTAGCCTAATATTAGGTTGGTAGTTTAACCCTAAACCTATTTAATAAGCTAGGCTACCTACCTAATATGCTTAGAGTAGATCTATTAATTATAGGCTAATAGATACCTACATAACCTACTAAATAGCATAGGCATAATTAGGTATAAACATAAACTTAGTAGGTATTTATAAGGCTTAATAAACTATAACCTACATGTTACCTAAGTACATGCATTTATTAATAGGTACCTCCTACCTACCTAATTTAACTTACCTATTTATGTAAGTAGTGTAAAAAAATTCAAATTCATTTAATGTAATATGTTGAAAAAAAATTCATGGAAGTTGATTACGATATGTTAGTCCAAAATCATGTTTATTACAATATGTTGTTAAAAAAAATTACCTTATGGGGTGGCGGTGCAATGGGTAAGGACTTGACTTCTCAATTTGAAGGTGAGGAGTTCAAGTCCCCACACTTGCAACCTTGGTTACTTTGGTTACTTAGGTGACTTAATTAGGTAGCCTATGTTGCAAATCCTACTAAACCACCTAAACTAGGCTACTTGGCTTAACCTAGGGGGCTTGGCCTAGCCTAAGTGTCTAGCCTAGGTGGCCTAACCTAGGCCTAGGACATAAGGTTGGTAGGCAAATAAATAAATTATTTTTGGCATTAATTATTAGGTTTATTAATTAAGTAGGTAGGTTAGGGTAGGGTAGGTAGGGTAATTAATTAATATTTTCATATTAATGTTAAATAGAATAATTTAAATAATATATAATTTCTGGTCGTTGCCCAAATTATATTATTAGGACGGTGGTTCAGTAAAAAAATGTAGTAACAAAAACCTAGTAAAAAAGACCTAGTCAAAATGACACTTTGGTTAAGTTGGACATGGGGGGAAAAAACCATACATGGGGCTTTTTTGACCAAAATTCTTTGTTAAAAAAGTCAGGATTTCTTAAAATGTCTAGAGATTCAAAAATGAAAACACAGTGTTGAGTGAAACAAAAGAAACCTTTTAGAGATAAACAATACTCTTGATTATGCAAGAAAATGAAGATGCACATTGGATATTTATACACTTGAGAAGCTAAGAAACAAACTTCAACATATGACAGGGGTTGGGGTGGGGGGGTCCAAAATGCTAACCTTTCGAGGTGCACAAAATAGAGCTTTAGTAAAATCAATAAATACAAATCCTTCCCATGCTTACACATTGCACAACAAGACTTGATTATGCACAAAAATGATAATTCATAATATTAGGCTTTAGCATATCATAAAAACTAAAAGTTGGTTGCAAGTAACAAAATATGAGAAAAATTGCATAAAATGTGATTTCAGTAGAATTGACACATCTTGATTCCTTCCATTTATAGAAACCAAACTTGATTTTACAAGAAGATACAAATTCACACAAACTTTCCACAAAAGAAGTTATTGTTTCAAGAAATAAGTTGTACCAAAAATAACACAGAGGGGGATCCATAATGCTAACCCCTTAAAACAACTAGGAAGAAAACACCTTCAATAAAATCAACACATCCCAATCTTGTTCACTACAACATTAGACTTGCAATCGTGACTAAAGTTAAATTTTTCTTATGAAGGTTGAAGATCAAACTGTCAAAAGAAAAACTTGCCTCTAATCTTTCATGGAGATTTGATGGGAAAATGGGAAATAATTTCATGGATGTTCTTGGGATTTTGTAAGATTGTGATGCACATGGACCCCTAATGCACTAAAGCCACTAACCAACAACCACTAATTACGCACGATGCACAACAAGCTTCATTATGGACTTTTGTCCTACACATTACAATGAAACACAAAAGTGCCTTGAGTTCCACAACAAAAAAACAAATCAAGTTTGCCACAAAAAATACTTTATTCGTCGACGCAAGCTTGATTATGAAAACTTCAATGTTGATTCCAAATTCCAACATAAGCTAAGATTTGGTTGTTAAATTACTTGTTGCATTCTTGATGCACAATGCACATTGACAAAATATCAACTAGAATGAAATGCCTAAGGTTGGCAAATATAAACAAAGCTCCACAACTCTTAGTGACATGGCATCATTGAAGGGCAGAATTTGGTGAGGAGAAGAAAGAAATGAGAGCTTTTACTAGTGATCTCTTTTAATAACTATGCAAAAAAATCTAGTGACAAAGAGAAAGACGTTCTTACAAACAAGCACTATGGATGGTGGAAAGTGGTTTTTCGACAAGATCAATGATTCACTTCATTGCTACTTGGCAACACCCTAAAAGGTTTAGGGTTTGGACAAGTGAATTAGCATCATCAATGGATAGCTTTTTAGCCCATCCCATCACATCCGGAAAAATTTCATCATTTGGCCCCCCTTTTTTCCTTTGTACTAGTGTATAGATGCACAATCAAATGGCTCACATTTGTGACAATTTTTTTTCATGGGTACCATTTATTCAAATGTATATGGTGATTAATATATCCTTAGATCTATTAATTGGGATTGGAGCTAAACTAACAATTTCATTATGAAGATACTTATGTGGTTATTTATTAATAAAAAACTCATTTGCTAATAGTAATGGACTTTTGAAATCGAAAAATATGGATTGGTCATTTGATTAGGACATCACAAATTTTTAAAAAATATATTGATTCACATTCCAAATTTGTTATTGGGACTCAATATATGATGAAATACAAAATGATAAACTCATATCATGAATCTTTTATTGGAAAACCTTAATCATTTAATAGTTAGGGTTTTTTGAGTGGTTAACATTTGACCATATTTTCATAAGTTCATATGAATTGCAATTTTTGTTTTTTTTTCAAAATTTTTGTCCCTAAAACATAGCTTTTGAAAACTTTAAATGGGTCATTGTTCATATGGACTTTGCGAGTTTTCTTTTTAGAACTCCCAATTCAAAAAAATGACGTCAGTTGCATTAAATATAAATTTTCACATAGATTTGGGAAGGTTTGTAGGTGATTGAACATGTATTATTCAAGGATTACAATAATAACATTTTTAAAAATAATAGTTGTGTCCATTTGAATGATTTAAAAGAATCTTGTATGGATTCATAAGGATTATAATTTTTGCCATTTTTGAGCCACTCAACTATGCATTCACCCTAGTAGCTACCATTTCTTTAAAGTAGAAATCTAGCTATAACTTTCCATAAAAAAACATTGCACCCAAGGATACTTTTGCCCTCAAATTCTTAAATTGAATGAATTCATTCAAATTCAATTGATGAAAAACAAGATGCAAGTGGAGCACAAGGCATTGAAAATATGCTTTGATAGATGTTGTGGATAAGGGAGCGATGAAAAGTTATATTCATTTCATTAATATCAAGGATAGTTAAGGACCACTACTACGCAAATTCCATTCCATGTAAACTAATTGGCATGGAAAAACAATTGTAATTCCTTGTGTAATGTGATGAACATTCCCCATGTTCTAGATTAGGATAAACAATTGAAATTACCTTTGTAATGGGATGTTCGAAAGTGGGGTTTGTGTTTTCATCCCCTTTGGATTGAACTAGGAATAAGATTTTTTTCCCATGTGTGGTGATGTGGTATAGCGTGAATGTTATTTGATGTTGGATTATGTTTCTAAATGGCCATCATAGTCATATGGGAGAGTTGTACATAAATCTTTCTAAATGTGACTAACATGCCATGATTGAACTTTCCTTTTGAGTCTCTTTCAAAATGTTGCAAAACTCCATGTGTTGCACAATCTCTTGTTACTTGTTTATAGTATATTCTTGAAGTAAAGTTAGACAATTTTCTCACATGGGAATTGTCTAAAAGCTTCTTGTGTAAATTTATGTTAATTATTGTATTAGCAACACATCTAACATATCAATTTGTCAATCAACCTTAATGCATTGACCAACATTCTCATAATAATGTTTTTTTTTTCCTCACTTGGTCTCCTTGTGTTGGTTGTCATCTCAAAAATATCCAAACTCATGTCCTCTTCAACCCTTTGATCAACAACACCCCTTTCAAATTCAACCTATGGATGCAAATGATAATAACATTTAAGAAACATAGGAAATAAAGATTTTTTGTCATATTTTTCAACAATTGCCTTACCTTGTTCATGACCAATAAGCGAGGACACAAGATGAAGAGTTTTGAACCTAAGGTCCAACATTAAAGAAAATATATTATGGGCCTTTCTTTCTTCATATTTTTTCAAAATGAAAGAAAAGAATCCAAAACCTCAATAACTTCCTTCTTTATGTTGGAGGTTAAACATGACAACTCTTAAACAACATTTCCATCTTCTTCCATTAAGTTGTCAAAAGTTGTAGAATCAATTTCATCTTTGAATTTTATACTCATGGACATGTCATAATTTAGTGCATCATTTAACAACCAATGACCCTTAAACTAGTTCAAAATACAAGCAGACACAACATGGCTAAGATAATCAACAATGATGTGACAAATGTGCCATGTTAAAGGAGGTGGTACTCTTGCATTCATTTTCATAAAATTTTGCCTGTTATAACATAATATAATTGTTTCTTTGAACTATAAAGCTTCCTGGAAAAGGATAACTTTGTTGCCAAATTTGCAACAACAAAAGAAAATGTTAGATTATGCACAATAACAGTTGAAAAAAAATGAAGAAAATGTTATGAAAAGTAAAAATTGACAAAAAATGTGCACATAAAAAAGTCTAAAAAATTGAAAATTTATCTTGTCTTCATTAGAGTATTCAATCTTTGAGGGGGAAGACTTGATTTTACATGTGCCTTTTCCCATTCTTGTCTACCCTTTCCATATTTTTTTGGCCAAGTTATGCATTTTTGCAAATCTCCTTGAATAGATTTGATTAACACATATCGTAAATCTTTGCAAACTTTTTCCTTTGTTGTAGCATATTGGCAAGCCTTGGAAGATGCATGCCCAAAATAAATGCCTTGAAAACTTTCCTCTAAACCCAACATATCACAACTTATAATTGATTTTAAGGTTGTAGTCATAGTGTTCAGATTAAATCCTTCATCTTTAACATAAGTAATAATTTTTCTTCTCAATGCATAACTATCCAACAATCCTATCAATTTTTTAGCCAAAGTCTTTCTGGTGATGTCTATTGGCTCAAAAAGACCAAAGATAATGTGCTTTGGATGCTAATCATCTCTTAAAAAATTAATCACCAATGCAATAAAAAATATCATGTCTAGCTTTTGACATCCACATATCAAAGTTTACAATTGTAGAATGACATTTTAAAAAAGCTAATCAAACATATAATTATTTGGGCATTAATTCATTAAAAATTTATTTTCTGGAAGTAAAAACAATTCTTGGACACGAATGCATATTAAATATTTTTAACCAACTACTTTCTACAAATTGTAAAAGAAGATGGTTTTTGACAATTAAAAGAGTCAAATTTTCTAGAAATTGTTTTTGCTACACATCATTATTCTTAAAAGGTTCTTTTGCAGCAAAAAAACTAGATATGGAGTTAAAATAAATGTTTGGTCTCTTTTTGGAAGGTTATCTTTCATCTTCCCTCAAAGGATAATTAATTTCTTCTTCATTTAAAAAAAAAAATATTAGAATGATCTAAATTGACATGTTTCCTCTATGGAGCTATGTCGTTAATTGTATTATATATGATTAATCCTTTCCTAGCTTGAGTTTTTGGATTTACATTCAATATTATATTATTGTAACAAAGAATACAATGCATAGTTTGAAGATCTGTTACATTGATTTCTTTGTTATCATTAACACAATAAAATGCCTAACACAATGCATTTTTGCTATTTCTTCTCCAAAATACTCTTTGTGCATGTAATTTCTTTAAATTATTTTCATATTTATGGATTCCTATTTCCTTCTATTTGAAGACTTCCCAGTTTTTCAAGTTCTGGAAAAAGTTCATATTTGATTCTTACTTCATTCATAAATACATCACATGTATTTTCATTTTTAGAAGACTATTCCATTATTAATTCAATTTGTGATTAAGAATTACTACCTTGATGAGTAGTGAAAAAAACTTAACAATTTTATGAACTTATCAAAGATTAAAAACTAACATTTACAAGTAATTACAAAATGTAATCTATCTTCTAAGATTTTACAAAACCAAGATATGTATATTTCTAAAATTTTACAAAAAGTTTAGGGATTATAAGGTGGAAAAGTATGGGGCTTTTGGGTGAAAGAAAATTATAGTTTATGTTTAAGTTTAGGAAATCTCGCAAAAAAAAGAAAAGCACATGAATTAAAAAAATGCTACATAATGAAAATAAATAACACAAAATGAATAAAAAAATAGAATGGCATAAATGCGAGTGTAGCAATAACCAAAAAAATGGAAAATATGCAAAAAAACTTACCTCTGGTGTTCAAGTTAGTGTTGAGGCTTTGAGCTTTGACTTGCACATGGTAAAGGTAGGGGAAATACCATATTAACCAAACAAAATAGAGTAGCAACAATGGTTGGGCTAATAGGTACTTGAAACACAAGAAAAATGATAGTGTAAAAATAACAATGTGAAGGGAGTAACAACATGAGAGGAGTAGCAGGGCGAGAAGAACAATGTGAGAAAAATAGTAATGCAGGAGTCCAACAGTAGTGAGAAAGGAACAATAGTGCAAAAGGAGCAGTGCAAGAAGAGCGACAACATTAGGAACAACACGAGAGGAATAATGTGAAAGGAGCAGCACAAAGGGAATAGTGTATGAGGAGCAATGTGAGAATGACAACGTGAGAAGTAATGCGAGAAGAACAACAATGCAAAAGAGTAGCACAAGAGGAACAACATTGCGAGAGGAACAAGAGTTCAAGAAAAACAACGCGAGAAGAGTAGCAACAACAACCTACACCAAACACCAATGATAGCATGAGAAAGCAACACCAACAACACAACAACATGAGAGAAATGTAGAAACAAAAAACTAACACTTAACAACGACAACACAAAACAAAAATACCAACATAATCACAAAGAACATAACCAACACGCATGAAATGAGCATAGCAAGATCACTAGAAGACAAAAAAAATGTCACCATGACCAAAAATGAAACCTAGGCTTCATTTTTATACTCTTTTTTAATCCTTAACCTTAAACATCACTTCTGCCTCCCTAGGCAACGACGACTATTTAGGAACCTTAAACCTTAAACTACTGAGAACTAGATGGAAATTCTTTGAGAGAACTTGTCCAGTTCTTCAAAAAATAATAATAATAAAAAGAATCGGTTTTCACAATCGGTTTTCATTCATGTGAGAATTGGAGGTCAATTCTTCATCCAATTTTCACAATCAACCATGTCAATTGATTTTCATTGTGAGAATTGGAGGTCAATTCTTCATCCAATTTTCACAATCAACCATGTCAACTGATTTTCATTGTGAGAATTGGGTTGAAAATTGGGTCAAGATTCAAGAATTGCCCAACATTGGTTGAAACACAATATAATGAACCAAAAGTGCAGCTTTAGGTCATTGCTTGCTTTGGAATATTTTGAGAGTAATTTAGAAAAAAAATTCTAAATTTTAAAAAAAAAAGAAAAAAAAATCATTATATTGATATGTTAAGGTGTCATTTAAAAAAATAATTCAGGTTCTTTAAGTAAAAAAAACATTGGTTACAACTACTTACAAAATGTTTTGGGTTTTTTTTTTAATCATTAAATTAATTTCAAACTTATTCAAATGTTCATGATATATTATGAATGTTGCTATATGAGTAAATCCAAGAGTTCAACACCAAGTGTAAGATGGAAACTTTTTGTTTTTTGCTTATATGAGCCCATATTCTTGCTAACATGAAATATTGAGATGTGATTACAACTACTTTGTTACATATTACCATGTTTGGACCTTGGATTGAGACCAAATAAAATGAAAAGGAAGAAGCCTTCAAGATGGTGATTGAATTCTTTTGGTCATCTTGATGGGGGTTTAGGGTAGCCCCGAGTCTAATGTAGACCCTAAGTCTTCATCTTTAGGCACCATTCCAGAAGGTTTTGGAAGTTCTGATCCAAAGGCAATTGAAGATAGGATTTGGAATCAAAGAAAGACAAGGGGAAGCTCAGCTCCAAGCAACTGAGTGCAATAATGAAAGAGTGATGCTCAGGTTAGAAATTGACTCTTCAGTCTTATTGGGGGTGCATCTCTCAAGGTGACCATAAACCCTAAACCTTACTCCTTGTAGAACCTAAGCCCTAAACCCTTCTCCTTGTTTTAGTGTCCTCAAAAATGTCAATGCTGAAGAGCACTTGCTTTTGCACTAAACTGAAGAGAAATTGAGTGTGGAGACAGAGTTACAAAGCTATCTACATGGCATATTACCCATTGGTGTATGTCCTGCGAATGTGTTTCTCGGAGATACAAGGCCTTATCTAAGAGTACGAAAATCAAATCCAAGCTAAATTCCTAGATATGGTTGTTGGCCCAGCTAGTAGCACTTCGGGAATGAGAATCACAGGATTGATTACTAGAGAGAGATCTATGGACATTTTGTGCATTTGTTTGTTAAGCTTGATGCAATGGAAGAAACTTCATTTTGGATGGATGGATGGATGGATGGATGATTCATTGTAAGAACAGGTCCAATAACTTATCCATATGACCGACCATTGGATGCCAAGAACTAAGAGCTTCATTGTTTGGTTTTGGCTTCTGTAATGAAGGCAAGATGTTTGATAAGTAGCTGTTATATTTTCAAAGTGTCAAGTATTTTTGTTTCTTGTAACAAGACTTTTTTTGTGGGTGGAGTTGAGGGATGTGAGAATTAGGTCTAGGGCAGCCTCTTTCAACACACACACCCCCATTTTGTGATATGTTTTTTTTGTTGTTAAGAGACTTACAAACTTCAACAACTCTTTTGTTTGTCATTTCTATTCACTATACATACAAAAAGCATCACCACTTTTTTTTGCCTTTGTATTTTCAGGTCACTTCCAAGCTCGAATTTGTCTTGTTCGACTTTCTCTAATTTATCTTCATATTTATTTAAAACTTCCTTTCGTTTTATTACATCTTTTGAAATTTGAAAGGTTTAGTACAACCTAAGCCTTTCGGATTTAAAAAGATCCAATTTTATAATTAATCAATTAAATTTAAAAAAAAAAAACTATTGCTTCACACAAGGGAAGGTCGTGCTAAGGGGGCTTTCCAAATTTTCAACCTCCCTCGGCCTAGTGGCCTTGAGGATCTCAAATCCGGAAGGGCCCCCATAGTGGGATCTTCTCCTATACAATACATACACTCACAAAAAAAAAAAAAAAAAAAAAAAAAAAAAAAAACCCCCCAACCC
>Ga0116227_10002516_pt1 | contig 41443 bp, 26 predicted proteins | sample S1TSphgellanicum_FD_89693 | JGI IMG/M metagenome (GOLD analysis project Ga0116227, IMG submission 89693) | Host-associated microbial communities from peat moss isolated from Minnesota, USA - S1T2_Fb - Sphagnum magellanicum MG | ecosystem: Host-associated > Plants > Peat moss > Unclassified... | reverse complement strand
TTTGTGGATTTGTTGACATTTTGGGGTTTAAACTCTAATTTCCTTTGGTCAGACTTTTTTTTTGGTTTTTTTTAATTTTTTAAACTTGGTTTTTTTTTTATAACCAAAACCTGGTTTTTTTTTTTTTTTTTTTTCGAAGAACCAGACCAGAACCAAATTTTTGTTCCAATTTTTTTTTTGTGGAACTGGAATCCAATCCATTTTTAAATAAATAAATAAATAAATTTAAACCAAGATTCGAGGTTCTTCATAAAAGGCAAGAATCGCCCAACACTTGTTTAAACTTCAAATGAGCAAAGAATTAAAATAAGAAATGTTCCATGAACTTCACCCCAAAAAAAAAAAAAGGAACCACCCACAATTTTTTTAAATGAGAAATGTTGGATGAAGTTCTGAAAAAATGAACTCATACCTAGTTCCCAGTAAAAACACCTGCTCAACATTCCTCAAAATCTGGGGACCAAACAAAAATCTGGGGACCAAACAAAAGGTCACAGAACTTGTCAGTAGTCTCTCCTTTCCTTCCTGGCAGAGCAAACAAAGGCTGAACAATATAATAATACTGTAGCACCTTTTCAGGATTGGCAAATAATTTAATTTAATTTAATTTTTTTAATTTCAATTTATTTTTATTTTTTTGTTTGAAATGCTGATATTGAAGGAAATTAATTACAAAGGAGGGAAAATTTACAAAAATTGGCCTCATTATGATATGATAGAGGTGTAGAGAGTCCCAAAGGAAACCTACTCAAGAAATTGCCTATATTTATTGTTATTGTCAAATTTTCATAAATTACCTTTTTTTTTTTTTTACTGTGAAAGTGGATTTTCAAAAATAAAATAATTATTTATTCAACACCCAATTGCCAAAACCTGAAAACAACATCAAAAATCATTATTGATCTAACTTTTTCTTCAAACATTCTTAAAAAAATTTAGTGTATTTGGAAGTACCTAGTTATAGATTGAGTTTAAGGTTGTTCCGTTACTCACAGATAGTTGATTAATTTTGTCATTGTGCAACCCTGCAAAACTTTATTGATAGACATATTGTAGATTAGAAAATGTATAAAAAGCTAAGAAAAAAGAAAAGGGAGAATTTACATGATGTCAAGTTAGCTCAAACTAGATGTCAAAACCTATCCATGTCAAAAATCATGTCAAAAATCAACCGCTTGTAGTAGGTAGGTCATAATTTTTCTTATTAAAAACTAGTCACTTGTAATAAGTCAATCGTGGAGATGGGAGATGTGTCTTAAAGGGGTGAAAGTTGTGAAATAGTTAGACCTATGACTACTGCCCAACTTCAGAAGGAGGATGCTTGTAACCTTTGTAATGTGATTGAATTTTTTTATCGAAGAAAAATAACCAAGACAGAAAGAGAGAGGCCCTTTGGTCCTTTCAAACTCCAAATGGCATTGGCACAATTGTGTAAAAACACATATGCCTAATTATGTAAATGTCCAAATACTTTCACTACTAAGGGGAGGAATCAATTGGTAGGGTGTTGGTTGTGATAGGTCCATTTTTTGGGCTTGAGTCGCATCAGAAACAACAAATCCTTGGGTGGTGCAAGATCAAATAAGTAAATCCGCTTATGTTGAATCAATAATATAACATCAACTAAAATGCAAATGTCATCTTTGATAAGCACAATGTCATCTTGTTAACAAGAGGAGTTGAGCATGTTTGAAAAAAGCACATGTAGTTGTTCTCACCCCACATGTAAACTAACACCCCACACAATGACAACAAAAGTGCCATGAACTACAAGATGAGTTCATGCGCTCTCATTGTTATTATGAGCAGTAACGTAAGAAATAAATACCCATAGGGTCAATGGGTTGTGTGCACGCACAAAGTCAGAATCAGAGATCATCTTTTCTGCCAACAGTGCATTGTTCTTGTTGATTGAAGAGCAATTTTAAAGCATACGCATCAAAGCTTTGTCAATCCATGCTCAATTATGCACAACCAAAAACAGTTCCTGGTCTTTACAAAGAGGGCAAAACTCCAGGATATTACAGTAATGAAATATTCAAGCACTTTCTCCAATCTTGTGGGAGCATTGTACAGAGAAACAAATTTATCAGAAATTGATTCCAGTATAATAAACTTCCTTCCTTCCTTCCTTCCTTGGGTATTGTTGTTTTCACTATCATTCAGGGCTATATCCAAATTTCCCCATGTATGAAACCACTTGTTTGCATGCAAGGTATGAACCTTTTACTTTGATCTGTCAACAGTAGCACCAGCAACCATGCCTTCCTCAATCACTCTGACAGAACAGACATCTGGAGAAAACACTTTTGTTGCCTTGTTATCAATAATGATTCCGTCCCCACTCTCACTCCTAGCGAGTGTACCCTACTGTTAAATCTTCCCGGATGCACAAAAAAAATTGTGCCCATTGGTGTCTCCTCAGATATGTATGCAAGAAAAAGGTTTTGAAAGGAAGGGTTTGTTCCTTCTTAATAAAGAAAGGGAACTCTTTTGTGTTAGGATTGAAAAAGTTGGTCACTGCTTAGGCTCCAAGCTCTCATAGAACAAGATATAGCCATGGTCTGTATTGTTTGAATACTCCTGTGTCGACCCAAAAAATGTCTGCACAACAGACTCATCAATCATCTCAACATTCTCATCATCAAAGAAGAGCCAGTGGTTGTGACTCTTGACCAGACTCACATAGTGTCCATGATTAGGTCCACTGCCCACATGCACTACCACAGCAAACAGCGAGTACTCCGCTTCAGACCCCGGGGCATCATCTGTGGTATTACAAAGCTTGAGTTCCAGAGGGAATACCACCCGGTAAGAAAGCTTCTTATACCGGCCCAGCTGCTCAATGTACTTGAAGCGCTTGAGATGAAGTGCCAGAATGCGTGGTGGTGACTTTATCTTCATTCTCTTCTGTGCCTCCTGCAAACTGGCAGACGAATTCCAGATGATATCAGAAAGGGTCCCCCAGACTGAGAAAACTGGGTAGGATTTAAAGAATTCATTCATAACCTAAGACACGCACACAACACCCTCAGTTTGCTGAGTGGAGCACCTGCAGAGAGAAAAAATTATACAATCAGACCAGATATCATTCATAAGGGGTGGTGATACACATTCCAAGCCTCCTTCAACAGTGCAAGCATGTGAAGCACCCACCTGCAGCACTTGTCACAGAAAAACTTATCCTCCGCGTTCAGGGTCTCGGTAGAACTGAAATTGCGGAGGCAACTTGTGATAGAGCTGTTCTGTTCAATATCAAGGCTGAGGTCCAAGAATGTTTCATCCCGAGCAGTGATCGTTTCACATCGCAAGCACCTGGTCTCATTTGTTAATGTCCCCTGCAAAGTAAGGCAGCATTTGTGAACATGCGGTTAAGAAAGCATGGTTCAGCCAAGAACACTCTGAAATGAAAGCCAAGAAGGACATGAAACACTAGTTTACCTGGAAGATTTTATGTACCCAGGTGACTACAGGCTCCTTATGATGATTACCATTGGCCATTCCATTGAGTGATCCATTTGGAACTTTTTCTAAAGGTGCCTGGTTTCCAGAATTTGATTTGGCTGCTCTAGATTCCTTCTCCAAAATGTCGACCAATTCATTTAACAAGAAGTTCAAAAACTCATGAGCATCCTGCACAGTGAAGAAGCCAGTCATATTTCTGCCCAGCAGTTTTTTACTTATGAAAACAAGGTGTTTGTTGTGGGTGAAGCAGAACTGCCCAGGACACAAGGATCCTTCTACACACACCACTCTCTATGACTCCTCCATATTGTGCCCATATATGCTTCACAACCCTCCACAAAAGCACTTAATTGCTTCCCACAAGTACAGCAAACTTTACAACACTGGACAAACAGTGTTCCCACCACAAAACAATCCCCTGTCCATTATTGGGGTTAACCTGTCAGTCTCTCTAGACATATCATGTTAATCAAATGTTCAACATATCCAAAATGTCAGTTCACTACTAGAGACAACAATTCAATAGAATAATTCTTTTCAGAGTAGGGGGTTAGGCAGGCACCTGGTGCATGTAGCTGCGAAAAAGTTCATTCTGCTTCTTAACCCTCTGAACAAATCGCTTTGGAGCAATCACACCTGTCTTCTTCTTCTGTGAATTGATCTAGGAACATTACCCCAACATACAACATTGGAATACCAAAGAACTCAGGGGCTGGTTGAGCTAAAAGCTTCTGAGAGAACCTCAACACAGAAATCAAACATGTGTACCACTGCTGCACAAACACACAAAAGCATGTGCAAGCAAAGTTTTCCAACAGAACCAGGTATCAAAATAACATTAGCCAGCCATTCATCTTGCAATCAAGGATACAAGTTATCCATACAAATAAACATTCATTCACTCCAACAATGTGCCAGATTAGAGCAACATCCTTTTTGCAGGTCTTGAGTATTTGTTCCATTCACATGTAAAGAGGTCAGGATTGCAACCTCTTATCTAGAATGAATGTTTGCAAATGGTGATATTTCCTTACACACAAGCAAGAAAAAGAAAGAGAACACAGAGGGAGTGTCTCCCCTTGCTATATTGCATTAACATGGGACCAAAGGAGTAGAAACTTACTTGTGTAAATAGTTCTGACAAACAAGTTAGAAGATTTTCCTCTGTGTCTCCAATCATCTTGTTGTTCTGACCACAATACTCCAGTAACTGGTCCCTGAATGGCACACAAAAATAAAGAGCCTGCAACAAACAAATTGCACACACAGCATAAGAAATATTTTTCCATTTTAAAACCTTGAAATTGTCAACAGCGTCTGTGAGTGAGTTACTCATGTTGTCAACCTGTGAAAAAATTTCTGCAGACCCCCAGAAGCAACAAACTATTTCTGCAGCATTCACACAGACATGGTGAGAGAAAGAGAGAGAGAGAGAGAGAGAGAAACCCTACTCCAGAAGTAGCACATCAGTATATACTCTGAATCTCATTTACATTCCATCTCTCCCATTTCTGAAAACATGTGAGGCATCAAAACTATCTATCCACAGTGTTTCCCCAATCCCTTTCTTTTGGTTTCCTCCTAACCCTAGAACTAGGGTTTCAAGCTCCCCTTGTGACTTACACCAGACCTTGATTCTCATCAACACAAAGAGCGTCTGTCTGATCTGTCATCCCTCTGACCAATTTCCAAAATTTCATTCCAAGGACACATCAGGGTAGGAAAACCCTACTCCAGAAGCAGCACATCATCATATCCTCTTAATTTCATTTACATTCATCTCTCCCAGTTCTGAAAACATGTGTGAGGCATCAAAACTGTCTATCCATAATGGTTTTCCCAATCCCTTTCTTTTGGTTTCCTCTTAACCCTAGAACTAGGGTTTCAAGGTCCCCTTGTCACTTACCCTAGACCTTGATTCTCATCAACAACCCAAAGACTGTCTGTCTGTCTCTTGTCCCTCTGACCAATTTCCAGATTTGCATTCCAAGGACGCGTCCCCTTTCTTTCTGCCGTCGTTTCACCCCGAAAAAAAAGGTTTACAGAAAAAAGCCAGCCCGGTGCATCATCAGCATCGCCAACCAGGAGGGTTCGATGCGGTTGCGAGAAACTATTGACACAAAATTTTCTGCATGCCCGCAAGCGTACTACGTAGCGACGAGACCATACCTGGAGCACGCTGTTGCAGTAGCACGTATTGCCGAAATTCTCAAGACCAAAATAGCGTTCTCCCTCCGGAAACTGATCTCCCAATGCCTTCTCAAGCTTGGAGCCTGAACTTCCCATGACCATAAGCCTCCTCCAATCCAGCTTTACCCCCTTTTCTCTTCCTCCCGGAAACCAAATCTTTTCAAGCCCCTAACTCCTCCTACTCCACCTCTTCACCACTCCACTCTCTTTTCCTCTCCTCTTCTGTTCTGTTCTGTTCCCTTCCCTTCCCTTCCCTTCCCTTCCCTTCCCTTCTTCTCCGTCTTCTTCACCAGTGCTTCTGCACCTTCTGACCGCAACTCCCTCCTCTCGTGTATAGGTACCTTCTTCTTCTTCTTCTTCTTCTTCTTCTTAGTCCTCTCCAAGTTCTTACCGCATCCAAAGAACACCAAAACGCCGAGCCAGGATCCAATAAACCACCCAAAGAAATCGCAGAAAAGCCGGCTAACAGAAGCAGGATCCGTCTTCTTCTTCTGCTTCTTCTTCTTCACTGATCAATCTTGCGATGTCGATAGTCTTCGTCTATCGATCGTCCGCCTGCGATGCGCAACAACGACAACCTCGAGCAGCAAACGCAAAGGATTTCCGGTGGCCGATCGCCGCGCAAGTCCAGTGGCCACTGCTCGTCATTGGCCAATGACCAGTGGCCACTAGGCCAATGACATATGGCCAGTGACCATACATGGTCGTCGTCATTGGCCAGGGAGCAATGGCCACCTTAGTCCAGTAGCATGCCCCGTGGGAAAAGGAACCGCAAAAGATTTCCAGAGGCCGATCGCCAGCCCAGTCCACTGGCCACATTGGTCGTCATCGGCTGGGGACCAGTGGCCACTAGGCCAGTGACATGCTCTCGTGGGAAAAGGAAGAAGCCCAGTGAGCTGCCACCTTTTGCACCTTTTCCCACTTATCTACACATGTGTGTGTACGTGTTTGGGTGGGGACCATTTCTACCAAATATTTTAAATAAACAATATGTATATATAATTGATTAATTAATTAAAATTGATTAATCACTAAAACTGAATAATAATCTATATATAAAAAATATGGTTGTTTGTATGTTCATACCTATCTATTCCAAACCTAACTACCTCAATCCTTTAGTAATAACTACTTCACTCTTTTCTCCAATTTGCCTGTATGGATATGAGAAGGCAAATTAATAAGTGTTTTTTTCTTGTCCATGTTATGTATATTAAAATAATTCCAATGACAACCATACAATGGAGTTAGTTGGTTTTAAGTAAAGCAACTTTAGTTTTCATAAGTTGTCCTTTTGAATGACAATCCCATGTGGAAAGTGCCTTCAAAACAAAAAAAAGGTGTGGAAATCTTTTCATATTTGTCCTTTTGTATCATCACATTTTAATTGTCACATCTCACATTACAAAACTTTTTCCCCCCTAAACCCTAAACCCTAAATGTTGATTTAGTGTCAATACAATATGATCGATGTTATGTGATGGTTCAATGCTTTCATCAATGTGAACTCAATGTTGCAAACATGGTCTTCAAATTTGCATTGTTTCAATGATAAAATAGTGAAGTTATACACAATAAACATTCAATGTATTATCAATGTTTTTGGAAATCCAACCTCGAATCAATGTTGATCGAATTCATCCATTTATCCAACAGCATCAATATTATGTTGTATTAATCTGAACATTTCCAACAATGTCAAGGCATTGATACAATGGGTGATGTAATTTAAATGATGTCCCCCACATTGAATCAATGGTCACCATTGACTATGCATCAATCCAATGGTGACTATATTAAACAAATGATCATTGAATCAATATTGATATGTCATGTCAATTAATTAGTATGATTCAAAGTTGACATGTTGATCAAATTAACATTAAACAAATGTTGATATATTCACAAAATGGATGTTGAGTCAATTCAAAACTTCTGATTCAATGTTGATATGTTGTTCAAATAAACATTGGGTTCATAATGACATACATATCAACTAGGCATTGATTCAATGTTGGTTTGTTAATCAAATGAACATCAATTCAATGTTGATTTGTTAATTCAACGAACATTGATTCAATGTTTTCATTTCATTTTCATTAATTATGATCCAATGTTGACATTTTAGTCAAATTACCTTTGAATCAATATTACAGCAAAATTAGTAATAAATTAATAATTCTTAAATTATAATTCAACATCGATAGGACAATTTAATAGTCATTCATTCAATGTTGGCATTCTAGACAAATTACCTTTGAATCAATGTTAGTGTTTTAGCAAAATTAGCAATGAATCAATAATTCATAAATTATGATTCAATGTTGATATGGTAGGTTAATATTCATTAATTCAATGCAAATATGTTCGTCAAATAATCATTGATTCCATGTAGATAAATGAGTCAAATAAACATCAATCCAACATTGATGTGTTAGCCATTGATGATGTTTAAGGGTGGGGGGCACTGATGCAACTAACAGATCCACAAAAGGCACCAATATTGTAACAACCATATGCATACAAAAAGCAATATGAAATCAATCAACTAACACACCAACTACAATTGAAAGGAATAGATATCCACCCACGAACCAAATTTTGTCTATATTAAAGTCACATATAACACAAGCAAATGATAAGCATTGGAGGAATGGATTAATTGTTCACTAAATGACTTATCCTACCCATTTTCCATAATTGGATTAAGGTTTCAAAACAAAAGATATTTGACTATGCAATTGAACTTTCTCATAAAAAATGGGTTAATAGAGAAGAAAACAACTTTGATCCACCCAAATGTTGCCTCAATAAATTGAATCAGTTTTCTAAAACCCATTATAAGATCACACAATGTTAAATTTAAGACTATGGCATTAAAGTCTCTCTAAATGCAACTCTAAGTCTTATGTAAGTTGTTCATTTACTTTATTGATAAAGTTGCAATTTCCTTGCCGTCTTCATCAATTTCCATTGTTGCAATAGTTTTAAAATTTTCCTGGTGGGTTGCAAAGTAGGTCTGTCTATAGTAAGTCTGCCATCCTTTTCCATTGTACCATCTTATGTAATATATGGTGATGTCGTAACGTTTTCAAGCGTTAGTACTAGCTTGATTTGGCCATGAGTATGATCAACTCCATCATCCTTACTATTCGTGATTCCTAGCAAGTGTGCGTCACTTGAAAAAATTCCACTGTTGCTTGCATGTATAGACCCACTATGCGTTAATAAAATAACCTCCTCATCATTGTTTTGATCATCTTCAACATCCACCACGACCTTTTCATCATTCAGTTCCCCAACAATGGATTTCTCTATGCGCACTTCAAATTCTTCCATTGCATTGATAAGCAATTTTCACAACTCGTGCATCACATGTTGCTTCACCTTTAACCAATGTTCCATTTATAGACATCTTGCCATATATAAATGTGCATGGATCTTTAACAACCAATTCCTCTAAACCTAGCACAGTGGGATGAGTACTAATTTTTTGAACCTTGCAATGTTCTCATTAGCAACAACAAAAACATCTTACTTAGAAGCTCTTGACTCCATTCCTAATTCTTCCCCTGAAACTTCCATGCTATTGTTGATAACACCATCAACATCAACTGCCATAATATTGCAACCTTTGTCATGTTGCATCAACAAATCAATCTCACTACCCATGGTCTCACATTGAATTAAACTTTGGGTTTAAATGCCTTTTCAATATTCACAACATTACCATTCATGGCTTTCTTGCCTAGCTCTAGCACTTCATTCTCAAGTAAATTCCTATTGTGCATCTGCTATGGGCTAATCACAACAATGTTGTCAGCTTAACTTTCGTGTCAATCATTATGGCAACATTGACCTCAAAGCCATCATAGCTCTTGGCCATGTGGCAATTTACACTACATGTCCAATTGCTTGGGCCATTAACTCTAACATCCCAAGACTTTGGTGAATTTTTGTTTTAGCTTTTTTCGTGTTTTGTCCAAATTGGCTCCCACTCACAACTTGCCCCATTTCTCATTAGATTATGACTTCACCCTTCAATAATCCTCACAAAATAGCAATCACTGTGACCCATTCCACCACCTGATTAACAAGAATAGCTTTCCAAGTGAGCACATTTTTCTTAGATGTCCCATTATAATACTTCCAATATTTGACACATAAATAAAAAAACAAAAGTACAACAACTCATAATTAGGATAGGAACCATTTGTTCACCAATCATTTGAGGAGAACTTCCAAATGACTCCATATTCAAAATTTGGAGTTCACCAAAAAATTGCAATCCTTCAAGAAATTGGGAATTATCTACACAACTCACAAAATGTTACCAATTTCAACCACAAGAAAATTGGGTTGTTGGATGCTTCTACTTGATGAAGTATACTATTGTCATGATAATCTTGTACACTCAACAAGTTTAACAAACTTAGATGAAGATACTTCATGATACATGTGCAAAAATGCACATTCCTTTGTGATCTCATGTTGGGTCAAAACTTATGTACAAGTCATTTTGAACAAGAGATGCAATTGTCCATAAGAAATCTTCTCTTGTTCTCCATCCACTTCCATTTGTATGCACATGTCACTAAACCAAGGTTGTTTATGAAAACTTGGTGTTGTTCTTGCATACATTAAATAATCAACAAAGCGTTAGCCAAATCTAAGTGATATTGCAATGGAGTTGAACACGTGTAACACGAGCTACAAAAAAACACAACATAATTAGTTTATGAAAAGTGCATTGATAATCAATCCTAGAAAATAAAATTGTAAATCAAATAATGATTTTGCCACTATGTCAAGAACATCAAATTTGTACATGTGCACCCAAAAGCCCATTTTCCAACATGAATTACCTTATTGCACATGGAAGTTCTCCATAATTTTTGGCTAAGCAAAAACAATATTTTGCACAGTTTTTGGAAGCAAATATCTTTTGTGAGTTTCATTGACAATTCCCAACTCTTCAAGCCACACAAGTCATATATTTGCACTCGTTCTTGACAACACATTCAAACTTGTTTCCACTACCTACACAAATTGCATTAACTATCATGTTAGCTACAAGACAGATTTTCAAATATTTTATAACCAATAATTCAAGACTCATCCTACATAATGCACATTCACATTAGTTTTTACATTATTAGATTTCAAGTTCATGTAATCATATTGAGATGTAGATATCATGATATAATTTTGAAAAGTGTAAGATGGGGTTATTAAATCTTTTTGCAAATTATTTCTAATTATTCACTTTCTACCATGACCCACCAAGTTGAGAACAATCATACGTTCATATGAAGCATCAAAACCTTCAAGTTCTCCAACAATCCTTTGTAAGGCTTGGAGGTGTTAATTATGTTTAAGAATCGACCTTATGTAATCACAACAATTGCTCCCACAATATGCTACTTTCATAAGAGTGATGTGTAAATGTTCATATAGATTTGCACAATCCTCAAAAGGGGTTCTAGGCCTACAAATTGAATCCACATAATGTGACATTACATGAATTTTGACCAAGTTGAAATCTGATTTTTGCCATGAAATGAGCATTTTCTTGAATGTGTCTATTGCTTTAGAAATCACAATCCAACAAACAAAATGCATAAGATCTATATGTCATGCTTCAACATTCCAAATTATAATTTACATGAATTATAGTTTTCTTGGAAAACATTATACAAAACTTCATTATTTTAACCTAATAAATACTCTTTTGAAGAAATGTAAGTACATTTTTAACAAAAGCCCATGACTTCCAAAGTAAAAAAGAATGCATATGTTTTTAATAACATAATAAATCTCATAATGACTTTTTTTACCCCTTCATGAGGTCAGCTAATTGAAACAAGGATGTTTCAAAGTATTCTTTTGAGTGACATGCCATTTCGTACCATTTCCATAATCACACAATAGATTCGATGATTGGTGGTTCGAACAATCCAATCATACATGGCACAATCACCTATATAGACACAAGAATAGCCACATTAACATAATATGTTTTTAGGCATTTGTGACAAAATTTGAATGAACAAAATGAACTCTCAAAAATCCAAAGGCTCATATGCAAGAAAGATCAAATGTTCACTAAAAGCTGAAAGGTTGTACCTACATTACCAAATGATGTTTGAATGCTACAAAGTTTGCATTGGAAGAAAAATATCCTCCTTTGTCGATACCTGGCACACAAAAACCCAGAAAACATGCTTTTACTTTGATTAGAAATAAACATTTATCCAACTCCAATAACACATTGCTGGAATTTGTAAATGTTGCTAAAATGTCCTATATGATGTCCAAAAGTGTTTTGAAGACACCCAAATCAGACTGATGCAACATGTCCACATGAATTGAACGGTATGGATTTCCCCATTTTGTCATCCCACCATTAAAGCCCCATAGTGTGCACTACCATAGAAAGCAAATTGAATATAATGCAAATGAATAACTATTTTTTAAGACAAAATTGATGCCATTTGTGAATTTGAAATCTTCCATAAATTGAATGCAAACTTTGATGAGATGTATCAAAAACTTTTTGGACATCTCCTTTTCATCCTTTTTTTATGATGCCAAGATTGTTTCCATAATTGTTTGCATTTGTTGTTCAATCTTATAAGGACATTTCTAATGAACTTCCTTCAACGAATCTCTTGGGCACAAGCACAAATTGCATGGCATCTGGCATTTGTTGGTGTCATAAATGGCTATGACTTTGCACCCTTCCAGATGATCACATATGTAAGCACATAGTAGTGGGAACACCCACTTTCTTCACCATGGGGATTTGTCAATGCTAAACTATTAAAGAATGGACAATCAAAAACACATTTATTGATCATTATTGAAATATATTGAAATGGAGTAATATAATTTTGTAATCCAAGTGAAATAATAAAATATTCAAAAGTGGATTTTGGATCAAAACCTGAAACTTGTGTCCTTGAAGGGTTGAAGGATGATTTCCAAGCATTCGTGGAATAATTCAAGTCTTTTATGAGATGAATGTGATGTAGGAAAAATAGGAAGAACGCCCAACAAGAGGTGGCTCAAACATCCAAGTATATGTCTTCACATGCAATGTTACCAAGGGATAACATGAACGAGTACCTTGTGACCTTTCCATCATTTGACAATGTAGTTTGGTTGTTGTAGAAGATTAATGGTGCAATGACCCCACCCCACGATTGATATGTTTATGCATTTCCAAGTTGACATTATTCAAGTGTCAAATGAAATATAGAACTAAAGAAAGCCATGATATCACTAATGTCTATTAACAAATATTTCAAAATGGAACAAAACAAATCAAAACATGGACATAATGTCAATGACAAAAACATGACAATGGTCACCTGCATTGCTACCCACCATTGTGTTAAATTGGGAGTGGAATAAATTAAAAATACCAAAAGAAAAGTGAACTCACACTAGTACAAAAGTGGGGTGCAATTCATTAGCCTAAATCATTATGGACCTTAAAAGTGAAATAAGTTCACTACACTTGAACAATTTCACTTTAATTAAAGTTATTTCATTATAATATCACTATGTAAACATTGTGTTTCAGTACCAGTTGACATAATTCACTATTGTAATTTACTATGGTAAATACGTTTATTTTTATGTTATTGTTTTAAATAACTTATGTTATTTTATGATATACCCTATATTATTTTAGGTTTATTTATTTATTTTAACTTATACCTTAGGTTATTATAAGTTATTATAGGTTATTATAAATTATTATTCTTTAAATTATTATATGTTATTCTTCCTTAAGGTATCCTAGCTAATTTATTATAGGTTTTCTACTTTATGTAATAAATTATTTTATCCTAAGTATAACAATTTAAAATAATCTAAAACAAAATATAATGACCTAAAGTAAAATAACTTACAATAACTAATAATAATTTTTGAAAAATCATTTAGAATAACCTACAATAAAATAATTACCAATAGCCTATGATAATATAACTTAGAATATCTAATAATAACTTATAATATAATAATCACCAATAGCCACCAATTGAATAGCCACCAATAGCCATTAATAACCATCAATAAATAACCATCAATAACCATTAATAATATAACCACCGATGGCTTACAATAAAATAGCCAACAATAGCCACTAACAGAAAAACCATCAATAATCTATGGTAATTTAGCCACCAATAACCACTAATAATTACCAATAAAATAACTATTAATAGCCATTAATAGAATAATAATTAATAGTTATTAATATAATAGCCATTAATAGCCACCAACATAATAACTACTATTAATTATTAATATAATAACCATTAATAGGCACCAATAAAAGAACACCAATATCCATCAATAAAATAACCATAAATAGCCTATGGTAATATAGCCTAGGATAATTAATAATAACGTAAAGTGAAATAACCTTCAATAGCTAAAAGTAACTAATAATAACATCACATGGCCAAAAATAACATAAGATGAAATAACTTAGAACAATAAAAAAAATTATAATAATGTCAAATAACCTAAAGTGAAATAGCCTACAATAACCAAAAATAGCATAGAATAACAAAAAATAATTTACAATAGTTGAAGATAGCCTAAGGTGAATTAACCTAAAATAACCAAAAATAACTTAGAATAACCAAAAGTAACCTAGGGTGAAATAATTAAAAATAGCCAAAAAATTGAAATAACCATAAATAATTGTAAATAATGTAAGGTGAAATAACTTAAAATAGTGAAAAGTAGCCTTAGAATAACTAAAAATAGCTTAACATAGGTAGTATTATTATATTAGCAAAAACATTATCCATTTATTAAACATTTTATTTTTGAAAAAAATGGTCATTGAAATGTTATTAAATAGTGATTTTTTTTAAAAAAATTGTTGAAATGATTTCAGATTTTCAATTTTTTAAAAATTATTTACATTATTGAAAAAAATTAAATTAAACTTTAATCATTTCATTTTGACAAAATCTCAATAAGATATGAATTTTCAAAGTTTATATTTATGTAATGTTTAAAATGAAATATTTTATAAATAAAATGCAATGTAACATTTTATCACAACAAGTGTGGTGGTTTGATGATAGGGGTGTTTGCCTCCATATTAAAGGTCAAAGGATCAAACCTCACAAATGGTGTGTTTGTGATCAATAAATGTTCTTTTATGTAGTTCCCTAAAGTATGTGCCTACTTAGGTTGATTAAATGGTTGATGTACCTAAGCTAAATTTCTAACCTAACATAAGTATTGACACATGTCAATGATTCATAGGTTAAAAAATCATGAAATTGTCAATAATGTCAAATATTACATTAAATATTAAAATAATTTAAATTTAATTGATTTCTATGTTGCCTAGTTAATTAACTAACAAGTGAAATGGCTTGGTAAATTTGTATTTCACTAAGTACTAATGGACCAATTCACTATTTGTAACAACTAGTCCTTATTCATTAGGGGGTTGACCAATTTCCCATGGTAAAAATGTTCAAATTCACTCAAAATCTAGTGAAACTTATAATGAATTAAGACACATTTTGGTGTAATGTCATTGAGTAGTTGCATTGCCATAGTTTTTGTTTTTCTTGTGCTTGAAATTTCGATACTTTGCACACAAAGACACACAAAGAAAACAAAAAATTGGGTATTATATATTAAATGTATAATAATAATGTAAAATTTAAAAATCATGGGTGTATTTCAATTTATCATGGGTTGTATAAAATTATAAAACCCATCAAATTCCACTATTATTTAATTGTATTAATCATGCAAATAAGCATTTGAAATGGATTTTATGCATGTACCCATCATGCAATATTTATTACCTTCCATTTGAAAGTAAACGTTTGTCCCAAAAAATCGAATTTGTCACATATTTATGGTCAATGCTATAAAAAAATTCATTTGTGACATGTAAATGATCAAAATTTTCAAATGATTCACAAACATTATTCAACTTATGTGAAATCACATGTGAAATAATTATTACAAATTTCACAAATGTTTAAAAGAAAATGGAATCATTTTGAAACATATTTACATTTTATAATACATAATTACATGTAATTTTTTTCATAAATATAGTTCAACCCCTAGTGTAAATATACAAAAAATAGTTTTTTAATAAAATATTTTGCTTAGTTTATGTTCTACCATATTATGTAAAAACAATTCTAAAATTCCTTCTAAATTTTGACATAGTTTAAGTTCCAAAATACACCATGAATGCAAAGAAATATCTAACATAATTACATAAAGGGGGCCATAAAAAAAAATCAATTTCCTAATACCCAAGGTGGTGAACATCCTTAAGAAAAGATTGACTTAACTAGCTAACAATTAAGGGAAACAACTAAAACCTTTTAAAGGCCCAATTTTTTTAATTTATAATTATTGCTTTCAAAAATTGCATGAACAATATGAACAAAAATACATTGTGACAAATAAGATTTTACCTTTTTTTGGGTAGTTTTGACAAATTTTGACTCCATTTCCCCACAAAGAGTAATTAGAGCCTCCACATCATAATCCTTTCGAAAAACAATTTTATTTTTCTCATCTCCATTCTTTTCAAAATTTCGCCATCTTCTTTTTTATGCTACCTTTTCTTGAGTTCGCTTATTTTTCAATGCAAATGGTGTTACAACTTAAACTTCTTTTTGGATGTTTTGAAAATTGGAATTTTCTTTACTAATTGACTTTTTATATGATAGAAATTTCTTTACTATTTATAAACCTTTTTAATTTGGAAAAAGCAAAATCAAAGATGAAGATGGCATGAGGACCTACACATTTGATATAACCTTTCATGTAACACTCCAAGATCTTATACATCCTAAGTAGAAAATTGTAAAACTCCTTTCATGATTCAAAACATAAGAAAACAAATTCAACAAGGAAAAAAAAAAAGGAAATACATTAAATGGAAAAAAAGAAAAAAGGGATTGTTTAGGGTTTTTTTATTATATGATGTGCATTTCATTAAAAGAAATTGTTAGTGTTACAATATTGGCCCAAAGGCTCACAAATTGGCTTTGCAAGTTGATAGATATTTTTTATCACCAATATAGGGCTAAAAGGTCATAGATTAACTCTTTCATAAAAACTATAACCTTGAAATTTAGTGTAACTTAACCTTTAATATTGATTTCATTTGTTGCACCAACATGTTTGTTTAATTAAGGTTCAACTTTGACCTTGATTCCTTGTGCAAAGTGGGTTGAAGTATTGTGTTTTTCCACAAATGAAATTTACAAATGTTTACATTATCACGACCTTAGTCATGCACTTGTAACCAAGGCGAGGGCAAGGCAAAAAGGAAATGAGTTAGGAACAAACTAAGGCAAAAAATGGGCCTAGTGAAAAGGAAACATTCATAGGATTCTCGAAATGAACTCCCACTTTTGGGAATTGCAGTCCAAAAGTGTTCCAAGTTTTTGGGACGAAAATGTTAGGAATAGACCTTGTTTAAATGTTAAAATTTTCATATCATTGGAAACTCTTAAAGTGCAAACTTTGAAAGTGAGATCAAAATTCGTTTTAAGCCAATAATTAAAAGTTATGGCAAAAAAAAAGGGTTAGTTAAATTGACAATTTGATTTTGGTAAAAAAAACCCCAAGAAACAAGATCAAATGACCTCTCATCAGGGTGTGCAACATAACATTTACAATTTTTCAATGAGATTTACAAGATATTGTGGTTACTTACCCAAAATGAGCTTGAACAAGAAGATACAAAATTCCAAAAATTTAAGATAATAAAAGTCCCAACTTTGGAATGCCCACTTGGGAGTCTTAAAAGAAAATGCCATTTAGATGTAGCCCCCATGAAGAGGCACAAAGTATACTATAGGGAGGAAGGTGGTGGCCTCCTTTCAAATCTAGGTTGTGTGAATGTAGTGAGTCCAAAGCAAATTTGTGATCCAAAGTTGATTTTATTTCACTAATCACTTGCATTATCTAACTTGTGTAAATGAAGATCATTTGTAAAGCCTAAACTTGGAGCTTGGAGTTTAAAGTTTAATGTTTAATGTGATTTTAATCCATTTACATGGATGAATATGTCCATAGACGAATGATTTTATTTGGATGAATGTCATTTTTGCATGGTTGAATTTCATTTATGATTTGGATTAATTAAATAAATCATCAAATGAACTTCATCCATGATTGGAAGATAGATAAATTCAAAATTATTTATATCCATCCTCATTTTTTGTCCAAGTATTAATATTTCATTTAATAATGATGGATAACAAAATTGTGATAATAAAATAAAATATGATGATGAGACCAAAATTATTTTAAAAAATTTGTGTAAGAAATTATTTTTATCAATGATGTTAAGCAATGAATATTGTCATGGGATGAATGTTAAAACCCTCCCCCCATTGTTGTCAACAACATTATATATGTACGTTGTGAAAATTTAGGGCGTTTTGAAAATAAATAATTATATATATATGTATTTAAAAAACCCATGTTTGCTTTTAGATTTACAACATTCATTTTGTGATTAAATTCTTGGTTTTTACTTGCCTGTGTATAAAAGAAAAAACATTTTACCATCGCAAGTTCCAACTCTAGATTTAAGCTCATGTGATAATTTGCCTTTCTTGTATAAATGACTTGTTTATGAGGTGCTTGTGAATATGTCATTTCAATTTATTCCTCAAATAGGAACTTTTCCATATTCCTCTTTCAAAAACATGCTTCAAGTTTTTCTTTTTTCTACTTTCTTTTCAATGTTGCCATTTGGGGGTTCACTTCCCAATCCTTGGGAAGAATTTAAGGGTATGTCATACATAACATTATAATTTGAAAAAATCATTAATCCTTAACCATTTTCAACTTGAGTTTTTTTTTTTGTTACAAGTTCTATTTGGGTTCCATGCTGCTTCACACTATAAGTGACAATTTAAAAACATATGGTTAAAATATTAATATTTTTTGTTCATTATTTAAATCTTACAAAATCAAATCAAAATTCCAAGATTATGTCGATTTTTGATGAAATCATTTCCACTTCCATTAATTTCAAAACATGAAATTTACTTTTTACTTATTGAAAACATTTATAAAAATAAAACGTTATTGTTTGTAAGTGCCATACATAGCTACTTCCTCCAAGCCTAACTACCTTAGTCATTTTTTTTAGTGTTGGGTAGTTCTCACATTTTTGTCAATTATGATTTTCATAGAATTATTATAATCAAATCGATTTTTGCCAAAAAATTTGGTTTGTGAAAACTAACAAGGGCATCAAGTTTTTAAAAAAAATGGTTTCCAAGGGAACTAATTTTCACAAGTGTAAAAAATGTGTCTTTTTCCATTCCATGTTATGTATATTAAAATAATTTAATAATGTACATTTTTCAAGCCTATCTATTTAACCCCTTCCCCCTATGCATTTACATGGACATAAAAAATCCGACATAAATAATGATGAACTATTGGGAATGACATGGGAATTCTTCAAATGTGACATTACAATTTCATGTTAGCCATCATGTCGAACACAAATATTGACATCAAAGTAGACACAAATTTGACTATATCACAATTTAAAAACATGTCAAAATTTTTTTAAACCTTGTACATTCCACTTAATAAAATACAAGGTAATAGAAAGTAACTTTGAAATCTTGATCATACATGCTCATTTTGACGAGCAATCAAAATTTTCATTGAACATGTTGGTGGCCACATGTAAACTCAGTTTATTGAAATATGTACTTACATGTCCTTAAAATTTTATGTCTATAAAATGGAGTAGTTTTTAATGTATTTTAATTGTAGTACTAAAACCCAAAAAAAAGTTTTTAAAAAAAAATCTATATTAAGGGAAAATGTTCATCACAAGTATAAAAAATTAATCAATAAAATGTTCACATTTTGTCTTATGAATTTTTATACAAACATGACATCCAAGGGCATGTGCATCAAAACTAATGTGTCATGTATAACTTTCATTTTTTTTTTCAATGAAACTAAACCCTAAACCCTAAACCCTAAACAATAATTGTATTGTGAAGATTTGTCCAATTTCAGATTCAAGAGTTGATTTGCATTCAAGACTTTTGAAAAAGATCCCAATTTCTTCCAATTGAACTCCAAACATGACATCCAATTCTTCAATTGGAAACTAACCCTAACCCTAGATGATGTGAAGACCGTCCGATTTCAGATCCGACCGTCAATCTGCATTCAACACTCGATCGAGAAGCTCCCTTCCCTCCCATTTTTCTTCCCTTTGGAACTCAACTTGATATCTGAGATAATCCTTCGATCGACCGCGATTTCGAGGCGGAATCGAGCATGAAATCGTGCTCAATTTGGCATCAATCCGTCGTCAAAATGGTGAATAACAAATGAATCTTGCATGTTGTTGCCTGTACACAGATTCTCAATTTATCAATAAAAAAAGAAACCCAATTGACAAAGGGTGCTCGAAAAGCTTTCTAGAATAGACGTGAGTACTGTGCGTCATCATCATCATCATCGTCGTCCTCGTCCTGCAACATTTGTCTTTGGGGATCCTTGCTTTGTCTTGGTCCCACCAGATTGCTGGCTGATTGGTGCAACGCATACTATATTCAATTGCAAAACCAACACCCATTTCTGGTGGAGGCACACCTGCGTATCTTGACTTGCTTGCAGGCCATTGAGTTGTTATCTGTGGCAATAGAGAAATGAAGATCTCCTTCAAAGCTTGCTGTATGCATCCATCCAGTATACATACCACACACACACACACACTTCTCTCTGCACAGCTCAATTTTATGCCTGCTTTGCTGCTCCTTGTAGATGCTCCCTGTGGAAGTGAGTTTATACAACAATTGTGAAATTTGATGGCAAATTTGATGAAAGAAAGCAGTTGGCTCGCTCAGATCTATGGGAGTTGATGGCCAGTTTGAAGTACGATTTCGCTGTAGATCGCAGGAGGCCTTCATGCACACTCGTCGATAGATATGCTCATTGCTGGGGTGGTTTTGAGCTTTGTGCAGCAAGTAGGGTTTAGGGTTTATGCTCATTGTGAATGCTAGCAGCTGGGAGATTCGTGCGTGGGTTGAGGTTTAGCCCGAGGAGGTGGAGCTGCTACTCCTGCTGCTGCTTTTTGTAAGCTAATTTAGTAATTGGAGAAGAAGCATTATGGTGGCGAAGTGGTTTTGTTGTCGTTGTAAACTGCTGAATGAGAGCACCCACCATAATGCGGTCTTCTGCTTCTGCCGTCACCATGTGTGTGGGACGTGCAGACACGCAAAGCTGAAGAAGTCATCACAGCACAAGCACCACAACCATGACTTGCACAAACGAAAGCCGCATGGTGCGACGCCGCACAAAACTAATGCTATCCACCACCATAACGACACGCTTCATGAACTGTCTGTTCAAATCGGCGCCAACGTTGTTGCAGGTATTGTGGTAGCTGCTGCTACAGCTGCCGCCACATCCGCTGCCTGCTCCATCATGTAGGGCTGGCTCCTCCACCACCCATATCCACCTCTCTCATGCATCAAATTCCAACAGACTGGGGTACATCCCTGAACTGTTTCTTGGTGATCATGTCCTTGTTTCATATTTTGTTTATTCTTGAGCTACATACCTATATAGCCAGCATCATCATGTTTTGCTGAAATCATCATCATCATCATCATGTCTTACTGCCAGTATTGTATCATGGCAAGAAATTCAGCAATGTGGCTTATGTGTAACATTGATCTCCACCCACCCAATCCCCATTGCTTGGAGCTGAAGGACAGTCAATGGGAAGGCTGCTACAGTGGCCAGTCACAAACATGCAATGTTGGTGTAGGTTGAAGATCACCAAAAAGCATGTCTACATGTTACTATTGTTCAAACTGGCTCCTCAGTTCTTGTCTGGTTTTTCTTTGAGGTCTCTTCATTGTCCCCTGTTTGCTGATATTATGTTGTAGGATATGAAATCTAATACAACCTTATTTATTACAGGCTCATTTCTCAACTCTCTTCATGTTGACTTGAACTTGTGGTTATGGAGAAATTCTCGATACAGCTCAAGCTGAAGAGCTGCTTAAGATGTAATACCCTTGGTAACATGGCAATGTGCAATTACACATATCAGTCCAACACAATTGTAGTAAAGGTGGAGTTTTGTGTAAGAACAAAGAAATTGGAGTACATATATATAGTTAATGCAGGGCCTTGTGAAGCTACCACACATGAATGTGCATGGAAATTTGCTCGAGATCAATCTCCAAAATTTGCTGAACAATTGGGTTATAGCAAGAACTTGATTAGGATCATTTTACTTTGGGAACCTAAAGCTCCTAAAATTCTTGAGCTAATTTTTACAACTGAGTGGCTGGGCACTCCATGAATGATTCAGACATTGCAGTGCAAAGGAATCTCCTTGATGTTCTATTCATAAATCTACAGGCATTGAGACAGCAAAATTAATTGTTGGATATCACCAGTAATCCCTACAAGAGCAAGCACCATGCTGAAATTGATGGAAGCAATTGCCATCCCTTACTGTGATTGCTCTCCCAACTATCTTTGATATGAACTTGATGGAAGTGTGGCAGTCACTGCATACCCGCAGGTTTTTTGTAATGCAGAGTGGAGTTCCAGGAGGTGTGTTGATGAGCCCAAATGCAATGGCCAATTTCTCACTATGGTGAAACAAATGAAACAACTTCTCTTCTTCCTCCACATCATGCAAAACAAATTTCGTATCTGGCACATACCCAGCATCGTGCATCTGCACAGACAATCTCTTCAATCCTGTATGGATTTCAAGCATCTGGGGATGTTCTTGATCATCCACCACAAACACATACACTTCACCATTCACTTCAATCCAGGTACAAGCTGGCTGTTCCTTCACACCCTTTTCCACTCTCTGTCATTGCACATTTGGACGCAGTTCCCTCTTTCCAGAAGCAGCATAGATGTTTGATAGCAGTACATTTCCTGCAGCATTTCCTGGGTCCACTTCAACAACTCGTGTTGCAACACGTTCTGCCATCTCAACATTGCCATGAATCCTGCAAGCACCAAGCAAAGCTTTTCCAAACAGAAGCACTTGGCGTACAGGACATTGTATGGATCAGATCCTCTGCCTCATGCAGACAGCCAGCATGGCCAAGAAGATCAACTATGCAGGCATAATGCTCTGCCATTGAAAGAAGACACACAAATGTAATCCCATTCATCTTTATACCTTCCACACACGTGTGTTCAAAATGTGCAAGAGCTTCCTTCCCATGGCCGTGCATAGCAAATCCTCCTAGCATGGCATTCCAAGAGACTACATCAAACAAGACCCAATCAAACATTAGTTCTCACCATTGACTATTAGAATATGAAACATTCCATGAGTTTCCTATTCATAACATGAACTCAAAATTCACGTAATAAAACTTCATGAACATTTTTCAACATGTTGGAAGAAAATGGAAATTATGTTTTTCACTAATCCCTCCCTTATAGATAAAGCCAACAAATTACTCTTTTTTTTATAATGTTTATGAAATTGGGTAGATTCAAATCTAATATATTAATTCAACAAGTTTGTCTGTCTATCAGTCAGTGACAACTAATGTGACAGTGACTCCGTTATTTGTAGGGTAGGTAGTAGGTACTTACTAGCCTAGGTCACAGAGCCTACTGAAGTCACGGGATCATTCTAGGTACCTACCACCCTACCTTAGACCAGACTAGATAGGGCCTCGGAGGCAATAAGCTCGTCTCCCGAGAACGGCGCCCAGGCCACGGACAATTGTTTGAAAAGAAAAGTTTTTTTAAAAAACCAAAAACATCAACCAAACATTGTTGAAATAACACACCTGTGCATTATGCACAAGGTTCACACTAGTCCCTTTTAATACTACAAGAATCATTACATGTATGAGGAAGCTTCTTATTCGCCAAATTTATGTGTGGACATTTGTACGAATCCTTTCCAAATATTTGTCATGTATTTAATTAATTCCAGATTTTTCAAACGTCTAGAATTAACAAACCATTTGGAGATGGGAAATTTGAAGAGAATTTTTGATTTGAGGGCCACAATGTAATATAACAATAGATATTAATAATGTTTTTCCTAACTAGATGATCCAAAAACATATTATATGTTTCCAATGTTTTGCCTCTAATTCAATATAAAACTTGATTCTAACCACCAACATAAAAAAAAAGTCTATAATTAATAGTTTAGTCCATAACTAATTAACCCGCTTGTCAGAAAATATTTAATTAATTTTCCTTAATAAGGGATTCCCCTTGGGAATGTTGAAGACAAAAGATGGCATTTAATGGATTTCATCACCCCATTCATTTTTGTTTTTAAGGAGAGGTCAATGAAAAAATGAAATGTTTTTTTCATAAATGTGTTTGAATCTTGTCCATGTTCTCTTTAGTGTTTTTTCAAAAAGATTCGTGTTTTTTTTTTTTAAAAATTTGAAATTTTAACTCTATAGCATGATTACAACATTCGACCATATTTGTTGGATAATATATTTCATGAAAATGTTGTTAGATTAAAATTTGTTATCTTTCAATAAAATAGGACCAAAACAACCTTAAACCATTATTATTACATTATTTTCATGTGTTATAAAATTAGTTCCCAACTCATAAGATTATTGCAATTGTTTAACCATTTAGGATATTGGTCAAACTATTAAATGCCCTTTACAACCCTAGCAAATATATCCCCAAAAATGTATGCTCTCACACACTAACAATTGAAATTGAAATATCAAATGTTATAAACACCACCAAAAAAAGGAACAATTAAAATGTTTAAGTTTAACAAATGAACCCATAGAACACAAAAGGAAAAATAACCCCCAAACTTTAAAAAATTCAAACATTATTCAAATTGCATTCATTTAAATGATAGGCTCCTCACATATGAAAATTGGGTGTTTGGTGGTCAAGGGAGGCACCCATAAGACTTATAAAAGTCTTCCAACATTAATTTTCAAATAAGGAATTGAAATTCCATAAGACTATTAAAATTGAGGTTTCAAAAATCAAAACTCTTCCAAATTGACTAATATCTAGTTCATTAAAAAAGGTTCAAAAAAATTTACCTATTATAAATTCCCTCTCATTCTTTATTTTTTCAACCTTTAGATTCATTTGAAAAATTTATGAAGAATATCATCATGTGCTTGATGCACTTAAAGTGTGATTGGTAAGCAAACGATGTTCAATTGATTAGTTTGATCTAATATGGCATTGGAATTTTTTTGACTTACACTATAATAAACAAAACATTTCACATATTTAATTTTGTTGAGTTTCATTGAAGTTAAGAGGTTCCAAAGCCATTGTGGGACACCAAAATGTTTTAAATTTGAGATTTGATTACTATTATAAACCTAACTTGAGCTTGCAATTGACTTTCATTAGATTGACAAGGAAATTGCCTACCTTGGATGGATGAAGTTAAGTCACATTCTTGATAATGAATTGAAACAAAGATAGGTTTGAAACATGGTGATGGTTGTGGAAAATGAAACACTTTTTCATACAATATGTCACACTTGCCCTAATCATTCTAATTAAATTGTCCCTTTTCATAGTCACAAAACATTAAAAAGTGCACCTTGGGTTTTGAATTTTGATATCCCATGGTTAAAAAATATTGCTAAAACCATTTGATGAACTTGAAGATGCACGTCTATTAGAATCTTGAGAATTTAATTGTTTATGTAGTCCTTGTGGGAACCTATAAGGAATATTACAAGGAGAGTTGTATCTCCCATGATGCATTGAAGTTGTTGTGAAATTTATGTGAGTCTATGATTGGAAATTACCATTTGACAAGTGTAAACTTTAAAGGTGTGTTGAACATAATTGCTTGTGAAATAACCTTTTTAAGTTACTATTTTCATTTCACAGTTTATTTTTTTAAATCCCTTGTGGAATTATTGTTGAAGCCACAAAATAAACTTTCTTTCATATAATATAATCATTTCCTAGGAGCTATTCCTTATTGGGAGCTCTCCACTAAATCATGGATGAAACAAATTTTTACAAATTTGTAATCTTGCCCTAAATTTTGTTTACTTTTAATAGGTTAAATCTTGAAACAACAATCATCATAATCAATGTTACCTTCCCTTCTTGAAATGTTAACCATTGAAATCAATGTTACTTTCCCAAGTATTGATGTGAACAATGAACACCAATGGGAGAACTATCATGTTTCATATGAAATAAAAAAACATTATTTCCAAATTTAAATGATCAAAATTATATCTTGGAAAGAGAAGAAACTTAAAATGATATACATGACCAAATGAAAATAACATGATAAAATCTACATTATTGAATAGTTCAAAAATAAAAGGAACTTGGTAGCATGTTAATATTTAAAAGGGGGAAAAAAAACATGGGGTGTCATTATGGGGGAATGGGGCATGGGTATTATTTCTACAACTAACTAAAAAATCTCAATGTTTTTATCCCACAACATAGAGGTGTGTTTTCAATGCTCAATTTGCAAAAAAACACACTTTGTTGGTCCTTATGGAAAAAGTGTTGCACAAATGTTATGTCTTTCTTTTGCATGCAAATAGTTCACATGGGACTTTTTTTGGGGTGTGCAAATAGTTTTTTTTTTTGCATGCAAATAATCAACTACCTATTTACACATCAAAATAGATGTCCATTGTGGATTAATTGCACACCAAAAAAAACCTTCATGTGGAAGTAACACTTGTGTATTGTTGTTCCATAGGGACCAACAAAATAAACAATATGGTTAGTAAAACTTTACTCAAGTAAAGACAATTGATAATCAATAAAACTTTCACAAAATGCGAACAATTATTCTTGTAAGCTTCAAGATTCTTATTGATTGTGTGCAAATATTTCATTTATTAGTAATCACGTATGAATCCATAGTTTTTGTGTGTTTTAAAACAAGTTGATAGGCTTTCCAAAATTGGGAGTTTTGCTAATGTGCAAGAGCATTTTTAATGAGACTTTTTTGCATGCACGTTGCCCTGTTGTGATCCTAATTTGTTGAAATATTTTTATCTTGTTAGGCTTTATGCAAATGTCAAACTTGAAAAAGGATACAAATAAGAAAGAATGGGGCAATTTAAGACGCCTGATAGAAAGCTCATATATGATTTATTTTTCTTTGAAATAATGAAAGTGAACATCAATGACATATGCAAAATCAATGCAAAAATGCATGTAACAAAAAGGACAAATTGTAGAAATGAAGAAGCATAGGGGAACACAACAAAACTAGGAGCATGGAGTCCAATATTGATGTTGGAACTTTTCACATTGCAAGGACACAATTTGTGCCCATGAGTTGATACTTACGACACCAACAAAATTCCTAGATGTGAATTCCACTCTTGTGCAATGCAAATAACACCACTTTTGAATATCTTGGATTCTCTTTGTAAAGGACGATGGTTTTGGCTCTTTTTGTACATTTGTTTGCTTTAGTAGAACAATGGGTTTTCTCTTGTGCATGTGTTTGTTATGCCCTCAATGGCAAACTTTCTTTTTTCACACACTTTTTTTCTTGCACACATTTTTTGCATCTTTTTTAGTTTTTGACACATTTTTTTTATTCTTGTGCCTTCAAAATTTTCACCATGAAAACAAGAAAGCAAAAAAACTTTAAATACACATGAGCTCTCACATTACTCACATTGAAGTTATTTTATGGGCACCAAATTCGGTACCAAATTCATTTTACCTTGAGTTTTGGAGCAAAACCCAATTTAATACCTCATTGATTTCCTTCGTATCAATTTTGTCCTGCTTTTTGAATGTCATCGACCAAATTGGGGGATTAAACTTTATAGATAACTTTGTATTTCAACCCAAATAATCTTCAAAAACCCCACACATGAAATGACTTGAAACACATTGATGTGTATCACTTTTAAATATACACATCATAAGTTTTAAATCCAAAAGTATGACATATTTTTCTATTGGTGTAACATGTGACATCCAAGCCATTATCGTTTAAACTAAACACGAAGTTTTGGATTGGAAATTGTGATCAAAGTCTAGGATAAATGACTTGGGGCAAATTGAACCAATTGCCACTAGCACACCATCCATTAAAAGCCATGATTGACTCAATTATAAATGAACACCAATTTTAACTTCACCTTGGTGACCTTGCTAATAAAATATAAATTGCAAAGGTAGGTATAAATAGGTAGAAGTACGTATAAACATGGAGGCTACTTGGCAAGTAGATGCATGTAAATGGTTGGTACATAGGTAAATGCTAACATATTATTAGCATGTAAACAATAACATAAATTAAATTAAAATCACTATGTGGTTAACTAGGGACTTGAAACCCAAATTAATGGAAAATGTTTCTCTATATCCATCATCCATCCATTGTGGTCTTTCAATGGCTATTGGTTCAATCCAATGTTGGATAGATCATGGTCCTTTTCCCATAATTAGTGGTGGGGTAGGGTCTTTGTGATTTTTTTCCTCTTCCACACAAGGTAAGGTAGATGTGCCAAAAATGACCTTTATTAAAATGAATTCAAATTTGTTTTGAAGTTAGGGTTTTTTAACCTCTAAAAAAATTACCTTGTGTAGATATATTATAGTTTTATATATTTTTAATTTATCATTCAATATCTAATAAATAGATAATTATTTATGGATTCTAGAAGTCATTGACAAAAAAGGGATCTAGACAATAGATTGGTTTGATATTGACAAAATATGTATATCATATTTTGACACTAATTGACTATTTTTGTGTTCTTCTTTTTCAAAACATGATGTAATGATGTTTTATTAATGTTTCCTTAAGTTGAAATGTCCATCATTGATGATAGCCATTTCAACTATTTGAAAATTATAATCTCAAACTACTAATTCTCAAAATTATCCCATATCAATATCAAAAAATTATTTTATTTCATTTAAAAGTCCCCTTCAACATTTAATACTACAAAATTAATATTATTTATTCAACCCCTTTAATCAATTTGCTTGTAACTTAATCCTACCACCTTCATTTCATCTTTGCATGCTATGCATAGAAATATCTAAAGGAAGTTCAAGTTCAAATTGATTATGTTTGAAAATTTGTCAAATTGTATTTATTCCTTCCATCAAATAATGACCACCAACAAATTATTTATCGAAAAGTGTATTTAGTTTGATATATTTACATTGATTGGAAATTTAGAAGCTACCAAATAATGTTCACAAAATCCATATTTAGCAAATTAAATTCCAACATATTTTCATTTAATCACACAAATAATGTTTTTAAAAATAAAATAGGTGAAAAAAAAGTTGACCCTAAATATCAATTGGTTTTTGGCCCATGGTTGGTTTTGAACACATATACCTTATCCAAAAAAAATTTACGGTGAAAGCATAATGTGTTGAACCAAAATGGACATCACAAACATTGTTTCTAAAAGTGATGAAAAGTAATTAAAGGCTATATGACAATTGCATAATATCTTCAAACTTTTAAAACAAAAGGTAGCAAATGTGAATATATATATATATATATATAAGTTCAATCACATGAGTTGGTCAAACACATTATATATGACACATGAGGATCAAAATTTGAGACTTTTTCACATGTTCATTTTGAAATGAAATATGTTATAAAATCCACAATGAACTTAAAAATGAAGAATTAGAAAAAAAAACTATTTAGGACCAATATGTATATTAATAGTATGAAGAATGGTGTGAAATCAATGATTTCATGAATAATATTTTAGGCATGATGAACATCTAATAATTTTCCCATTCAAACATAATTACAATCGAAAAATCAAATAAAATGAATGAAGTGAAAGTAAAAATTCACATTAATATTCACTAATTTACTAGACTTATATTGGAATAAAATAAACTATAAATAAAGGCGATTGAATCATTCTATATATAAGTTATGGACTTGAAAAAATGAGTATAATTTTGAATTAATGTGAAGGCTTGGAATTGTGAAAGGGCTAACAAAGGGATTGCAAAATTTGTGTATTCATGTGCGGACTTTGTAGTTGCCACTTTTTGTCCATTGTACTCTGCTTTCACATTATATTATTTATTCGTCTATTAAGTAATAACCCCGTTTACCAATTTTTATAATTAAAATATAATAATAGCCACATGTTATGCAAAAGGGTTGGTTTTTCAAATACCCAACCTAATATTTGATTCAATAACCATCTAGTATCTTGTCAAGGTGATTTTTTGTAGGTAAAACCCCCAAAATAAAAATCTTCATTCATAATGTGGTCTTCACAATTGCCAACCCACATTGTTCAAATTCAAATTAAAAAGGAAGTTGAAAGTGGAGCTAAAATTGAAGGAATGCAACAAAATGAATAGCGACGATTCCAAGTTTTTATGCTTCAAGATCAAAAAGCCTATTGGGATGAAACATAAAAGGGTATGGGTTGGCTGTTGGTTTTCATCAAAATAATAACTTGCCCATAGGGGTCTTGTTGGATTTCTATGGAATATATATGAGACATGTAAAGTTTATATGTTCAAATTTTAACCCATTTTGGACCCTACATGTTGGTTAAACATAACCTACCCTTGGACCTTTATTCATAAGTGGCCATTTATGGTTCAATATAGCCAAGTTACAAAAGGTGCATTGGCAACTAAACACTACAAAAAGAATATGGTATTTTTCACACAAAAGGTCATGAATAATTTTCACACGTGTGTGAGATAATTTTTTGATTTCATCCATTATAATGTACAATATGGCATATATTATATTAAAATTATTATTTGACATTAAAATATGATTTGTATTATATCTACTCATTTGCATGAAAGGGTGCAAGTATGTTCAAAGGTGCCAAAAACCATGTTAGATAGTGGTGAAAACTATAAACTTTTTTACATATGTTTTTGTTTTGACATATTAAAGTTATGTTAATAATTATAAGTTGTGCTGAATGTTGAGGAATTCAAATTAAGAATTCATTAAATCTAATTATGGGTTTTGGTTTTTTAAATAACTTTTGATCTTAAACAACATTTGCATTAGAAGTAGTCAATTTTACAAAGGACTAGGGGAAAGGACTTTTTCAACATCAAAATTTTGATGGTACAAAAATCTACATGATAATAACTTGTTAGCCACACTAAAAAAAACATAGAATTTAACATTGATGGAATTTGGAAATTTTAAAAATTCAAAATATGTTTCAAAATCTCAAAATTTCAAGAATCTTTTATCACATGTAAATGAGATGTAAAGTACATGGCATATAAAACGAAGTTGTAGCTTATAATTTTTAAAAACCATTTAAAGTAGTTAACATATTTTGGTATGATTTGAAATTATGATAATTTAGAAAACTAAAATGCATAATTTGACAAAATTTGCACACTTTGAAATTTTCATATTTATTCAACAATGATTAACACAAAAACATGTGATATATTGGGATAACTATATGTATTTTTTTTTAAAAATTGCAAAAAAAATCATTCAAAACCTATTTCATATGAAAAAACAAAAAAATAAAAAATAAAACCCACAATCTTTTTATTGTAGTCCCATTGGCTGCTTTTAACATATTTGCTCTTGAAAATGAAAAACAAAAAATATCAAACTTTCAAAACCTTTTTTTTTCATCCATCCACCATTTTATGCAATGATATTGTCAAAACATATTGTTATCTACTACCAACAAATCAAACATAAACTATTATTGTGATTTTTAGTTTAACTTTAAGGTTCTTCAACTCTTAATTTAGTTTTGATTTGAATTTTTTTTATCACACAACTTAGATTCTTGCTTTGAAAATGTAAGTTATACTTATTTTTGAGTCAAACAAATTGTTATGAAAATAATGCTACACACATAACGTGAGAAACACAAAGAAACAAATGTTCATTTCAAATTTCACATACATGCTCTTATTTTTCCTACCAATGTAAAAGATTCAACAAATGATGAATTGAACCTAAAAATGAGGGGAGAGGAATTAATCCAACCAAAATCCTAACTCAAGGTTTAAAATTTATAAATAAAAATTTTTAAATTAAAAAAAAGAAAAAAAAAAGCTCGCATATGAATATGTATGTGTGGATGAAAAATGATCCATATCCATAATGTGTATGGATAAAAGGTGATCCAATTCAACTTCATGAACAAGTTATGAATATAAAGAATGTTAATTATGTCCAATAATTTGGCTCAAGGTTATCAATTATTGAAAATAGTTAAGGCCTTTAGTTAGCCAACATTAGTCTTTTGCCAATTACCTAGTCCACAATTATTTGTGCGAAAACATTTATACATATGATAATCACTTGGCATCACTAGATGGTCTTTTGAAAAATTTGTGTAACAACCTCATGATCATATAGGTATATATCTATTAAAGAAGGTTTGTTTGTTTGTTTTGTTTGTCACTTTGAGATCTCTCAAACCATGATGTCTCATGTCATGCTCTTGGTATGGTTCGAAAGCCCTTGATGACGGTTCAATGAGTGTGATTTCTTTGAAGTGATTTCATAAATTTTAGAGCGGAGATATTGAATTTTGAATAATTAATTTAAATTTTAATATATTTTCTCCACAATTGGGTTCTATTGTCAAAGCTCCTATTCACATGGGCCACACTTGGAGAGGATATAAGCTAATGGATTCCAATGTGAGGTGGTCAATGCTCCCACTTTGGTAGTGGAGCATGCAAAGGGCACTCTACTCTTGCTTTTTGCATCCACAAGCTTTCTAGCAACCTTTGCTTGCTATAAATCAATTTCACAAATGGCCCCTACTTGTCCTCGTCCATCCAATCCTCCTCTTCTTTGTACGAATCCTTCTTCCTTACCCTAGTTAGGAGATTAGTTAGATGCGCATATTTTGGAAATATACCATATAACACACACATATGCACACAACAACTTTTTGTGCACTTTTTATCGTTGATATTTTTCTCCTCGCCTCTTGACGAGTCTCTTGGTCTCATGGGGACCCAATGAATGGATGGATGGATGGAAGGAAGGGCATTCACACAATCCCAAAAAGTCGAATGCGAAAAAAACACACACACACACACACACACATATCCACGACCATTCGAATATGTCAAGCTCTCCAATGAAAGGCAAGAGCATGAAATCATGCATGCAAAACAACAAAGGCAAAAACTCCAATAGGGAAAAGAAGGGGTTTATCCCTTTCAATAGCATCTAAAGCCACCAGTAGTAGTAGTAGTAATGGTAGAAGTAGTAGTATTGAGATAACCCAACTATGGCAACACAGGTTAATCTAACACTGGTAAGTTTGTCTACTTCATATCCAATAATCAGCCAAAAAAAACACTCCCTAAACCCTAAACCCTATCCTAGGTTTAACACTCCCTAAACCCTAAACCCTATCCTAGGTTTAACCCTCCCTAAACCCTAAACCCTATCCTAGGTTTAACACTCCCTAAACCCTAAACCCTAGGTTTAATACTCCCTAAACCCTAAACCCTATCCTAGGTTTAACACTCCCTAAACCCTAAACCCTATCCTAGGTTTAACACTCCCTAAACCCTAAACCCTAGGTTTAATACTCCCTAAACCCTAAACCCTATCCTAGGTTTTCTTTTGCTTTTTGTTTTTGTTTTCCTTCCCCACCAAAGTAGTGTGTCACAGTAATTTGAATGTATTTAAAGGTGTTTAAATAGTGTCATAACCAGTGTTGGGTGTGTTTACCCCGGTTAGGCCAGTTACGACCGTGGGTTCTGGTTTTGGTTAGTAGAAACCAAACTGGAACCAGGTCTAATGTTGTGGATCAGGAACTGGAACTGGAACCAAAACTAGGTCTAAAAATGAGACCCCCTTCTCGAACTGGAATTTAACTTTTTGAAATTCTTTCTATAAGCCATGGGGGCAGGGGGGAAAAAAATAATAATAAAAAGAAAAATAAGAAATAAGAAATAAGAAGAAGCCAATTTTTGTTTTTCATTTTTTGGGCTGATAATTTAAATCTCAAAATTCATCCACTTTTGTTGGGATTTCTCACTGGTATAAATGTTGGATGGATGGATGAGTTTCATGGTCAACATTGTTACCATGATGAACCTTTAGGGCTATGGGGGGCCCCCAAAAAAAAAAACAAAAAAACAAAAAAACAAAAAACTTTCAATTTTTTTTTTAAGGGCTGACCATGAATCCATTTCCGGGCAGAAATTATTGTCGCGGTTTTGTAAACTTAGGAGCAAATTTAAACCGAACAAAAGGATAGGTCCACTCAATTCAGCCTTCCTCGCCAATTATCTCCCATAACCGGCTCGAGGCCACCGGCTACCGGATATAGTCTCGGCACTCCCATACCGTATAACTACTACTACCCATTTCTTTTTTAAGGTTTTTTTTTTTGGGGAATATTTCAAATAAAATTTTATTTAATTTTAAAAAATCCAAACGGAATTGAGAGAATTTTTTTTAAAAAAAATCCTATCATACAAAATGATTGGGCGGAACTCACAATTGGGCCGCTAAATTTCAGTTTTAGAAGAAAGCCGTGTTGACCGAGTGTGCAACATGGGGTAGTAGCCAATGGAAATTATATTTGTTAGATTATAACGAAAATCACACGATCCGGATTCCGGAACATATTCGATGAGACCTTATTCGACACAATACACATACGACCTTTCCCCATAGAACCTTCTTCTTTCGGTCGAGTCGAGTCATCTTAGCAAAAAAAAAAAAAGCCAATGCAAGTTGAATTTGGTACCCAATGACGGGGTTCGAACATGATGGATTTTTCACAAATTCTATTTGCGGGATTGGTATGGACGAATAGGGTGTGTGGGGGACGAGACGGGATGGGACGGGATGAGCTTGTGGACCACATACTCGGACGGAGTGCATCTATCTATCTATCTATCTACTCATTGAATCTCAATCCCGATTGAAATTCAATGGCCCGACCGACCCGAGCCTTCATACAACCTCTTGTTTTGTTCCGAGTGGGGCTACAAAAAGGCAATGACCTTTATTTGGGGAGCCTCCAAAGATTTTTATTTATTTTTTGAGTGATGGGCCAATCAAATTGGCCCAAATTTTTTTTAAAAAAATTAAAAATAGACGACTCAAGAGGCACCTCATCTAATTAAATAGGGTGAATAGGAGGATTGAGATCCATAAGTAAATAGAAGCAACAATTACCACATTCCCATGTTACTTACCCTTGGCTACTCATTTTAGATACCCGGCGATAATCTTCCGGGTAGATTAAATTAAATTAAAATTAAAAAAAATTAAAGACCCATTGGTTATCAATAATGTCAATGTAATAATACTCTCGATTATCAATTTTCCTGAGTTGATTTTGGGATATTAACTGATTTTTAGAAATTTAAAATGCTTTAGAATTTTTATTTTATTTTATTTTATTTTCCTATTTTTAAAAATTAATTTTCTACTATAATTTTCTATCATAAACATGTTTAGTGTTTTAGTATTGATAACTTATCTTGATGATAATCGGGTAATTCCGGTAAGTTAGCCATCACTTGTTTGTTGGAACTAACACAAGAACCATACCATTGAACTATCTTTTTGTTAGATTTGGAATAAAAACTAAAATGAAGGGAAAAAAAAACTCTTAAACATAGGTGCAAATTCTTTGGGTAAGAAAGTTATTTTTTAAAAAAGTTGACAAGTAAGTTGGATTTTATAAATAAATAATAATTAAGTGTAAAATGTAGATCCGTACTTAGGTATACAAGTTAATTGGCCATGGAAAGGTAAGTTGGATTTATTTTGTTGTTGGCCTTGCGTACCAAGGCAAGGATATTGTGTTTAGATTCAATATAGAGTATGGTAGCTTAAAGGATTTTGGCCCCTAGGTAATAATAATAGGTCTATTTTTATATGAGGATTTTTGAAAGATGATATTTTGGCTTGTGTTGAAACTTGAGATTAGTTATAGAGTTATAATGTCTTGAAGGATTTTGGTTTCTTTCAGAGGATTTATTGAAGATTATGTTTTTGCATGGTGAAATATTTGAGTTTCCATAATTCTTCTTCTTTTGCCTTAAGATACTTCAAAAATTAAATGGCAAGGCCACGGTGTGACACACCCCTTTTGTTCATTTGGCAATAGGGCAAATGTTAATTTTGTGAGGAAAATGTTGATTTGGAGCCAAGTTTCGACAATAGAATTCGTGAATGGCACTAGCTCACATCCAACCTTTGGAAGGCGAATGGATGCCTTCAATTGTCAAACAACATGATTTTTGCATTAGGGCTTTCAATAACACTAACACACTCTTGTGTTATGCAATCAAACATTGTTCATTTGTGTTGTTCCATTAAATAATAATTTAAAAATTATTTATTATTCAAAATTAAATATTATAAATTAAATATTATAAAAAAAGTTAAAGTAAAAAATGTTGGTATATATCAGATGCTTGTGGTTTATATATCCGGTGCTTTGGTTTTTGAGAACCGTGGTTACGAACCTTGAAAATCACCTTGATAAATTGTTTGGGGTCTAATTTTTTATTCAATGTAGGGCATGTATCAGCAAATAAAAAATAAAAAAATTGGTGCAAATTTTCACCAAAATGAGAAAAATAAAAATAAAAAGGGAATATTCTATCACAATATTGACGGCTTGCATTTTTTCTTTAAAAAAAAAATCCCCAATGATATTTGTTAATATCATGAAGTTTTTTTCGGCCAATGCTTTACATCAAGTAACACCCTCCAAGCAAAGCATTCTTGAAATAAGTGCCCCCTCAACTCCACCTTAGGTGAGCACTTATTTTAAGAACACCCCACTCGTCCTTGGGTATTAACCTTCTCTTTTTCTTTTTTCTTTTTTCATATTTTTGCAATCTATTTCTTTCCCTTATATAAATGCCCCCCAAAAAAAAATCAAAGAAATCAAAGCAACCACCAAATTCAAATAAAAATAATTAGAATAAAAATTATTATTTAAATAAATAATTAAAAGGGGCGGGGAAGGGGGGAGACCATGGGTGAAGTATATTATGGGTTGGCAATAAATTATGAGGTGAGAAGGGTAGGGTTTGTACAAGGTGGGTCTACGGGTACATTTACACTTACTCGCTTGACACCCGTCTATTCCGGGTTCTGATAACCGTTCAACATGGGTATTTGACGGTTCCATAACCCAAAATGTTCTGATTTGAATGGATCTGTAGTGTTGTTGATTCGGGTATTTTAGACATCTTTTAAAATAAATAAATAAATAAATAAATAAATAAAACTTTGTGTTAGGGATGGGGTTGCTTCAAGTGGCAACTATAGGAATTCTCCTAACCTAAGTTAAGCTACTTGAGTAAAAAAACAATGGGTTTGCTTGGAGTGCGAATTAGCATCGGGATACTTAACCCCCTTTACTTATCAATTTAAGAATTTCCAAACAAAGAAGCCCAAATTCATTCATTCATTATTTGTTAAAAGATTGTGGTCCCCTTTCACGGTGGTCTCCGTGGGGGCAAAGAAAGGGGGGGGAGGGGGGGGGCCGCAAATCGTATACGTTTTCGATGTTGGAAAAGGGGAGATTAGGTTTTGCGGGTTTCTAGGGTTGGACGCCTTCCACACGGAAATTGTGTGGTGTGTTCCATTGCAAATCAGAGGTCTACTACTACGAGTACTTCAAAAAAAAGGTAACCCAAAGAAGCAAAGAAGCAAAGAATCTTGTATCCCCACACACCACACCACACTACACTAGGCTACCACCCAAGTGGGGAAATGCAAAGCTCTAGCTACCTTTGAATTTGCTTCCCGAATTTCTTGGGCTCTTTTTGAGCTTGTGGATCTGAAATGAGAGGAGGAGGAACAAAACTCATTTTTATTAACCACATCACAACCCCCCCTTTTTTCACTCTCTCAAATTTTACCCACACTTTTATTATGAATGAATGGTCTCCGTTCAACCTAATATTTATTCACAAATGGGTAATAGTAAGTGTTAATTTTTAAAATAAATAAATACATAAATAAATAATTCAATAAATAAATCAATCTCCAATCAAATTCCACCTTTGACGGCCTTTTTGGTGTCATGTTGTACACACACATGCTTATGTTATGTTGGGTGAAAGACTTTTTTTTAGATGCCAAGCTGAACAAGAAACACGTTTGAATTAAACAAGTGGAGAGCCACCACGACGACGTAAGCAACAAGTTTTCTTGTAAGACCACCCATCCACAAGCTTGTTTAGAGTCCCCCTCATCAAACAAGAGAGAGAGAGTGAGTGAGATATATCTCGTCCCATGATCCATTTTCAATTGATAATATCTCTAACCAAGGTGAATGAGTGAAGATATTATTAGTGAAACTGTTGTTAGCCTAATTTATCTAATAGACTTGACAAAAAAAAATTGATAAAAAATCATGAAGAAGAAACAAATCTTCACCATGAAAAAAGAATCATGACCAAACCCTATCAAACAAGCATCATAACCATGATATGGTTTATCTAGCCATAGGGGCATAATCAAATCTTTGATTATGCTTGACTTGAGATTTGCATTCTATCAAACCCTATGAAAAAAGGATCATAACCATCATATGGTTTACCTAGCTAGAGGAACATGATCAAATCTTTGATTATGCTTGATTTGAAATTTGCATTCCATCAAACCCTATGAAAAAGGACCATAACCATGATCAAGCCCTATCAAGCCCTATGAAAAAGGGTCATAACCATGATCAAGCCCCATCAAACCCTATGAAAAAGGGTCATAACCATGATCAAACCCCATCAAACCCTATGAAAAAGGGTCATAACCATGATCAAGCCCTATCAAAAAGGGTCGTAACCATGATCAAGCCCTAACAAGCCCTATCAAAAAAGCATCATAACCATGGTATGGTTTATCTAGTCATAGGAACATGATCAAATCTTTGATTATGCTTGACTTGAAATTTGCATTCTATCAAACCCTATGAAAAAGGACCATAACCATGATATGGGTTGGATAATAACCATGATATATATACATGGGGTTTATTTAGACCCACCCAATCCATCTGGCCAGGAGAAAAGTGATGCTCAGTTCAACAGAAATCCATCAACTAACTTCACTTTTTCCATCCAAAGTGACTTTGATTCCATTTCTCATCCAGGAGGTCGTGGTGGTGGTAGGACCTAAAGTTACAGAAGATACTCTTAAATGACACCAGAGTCGGGGGAATATTCCAAACCCGTGGTTAGTAGAATAAAGGCCCGCGCCAATTTCTTTTAGTGTAGTTGGAGAGGGCACCTTATTTACCAAACTTTAAACCTTCATAGGAGAAGGCATTTTGTTTTTTTTAAAAATACACTTACCCTCATTAATTCTTTCGGGTGACACTTGAAGGGTACCCACCGGATATCACAGTTTAAATTTTTTAAAAATAAAAATAAATAAAACCTGAGCTCCCTTGGGCCCCATTTTACCCATCAAAAGCCATAATTATTTCATTTTATTTTACCCATCAAAAGGGTTTGATGGAGCCCAAGGGAGCTCAGGCTAACATAATCAAACCCTTTATTGGGGGGCTCTTGGCTTAAGTCACAAAAGATTGCCTACACAAGTTACCTTGCTATATATATATATATATATATATAGCTGGGAGAAAAATAAAAATAAAAAAGAGAAAAATAAAGAAAAATAAAACTAGTTATTAAACACAAAAGCTCTAGTTAGCTATAGTAGTAATAAATTAAAAATAATAGTTAATTTTTAGTTTTTGGAGGGTAGCAAATAATAAAACCAAAAGAGAGAAAAGGGGAGAGGGGAAGACACACACAAACACAGAGTGAGAGACAGAGCTTTATATACAGCACTAGTGCTGTATTACAAAACTGCAAATAGCATCAGAAAGGAGGTCATGGGTGGGTAGGAGAGAGAGAGAGAGAGAGAGAGAGAGATGATGGGTAGGTGATAGAACCAAGTGTTGGTAGTAGTAGTATCACAATTTGGAGCAATTGGGTAGTGTTCTTTGGAAGCGTTGAGATGTTTGGGGGTTGAGATGGAGAGAGAGTGAGGAAGAGAGAAGAATGGGTTGTTGAATTTCTGTTCTATACTAGTTGTTGGTTTGTTGGGGATTTCTTTGGAGTGTTTTTTTGGTGAATTGTTGTTGTTGTTGGTAGTCGTGGTGTGAGTGTGTGTGTGTATTTGTTTGTTGCAAAGAGATAGATTGATGGATTGATTGATCTATCTATCTATCTATCTATCATGGCAGCTGGGAATGAATGGATCTATAGCTACTTGGAAGCAATACTGGATACTGGGGAGAGGATCAATGACAGCAGAAAACAGACAGCACTAGGGGAGAAGGATAGCTTCAAAGCTGCCAAGTACTTCGTTGATGAAGTCACTGGCTTTGATGAATCCTCTCTCTACAGGACTTGGATCAAGGTGAACAACTCTCTCTTCTTTGTTCATGAACTCACTCACTCACTCACTCACTCACTCACTTCCTTCCTTCCTTCCTTCCTTCCCTCCCTTTGTCTTCTTAATAATTTTCTTCTCTCTCTTCCCTGTTAACTCTTTTTTTCCTTCTTCTGCTTGTTCTTCTTTGTCTTTTGGGATTTACCTCAAATTTTTTTGGGTTTGGGATTGGAAGTTGTAGTGTTCTTCCACGAGAAGAGATGTTGTTGCTACAAGTAATGGTTTCCATATTCCATTTGTAAATTGGGGTGTTGGGTGGGTGACTTCTAATTCTTGTATTCTTCATCCCACTTCAATTTGCATTGAGCTCTTCTCTCTCTCTCTCTCTCTCTCTCTCTCTCTCTCTCTTTCTTTTTGGGGTGGTTGAGAACCCATTTTTCTTTTATAGATACCCAACAATTTTGCTTGGTTTGAGAACCCATTTTTCTTTTATAGATACCCAACAATTTTGCTTGGTTTGAGAACTCATTTTTCTTTTATAGATACCCGACAATTTTGCTTGGTTTGGGCAAACAAATTCACTCTATAGGGATTTGAGCAATTTGTGTGCAAATAGTGTTGCAAAATGGACTTTTGAAATTCCTTTTCAGGGGGCAAGGAGGCCGGGTAAGTAAGGAAGGGGGAAGAATTGAGAAGGCTGTAGAATTGTCCTCCAATACTTATTTAATTTTGAAGTTTTCATTTCAACAAATATTCAAGAATATTCTTGAAATTTCAATATTTTGCTTCACAATTTTTTGTTAATGAAGATTATTTTGGGGGCGGTGGAAATTTTCAACATTTTTGAAAATAATTTAATTAGTGTCAAAGCTGCCAAAGGTAGTAGAGTATTATGCAAAGTAATTTTTTAGATTTTTATTTTTTTTGGAAAAACACATAATTCTAACATTGCAATGCCAGGACAATTTGGGCATCTTTTTCTAACTCTGAATTTCTATGGCATTCATCGTACGAGAGTTGGTTCATGCGGTTGGTGTCTCCGGGCTCTCTAGAGTTACATGGGTTTGTGTTGGATTTACAAAATTGGGTCTTTTTATGATGCAAAATTCACTCCGTGCTATGGCACCCAAAAAAGTTTAATAATAAATTGTGATTTATTTATTTTTTTGGGGCTTCTGGTGGGTTGTTCCAGACTTCATCCATGCGGAGTTCACAAGAACGAAGCCTCCGAATGGAGTCTTTGTGTTGGCGAATTTGGCACATTGCAAGGAAGAAAAGATTGGTAAAACGAGCAAGCGAGCCAAAAAAGCTCTTGAAACTCTGAACCTCCCCCCACCCCCCCCCCCCCCCCCAACAACCCCAAATCACTATTCTCATATATAATATTCATTG
>Ga0116227_10002515_pt1 | contig 41449 bp, 39 predicted proteins | sample S1TSphgellanicum_FD_89693 | JGI IMG/M metagenome (GOLD analysis project Ga0116227, IMG submission 89693) | Host-associated microbial communities from peat moss isolated from Minnesota, USA - S1T2_Fb - Sphagnum magellanicum MG | ecosystem: Host-associated > Plants > Peat moss > Unclassified... | reverse complement strand
GGCGATCTTGGCGCTCTCGCCCTCGTTGCGCACCAGCTTGGTCATTTCCTTGCGGCGCTCTTCGCTCATCGGAGGCATCGGCACGCGGATCAGGTCGCCCATGGAGGCCGGGTTCAGGCCCAGGTCGCTCTCGCGGATCGCCTTCTCGATCTTGGCGCCCATGCCCTTCTCCCAGGGCTGGACGCTGATGGTGCGCGAGTCCAGCAGGGACACGTTGGCCACCTGGCTGATCGGCACCGGCGAGCCGTAGTAGTCCACTTGCACCGTATCCAGCAGTGCCGGGTTGGCGCGGCCGGTGCGGATCTTGGTGAGGTTGTGCTTGAAGGCATTGATGGACTGGTCCATCCTGGCTTCGGTATTGGTCTTGATGTCGGCGATGCTCATGTCGGTTCTCCGGAGATGCTCAGGCTGGGCGACCCGCGCCCGCATTCTTCATACGTGGACCAGCGTACCCTCGTCTTCGCCCATGACCACGCGCTTGAGCGCACCGTGCTTGAAGATGGAGAAGACCTTGAGCGGCAGCTTCTGGTCGCGGCACAGCGCGAAGGCGGTGGCGTCCATGATGCCGAGATTCTGCGCCATCGCGTCATCGAAGCTGATGCGGGCGTAGCGGGTGGCAGCGGGATCCAGCTTGGGGTCGGCGCTGTAGACACCGTCGACCTTGGTGGCCTTCAATACCAGCTCGGCGCCGATCTCGGCACCGCGCAGCGCGGCGGCCGTGTCGGTGGTGAAGAAGGGGTTGCCGGTTCCGGCCGCGAAGACCACGACCTTGCCCTCTTCGAGGTACTGCAGGGCCTTGGGACGCACATAGGGCTCGACCACCTGCTCGATCGCGATGGCCGACATCACGCGGGCCACCAGGCCCTGCTTGTCCATGGCGTCGGCCAGCGCCAGCGCGTTCATCACGGTGGCCAGCATGCCCATGTAGTCGGCCGTGGCACGGTCCATGCCCACGGCCCCGCCGGCGACACCACGAAAGATGTTGCCGCCGCCGATCACCACGGCCACCTGCACACCCATGTGCGTGACATCGGCGATCTCCTCGACCATGCGCACGATGGTGGCGCGGTTGATGCCGAAGGCATCGTCCCCCATGAGGGCCTCCCCGGACAGCTTGAGCAGGATGCGCTTGTAGGCTGGCTGGTCGGCGGGCATGGGGAACTCCTTGAGGCTGGATGCGATGATGTTGTTCTGGAATACGGAAAGCGGCGGAACACGCCGCGGCGCCCCGCCAGGGGCTGGCCGCGGCACGTCCGGTGTCAGGCTGCGTTCTTGGCAGCCGCGACCTGCGCAGCCACTTCGGCAGCGAAGTCGTCGACCTTCTTCTCGATGCCCTCGCCCACGACGTAGAGCGTGAAGCCCTTGACCGTGGTGCCCGCGGCCTTGAGCATCTGCTCGACGGTCTGCTTGTCGTTCTTCACGAAAGCCTGGTTGAACAGCGAGACTTCCTTGAGGTACTTCTGCACGCCGCCTTCGATGCGCTTGGCCACGATCTCGTCGGACTGCACCGGCTTGCCGGCGGCCTCGGCGGCCTTCTTGTCTTCCTCGGCCTTGGCCGCGGCGACAGAACGCTCCTTCTCGATCAGCTCGGCCGGCACTTCGGCGCTGGTCAGCGACACGGGCTTCATGGCGGCGATGTGCATCGCCACGTCCTTGGCCGCGGTATCGTCGCCGTCGAATTCCACCACCACGCCGATGCGCGTGCCGTGCAGGTAGGAGGCCAGCTTGGCGCCGGAGGCAAAGCGCTTGAAGCGGCGGAACGACATGTTCTCGCCGATCTTGCCGATCAGGCCCTTGCGCACGTCTTCCAGCGTCGGGCCGAAGCCGTCCTGCTCGTAGGCCAGCGCGCCCAGCGCGGCCACGTCGGCCGGGTTGTGCTTGGCGACCAGTTCGGCGGCGGCCTTGGCCAGCGCGATGAAGCTGTCGTTCTTGCTGACGAAGTCGGTCTCGCTATTGACTTCGATCAGGGCGCCGTTGGCGCCGTCGATGTAGCTGGCGACCACGCCTTCGGCGGTGATGCGGGCAGCCGCCTTGCCGGCCTTGTTGCCCAGCTTGACGCGCAGAAGCTCCTCGGCCTTGTCCATGTTGCCTTCGGCCTCGGTCAGGGCCTTCTTGCACTCCATCATGGGGGCGTCGGTCTTGGCGCGCAGTTCGGCGACCATGCTTGCGGTGATTGCAGCCATCAGTGTTTCTCCGTCTTCAGTTCAAACCATCGTTGTCGGTAACGCCGCAGCTAAAAAAAAGGGGCGACAACGCCCCTTCCTTGGCGGCAGGAAGTGCCAATCAGGCGGCAGCGCCCTCTTCCACTTCCACGAATTCGTCGCCGCTCTCGCTGGAGACAGCCTTGACGACGTCATTGACCGCGTTGGAGCGGCCTTCGATCACGGCGTCGGCGATGCCACGGGCGTACAGCGCCACGGCCTTGGCCGAGTCGTCGTTGCCGGGGATCACATAGTCGATGCCTTCGGGCGAGTGGTTGGAGTCCACCACGCCGATCAGCGGGATGCCGAGCTTCTTGGCTTCGGCCACGGCGATCTTGTGGTAGCCGACGTCGATCACGAAGATGGCGTCGGGCAGAGCGGTCATGTCCTGGATGCCGCCGATGTCCTTCTCGAGCTTGTCGATCTCGCGGGAGAACGTGAGCTGTTCCTTCTTGGACAGGCCTTCCAGGCCGGCTTCCTGCTGGGCCTTGAGGTCCTTCAGGCGCTTGATCGAGGTCTTGACCGTCTTGAAGTTGGTCAGCATGCCGCCGAGCCAGCGCTGGTCGACGTAGGGCACGCCTGCGCGCTGCGCTTCGCCTGCCACGATTTCACGGGCCTGGCGCTTGGTGCCGACGAAGAGGATGGTGCCGCGGTTGGCGGACAGCTGCTTGGCGAACTTGGCCGCCTCCTGGAACATCGGCAGCGACTTTTCCAGGTTGATGATGTGGATCTTGTTGCGATGGCCGAAAATGAACGGGGCCATCTTGGGGTTCCAGAAGCGGGTCTGGTGGCCAAAGTGGACACCGGCTTCCAGCATTTCGCGCATGGTTGCGGACATAGTGAGCTCCAAAGGTTGGGTCTGAAATCCAGTCCTCATTTGCGCAGGGCGCAACACCTTGAGGTGGACTGGTTTGCGATTTGTTCCCTCCAGGCAGCCCAATGCGGCCCGGCGAAACCCAAAGAGTATAGCATGCAGGGTTTTCCCGGGCTTCCATCCGGCAGCACCGCGCAGAGGGCGCGGCCTCCCCTCCGAGACATTAGAAATCAATAGCAGCACGCCAAGACAGCACCTGGGCTTCAGGTACTTTTGGCCTGCAAACAGAACATCCATGAAGATTGCCATCGTCGGTGCCGGGATTGCCGGCATCGCCACCGCCTGTGAACTGGCGTCCGACGGCCATGCCGTGACCGTTTTCGAGCGCCGCGGAGCGGCCGCCGAGGAAGCCAGCTTCGGCCACGCCGGCCTGGTGGCCCCTGCCTGCGCCTTCGGCCATCTCGGCAGCGAGGCCATTCCCGAGCGCGGCTGGGAGGCCTCCCCCAGCGCCTGGACCTGGCGCCGCCAGCAGCGCGGCGCACGGCAGGCAGCGGCCGCCGCCACCGACGCCCGGCTGGCGCTGGCGCGTTTCAGCCAGGAGCGCCTGCAACTGATGGCCGGAGCGCTCGAACTGAACCACCAGCGCTCCGAGGGCGTGCTGGTGCTGATGCGCAGCACCAAGGAGCGCCGCCGGCTGGCGCCGCTCTGGGAGGCCCTGCGCAGCGCGGGCCTGGCCGCCAACGAGGCCGGCCCCGCAGCCATCCGCACGCTCGAACCCGGACTCAATGCCGATACGGCGCTGGCCGGCGCCATGCACCTGCCGGGCGACGAGGTCGGCAACTGCCGCCAGTTCGCCCTGCTGCTCAAGGCCGAGGCCGAACGCCACGGCGTGGCCTTCCACTTCGGCACCACGGTGGAGCGCGTGGACGGCGGCGCGGCGCCCGCCTTGCAGCTGCAGGGCCAATCCACGCCCTGGCCCTGCGATGCAGTGGTGCTCTGCGCCGGCATCGCGGCACCAGCACTGCTGCGGCCGCTCGGGCTGCAACTGCCCTTTGCCACGCTGCGCGGCTATTCGGTCAGCGCCCCGATCCGGGAACCGCTGCACGCGCCCGGCAGCGCCGTGGTCGATGCCGGCAGCGGCGCCACCATCGTACGCCTGGGCGACCGGCTGCGCGTGGCGGGCGCCGCACACTTCGGCACCGCCTCCGAGGCGCAGCGCACGACTGCCCTGCAATCCCTCTACACAGCGCTGCACACCTGGTTTCCGGGCGCCGCGCGCCTGGCGGGCGGGCTGGTGCAGGAGTGGCATGGCGAGCGCCTGGTACTGCCGGATGGCCGGCCGCTGCTCGGCGCATCCGGCACGCCCGGCGTCTGGCTGCACCTGGCCCACGGCGGCCATGGCTGGACCGGCGCCTGCGGCGCGGCGAGGCTGGTCGCCGATGCCATTGCGGGAGAACCGCCCGCCGTACCGCTGGACGCCTTCGGCGCGCACCGCTTCCGCTGAGCACGTCCGGGCGCACAATGCGAGGCGCCCATGGACCGCATCACCCCCGATCGCCCCCACGCACTGCACGATGCTGCAGCCACGCGGCACATCGAGCAGCGCCTGCAGCAGAGCCTGCCGCCCTACACCCTGATGCAGCGCGCCGGCCATGCCAGCGCGCGGCTGGCGCAGGCCCTGGCGCCGCATGCGCGCACCCTCTGGATCGCCTGCGGGCCGGGCAACAACGGTGGCGACGGGCTGGAGGCTGCGGCGCTGCTGCGGCAAGCCGGCCGACCGGTCCGGGTCACGCACCAGGCCGACCCCGCACGCCTGCCCGAGGACGCCCGCATCGCACTGCAGCGCGCCCGCGAAGCCGGCGTGTGCTTCGGGCCGCCGCCTGCCCCGGGCTCGTTGACGGCACAGGACCTGGCCATCGACGCCCTGCTGGGCATCGGCGCGGCGCCGGACCGGGCCGATACCGGGCTGCAGCACTCACTCGCCGCGCTGGCCGGCTGCGGCGCGCCGATTCTGGCCCTGGACATACCCACCGGCCTGCAGGCCGACACCGGCACGGTCAATCCAAAATTGATAGCACCAAGCCAAGGCGGAATATTGGCTAGCGCCCGTTTTCACGCACAGTACACCCTCAGCCTGCTGACCCTGAAGCCTGGCCTGTTCACGGCCCAGGGGCGGGACATGGTCGGGGCCGTCTGGTATGACGACCTCGGCAGCCGTGCGCAGCAGGACCCGCCCACCGCATGGCTGGCCGGCGCGGCAACGCCCGAGCGGCGCCTGCATGCCTCGCACAAGGGCAGCTACGGCGACGTGGCGGTGATCGGCGGCGAAGGCCTGGCGCGCGCCGGGCGCGGCATGACCGGCGCCGCCCTGCTGGCAGCCACCGCCGCGCTGCATGCCGGCGCCGGCCGGGTGCTGCTGGCGCTGCTGGACGGCAACACCAGCTTCCATATAGATACGGCGCAGCCCGAGCTGATGCTGCGCAGCGCTGGCGCGCTGGACCTGCGCCACGGTGCCGTGGTCTGCGGCTGCGGCGGCGGCGATGCGGTACGCACCGTGCTGCCGCGCGTGCTCGACGAGGCAGCGCGGCTGGTGCTCGATGCCGATGCGCTCAATGCCATCGCGGCCGACGCTTCCCTGCGCCGGCAGCTCGCACGCCGTGCCGGGGCCGGCCAGCCTACCGTGCTGACGCCGCACCCGCTGGAGGCCGCGCGCCTGCTGGGCCAGACGGCAGCCGAGGTCCAGGCCGACCGGCTGGCCGCGGCCCGCAGGCTGGCCGAGGACTGCGGCTGCACCATCGTGCTGAAGGGCTCAGGCAGCATCGTCGCTGCGCCGCAGCGGTTGCCATCGATCAACCCGACCGGCAACGCCCTGCTGGCTACCGCCGGCACCGGCGACGTACTGGCCGGCATGGTGGGCGCGGGCCTGGCGCGGGACGATGACGCCTTTGCCGCTGCCATGGCTGCGGTGTACCGCCATGGCGCGCTGGCCGACCACTGGCCGCCAGGCGCACCTCTGACCGCCAGCGCGCTGGCACGACGGCAGTAATTCCCCAAGAGACGCTGCGCCTGCACCGCAATGGCACCAGAGGCCGCGCAGCAGGCCATACCAGGACATTCGCGGAACCGGCTTCGCCGGGCCGCTGGATGTGCCCCTCGCAGGGGGAAGGCGAAAACGCGAAGCGCGTAGCCTGGGGGGTTTAGCTCACCCGCGCCCGGCAAAAGGCATCTTGGTGGCCATCACGGTGTGGAACATCACGTTGGCCTCCAGCGGCAGGTTGGCCATGTAGCGCACCGATTCACCGACGATGCGCACGTCCATCAAGGGCTCGGCCGCGGTCTCGCCGTTGGCCTGCAGCACGCCGCGCGCCATGCGCTCGGCCATGCCGGTCAGCGCATTGCCGACATCGATCTGCCCTACGGCGATATCGAAGGCACGGCCATCCAGCGAGGCGGTCTTGGTCAGGCCCGCCACACCGTGCTTGGTGGCGGTATAGGCGATCGACTGCGGCCGCGGCGTGGTGGCCGAGATCGAGCCGTTGTTGATGATGCGACCGCCGCGCGGCGTCTGCACCTTCATCACGCGGAAGGCTTCGCGCAGGCACAGGAACATGCCGGTGAGGTTGACGTCGACTACGGCCTGCCAGCGCTCCAGGCTCAACTCGTCGATCGGACTGGTGGCGCTGGTGCCGGCGTTGTTGAACAGCAGGTCGACCCGGCCAAAGGCCTGCACCGCCGCCTGGAACAGGGCTGCCACCGAGGCCTCGTCTGCCACATTGGTCGGCACCGCGCGCACGCACGCCGCATCGGGTGCCAGGGCCGCGACCTCTTCCAATGGCGCCGCGCGGCGCCCTGCCAACACCACGCGCCAGCCGTCTTCTAGCAAGGCCAGCGCGGCGGCGCGGCCAATGCCCGAACCCGCACCAGTGACGATGGCCACGCCCCGCGCCTGCTGTGTATCTGCTGCCATAAATAGTCTCTCCATTCTTCGTTGGTCGATGCTGCGCCCGGCGGCCCTCAGCGGCCGCCAGGCAATGTGGTGGAAAAGTCAGCGCCGGGATTTGCGCGACTTGCTCTTGGCCACGGCCTTCTTGACCGAGGCCTTGAGCGCCTGCAGGGGCGAGCGCGGCGGCAGGCGTTGCTCGCCGGCGGCATTGTCGGCGCCCTGCTCCTTGCGCTGGCGCGCTGCGCGCTTGTCGGCGGCGCTCGCCGGAGTGCCGTCGGGCTCGCGCACGCCCTTGTCGCGCATGGCGCGCGGCACCAGGTCCTCGCCCTCGCGCACCAGGCGGAAATCGATCTTGCGGCCATCCAGATCAACCCGGCTCACCTGCACCCGCAGGCGCGAGCCGACGGCATAGCGAATGCCGGTGCGCTCGCCGCGCAGCTCCTGGCGCGCCTCGTCGAAGCGGAAGTATTCGCCTCCCAGTTCGGTGATGTGCACCAGGCCCTCGACATACATGGCGTCGAGCGTGACGAAGATGCCGAAGGTGGTGCAGGCCGTGACCACGCCGCCGTACTCCTCGCCCAGGTGCTCGCGCATGTACTTGCACTTGAGCCAGGCCTCCACGTCGCGGCTGGCCTCGTCGGCGCGACGCTCGTTGGCGCTGCAGTGCAGGCCGGCGGCCTCCCAGGCCTGCATCTCCTTGGGGCTGGCCGCGAGCGTGACCACCTTCTGCGACGGCGGCTTGACACGCTGGGCCAGGCGCTTGGCGAGCTTGGCGTGGGCTTCGCCCGGCGTGGGCAGCGAAGGCAACTGGTACTTGGTTTTTCCCAGTATGGCCTTGATGACCCGGTGCACCAGCAGGTCGGGGTAGCGGCGGATCGGGCTCGTGAAATGGGTGTAGGCCTCATAGGCCAGCCCGAAGTGGCCACTATTGATAGGTGTGTAGATCGCCTGCTGCATGGAGCGCAGCAACATGGTGTGGATCTGCTGCGCGTCGGGGCGCTCCTTGGTGGCTTGCGCGATAGCCTGGAATTCGCCAGGCACCGGGTCGTCGCTGATGGACATCCCTACGCCCATGGCCTTGAGATAGCTGCGCAGGATGTCCTTCTTCTCCGGCGTCGGGCCTTCGTGCACGCGGTAGAGCCCGGGTTGGCCGCCCTGCAATATGAAGTCTGCGCTGCAGACGTTGGCCGCCAGCATCGCCTCTTCGATCAGCCGATGCGCCTCGGTGCGGGTGCGCGGCACGATCTTCTCGATGCGGCCGTTCTCGTCACAGACGATCTGCGTCTCGGTGGTCTCGAAATCCACGGCGCCGCGCACACTGCGGGCGGCCAGCAAGGCGCGATAGACGTCGTGCAGGTTCAGCAGGTCCTGCACGCGCTCCTTGCGCTTGGCAGCCTCGGGGCCGCGCGTGTTCGAGAGGATGGCCGCCACCTCTGTATATGTGAAGCGCGCGTGGCTGAACATCACCGCCGGATAGAACTGGTAGGCGTGCACGTCGCCCTTGGCCGTGACCAGCATGTCGCAGACCATGCACAGGCGCTCGACCTCGGGGTTGAGCGAGCACAGGCCGTTGGAGAGCTTCTCCGGCAGCATCGGGATCACCCGGCGCGGGAAATAGACGCTGGTGGCACGCTCGTAGGCGTCGATGTCGATGGCGTTGCCGGTATGCACGTAGTGGCTCACGTCGGCAATGGCCACCAGCAGCCGCCAGCCCTTGGTACGGCCGACCCGCGCCGGCTCGCAGTACACCGCGTCGTCGAAGTCGCGTGCGTCCTCGCCGTCGATGGTGACCAGCGGGATGTCGCGCAGATCGACGCGGTCGCGGCGGTCCTGCGCGCGCACCTTGTCGGGCAGCGCCTTGGCCAGTGCCAGGCACTCTTCGGAGAATTCATGCGGCACACCGTACTTGCGCACGGCAATCTCGATCTCCATGCCGGGGTCGTCCACCTCGCCGAGCACTTCGACGACGCGGCCGACGGGCTGCCCATACAGCGCAGGCGGCTCGGTGAGCTCGACCACGACGACCTGCCCGGTCTTGGCCGCGCCGGTCGCGCCCTTCGGAACCAGCACATCCTGGCCGTAGCGCTTGTCTTCCGGCGCCACCAGCCAGACACCGCTCTCCTGCAGCAGCCGTCCAATGATGGGCTGGGGCGGGCGCTCGACGATTTCTAGCACGCGGCCCTCGGGCCGGCCCTTGCGGTCATGGCGCACGATGCGGGCCTTCACACGGTCCTTGTGCAGCACTGCGCGCATCTCGTTGGCGGGCAGATAGACGTCGGATTCACCGTCGTCACGGAGGAGAAAACCATGGCCATCACGGTGGCCTTGCACTGTTCCAACAAATTCTTCGAGCATGCTGCTGTGTTTCGTCATTTCTGTGTATATAATCGTGTTTTCCCTGAAATGCCCAGGTGGCGGAATTGGTAGACGCACTAGTTTCAGGTACTAGCGAGTAACATCGTGGAGGTTCGAGTCCTCTCCTGGGCACCAAGATTCTTGGTTTGAAATCCCCGCAAATCTACGATTTGCGGGGATTTTTCTTTGTCGGCCACAAAGCAGCCGATTGCACATCCTGCAGCGGGAGCCAGGATGGCAGCAGTGGATTCCTCCGCCGTCAGAAACTGCACCACCATGCGGCCTCCGCACGGACGAGAGCTGGGGCGGTGAACTGTCTTCGAGGCGCACCCGGACGCATCAGCGTCAAAGACCGACCCGGAAAAGTGGAACAGCTTGTGTCTCCAGAAGTGGCAGAAAGGCGAGGCTACCCGCAGGCGCCCCGTCCCCCATTGTGACGCATGCCATCGGCACGGCACATCGGCCTGCAGAGGACCAACTCGCCGCACAGCCCTCTTCTCATCTGGCGATCCGCACGGATCGCGCCCCGGACATGCGTGCGCGGACACGCCTTGCCTGCAACCTTCGGGTACAGGTAGCAGGCTTGCGCAACCGATCGTTACGCCAGGAGCAACAACGCCGCAGGACGATGTGGGCGAGGAGTACCCCACCCACACAAAGACTGACCCCAACCAGCTGGGCCTTTTTCAATCGACCAAGGAACAGATCATGAGCAAGCAGACCTACACCATTTCCGACAACGATCTATCGGAGCTGCGTCGCCGCAACGAAGAGCGCTCCCGCGCCGCTGCGGCAGCACTGGGCTGCAAGTATCTGATCCACCCCTCCAACCGTGTGCGGCGCCAGCCCCAGCAATCGCTGCTCCGGCCACCGGAACTCACGCTGCTGTGACGCACCGCAGGCCTGCAAGTACGGACTTTCAGACGGGAAGCGCCACCAGATCGTGGCCGTCCGTGCCCACAATGCGGGCCCGCGTGAATTCGCCCACCTTCAGAGTCTTGCTCAGCTTCTCGGGCGGCAGCAGCTTCACCGTGCCGTCGATTTCAGGCGCATCGGCATAGCTGCGGCCGACGCCTCCCTTGCGCCCCATGGCGGGTGCAGAGTCGACCAGCACCTGCATCGTCGCGCCAACACGCTTCTGCAGCTTGGCTGCAGACACCTCCTCCGCCACTGCCATGAAACGCGCGCGGCGCGCCTCGCGCTCCTCCAGCGGCAGCATGCCCGGGATGTCGTTCGCCGCCGCGCCATCCACCGCGCTGTAGGCAAAACAGCCGGCGCGGTCGATCTGCGCCTCGCGCACGAAGTCGAGCAAGTGCTGGAACTCATCCTCGGTTTCCCCCGGGAAGCCCGCAATGAAGGTGCTGCGGATGACGATCTCCGGACAGGCCTCGCGCCAGCGCAGGATGCGCTCCAGGTTCTTCTCTCCACTGGCCGGGCGCTTCATGCGCCGCAGCACGTCAGGGTGGCTGTGCTGGAACGGCACGTCTAAATAAGGCAAGGCAAGACCCTGCGCCATCAACGGCACCACCTCGTCCACGCTCGGATAGGGATACACGTAGTGCAACCGCACCCAGGCACCGTACGGTTCGGCCATTTCGCCAAGCGCCTGCACCAGTTCCAGCATGCGCGTCTTGACCGGGCGGCCATCGAAGAAGCCGGTACGGTACTTCACGTCCACTCCATAGGCCGAGGTGTCCTGGCTGATCACCAGCAATTCCTTGACCCCGCCCTCAAACAGCGCGCGCGCCTCTTTCAGCACATCACCGATCGGCCGCGACACCAGGTCGCCGCGCATGGAGGGAATGATGCAGAAGGTGCAGCGGTGGTTGCAGCCTTCGCTGATCTTCAGATACGCGTAGTGCTTGGGTGTGAGTTTGATGCCTGCTTCACCCATGGCGTTGGGCACCAGGTCCAGGAACGGATCGTGCGGCTTGGGCAGGTTCAGATGGACCGCATCCATGACCTCCTGCGTCGCATGCGGACCGGTGACCGCCAGCACGCTAGGGTGCATCTGGCGCACCAGGTTGCCACCGCCCTCCCCGCTGCGTGCGCCCAGGCAGCCTGTGACGATCACCTTGCCGTTTTCGGCAAGCGCCTCGCCGATGGTGTCCAGGCTTTCCTTGACGGCATCGTCGATGAAGCCGCAGGTATTGACGATGACGAGATCGGCTCCCTCGAAGGTCTTGGAGGTCTGGTAGCCCTCGGCGCTGAGCTGGGTCAGGATCAGCTCGGAATCGGTCAGGGCCTTGGGGCAGCCAAGGCTCACGAATCCGACGCGGGGCGCGGCGGAGCCTGTAATTTTCGTGGGGGAGAGAACTTCACTCATCCCCGTATTGTCCCTGTTCCGCGGGCCGTGCCGCAAAAATCGGGTAATTCAGCGCTCCGGGCAACGCACCTCAGCGCTTGAGGCCGAACGCCCCGAACATCTGCTCGGTCTGCTTCTGCAACTGCTCCTGCATCTGCAGGAAGGTGTTCTTGGACTGCTCCACGTAGTTGCCCATCATGCCCTGCATGAGCGGCGACTGCATGTTCATGAATTGCGCCCACATCTCGGGCGTGAGTCCCTTGGACTGCTCGGCAAGCTTGGCCTGGATGTCGGTGAAGGCCTGGACGTTCTTCTCGAGATAGGCCCCCATGAATCCCTGCATGGCATGGCCGTAGAAGCGGATGATGTTGGCGAGCACCGCTTCGCTGAACATCGGAGCACCGCCCGCTTCTTCTTCCAGGATGATCTGCAGCAGGATGCTGCGGGTCAGGTCCTCGTTGGACTTGGCATCGCGGACCACGAAGGATTCGCTCGCCATGACCAGTTGCTTGACCTCGGCCAACGTGATGTAGGCAGAAGTGGTGGTGTCATAGAGACGCCGGTTCGGGTACTTCTTGATGATGCGCTGCGCAGGAGCGCCGCCGGCCGTCTTGGGGTGTTGCACTGGAAACTCCTCTGCCCGGCGCATCCGGACTTTCTGCACTGCAACACATTCTAGGAAGGGGCGTCTCCCCGTTGCCGCAGGATAACCCTGAGAGCGCGGCATCCATGGGATGCCAGGCACGGCCCGCTCAACCGCCCTTGTGGGCGCGCTTGCCAGGATTCTTCTTGCTGCGCGTGGCCGACCCACGCTCCAGGCTGCGGCGCTGGCCACGGCCCGACGCGGTCAGCGTGGTGCCCGGCAGCGGCACGGGGGCCGGGGCGCGTTTGCGGTCGGCTTCAGTCACGATCTTGTTGCCCATATGGATGCTCCTTGCAAGTGAAAAAACAGAAAACTTAACCCTCGATTAGGCCACACATCGCGAACGCCTCGGCGGCAGCCTTGCAGGCTCAGGGCCCCGACACCACCAACGCGAGCGACGGAGCGGCCTTGGCCTCGGACCTGTGCATGCGCACCGAGCCGCTGCCCTGCTCGGCGCTGTCGCCATCGCTCTCGTCGTCGGCATCCAGCCCGTCGACGCGGACCAGCGGGATCTGCGCGCGCCGCGCCTCCAGCGCCTCACCCGACAGTCCACTGAGTTCTTCAAGCGTCACCGGCCGATGCCGATGCAGTTCGTAGGCCACCAGTGCCAGCAGGCAGGCGATCACGGTCAAGAGAAAGTTGGTGTATTTCATCCCGGCGGGCAGGCTGTGGACGGTGCCAGTAACGCAAAAGCCGCTTCAAGTTCCCCGGAGGTTCCCTGAAGCGGCTTTCTGTATTGGTAGGCGCGATTGGACTCGAACCAACGACCCCCACCATGTCAAGGTGGTGCTCTAACCAGCTGAGCTACGCGCCTAAGTCGTCGAAAGATGAGATTGTAGCAGCATAAATTGCAGATTCCGGCAGAGCTTCCATGAAGATGCGCAAGTTCTTCATCGACGCCGCGCCCAGCGCACTCCCGGCACGGCCGCGACGATGGCCAGCACCTTCTGCAGCCGCCCGGAATCGGCGACTTCCACCGTGAAGGTCATCCACGCCGTGCCCTTGACCGACTGGGTCTGCACGCCCACCACGTTGGTCTTCTCGCGTGCGAATACGTCCGAGATGTCGCGCAGCAGCCCCTGCCGGTCGCTCGCCTCCACGGTCACGTCAACGGGGTAGACCTCGCCGGCTTCCTTCTTCGGCAGGCCCCATTCGACCTCGATCACGCGCTCGGCGCTGCGCGCGGCCATTTCCCGGAAGTTGCTGCAGTCGGCGCGGTGGATGCTCACCCCCTTGCCGCGCGTGACGAAACCGCGGATGTCGTCCGGGGGCGCCGGCTTGCAGCACTTGGCCAACTGGGTCAGCAAGGAGTCGAGCCCGACCACCAACACGCCGCCCTTGGGCGTGCTCCCGGTGACACGCGACTTCTTCAGCAGCAGATAGTCGTCCGGCTCCAGCACCGGCTCGGGCGGGCGCAGCAGCGTTTCGATGTTGCGCAGCGAATACTCGTCCTTGCCGACCGCCTCGAAGAGATCGTCCGAGGTCTTGAAGCCCAGTTGCCCGGCCAGGTCGTCCAGCTTCATGGCTGTGCGGCCTTCCCGCTGCAGCAGCTTCTCGACCGACTCTCGGCCGCGCGCCACATTCTCGTGTGCGATCTGCGCATTGAACCAGGCGCGCACCTTGGCTTTGGCACGATGGCTGGTCAGGTAGCCCAGGCTGGCATTGAGCCAGTCGCGGGACGGTCCGCCTTCCTTGGCTACGGTTATCTCCACCGTCTGGCCGTTTTGCAGCGCCGTGTTGAGCGGCACCATGACCCCATCAAGACGCGCGCCACGGCAACGGTGGCCTACGCTGGTATGCACCGCGTAGGCGAAATCCACCGGCGTTGCCCCCTGCGGCAGCTCGACCACCGCGGCATCGGGCGTGAGCACGTAGATACGGTCTTCGAACAGGCCCTTGCCCTGCTGCCCGCCCGCCAGGTCGCGCTCCCACGCCAGCAACTGGCGCAGCACGGCGATCTTGGCGTCGTAGTCGCTGCTGGCGGACACGCCGGCGTAGCCCTTCTGGCCAGCCTCCTTGTAGGCCCAGTGCGCCGCCACCCCGTGCTCGGCATGGTCGTGCATGGCCTGCGTGCGGATCTGGATTTCGATCGGCCGGCCAGCATCGTCGCGCACCACCGTGTGCAGCGACTGGTAGCCATTGGCCTTGGGCTTGGCGATGTAGTCGTCGAACTCCTCGACGATGGGCCGAAAGCGCTCGTGCACCCAGCTCAGCGCCGCGTAGCAATCTTTCACCGTCGGCACGATGACGCGCAGCGCCCGGATGTCGAACACCTGGTCGAAACCGAGCGACTTGCCCCGCATCTTGCGCACGATGCTGTAGATGTGCTTGGGCCGCCCCTGCACCAGGGCGCCTATGCTGCGCTGGCGCAGCTCGGCTTCCAATCCGCTGCGCAATTGCTCCATGGAGAGTTCGCGCTCCGCGCGCTTCTCGTCGAGCAGGCGCGCGACTTCGCGGTAGGTGTCGGGCTCCAGGAAGCGGAAGGCCAGATCCTCCATCTCCCACTTGATCTGCCAGATGCCCAGGCGGTTGGCCAGCGGGGCAAAGACGTGCAGCGACTCGCGCGCCAGGCTGGGCAGCACGGGTGTCCTGGCCGCGGCGCAATAGCGCAGGGTTTCCAGCCGCGACGCCAGGCGCAGCAGGACCACGCGCAGGTCGCGCGAGAACGCCAGCAGCATCTTGCGCACGTTCTCGGTCTGCAGGGCTGGATCGTCGACCAGTTGCGCGGACGAAGCCGCCCCGCGCGCCTGCCGCTGGACATGGATGAGCCGGTTGGTCTCCATGGCCAATGCGGCGTATTCATCGCCGAAGGCACGCGCAATGGTCTCCTGCGGACGCGCCAGGTGCTCACAGGCGTGCACCAGGTAGTTGGCAGCACGCATCGCCTCTGAGCCACCGATGCCCAGCAGGATGTCCGAGACATTGTCCGCATGCGCCAGCGTGTTCTGCCCCGAATCCAGGGTTTCGTTGGCCAGGAAGGGCTCGGCAAAGGCGCGCGCGCGCGCCAGCGCCTGCTTCTGCTCGGGCAGCGCGTGCGCCGTCGCCACGATAAGGTCGGACACGCCCTCGGCTGCGACACCCACTTGGGGAGCAGACATGCTTTTCATGCGGACCGCAGCAGGAAATCCGTGACGGCCTGCACCTGCGCGGCCGCCACCAGGGTCGGAGCATGTCCGACACCTGCAAACTCCACCAGGCGTGCCTGCGGTCCCCGGCGGGTCATGGCCTGTGCGGTCGACGACGAGAGCAGGTCCGAATCCCGCCCCCTCAGCAGCAGCGTCTCGGCCTGGATATGGTCGTACAACGCCCATAGCACGGCTTCCGACTGTTCCGCGCCTTCCTCGGTCATGCCACGAAAAGGAATGGCTATCGCGGGGTCGTAGTGCAGCACCAGCCCGGCAGACGGATCGGCGGCATCAGCGGGCACCACCATGGGCCGTGACAGCGCCAGCCATTCCTCGGCGCTGTGCGGACCAAAGCTCAACGACAGCAGGCGCAATGCCTCGGCAGCCTGCTCCAGGGTGCCGAAGCGCACCGGGTGCCCCAGGTACTGGCCAATGCGTTGCAATGCCTGCCACTGGATGGCCGGCCCGACGTCGTTCAACACCAGCCGGCGCACCGGCAACGGTAGCGGCAGGCCGGGCTGCCCGCACAGGACCATGCCGATCAGGCCGCCCATGCTGGTGCCCACCCAGTCCAGCACCTCCACCGGCGCCTGCGCATGGAGCTGGGCCAGCAGTGCCAGCATGTCCGCGGCATAGAGCGGCACGGCATAGCCCTGCGGGTCCTGCAGCCAGTCGCTGCGGCCCCGGCCGGCAACGTCGGGACAGACCACGCGGGCATGCGGCGCCAGGGCCTGTGCCAGCACGTCGAAATCACGGCCCTGCCGCGAGAGCCCGTGCACGCACACCACCACGTGCGGGTGCAGGGGATCGCCGGTTGCATTCCACTCCCAGTAAGCCATTCGGTGGCTGCCGTCGTGCGGCGTTGCACCACGTGGCGCCCCGGCGGCACCGGGGCAGGAAACGAATTTCAGCTGAGGTTCAAGGGTATGCATCGCGGATCACCAGACGGCCGGCCCACGCTGCGACACCGCAGCCGTCAGAACCTGCGTGGCATCCTAATTCATCCGGGAAGACGCCTATGCGTCCTGGGGGCAAGGGCAGGACGCCCCGGCAGCCGGTAACGGTGGAAGACACCTGTCACGCGGGGGGCCGGGGCCGGGCAACTACTGCAGCTGTATGGAGCCCGAGACGTTGACGATCACCGTGCTCTTGCCCGCCTCGACCGGCACCGCAGAGTCCGCCTCCATGGACTTGGCGGCCATGGCCATCATGCGGGGGCGCGGCATGGGCGAGGAGTCGCTGGAATTGACCGACACCTCGCGCAGCGTGTAATTGCTGAAGCCGAAACCCCGAGCCAAAGTGGTCGCCTTGGCCTTGAAGTTCTCGATTGCACGCAGCTGCACGTCGGCCTCGGCCTTCACGCGCTGCTCTCGGCTGAGGCCAAAGCCGACGCGGCCCAGCGTCATGGTGTTGATGCGCCCGGCGGTGGAGGTGATGCGGTCGAAATCACGCCCCTCCAGCACCAGCTCGGCCGTGCCCTGCCAACTGGCAATGCGGCCCTCCTTGCTGTAGCGCGGGCTCAGGCTGAAGTTGCCGGTCTGCACATCCATCTGGCCCGCGCGGGCCTCGCTGCGCGCCAGTCCCAGTGCTGCATCAAGTGCTGTCTTGAGTTGCGCCTGCACAGTGGCAGGGTTTGCGCCTTCCTTGGTGGTCGTGAGCACCATGCTGAGCATGTCCTGCTGCACTTCGGCCTGCGCGTCGGCACTCAACTGGACCACGTTCTGCGGCGGCGGCAGGGTCTGGGCGAATGCGGGCATTGCGCAAGCCAACACGGCGGCAAGGACGGTCAGTCGGCGGATGGGGATCATTGAAACTCCGGTTGCGATCAACGAGAAAAACGTGCACGGGTACACAGGAATGCCATCTTGCCCCATGTGCCGCAACTTCCTGCGCCGCCCCGCAAGACTTGTAACATTGAGTCAAAAAATCGCCCATGGCCCTGTTTTACGGCCACAAAATGGCCGCTGTTACAAATTCCTGGAATGCCCATGACCCAACCTGCAGCCCGTACCGACAAGATCCTGGTGGTCGACGACGACGCGCGTATCCGTGACCTGCTGCGCCGCTATCTCACCCAGGAAGGCTTTGAAGTCATGGTGGCGGAAGACGGCAAGGCGCTCAACCGCATCCTGCTGCGCGATACCGTCGACCTGATCGTGCTAGACCTGATGATGCCGGGCGAGGATGGCCTGTCCATCTGCCGGCGCCTGCGCGCCGCCAATGACCGCACCCCCATCATCATGCTCACCGCCAAGGGCGAGGATGTGGACCGCATCGTCGGGCTGGAAGTCGGTGCGGATGACTACCTTGGCAAACCTTTCAATCCGCGCGAATTGCTGGCGCGCATCCACGCCGTGCTGCGCCGCCGCCCGCCCCAGGAGGCGCCGGGCGCCCCCTCGGGCGACAACGAGGTGGTGAATTTCGGCCCCTTCACCTTCGACCTGGGCACGCGCGCCCTGCAGAAGAACGGCGAGGAACTGCCGCTCACCACGGGCGAGTTCGCCATGCTCAAGGCGCTGGTGCGCCACCCGCGCCAGCCGCTGTCCCGGGAGAAGCTGGCACTGCTGGCGCGCGGCCGCGAGTTCGAGCCGTTCGACCGCAGCCTGGACGTGCAGGTGTCGCGCCTGCGCAAGCTCGTCGAAGTGGACGCTGCCGCCCCGCGCTACATCCAGACCGTGTGGGGCGTAGGCTATGTCTTCGTGCCGGACGGAGCGGGCTGATAGAGGAACCGCGGCCTTGATCGCCGCTCGGCCCGGCTGCTGCCATTTCCCATCGCCTTTAGGATGCAGGGCGTTTGCGCCATGGCAGTGATCCCTACCGATTTTTCCCATTCCAAGGAGCCCTCGTCGCGCGATGCGGACGGGGCGCCGGAAGAGGCGCGCCCGCCACGGCTCGGACTGAACCTGTTCTGGCGCACCTTCTTCCTGCTGGCCATCCTGCTGGTCGGCAGCATCCTGGCCTGGCTGCAGACTTTGCGCGCACTGGAATTCGAGCCGCGTGCGCTGCACACGGCCCAGCAGATCGCCTCGCTGGTCAATCTGAGCCGCGCCGCGCTGATCCACGCCGACGCCATTGCCCGCGTCTCGCTGATCAAGACCATGGCCGACCAGGAAGGCGTGCGCATCCTGCCACGCGAGCCCGGCGATACCTTCGAGCCGCTGGAGAACAGCGCGCTGGGCCGCCGCATGACCGACGAACTGGTGGAGCGCCTGGGCCGCGGCACGGTCATTGCCAAGTCGGTCAATGGCGAGGAAGGCCTGTGGGTCGGCTTTGCCATCAATGGCGACTCCAACTGGCTGCTGCTGGACCGCGCGCGCTTCAGCCCCGCGGGCGGCAAGACCTGGCTGATCTGGCTGGTGACGGCCGCCGCACTGTCGCTGGCGGGCGCCGCTGCAATTGCCCGGCTGATCAACCGGCCGCTCAAACAGCTGTCGCTGGCGGCCAACCGCGTGCGCGAAGGCGACTTTGCGGGCAGCCACCTGGACGAACAGGCCGTCACCAGCGAGATCCGCGAGGTCAACCTGGGCTTCAACCGCATGGCGCGACGGCTGGCGCAGCTGGAGCAGGACCGAGCCGTGATGCTGGCGGGCATCTCGCACGACCTGCGCACACCGCTGGCCCGGCTGCGGCTGGAGACCGAGCTGAGCGTGGCCGATGAAGATGCGCGCGACCACATGGTGGCGGACATGGCACAGCTCGACGCCATCATCGACAAGTTCCTGGACTACGCCCGGCCCGACCACGTGAACCTGCGGCCGGTGGTGCTGGCCGACGTCGTCGCCTCCTGCGTCTATGCCGTGGAGGACCATGACGAGCTGCAGATCAGGGTCGACGTGCCCGATGACCTGCGGGTGATGGCCGACGGCACCGAACTGGCACGCGTGGTGTCCAACCTGATCGAGAACGCACGGCGCTATGGCAAGTCGCCGGGCCTGGACGTGGCGGAAGTCGACATCGAGGCCCATGTGCGGGACGAATCCCTGGTGCTGACCGTGCGCGACCATGGGCATGGCGTGCCGCCCGAAACGCTGTCGAGCCTCACCAAGCCCTTCTTCCGCGGCGATACCGCCCGCACCTCGGCCACCGGGGCCGGCCTGGGCCTGTCCATCGTCGACAAGACGGTGCGGCGCATGGGGGGTAATTTCACGTTGAGCAACGCGCCCACTGGCGGCCTGAATGCGCGCATCGTCCTCACGCGCGCCACGGCCGAGGGCACGCCGGCCCAGCCGCATCCGGTGGAAAAGCGCTCCTGGCGCCCTTCCGTCGCACGCAAGCCCCTATCCAAGCAATAGGACCACCGCGCGCGCCTCCATGCTGCGGCCCTCGCCCACGGGGCCCAGCTTCTCGGCCGTCTTGGCCTTGACGTTGACCTGACCCACCTCCAGCCCCAGGACCTCGGCGATGCGCGCGCGGATGGCGGGCATGTAGGGCATGAGCTTGGGCGCCTGGGCGATGACCGTGCTGTCCAGGTTGCCGATCCGCCAGCCCTCGGCGCGCACCCGGCGCGCGGCTTCGGCCAGCAGCACGGTGGAGTCGGCACCGCGGAAGCGCTCGTCGGTATCGGGGAAGTGCGTGCCGATGTCGCCCAGCGCGGCCGCGCCCAGCAGCGCATCAGTGATGGCATGCAGCAGCACGTCAGCGTCGGAGTGGCCGAGCAGGCCCAGGCTGTACGGGATTTCGACGCCGCCCAGGATGAGCTTGCGGCCGGCGGCCAGGGCGTGTACGTCCCAGCCTTCGCCAATGCGGATGTTCATGGAAGTCTACTTTTCAGAAATGGGTCTTGGCGGGCAGTGAGGATGCCTCGCCGCGCGGGCCGCCGAAGCGGCCGACCGTATCGGCATGCCCGCGGCTGGCCAGCACGGCCTCGGCCAGGACAAAGTCCTCGGGCCAGGTGACCTTGAAGTTCTGCGCGCTGCCGGGCACCAGCCGCGGCTGCAGGCCCAGGGCCTCGATGGCGCTGGACTCGTCGGTGACCTGGGCGCCGGCATGTTCCAGTGCCTGGGACAGCAGGCCGATGCGGAACATCTGCGGCGTCTGTGCCAGCCACTTGCCACGGCGGTCGAGCGTGGCTTCGACCCGGTCGGCCGCGGCGGTCTTGAGGGTGTCGGCCAGCGGCTGCGCCAGCAGGCCGCCCACCGGATCGGCCGCGCAGGCGTCGATCAGCGCATCGATCTGCGCGGCCGTGACCAGGCAGCGCGCGGCATCGTGCACCAGCACCCAGTCCTGTGGCGTGGCGCCCTGCCCCGCCAGGGCCTGCAGGCCCCGGGCCACGCTCGCCGCCCGCGTTGCGCCACCGCACGGCACTACCGCCCATTGCGGGCCGGGCAGCTCCCGGCCTTCGAAGAAACGATCGTCCGGGGCCACCACCACCAGGCCGCCCGCCAGCCGGGCCACCGAGGAGAAAGCCGCCAGCGTATGCAGGACCAGGGCCTGCCCGGCCAGCGGCCGGTACTGCTTGGGCCCATCGCCGCCCGCCCGCGCGCCCACGCCGGCGCAGGGAATCAGCGCCCAGAAACGTGCGGAGACAGCGGCGTGTGCAGGAGCGTCGGACGAGGGCATGGATAAAGCACGGGGCCAGCGGAAACAAAGGGGCCATTCTAGAATCGACCCTCCACCCCCCGTCATTGCGCCGGGGGGTATTCCTGTTTGCACGACGCTCTTCCGAACCTCCCGGCACCTTCCTATGGATCTCCCGCGCATCGCCCCCGGAAAACGCTTCTCGGTGCCGCGCCCGCCCGGCTCGGCCGATGCGCTGCTGCTGGCCCAGTTGGGGCTGCGGGAGAAGGCAGCGGGCCAGCGCACCGCCATCGTTACGGCGGACGCCGCCGACGCCCAGCGGCTGATCGACGAGCTGGCCTTCTTCGCGCCGGAGCTGCGCTGCGCGCTGTTCCCCGACTGGGAAACGCTGCCCTACGACACCTTCTCGCCGCACCAGGACCTGATCAGCGAGCGCCTGGCCACGCTCTGGCGCATCAGCCAGGGCGAGGCCGATCTGGTCGTGGTGCCCGCGACCACGGCGCTGTACCGGCTGGCGCCGCCGGCCTTCCTGGCGGGCTACACCTTCCACTTCAAGGCCCGGCAACGACTCGACGAGGCCAAGCTCAAGGCCCAGCTCACGCTGGCCGGCTACAGCCATGTGACCCAGGTGGTCAGCCCCGGCGAGTACGCGGTGCGCGGCGGCCTGATCGACCTGTTCCCCATGGGCTCGCTGGTGCCCTACCGGGTGGACCTGTTCGACGACGAGATCGACTCGATCCGCACCTTCGATCCGGATACCCAGCGCAGCCTGTACCCCGTCCCAGAAGTGCGCCTGCTGCCGGGGCGCGAGTTCCCGATGGACGAGGACGCACGCGCCAAGTTCCGCCACCGCTGGCGCGAGCTGCTGGAGGGCGACCCGACCAAGAGCCGGATCTACAAGGACATGGGTGCGGGCGTGGCCACCGCCGGCATCGAGTACTACCTGCCGCTGTTCTTCGACGACACCGCCACCGTGTTCGACTACCTGGGCGGCAGCGCCACGGTGGTGCTGCACGGCGACCTGGAGCCGGCCTTCCAGCGCTTCTGGCAGGACGCCAAGGACCGCTACCGTCTTGTCCAGGGCGATCCGGAGCGGCCGGTGCTGCCGCCCGATGCGCTGTTCCTCTCCAGCGAGCAGTTCCATGCGCGGGCCAATGCCCACGCACAGTTCGCCATCCGTCCCGGCGTCGAGGACGTGGCCGACAACCCGCACTTCCACAAGCTGCCCGACCTCTCGGTGCTGCGTGGCGCGGACGACCCGCTGGCGCGGCTGAAGGCACACATCGGCGCCACGCGCCAGCGCGTGCTGCTGCTGGCCGAGAGCAATGGCCGGCGCGAGAGCCTGCTCGACTTCCTGCGCGCGAGCAATGTCAGCCCGCCAGCCTTCGACTCGCTGGCCGAGTTCGAAGCCATGGGCGAGGAGAAGCTGGGTATTGCCACGGCTGCGCTGGTCACCGGCTTTGCCTGGATCGAAGGCGGCATCGACTTCGTCACCGAGACCGAGCTGTTTGCCGCCGGCCCGACCACGCGCCGCCGCCGGCGCCAGGAACAGGTCAGCGACGTCGAGGCCCTGATCAAGGACCTGTCCGAGCTCAACGTGGGCGACCCGGTGGTGCACGCGGCGCACGGCATCGGCCGCTACCGCGGGCTGGTCAACATGGACCTGGGCCAGGGCAGCAATGCCGACGGCACGCCGGCCATGCAGGAATTCCTGCACCTGGAGTACGCCGACAAGGCCACGCTCTACGTGCCGGTGAGCCAGCTGCACCAGATCAGCCGCTATACCGGCGTCAGTGCCGACGAGGCGCCGCTGCACAAGCTGGGCTCGGGCCAATGGGACAAGGCCAAGCGCAAGGCCGCCGAGCAGGTGCGCGACTCCGCGGCAGAGCTGCTCAACATCTACGCCCGCCGCGCGGCACGCGAGGGCCACGCCTTCCGCTACGCCGCGGCCGACTACGAGATCTTTGCCAACGACTTCGGCTTCGACGAAACGGCCGACCAGCGCGCCGCCATCCATGCGGTGATCCAGGACATGATCAGCCCGCGCCCGATGGACCGGCTGGTCTGCGGCGACGTGGGCTTCGGCAAGACCGAGGTGGCGCTGCGCGCGGCCTTCATCGCCGTCACCGGCGGCAAGCAGGTGGCGTTCCTGGCGCCCACCACGCTGCTGGCCGAGCAGCACTACCAGACGCTGGTGGACCGCTTCGGCAAATGGCCGGTGAAGGTGGCCGAGATGAGCCGCTTCCGCTCCACCAAGGAGATCAGCGCCGCCGCCAAGGGCCTGGCCGACGGCAGCGTGGACATCGTCGTGGGCACGCACAAGCTGCTGAGCGAATCGGTCCAGTTCAAGAACCTGGGCCTGCTCATCATCGACGAGGAGCACCGCTTCGGCGTGCGCCACAAAGAGGCGATGAAGGCCATGCGCGCCGAGGTCGACGTGCTCACGCTCACCGCCACGCCGATCCCGCGCACGCTGGGCATGGCGCTGGAAGGCCTGCGCGATCTGAGCGTGATCGCCACCGCGCCGCAGCGGCGCCTTGCCATCAAGACCTTCGTGCGCAACGAAGGCACCGGCGTTATCCGCGAGGCGGTGCTGCGCGAGTTGAAGCGCGGCGGGCAGGTCTACTTCCTGCACAACGAGGTCGAGACCATCGAGAACCGCCGCCAGAAGCTCGAAGAAATCCTGCCCGAGGCCCGCATCGCCGTGGCCCACGGCCAGATGCCAGAGCGCGAGCTGGAGCGCGTGATGCGCGACTTCGTGGCGCAGCGCTACAACCTGCTGCTGTGCTCGACCATCATCGAGACCGGCATCGACGTGCCGACCGCCAACACCATCGTGATGAGCCGCGCCGACAAGTTCGGCCTGGCGCAGCTGCACCAGTTGCGCGGGCGCGTGGGCCGTAGCCACCACCAGGCCTATGCCTACCTGATGGTGCCCGACACCGAGGGCCTGACCAAGCAGGCCCAGCAGCGGCTCGACGCCATCCAGCAGATGGAAGAGCTGGGTTCCGGCTTCTACCTGGCCATGCACGACCTGGAGATCCGCGGTACCGGCGAGGTGCTGGGCGAGAGCCAGAGCGGCAACATGATGGAGATCGGCTTCCAGCTCTACAACGAGATGCTGAGCGAAGCGGTGACGGCGCTCAAGGCCGGCCGCGAGCCTGACCTGCTGGCGCCGCTGTCGGTCACCACCGAGATCAACCTGCATGCGCCCGCCCTGCTGCCCGACGACTACTGCGGCGACGTGCACCTGCGCCTGTCCTTCTACAAGAAGCTGGCCACGGCCAAGACCACCGACCAGATCGACGGACTGCTGGAGGAAATCGTCGACCGCTTCGGCAAGCTGCCCGCGCAGGCGCAGACCCTGATCGACGTGCACCGGCTGCGCGTGCTGGCCAAGCCCTACGGCGTGGTCAAGGTGGACGCCGCGCCCGGCGTGACCAACATTACCTTCCGCCCCAGCCCGCCGGTGGACCCGATGCGCATCATCGCGCTGATCCAGAAGAACAAGCACATCAAGCTCGCCGGCAACGAGAAGCTGCGCATCGAACGCGAGCTGCCCGACCCCAAGGAGCGCGCACAGCAGGTGCGCGACATCCTCCGCAGCCTTGGCCAACCCATCACTTCCCAGGAAACCACTCCCGCATGAGCCTCGATCTCGCCCCCGGCCTCGTCCTCCAGAACATCGCCGCACCGCTGCGCCTGGCGGACTTCAAGCTGATCGCGTTCGACATGGATTCGACGCTGATCACCATCGAATGCATCGACGAGATCGCCGACGTCATCGGCAAGAAAGCCGAAGTCGCCGCCATCACCGAGGCCACGATGCGCGGCGAGATCGCCGACTTCAAGGAGAGCCTGCGCCGCCGCGTGGCGCTGCTGGAGGGCGTGCCGGCAGCGGCGCTGCAGCAGGTCTACGACGAGCGCCTGCGGCTGTCCCCCGGCGCAGCCGAACTGGTGGCCGCCTGCAAGGGCTCGGGGCTCAAGGTGCTGCTGGTCAGCGGGGGCTTCACCTTCTTCGCGGACCGCGTGAAGGCACGGCTGGACATCGACTTCGCCCGCTCCAACCTGCTGGAGGAAGCCGGCGGCGTGCTCACCGGCCGCGTCAGGGAGCAGAGCTGGGGCGACATCTGCGACGGCGCCGAAAAGCGCCGCACGCTGCTCGAAGTCGCCTCGCTGATGGGCATTGCGCCGCAGCAGACCATTGCCGTCGGCGATGGCGCCAATGACCTGCCTATGATGGCGGCGGCCGGCCTGTCGGTCGCCTACCACGCCAAGCCCAGGGTGCGCGAGCAGGCCATGGTCGCCATCAACGAGGGCGGCCTCGAGCGGCTGCTGGAGCTGCTGCAGGCCTGACGCGGCACGCCGGGCAGCCCTGGGGCCGGCCATGTCACCGGGTCGTCACCGGGCGGCTCGATAGTCTTGGCTCTCCATTACATAGAGGACGACCCCCATGCACGCTCGCACCCTGCTGCTCGCACTCACCATCACCACGCTGAGCCTGACGGCCTGTGGTGGCGGCGGCTCCCCCATCGCCGAGAGTCCCGCAGTCATCGCCCACCGTGGTGCCAGCGGCTACCTGCCGGAACACACGCTGGGCGGCTATGAGCTGGCGGTGCGCATGGGCGCGGACTACATCGAGCCCGACCTGCAGCTCACCAAGGAGGGCGCGCTGGTCGCCATGCACGACGACACGCTGGAGCGCACCACCAACGTGGCCAGCCTGTTTGCCAAGCGCAATGGCAAGTACCTGGTGTCCGACTTCACGCTGGCCGAGATCAAGACGCTGACCGTACAGCCCACCGGCACCGGCAAGACCAGCTACCCAGGCTTCACGCCCAGCGCGGCCACGCCCTGGACGGTGCCGACCTTCCAGGAAGTCATAGACCTGGCGCGCCGGCAGAGCGCGCTCACCGGCCGCACCGTGGGCATCTACCCCGAGGCCAAGCAGGCCGACCCGGTGATGGAGGACGCGATCCTCAAGACCCTCGCAGCCAACGGCTACAACGCGCAGAGCAAGGTGTTCATACAGTCGTTCAGCGACGTCACGGTACGCAGCCTGCGCGCCAAGCAGAACGCGCAGAACACCCGCATGCCCATGATCCTGCTCGGCGCGGCCGTGACCGGCACCGACGGCGTGGCCCGCATGGGGGTCATCGGCGGCACGGGTGTGACGCTGCTGGCGCTCAAGGATGTCGCCGCATTTGCAGATGGCATCGGCGTGGTGATCAACACCCCCACCTACAACGTGACCAAGGACTTCATCGCCCAGGCCCATGCCGCCGGCCTCAAGGTGCATGGCTGGACCTTTGCCCAGGCCGAGCCGACCGCCGCCGCCGTGGAGTACAAAAAATACCTCGACATGGGCATGGACGGCATGTTCAGCAACTACACCGACATGGCCGTGAGCGCGCGCGACGCGTTCGTCAAGACGCGCTGAACGCATATTGCTATATTTTATATAGCAAAAAGCCAAGGCAGCGCCTTGGCTTCAGGTTCTTTTCTTCTGGATTTCTTCGCGCAGGCGTGCCCGCGTCAGCCGCCGTGCGACCGGACCCAGCGCAGGATGTCTGCCGTCCCCATCGCACCAGCCTGCCGCGCCACTTCCTGGCCGTTGCGAAACAGCGCCAGCGTCGGGATGCTGCGGATCTGGAAGCGCTCTGCCAGGCGGGGCACGGCTTCGGTATCCACCTTGGCCAGGCGCACCAACGGCTCCAGTTGCGCGGCCGCCTGCGCGTAGGCGGGCGCCATCTGGCGGCACGGGCCGCACCAGGGCGCCCAGAAATCGACCAGCACCGGGATCTGGCTGCGGCCGACGTGGCGATCGAACGCGGCCTCGTCCAGCGCCACCGGGTGCCCCGTGAAGAGGGCCTGGTGGCAGTTGCCACAGTCAGGGGACTGGGTCAGGTCCGGCTGCCGCACCCGGTTGGTGGTGTTGCAGTGGGGGCAGACGACGTGCACTGCGTCGGTCATGAGCGGTCGCCCGAGCCCTGCACCGCCGGGCGCATGGCGCGCTCGATGGCTTCGCGCGCCTGCACCTCGGATGCAAGCGAGGCGTCCAGCAGGGAGCGGCACAGGCCGGCATGCCGGTAGTTCAGGTTCTCGTACAGGACGGCCGTTGCGGGCGAGGCGTCGAGCAGTTGGTCCAGCGCGGCATCGTGGGCCACGTCGGCCAGTTCCGCCGACAGCCGCGCCACCACATCGCGGTACTGGCCGGCGTCCGTGGGGCCGTGGGCCTCCAGCCGTTCCAGCAACCTGGCCAGTACGACAGCGTTGGATGAAAGTGCATGGGAGGTGTTCATGACCTGCAACTGGGGATGCGTCTCCTGGATGCAAGGGGCCGGCAGTGCCTCCGCCCACATGAAATGGCGGTACGTGGCACGATGCAGGCCTCCACCGCACGCTTGCAAGGAAAGCCGCATGAAATCCCTTATCACGGCCATCGGCCTGTGCTGCATCGCCAGCTTCGCGGCCGCCCAGACGGCAGCCCCTGCCACCACGGTGCGGATACGCGGCACGGTGCTGGCGGTGTCGCCAGCAAGCCTCACCGTCAAGGATCGCAGCGGCGAAACAGTGGCGCTGGCGCTTCCTGCGCAATTGCCGGTGCAGGAGGTCTACCCGATCACACTGGCCGACATCAAGTCCGGCAGCTTCATCGGCACCGCCGCCCTGCCCCAGGCGGACGGCACCCAGCAGGCGATCGCGGTGACCGTGTTTCCCGAATCGGCGCGCGGCACCGGAGAAGGCCACCGGCCGTTCGACCTGCAGCCGCAAAGCACCATGACCAATGCCACCGTGGCCGACGTGGTCGCCGCGCCCTCCGGCCGCAGGCTGCAGCTGAAGTACCAGGGCGGCGAACAGACGCTTGTCATTCCCCCCGGCACCCCCATCGTCACCTTCCGCCCCGCGGACCGCAGCCTGCTGGTGCCCGGCGCGAGCGTCTCGATCACGGCACAGGAGATCGCCGGCCAGCCCACGGCGACCCGCATCAGCGCGGGCCGCGATGGCTTTGCGCTGCCGTACTGAAGCCCCCCAGGGCTACGCACTTCGTGTCTTCGCCCCCCCCTGCAGGGGGCGCTCATCCAGCGGCCCGGCGGAGCCGGTTCAGCGGATGTCTGCGCATGGCCTGCTCCGTGGGCCTTCTGTGCCATCCACCGCGTTTACGGCATGGGGTTGAAGCGTCGGGGACAATCGGGGGCTCAACACACAATCAGGGGAATCCATGGCGCGAGCCAATGAATGGGCGGGCAAGGTGCTTGCGCTGGTCAAGGGCGGCAACTCGGCCGCCGCCATTGCGCAGATCAAGGTCGCGCCCAGCGTGAAAGACCTGCGCGCACTGCAGACCGCACTGGCTGCACTGCAACCGGCCGGACGCTGGCGCGATGTGGAGGTGGCAGTCAGCGACAACATCGACGCCCTGTCTGCACCGCGGCTGCATCGCTCGCCCTGACCCCCTCTCTTTGGCCGACTTCGTCCCCCATGCCCTTTCTCTCACTCGGCCTCTCTCCCGCGCTGGTCCACGCAGCCGGCGAGCTCGGTTTCCTAACGCCCACGCCGATCCAGGCCGCGGCCATTCCCGCCGTACTGCGGGGCGCCGACGTGCTCGGCTCCGCACAGACCGGCTCCGGCAAGACGGCGGCCTTTGCCCTGCCGCTGCTGCAGCGGCTGCAGGAAGGCCCCGGGCACACGCCACGGCGGGTGCAGGCGCTGGTCCTGGTGCCCACGCGCGAGCTCGCCGCCCAGGTGGGCGAGGTGCTGCGCAGCCTGGCCCAGGGCCTGCCGCAGCCGCCCAAGGTCGCCGTGGTGTTCGGCGGGGTATCGGTCAACCCGCAGATGATGGCGCTGCGCGGCGGCGCCGACGTGGTGGTGGCCACCCCCGGCCGCCTGCTGGACCTGGTCGAGCACAACGCGCTGCGCCTGTCGGCAGTCGCACTGCTGGTGCTCGACGAGGCGGACCGGCTGCTGGACCTGGGCTTTGCAGAAGAGCTCCATCGCGTGCTGGCGCTGCTGCCGCCCCGGCGCCAGAACCTGTTCTTCTCCGCCACCTTCCCGCCCGCCGTCGAAGCGCTGGCCGCGGGCCTGCTGCAGGAGCCGGTGCGGCTGGAAGTCGCGGCCACGCCGCAGGACGCGCCGGCCATCCTGCAGCGGGTGATCCAGGTCGATGCCGGCCGGCGCACGGAGCTGCTGCGCCACCTGCTGCGGGCCGACAGCCCGCAGAGCCTGGGCGTTGCCGGCGGCCCCGGCCGGGCCCTCGTGTTCGTGGCGACGCAGTACGCCACCGAGCATGTGGCCTGGAAGCTCTACAAGAACGGGCTCTTCGCCACGCCCTTCCATGGCGGCCTGAGCCAGGGCGCACGCAAGCAGGTACTGGAGGAATTCAAGGCCGGCCGCTGGGACGTGCTGGTGACGACCGACCTGGCTGCGCGCGGCATCGACATCGTGCAGTTGCCGGCGGTAGTGAACTACGACCTGCCGCGCTCGGCGGTCGACTATGTGCACCGCATCGGCCGAACCGGGCGCGCGGGGGAAAGCGGCGTGGCGGTCAGCTTCGTCAGCGCCGCCACCGAGGCGCACATGCGCCTGATCGAGAAGCGCCAGCACCTGAGCCTGCCGCGCGAGCAGATCGCGGGCTTCGAGCCGACCGAGGTGGAGCCCCAAGAAAAAGCCGCCGAGGCACCCGGCACCGGCGGCATCAAGGGCAAGCGCCCCAGCAAGAAAGACAAGCTGCGTGCCGCGGCGGCACGCGAGAACTGAGGAGCGCCCTACTCGCCGGAGTCTTCCACCGGCCGAGCCTGGCGCACGCCGTGCGTGGCCAGGACCTCGACATAGAAACTGTCGGCCGCGTCGCGGGCGGCTGCATCGATGAGAGCGGTGAGGTTGGCCAGGTGCACGCGCTCGGCGGCTTCTTCGGTCAGTCCGAACCGGCAATCGAAGTCCCAGTAGTCGACGCCCGGCGGCAGTTCGCGGCGGCGTTCACGCTTGATGTATTTGCGGATCTCGTGCTTGACGGCATCCAGAACCCGGTCGCGGTTCTTGCCTTCGATGGTGAGCTGAAAAGTTTTCTTCATGGGTGATCGTACCGTGCCCGGCCATGGCGCATGGAGAGCGGCCCGCTCATGGGGGTGACAGCGCCGGCCCGGGGGCGGCGGACCGCACCGGCGAGACGACGACGCCCTGCTCCACCATGGGCACCGGCACTCCCTGTGGCGCGGGGCTGGAAGCCGGCCCGGGCAGATCGACCATGACCGGGGTGACCGCCGTCATGGCGCGCTCATCCGATGGCCCGGCAGCCGGCGCCCCCATTGCCCAGGACTCGGACGGTGCGGCCAGGGGCTCGGCCGGGGGCGCCGCCGGCGGCTGGCGCGGCGCATCGAACTCGGCGCTGGCGTCCAGCGCCTTGGCGCGCAGGGAGGCCTGCATGAAGTCGCCGACGATGGGCAGTGCGCTGCGTGCGCCCTGGCCCCACGCATCGCCCATGGTCAGCCGGCTGTCGTTGAAGCCGACCCATGCGCCGGCCACCAGTTGCGGGTGCATCAGGATGAACCAGCCATCGGTGTTGTCCTGCGTGGTGCCGGTCTTGCCGGCGACGTCGCCCTGGATGCCGAAGCGCGCACGAAGGCCGGCGCCGGTGCCGCGGTCCACCACGCCGCGCATGGCGTCGAGCAGCTTCTGCGCCGCCGCATGGTCCAGCGCCGGCTCGGGAGCCGCCGCCTGGAACTGCTCCAGCACCTGGCCGTTGCGGTTCTCGATGCGCGTGACCAGCACCGGCGCGATGTAGTTGCCGCCGTTGGCAATGCTGCCGTAGGCCGAGACCATTTCCTTGAGCGTGACCGAGCTGGTACCCAGGGCCAAGGAGGGCACCTCCTCCAGCTTGCTCTGGCGCACGCCCAGCGCCCGGGCCAGTTCGGCCACCTTGGCCGGCCCGACCTGCTGCATCAGCTGCGCCGTGATGGTGTTGCGCGAGAACGCCAGCCCGTCGCGCAGCGTCATGGGCTGGAAGCTGGACTCATGGCCATCGGTGGGCCGCCAGACCTGGCCGTTGCCCAGGACGATGTCCACCGGCCCGTCGACGAAGGTCTCGTTCGGGTCTATGCCTTGCGCAAAGGCGGCACCGTAGACAAAGGGCTTGAAGGTCGAGCCCGGCTGCCGGCGCGCCTGCTGCACATGGTCGAACTGGTCTTCGGCGAAACCGCGGCTGCCCACCCAGGCGCGGACCTGGCCGTTGCGCGGGTCCAGCGCCAGGAAGCCGGCCTGCAGCCGGGTCTTGTCCTCGCGCAGCGCCTGCATCGCTTCGCCATCGGCCAGCACCTGCTTGAGCGCCTTGGCATCGTCCAGGCCGGCATCGCGCGCGGCCTTGTAGGCCGCCGTTTCGCGCACCAGCGCCTGCACGACGGGCCGCTGCACGGTCCAGGCGCGCGGGCCCCAATGGGCGGTCGCGGCCTTCTGCAGCTGGTCGGCCTGGCGCTGCACCGCGCGGTTGGCGTAGTCCTGCAGCCGGGAGTCGATGGTGGTCTGCACGCGCAGGCCATCGGCATAGATGTCGTAGCCGTTGCGGTCGGCCCAGTCGATCAGCCAGCGCCGCAACTGCCGCGCCACGTGGGGCGCGGGGCCCACGGCCTCGTCCTGGCGCTCGAAGTCCACCTTCAGCGGCTTCTTCTGCAGTACCGCCAGTTGCGCCGGCGCCAGGCCATCGCGCTGGGCCATCTGGGCCAGCACGAGGTTGCGGCGTTCCAGCGCCCGCTCGGGGTTGGTCACCGGGTTGTAGTAGCTGGTGCCCTTGAGCATGCCGATCAGCGTCGCGCTCTGCAGCGCGTCCAGCTTGTCCGCCGAGGTATCGAAATAGGTGCGCGCCGCCATCTCGATGCCGTAGGCGTTGTAGAGGAAGGGCACGGTATTGAGGTAGGTCTCCAGGATCTGGTCCTTGGAGTACGCGGCCTCGAGCTTGAGCGCGGTGATCGCCTCCTTGGCCTTGCGTGTCACGCTGACCGAACGGCCGATCTGCTCCGGATAGAGGTTGCGCGCCAACTGCTGCGTGATGGTGGAGCCGCCCTGCCGGTCGCCTCGCACGGTATTGAGGACGGCCGCCAGCGTGCGCTTGATATCGATGCCGTGGTGCTTGTAGAAGCGCCGGTCCTCGGTCGACAACAGCGCCGTGATCACATGCGGCGAGATGTCGTCCAGCTTGACCCACTGTCGGTTGGCGCGCCGGAATTCCGCCAGCACCTTGCCGTCGGCCGACAGCACCACGGCCGGCTTCTCGTCGCTGGCCTTGCGGATGTCGCTGATGCTGGGCGTGAAGGGGATCAGCAGCAGCACGTAGACCAGCAGCAGTGCCGGCAATGCCGCCACTGCCCGCCACGGGTGCGCACGTGCGGCGCCCCAGGCGCGGCGGGCCTGCAGGGCCAGGAAATGGGAGGTACGGGCCAATAGGGAGGACATCACGGGCGGCATCTTAGGGGGCGGATGCAACAGAGTTGTAAAACAGGGACAAGCGCGCCGTGTTAGGACAGCGGCACGCGCCAACGTCAGGTAAGCGCCTGCAACAGCCATGCCCGGAAGGCCGCCATGGCCGGCGTCACCGCGCGCGACTTCAGGCGTGTCAGCCAGTAACAGCCGGTATCGATCTCGACGTCGAAGGGCTGCACCAGGCGGCCCTGCTGCACCTCGCGCACGAACATGCGCACCGGCAACAGGGCCACGCCCTCGCCCTGCACCGCCGCTTCGGCCATGGTCAGGGACGAATCGAATACCGCCCCGCGCAGCACCGGGCGCGCCAGGCCGGCGGCAGCGAACCAGCCCAGCCACTCATCCGCGCGGTACGAGCGCAGCAGCGTCTGGCCCGCCAGGTCTGCCGGCACGCGCAGGTGTTCGCCCAGGGCCGGGGCGCACATGGGCGACAACGGCGCGGAGAGCAGGGCCTCGGCCTCGGTGCCATGCCAGGCCCCGTCGCCGAAGCGAATGGCGTAGTCCAGGCCCTCGCCCGCGATGTCCACCCGGTTGTTGTGCGTGAACAGCCGGAAGTCGACGAAGGGATGGGCGTGCTGGAACGCCCGCAGCCGCGGGATCAGCCAGCCGGCGGCAAAGGTGCCGACCACGCCCACGGTGAGCACCTCGCGCAGCCGCCCGTCGTCGAACTGCGCCAGCACATGGCCGATGCGCTGGAAGGATTCGCTCAGCACGGGCAGCAGCGCCTGCCCCTCGTCCGTCAATGCGAGTCCGCGCGGCAGGCGGCGGAACAGCGGCACCTTCAGGCGCTCCTCGAGGTTCTTGACCTGCTGGCTGATCGCCGTCTGCGTGACATTGAGTTCCGCAGCGGCCCGGGTGAAGCTGAGATGCCGCGCCGACACCTCGAAGGCGCGCAGTGCGTTCAGTGGCAGGTGCATGGGAGCTTCAGACTCAGTTTTTCTTATGGCAGCCTGCAATTATTACCGTTTGCGGAGCGCTGGAGTACACCGCACCATTCACCGCTTGCCCCATCAGCTCGCAACAAGAAACATGAAAAGACGCCAATTCACGCAAACGGCAGGCCTTGTCGCCGCCAGCCTGGCCAGCAGTGGCTACACCCAGAAAATCTGGGCCACAACCGCCCATGCCGCCGGTGCATCGACCGCCTCGTTCCAGCACGCGGTGCGCCGGATCGAGGCCGGCAGCGGCGGCCGGCTGGGCGTGGCGCTACTCGACACCCGCACCGGGACACGCCACGGCTACCGGGAGGACGAGCGCTTTCCGATGTGCAGCACCTTCAAGCTGCTGGCCGCGGCGCTGGTACTCGCGCGCGTCGACCAGGGCCAGGAGCAACTGGAGCGGCGGGTGAGCGTGCGGGCGGAAGACATCGTCGACTACTCGCCCGCGACACAGCCACGGGCCGGCGGCGCGCCCATGGCGATGGCAGAACTGTGCGAGGCGGCCGTCACGCTCAGCGACAACACGGCGGCCAACCTGTTGCTCGCGAGCTTTGGCGGCCCCGAGGGCCTGACTGCCTATGCGCGGTCGTTGGGAGACGACAAGACCCGGCTCGACCGCAATGAGCCGCAGTTGAACGGGGCCATACCCGGCGATCCGCGCGACACCACCACGCCCGCGGCCATGCTGGGCACCCTGCAGAAGATCGTGCTGGGCGATGCGCTGTCGCCCGTCTCCAGGGACCGGATGAACCGATGGCTGCTGGGCAACAAGACCGGCGACACGCGCCTGCGCGCCCTGCTGCCCACAGGCTGGCGCGTGGGCGACAAGACCGGCGCCGGAGCATATGGCACCAACAACGACATCGGTGTGCTCTGGCCCCCGGGCGACCGCGCGCCCCTGCTGGTGTGCGGCTACCTGACCGGCACCACGGCCCCGGTGGCGGTGCGGGAGCGGACGCTGGCCGAGGTAGGCCGGCTGGCGGCGTCCCTCGCCTGACTACAGCGCCTTCTTCAGGCGCTGGATGCCCTCTTCGATCCGGGCCACGTCGGCCGTGGCAAAGCTCAGTCGCAGCGTGGACACATCGGGAGCAGTGGCGAAGAAGGGGGCGCCGGGCACGAAGGCCACCAGTTGCTCGATGGCCTTCCTGGCGAATTCGCCGGCATCGCGGGTGGCTCCACCTTCTCCGGTCAGCCGGGCCCAGAAGAACAGGCCGCCCTGGGGCTGCGTGAAGGTGATGGCGCTGCCCAGCTCGCGCTGCAGTGCCTGCCCCATGGCCTGGGCCCGCTCCCCATACACCTTGCGCACGTGCGCCAGCGTGGCGGGCATGCGCCCGGCCTTCAGGTACTGGGCGGCGGTCGCCTGGGCGAAAGTGCTGGTGTGGGCGTCGCTGAACTGCTTGCACATGACCGCGTTGGCCTGCAGCGCCGGCGGGGCGATCATCCAGCCCACGCGCAGGCCCGGGCTCAGCACCTTGCTCATGCTGCCGCAGTGGGCCAGCAGCTCGCGGCTACCGGGCACGTCCTTGCTCAGCGCCAGCAGCGACGGCGGCGGCGCCTCGCCAAAGTACAGGTCGCCATAGGGATCGTCCTCGACGATCAGGGTCTGGTACTTGACGGCCAGCTCCAGCACCTTGCGGCGGCGCTCCAGGTTCAGCAGGGCGCCGCTGGGGTTGCCGAAGGTGGGGATCAGGTAGACGAACTTGGGGCGGTGCTCAGCGATCAGGGCCTCCAGCTGGTCGGTCTGCACGCCCTGGGCGTCGACCGGGGCGCTGACCAGCTCGGCGCCATAGAGGCGGAAGCACTGGATGGTGGCGAGGAAGGTCGGCCCTTCGACGATCACCTTGTCGCCCGGGCTGATCATGGTCTTGCCCAGCAGGTCCAGCGCCTGCTGGCTGCCGGTGGTGACGATCAGGCCGGACGGCGCCACGTCCACGCCCTTGGTCTTCATGAAGGCCGCCAGCTGCTCGCGCAGCGGGTCGTAGCCCTCGGTGGCGCCGTACTGCAGCGCGCCGCCAGCCTCTTGCGCCAGCGCGCGCTCGCTGGCTTCGCGGATGCCCTCCACGTCGAACATGGCGCTGTCTGGGAAGCCCCCGGCAAAGCTGATGATGCCGGGCTTGCCCAGCAGCTTGAAGAGTTCGCGGATGGCGGAGGTTTCGACGTTCTGGAGACGGTCGGCGAATTGCATGGGGTGGGTCTCTGTTGCGATGGAAGGAAGCGCTGCGGCATATTGTCGCGCGGCCCTGCCGCAGCTTCCCGGCGCCACCACCCGTCGGACGCCCGTTCCGCGCAACATTTCGCCGCTACCATGGGTGCCACGTCCTTGTTTCCTGGCGCCCCGCTACCCGCATGCTCCCTCTGCCCGACCTGCTCCACGCACTGCCCAGCGCGGTGCTGGTGATTTCCGAGGGAAGCGTGGTCTACGCCAATGCGGCCTGCATCGCGCTGCTGGAGGCGCAGGACCTGGCGTCCCTCCTGGGCCGGCCGCCGGAAGCCTTCATCCACCCGCTGGACCGTGCCCGGGCCGGGCTGCGCATGAGCCGGCTGGGGCCCGACCCCCACCCGAACGCACCGGCGCATCTACGCATCCAGACCTGCCGCGGCCACTCGCGCGTGCTGCTGGTGACCAGCACCGCCGTGCGCCATGCCGGCCAGGACCTGATCGTGGTCAACGGCCTGGACATGACCGGGCACAACGAAACCGAGCAGCAGTTGCGAAGGAGCGAGCGCAGCTACCGCGAGATGTTCGAGAACATGCAGGACGTGTACTACCGCACCGATGCCGAGGGCGTGGTCACCAACGTCGGCCCGGCGGTGCTGCGCGTGCTGGGCCATGAGCCGGCGGAGATCATCGGCCGCAAGGCCGAGGCCTGGTACCCGAACGCCGCCGACCGTGACGCGTTCAAACAGGCCATCCGGCTGCACGGCGAGGTATCGGACTTCCCCGGCCAGATGGTGCGCAAGGACGGCCGCGTCATCGACATCTCCATCAGCAGCCGCGCGTTGCGCGACGCCGACGGCGCCTTCGCCGGCGTGGAGGGGCTATGGCGCGACGTCACGCAGCGAAAGAACCTGGAACGCGAGCTGCTGCACCTGGCCCACACCGACATGCTCACCGGCATTGCCAACCGGCGCTCCTTCCTGAAGCAGGCCGAGGCCCGGCTGCAGCGCTTCCGCGAGGGCGGCAGCTGGTTTGCGCTGCTGGTGCTGGACCTGGACCATTTCAAGGCGATCAACGACCGCCATGGCCACCACGAGGGCGACCGCGCGCTGGTGCGCTTCACCGAAACCGTGGTGGCGCACCTGGGCTCCGGCGATCTGCTGGGGCGCCTGGGCGGGGAGGAATTCGGCCTGCTGCTGGGCCAGCCCAGCGCCGACGCGGCGGCCGAGGTGGCGGCCAACCTGGTGCGCCAGGTCGGCCGCCTGCATCTGCCGCCTCAGGATGGCGTAGCGCAGACGCTCTCGGCCAGCATCGGGATGACCGGCGTGCGTCCCACCGACACGCAGCTGAGCGATCTGCTGGAGCGTGCCGACCGCGCGCTCTACCAAGCCAAGCACCAGGGGCGCAACCGGCTGGTACGCACCGATTGAAGCGGCACACGCCGCTCCCGAAACAATAGCTGGAAGCCAAGCGAGCACCTTGGCTTTGGCCACTTTTCAGCGAGAATCCGGGACAAAGGCCTCCGCCAGACGGCGCCGGCGCTACAGTGCCCCTGCCAGGGGCGGCACCGAGCGCCCGCTGTCCGCACGGCACTCGGTAAAGCAAGACCGGGGCCGCAACAGCCGTGCACGCAAGACAAGCCAGACATCCCCATGAAAAAAGCCGACATCGTTCCGTTCTTCGCCACCCTGCAGGCCGCCAATCCGGAGCCCGAGACCGAGCTGGAATACACCACGCCCTTCGAGTTGCTGGCCGCCGTGCTGCTGAGCGCCCAGGCCACCGACGTGGGCGTGAACAAGGCCACCCGAAGGCTCTACCCGGTGGCCAATACGCCGCAGGCCATCCTCGACCTGGGCCTGGAAGAGCTGGAGGGCTACCTCAAGACCATCGGCCTGTACCGCACCAAGGCCAGGAACCTGCTGGCGGCGTGCCGCATCCTGGTCGACAAGCACGGCGGCGAAGTGCCGCGCACCCGCGAGGAACTGGAGGAATTGCCCGGCGTCGGCCGCAAGACCGCCAATGTCGTGCTCAACGTGGCGTTCGGCGAGCCCACCATGGCAGTCGACACGCATATCTTCCGCGTCGGCAACCGCACCGGCCTGGCGCCGGGCAAGACGCCCCTGGAGGTCGAGCTCAAGCTGCTCAAGCGCATCCCGCCGGCCTACCTGGTGCATGCCCACCACTGGCTGATCCTGCACGGCCGTTACATCTGCATAGCGCGCAAACCCCAGTGCTGGCGCTGCAGCGTCGCACCATACTGCGACTACCGGCCCAAGACACCGGCCCCTACATAAGGCGCAACACCGACATGATCGCGCTCGACCCCCACTCCATCATCGCCCTTGCCGGACTGATGGGCCTGCTGATGGCGCTGGTGCTGTTCTACATGCGGAACAGCTATGCGCCAACAGTACAGGGGTTGAACGAATGGACGGGGGCGCCGCTGGTCTGTTTCTCCAGCACCGTGCTGTTCGGCCTGCGCGACCACCTGCCGGAGCTCTGGAGCGTCTGGCTCGCCAACATGCTGCTCTACGCGGGCTGCGTGCTGTACTACCTGGGCAGCCGGCGCTTCTTCGGCGCTCCGATCAACCTGCATGTCTGGGTCATTGCCGGCGGCGTGCTGGCCCTGGTAATGCTGTGGTTCACCCTGGTCCAGCCCAGCTATGCCGTGCGCCTGGGCTGCTTCACGCTGGTGATGGCCGTGCTGTTCGGCAGCCATACCCGGCTGTACCTGCACCAGCAGCGGCTGAGCTTCTCCATGCGCTTCATGCTGAGCCTGCTGGTGCTGCAGACAGCCATGCTGGTGGTGCGCCTGGGCAGCGTGCTGGCAGGCGACAGCGGCACGGGCCTGAACGACAGCAGCATGCTGCAGACCGTGTACATCTCGGTCTATTCCTTCACCGCACTGGCGCTCACCATTGGCGCCATCCTGATGGCGACCGACAAGGTGCGCGCGGAATTCGAGCACCTCGCAGCGCACGACTCGCTGACCGGCGTGCTCAACCGGCGGGCCATGCTGGACTGCTGCGCCGTCGAGTTCGCACGCTGCGGCCGCCGGCAAGGGCAGATGGCGCTGCTGATGCTGGACGTGGACCACTTCAAGAACCTCAACGACACCTACGGCCACCATACCGGTGATGCCGTACTGCAGTCCCTGGTGCGGCGCCTGCAGCGGCCGCTGCGGCCGGGCGATCAGCTGGGCCGCTACGGCGGCGAGGAGTTCGTGGTGCTGCTGCCCGATACCGACCTGATCGGGGCCGCCACCGTGGCCGAACGCCTGCGCGTGCAGGCGGCGAGCGCAGAGGAAGAACAGGCGCCGCTGCCTTCGCATACGGTCAGCATCGGCGTGGCCACGCTGCGCGAGGCAGGCGGTACCGGAGACTCGGTGGATGCCATGCTGCGGCGCGCCGACGCGGCGCTCTATCGCGCCAAGGCTCAGGGGCGCAACCGCGTCGAAACCGAAGCCTGAAGGGCGCGGCAACCTGCGCCGTGCACGTCCAGTTGCCGGCTCGCGGTGACTCGCATAGGCTCGCGGCCATGGACCGCAGCATCACCGCCACCGACGTCGTCACCGCCGCCCGCTCACACCCCGGGGAACTGGTCAATTTCTGGCGCGAGGCCGGACCGGCACGCTGGTTCGCCAGGGATGAGGCGTTCGACGCCGAGCTGCGCCGCCGTTTCCTGGCGCAGCACGAAGCCGCAGCCCACAACCTGCTGGCAGGCTGGGCACTGCATGCGGAGGGGGCCCTGGCACTGGTGCTGTTGCTGGACCAGTTCCCACGCAATGCATTCCGCGGCCAGGAGCGGGCCTTTGCCACCGACAGCCAGGCGCGGCAGCAGGCAGCCGAGGCGGTGGCGCTCGGATTCGACCGGGCGGTGGAGACCGCGCTGCGGCCCTTCTTCTACATGCCGGGCATGCATTCGGAGGCGCTGGCGGACCAGGAGCGCTGCGTGGCGCAGTGCACGCCGATCGGTGGCGATACGCTGCGCTTCGCCCTGCTGCACCGGGACATCATCGCGCGCTTCGGCCGCTTCCCGCACCGCAACGCCGTGCTGGGACGCGTCACGACACCGGGCGAACAGGCCTTCCTGGACGCCGGGGGCTTTGCCGGGTGACATGGCCCCCCAGGCTGCACGCCGCGCGCCTGGGCCAGCGGTCGCTACTTGCGCTCGATCATCTGCCCGCGCAACTCGCCGCCGGGGAAGCGTGCGGTGTGCACATTGGCGTACCACTTGCCCGCGAGCAGGTCGGCGGCCTGGGCCGGGGTCAGGGTCGCGCGGCCGTCGTAGGCCGCTGTCAGCGGCGGCCGGAACGTGATCACCGGCGCGGCATTGGCTCCAATCTCCGCCGGGCCATGGAAGTGCGCCATCGTGGGCGGCCCGCTCAGGTTGCTGTACGACAGCTTCCAGCGCAGCAGCAGCGTGTTCTTGTCCAGGACGGCGTCAACCGTGCCGGTCCCCATGCTGCCGTTGGGCGGCACTTCGTTGGTACCGGCCAGCCGCGTGGTGAAGGTAGCAAGGTGGGCGTTGGGATCCGGCGGCTGCAGTGCTGCGCAGCCAGCCAGCGCCGCCGCAACGGCAAACCCCGCCGGCAACGACAGGCGGCGAAATGAGACAGGAAAAGCTTTCATCAGGACAACTCCTTTCACGATGGCCCATTCTTCCATGACGCACCGTGAGCGGCGCCGACAGACAGACGCAGGCCACGGTGGGATTCAGGGATGCCAGGTCGAGACCACCTTGGGCGTCTGCATGGAGCGGTCTCCAGCCAGGCTGTAGGACAGGCGGTTGGCCGCCGCGATCACGGTGTGCGCCAGGGCGTTGAGCTTGTCCTCCGGCAGGCGCGAGGCCGGCCCCGAGATGCAGACCGACCCCAGCAGGCGCCAATGCAGTCCGAACACCGGCGCGGACACCGTGGCCACGTCCTTCTCGCGCTCGCCAATGGACAGGTGGTAGCCGCGCTGGCGGATCGCCTCGTAGACCTCGCCGGGCTCGCCCGAGAAGGCCAGGATCACCCGCCCGGGCGAGCCGCGGTCCAGTGGCAGCGCTTCCCCCATGCGGGCATGGTGGCGCAGCGGCTGCGGCCCTTCGACCCGCACCAGGCAGGTCCGGAAATCGCCTTCGCGCACGTAGAACGCTGCACTCTCGCCCGTGGCATGCGACAGCTCGCGCAGCATGGGCTCGACCACGTTCTGCACGTCGAAGCCCGACTGGTAGCGCGCGCCCAGCCAGCCTGCCGCCGGACCCAGGCGCCATTCCCCGTTCTCGCACTGCACCAGGTAGCCGGCCATGGCCAGCGTGCGCGCGATGCGCAGCACCGTGGTCTTGTGCATGGTGCATCGACGGCTCAGCTCGGCCAGCGACAGCTGTGATTCGCCCAGAGCGAATGCGCCCAGCAGCTGCATCGCCCGCGTCACCGCCACCACGCTGCCGGTACTGGGTTCGTCTGCAGTACCGCCCGGTATCTGGGATGCGGGATGGGAGGTGTTTCGCATGCTGGCCTTGGTTTCGACAGTCGAAACTTCATTGTATCTATCGAAACCCCACTCTACAGTCCGACCCGACGCGCGGCACCCGGCCGCGCGCCCTCAAGGAGACACAAGCATGCCCATCCGATCCGGAACCAGCCGCCGCATGGCCCTCGCCCTTGGCCTTGCCCTGGCCAGCACCACCGCCGGCACCTTCGCCTGGGCCCAGGCCCCCTATCCCAACAAGCCGATCAAGCTGATCGTGCCCTTCCCTCCGGGCGGCGGCACAGACCTGCTGGCGCGCACCGTGGCCCAGAAACTGTCCGACACGCTCAAGTGGACGGTCATCATCGACAACCGCCCCGGCGCCGGCGGCAACATCGGCGTCGACGCCGCAGCCAAGGCCGCACCCGACGGCTACACGCTGGTGATGGGCCAGACCAGCAACCTCGCGGTCAACCCCACGCTCTATCCCAAGCTGCCCTACGACCCGCTAAAGGACCTAGTGCCGGTGGT